>ERZ791803.138-NODE-138-length-57369-cov-3.887061_pt1 | contig 57369 bp, 57 predicted proteins | sample MGYA00510307_ERZ791803 | MGnify/ENA primary metagenome ERZ791803 (study PRJEB30046, sample SAMN00791963) | human gut metagenome | study: EMG produced TPA metagenomics assembly of the A metagenome-wide association study of gut microbiota in type 2...
AAAAATTTGCAGGACGTTCTGTCTGTATGCCGTTTTTCCCATTCAGGTCAGAACAGATCGCTGTGTGACCCCGTTCTGGAAAGCAGCAGATAAAGTTCTTCCTCGTAGATCTGATAGATCAGCAGCCAGTCCGGCGTAATATGACATTCGTGAAAACCGGCATAGTCACCGAGCAGAAGATGGTCTCTGTACTTTTTGTCCAGTTCTTCACCGGCAGCGAGCGTTCTGATGACATTTTCGATCAAGCGCTGGTCGTAGCCGCGTTTCTTGACCAATTTCATATCCCGCTTGAAGCGAGACGACGGCTTGATCTCGTATTTCATGCAAGCAAGTCCTTCATCATTTCATCCACATCATGATAGCTCTTATATTTTTCCGGGTGCGCTATCATATCCTCGGATTCCTTCATTGCTGCGAGCGTATCCGCATTCGGAACTTCCTTCTGGATGTTGAAGGGAATGCAGTTTTCCCGAATCGACTGACGCAGAAAAATATTTACTGCGGTAGAAATATCAAGGCCAAAATCAGAGAAGAGCTTTTCTGCTTCCTTTTCGACTTTTTCATCGACCTGAATGCTGAGAGTCGTCATAGCAATCGCCTCCTTTTTATTAGTATAACACGTTTTGCCGTCCATTTCAATTCCTGCATCCTGCCTCACAGGAAGACGTCCAGCACTTTTTCGCGCCAGAACTCATACAAAACGCGCAGAGCGGCTGCAACGATGAAGAGCAGCCTTGCGCTGAGGCGGAACGACACCCGGTCGGCCACCGTCGGCTCGGCACTGCCGAAGTCCGGCAGGATGCGCAGCTCCTCGAAATCGAGGTAGACGAAGCGGTCGATGACGCCGAGAGACGGGTAGAGCCATGCGTTCAGCCTGCCGTAGGCGCGGGCAGCTTCAGCGGGGTCTTCGCCCCGGACGCCGAGGCAGACCCGGATCTTGGTGACGCGCAGCGAGCCGAAGACGGCTTTCGTCAGCCGCCCGGCACCCCGCAGGATGGTCACGAGGATGTTCAGCGTCAGCTTCGCCTTCTCGCGCGGAGCGGTCTCCTTTTTCGGTCTCTTCGCCTCTTTTGCAGCGGCTTTCTTCCGTTTGCGCTCTTCGCGGCGGGCGCGGAGCTTCGCTTTCAGCTTTCCCCAGAAGCCTTTCGGTTCTTCGGCTCCGGCAGGCTTTTCCGGCGCAGGCCACTGGAACACCGGCAGGGTGAGCCCAAGCGCACCGGCCCGGACGGTCAGGACGCCGCCCTCCCAGCAGACGTCCGCGCACAGCGGGCAGAGCAGGACGAGGGCCAGCAGCACCAACAGGATCAGGAGCAGGACGCCTGCGATCTTCAGCAGGGTCAGCAGCAGCCAGCCCAGAGCCATCAGGACCCCCATCATGTCGCCGCCTCCCCTTCCTGATCTCCGCGCACCGGCGGCAGGTCCGCCAGCGAGGAAAGGCCGAAGCACCGCAGGAAAACATCGGTGGTGCGGAAGCTCACCGGGTGGCCGGGCAGGTCGAGACGGCCCGCCTCCTCGATGAGGCCCTTCTGCAGCAGGCCGCTGACGCTGGACGAGGAGTCCACGCCGCGCACCTGTTCGATGAAGGCGCGGGAGACGGGCTGGTTGTAGGCGATGACCGTCAGCGTCTCCATGGCCGCCGGGCCGAGAGGCACCGAGCGCCGGGCGTCCAGCAGACGGCGGATGCAGTCGGCCCACTCAGTCTTAGTCGCCAGCTGCCAGCGGGTGTCCAGATGGAGCAGGCAGAGGCCGGAGTCCTCCCGGGCGTAACGGACGCGCAGCTCTTCCAGCGCGGTCTCCACCGTGGTCTGGGGCAGCTGGACGGCGGCGGCAAGCTTATCGGTGCTCACCGGGTCGCCCGCCGCAAAAAGCATCGCCTCTACGGCGGCTTTTATCTGTTTCTGGTTCATTCTTCCTCCTTTGCCCTTTCACGGGGCAGGCGTCCGCGCTGCATGGTCAGCTCTCCCTTGGGGCCGAGGGTGACACGTCCGCCGCGCACCAGTTCCAGCAGGGCCAGAAAGGTAGCCACGTTGGTGCTTCGGCTCTGGCTGCGGGCGAAAAGCTGGCTCATCCGGGCCGCACCGCCCGCGATGAGGCGGCGCAGGATGTACACCACCCGGCTGCTCACCGACACCTGCGGCGCGGTGACAAGCGGCTCGAAGACGGCCTGGGTCGGCATCCGCCGGACAGGCGCACGGCCCATCAGGCTCTCCCAGCAGTCGGCCAGCACCTGAGGCAGATGGTTGAGGGCGTAAGTCTCGTCCCGTTCCAGATGCATCGGCTGTCGGACGAAGGTGGGCGTCGCCTCCGCAGCGGCGCGGAGGGCAGAGGCCATCCGGCGGCACTGGTCGTACTCGATGAGCTGGCCGGTGAGCTCCTGCTTCATCCGCTCGCCCTCGGTGCTCCGGGGCAGCAGCAGATAGCTCTTCATCTCCACGAGGTGGGCTGCCATCTCGATGAAGGAGCTGGAAATGTCGGGGTCTGCGGCCTGCGCGGCCTCCACGGTGCGGGTGTACTGGTCGATGAGCTCGAGGATGGGGATGTTGTGCAGGTCCATCTTGTGCTTTGACACCAGCGCCAGCAGCAGCTCCAGCGGGCCTTCGAACTCTTCCAGATGGAAGGTAAGCTCCTCCGCCATCAGATCACCGCCCCTGCAGACGCATAGTAGGCCGAGTAGGCGATGGTGTCGATGTACTGGGTGCCATTGTCCAGCAGGTCCCACACCACATTGTTCATCACACTGAGGGGACCGTCCAGAAAGCCGCCCCAGACCGCCGCCAGCAGAACGATGAGGATGACCCGCTCATACTTCATCATGCCGAAGTAGATGCGCTCGGGCAGCACAGCCAGCAGGACGCGGCTGCCGTCCAGCGGCGGCACCGGGATGAGGTTGAACACCGCGAGGCTCACATCCAGATACACGAAGTATTGCAGGAAGAGCGCCAGAAAAATCGTCGCATCGTTGACGGGCGCCCAATAATAGAGCAGCTTCCAGACCACCATCGCAAGGTAGGCCAGGATGAGGTTCGCCGCCGGGCCGGCCAGCGCCGTGAGGGCCATGCCCTGCTTCGGGTTTCTGAAATTGCGGGGGTCGGTGGAGACAGGCTTTGCCCAGCCCACGCCCGCGAACACCATGCAGAGCGTTCCCAGCAGATCGAAGTGGCGGAAGGGGTTCAGCGACAGTCTCCCCTGCTGCTTGGCCGTGGGGTCGCCCAGCAGCCATGCGGCCAGCGCGTGGCCCGCCTCGTGGAAAGGGATGACGGTCAGGGCGGCCAGCACCCGTGCGAGGGTATAAAACATTCTTGGGGTCATGGTGTTCTCCTGTTTTCTATAAGATATACGCGTTTATTGTACTATTTTTTTCGCCTTTAGACAAGCGTTTGGGCTGCAGACGAAAAAAAGCCGCAAAAAAATCGAAAAGGGACTTGCTTTTTGGCGGCAGTTCTGGTAAAATAGTTAAGCTGATTATTTTGATTCCATACTTCACTGTAGGAGGTGCAAGTACCATGGCTAAGTGTGAATGCTGCGGCAAGGGTGTTACCTTCGGTATCAAGGTCTCCCACTCTCATCGCCGTTCCAACCGTACCTGGAAGCCGAATGTCCGTCGTGTCAAGGCGGTCGTGGAGGGTTCTCCCAAGTATATCTACGCATGCTCCCGTTGCCTGCGCGCTGGCAAAGTCACCCGCGCTGTCTAAGCTGATGCGTATTGCCGGTCACTTTGTCGAGTGGCCGGCTTTTTATTTTATCTCGGAACATGGGAGGAAACAAACGATGGCTCTGCCGAGCGACCCGATCATGCTTTTGAGCGTGGTCAACCTGAAACTGCGCGATTTTTACCCCAGCCTCGACGCCCTCTGCGACGACATGGACGCCGACAGGGACGCCCTGTGCAAGGCACTTTCCGCCGTGGGCTATGCCTACGACGCGGCACGCAATCAATTCATCTGACAGGAGGAGCATTTTCATGATGGAAGGCACTTATTATAAGGAGTGGAGCGCGGTGCTCGACCGCGAGATGGAGTTCAAGGTCTACGGCCACGGCGGTGTGCCGGTGCTGGCACTGCCCGCCCGGGGCGGCCGCTTCTACGACTGGGAGAACAACGGGATGCCCGACGCAGCGGCCCGTCTGCTGAACGAGGGCAAAATCCAGCTCTTCTGCGCCGACAGCATCGACGGCGAGAGCCTGCTGGCGGGCAATGAGTCTCCCCGCCGCCGGGCCGAGATGCAGGAGAAGTATTTCGTCTACCTCACCAGCGAGCTGGCCGCACGCATCGCGGAGCTGAATGCCCCCGAGAGCAAAGAGAAGCCCCTCATCTGGTGCGTGGGCGTGGACACCGGCGCCTATCAGGCCGTCCAGTGCCGCCTGCGCCGTCCCCGGACCTTTGCGGGTGCAATGGGCCTCTCCGGCCTCTACGATATGGGCCGCTTCCTCGGCAGCGCAGAGGACGACCTCATCCTCCGCAGCAGCCCCCTCGCCGCTCTGCGCAAGAACGGCATCTGCGACAGGAATGTTCTGTCCAGGGCCGAGGAGAACAGCCTGATGCTCTGCGTGGGTCAGGGCGGCTATGAGGGCGATGCCCTCGCCGACACCCAGGCTCTGGCCGACACCCTGAGCGAAGTCGGCTTCCCCTGCCACCTCGAAGTCTGGGGCGGCGACGTCTCCCACGACTGGTACTGGTGGGGCAAGGAGTTCGGGATGTTTGCCGAGCGTCTGTTCGGCTGAGCGTAAGGAGGATGCGGGATGTCTGAATTCATCGTCGGCGCACGGGGCCACGATTTTGGCCGTCACAGCGTGGAAGAACTGCTCCGCTCCATCGGGGACGCAGGGTTCCGCTGCACCCAGCTGGCCTACACCAAGGCCGTGGAGGGCGTCAAAAGCTATGCAGACGTGACCCCCGAGCTGGTGGCCGCCACCAATGCCGCCGTCCAGAAGAGCGGCGTGTCCATCGCCGTAGACGGCACCTACGTTGAGCTGGGCTATGCGGACGAGGACAAGCGCCGCGCCGAGGTGGCGAAAGCCCTGAGCCAGGTGCCGGTGGCAAAGGCTCTCCGCGCCGGCTGCATGGGCAGCGAGACCACCAACATGGCAAAGCAGCCCACCGTCAGCCGCAGGGAAGCGCAGGAAGCACTCCTTCGCAGCCTGGGCGAGATCCTGCCCGTCTGCGAGGAGCAGGGTGTGCTCTTTGCGGTGGAGTGCGTCTACTACCACGCCATGAACACCCCCGAGGCCGTCAAGATGGTGCTGGACACCATCGCCAGCCCCAACCTGCGGGTCATCTGCGATCTGGCGAACTACGTCGGCCCCGAGAACGCCTCGGTGGACGCACAGCGCCGCCTCTGGGACAAAGTCGGCAGCTGGTACGGCGACAAGATCGTGGCCGTCCACTTCAAGGGTCAGAACTTCAAGCCCGACGGCACCCTCTACTCCACCAGCCTCGAGGACTCCTGTGTGGACTACAGGGGCGGCTTCGAGATGCTGCGCACCCTGCCCCAGCCTGTCCTTCCCGTCCTGCGGGAAGAGGCTGTCCCGGCCCGCGCCGCCAGCGATCTTGCGTTCATGAAGAGCTTTTTCTGAAGCTTCTGAAATAAAAATAAGAGGCTGTTGGACAACCTCTCAGTCTGCTTCGCAGACAGCTCCCCTACCGAGGGGAGCCTCTGGCGAAGAGGTAAGCTTTCCGCCATGCCAAAGCCTCCCCTCGATAGGGGAGGTGGCACGGCGAAAGCCGTGACGGAGAGGTTGAAGCCAACGGCCTCTTTTTGTTTAATCCGTATCGTATTCCACGCCGCCCTGCGCGGCATCCCCGCCGGCGGGCGTCCCGGTATCCGAAGGCGCTTCCGGTTCCGCCGGGGCATCGGCGGGGACATCGCCTGCGATATAGAGCACGATGGTGGTTCCCACCTCCACCATGCTCCCGGCGTCCTCGCTGGCTGACACGACGCAGCCCGCCGCCTCAGAGCCGTCGTTGACCACGGTGAAGCAGGTGGCGTTCAGTCCCTTGGTGGCCAGCTCCTGCACGGCGCTGTCCTGCGTCTGGCCGATGATGTCGGGCATCTCCATCATCTGGGGCCCACGGCTGACCACGAGGCTGACGGTGTCCCCCTTCTGGATGACCTCGCCTGCCTCCGGCGACTGCCGGATGATGCGGCCCTTCTCCACCGTGTCGCTGTATTCCAGCGTGACGTAGAAGAGATACTCGTCGATATAGCTGCGGTTGTTGCGCACCTCGGCATCATAGTCGCGGCCCACGAGATCCGGCGTCAGGGTGACGTTTTCGTTCACCGGCTCACTTGCCGGCTCACTTGCCGCCTCGCTGACGGACTCCGGAGCGGTCACTTCCGGCTGCTTCTCGCTCTGATGGCTCAGCAGACCCCAGAGGGTCAGCAGGATGAGGACGCTGAGCAGAATGACGATGCCCGCCAGAAGATTTCGGACGCTCAGCAGCTCGGTCTTCGCGGGCGCTTTCGGCTCCTGCGGCGCGGGGGTGGGCGGGTCCAGCGCTTCCATGCTGCGGGACAATTCCTCCGCATACTCCCGCTCCGAGAGGGCGCGGAAAAGCTGCTGCACCGTCTGGATGCGCTCCACCGGCTTGAGCCGGAGGCCCAGATACAGCGTTTCGGAGACGTAAGCCGGCACCGACGGCGTCACCGTGCGGGCCTTGGGGTTGGAGTCGGAGACGAGGCGCTGTGCCGCCGGGACGGGGCTCAGCCCGCAGACCATCCGGTAGAACACCGCCGCAAGGCTGTATTCGTCGGTGTAGCGGCCCTCGAACTCGGCGGTGGAATACTGCTCCGGGGCGGAATAGCCCTCGTACAGCTGCTCGTGGAGGCCGCTGCCTGCCGTGCGCAGACCCACCGTCGCGTAGCCGGTGAGCCGGGCGCGGCCATTGTCCATGATGCGGATGTTGGCCGGGCAGATGCCCCGGTGTACGAGGCCCACCTGATGCATGGCCTCCACCCCGTTGAACACCGGTTCCAGCATGGCGCAGGCCTGCTGGGGCGTCACGGTGCCGTGCTCCTCCAGCCACTTCTGGAGCGGACAGCCGCCGGGGTTCTCCATGACGGCGTAGACCGTGTTGTTCTCTTCGAAGACGTCCAGCACGGCCTCCAGGCCGTTGGCCGGGGTGATGCGCTGGATGAAGCGGTAGAGGTCGGCAAAATCCATCCGGGTGGTCTTGAACAGCACCTCGCTGCCCGGCTTCGGGCGGAGGATGCAGTCCCTCCCCCGCTCTGCCGCCAGCGTCAGGGGCATATACTCCTTGATGGTCACCCGGAAGGGGCCGTTGTTCTCCACGCCCCGGTAGAGGATGCCCTCGCCGTCCACGCTCTGGATGTCGCCCACGGTATACCGGCCTGCCAGCACAGTGCCTGCCGGAAGACTGCCCGACGGGTTGCGCCCTGCAAGCTCCCGGCCGCAGTGGGGACACTGCTCCTCCCCCGCTTCCAGCTCCTGCATACAATATGGACAAATGCGTCGTTGCTCCATGTCGGCCCCTCCCCGTGATGTTTTGTTCTGTTTATTATAACATAGCCGGCGGGAGAATGGTACCGTTCTTTTTATTTTCCATGCCCCAGCAGGCACACCTTTATCGCAGGCCGCCATAAAACAACAAAGCCGCTTTCTGTGCCTTGCAGCACAAAAAGCGGCTTTTTCTCGTCTTATTTCAGGGGCAAAGAGCCTTGCGGAAGCTTATTCCGGCAGGTCCTCTTCGTTCTCGAGGCTGTGCCAGACGTTCTGGACGTCATCGTTATCCTCGAGGGCATCCAGCAGCTTACCCATCAGCTTGAGCTGATCGGGGTCGGTCAGGCGGGTGGTAGTCATGGGGACCATGGCCAGGTCGTCGGAGAGGATCTCGTAGCCCTTCTCCTCCATTGCCTTGACGACAGCGGAGTAGTTCTCGGGGTCGGTGGTGATCTCAGCGGCCTCTTCGCCTGCATCGAAGTCCTCAGCACCGGCATCCAGCGCGTCCATCATGGCCTCGTCGGCGTCCTTGTCTTCCAGAGAAATGTCGATGACGCCCTTCTGGCTGAACAGGAAGCCCACGCAGCCCATAGCGCCCAGATTGCCGCCGTTCTTATCGAAGTAGTGGCGCAGGTCAGCAGCGGTACGGTTGCGGTTGTCGGTCAGAGTCTCGACCATGACAGCAACGCCGCCGGGGCCGTAACCCTCGTAGGTAATTGCCTCGTACTCGGTCTTATCGCCGCCCTCAGCCTTCTTGATGATACGCTGGATGTTATCGTTCGGCACGCTCATACGCTTTGCCTTGGCGATCAGGTCAGCCAGCTTGCTGTTGGAAGCGGGGTTGGGGCCGCCGGTACGGACGGCAACGCTGATCTCGCGGCCGATCTTGGTAAAGACCTTTGCCTTTGCGCCGTCAGTCTTCTCCTTCTTGCGCTTGATATTGTTCCATTTGCTATGTCCAGACATGGGAAAGAGCCTCCTGTATTTTATCAGTGATCTCCGCCTGCGGGCAGACGGGCTGTGGTCGCCCGCATTGTGGCAGCACACAAAATCTAACTCTATTATTTTATCACAACAGCCATCGGCGTTCAAGCCTTGTACCGATGGTTTTCCGGTTTATTCTGCCAAAAACTACGTTTTACAGCAGACGAAGTGCCTTGGGATAATGGTTTTTGACCCTGCCGCCGGACACTTTGCCGCCTCCCAGCGGCCAGCCGTCCACCGTCACGCAGCACCAGCCGTCGGCAGCGGTGTGAGCTTCTATCTCCCGCCCGGAGAGATATTCCACGGTTCGGGAGTCGGCGAGGGTCAGTTCCTCACGGTTCCGGCAGAGCGCGCCGAAAGCCGTGAACAGATGATGTTCCGGCACAAAGCGCCCCTTCTGCACACTGCCCACGAAGACGCCTGCACGCAAAACGTGAAGATTCGTCTGCGGGAAAGCCGCCGGCAGCAGGACGCCGCCGCCATGCACCACGGCAGGGCGCTTTGCCAGCTCCGGGAAATATTCCTCCGCAAACTCCCTCCATGCAGCAAGGCTCTGGGCGGGCGATGCATCCCCTGCCCCAGCCTCCCGGCTGCGGGAACTGCGGCCCTGCACGGCCTCCCGGCAAGCCCGGCTGTTCTCCCGCCGGGCGCTGCGGGCATCCGCAGGCTTTGCAGCTTTCTGAGGCTTGCCGCCCTTGGATTTCTTGCCGGCTTCGGCGGCAGCGGCCAGCCAGAGCTGCTCTTCCGGGGTGTATTCGCCGGGAGCCGGCAGAGCCCGGGGCGTACCGGCTTTGACGAGCCGGGCCATGAAGTGGCCCTCCCCGCCCTGACAGGGCCAGATACGGCGCACCTTGCTCACGTCCAGCGGCAGACCACCGGTGCGGTTGGCCTCGCCCTCACTGCCGAAGGCATAGTCCACATTGCCCAGCACATCGGCCAGCGTGAACTCCGGGTGGCGCTGCAGGAATGCGGCCACCTGTCCCTCGTCCTCTTCCGGCGCGAAGGTGCAGGTGGAGTAGACCAGTTCGCCGCCCGGCGCGAGGGCCGCAGCGGCGCTGTCGAGGATGTCCGCGCCCAGCTCTGCGCACTGCTTCACCAGCGCTTCGCAGTGCTGGGCCAGCGCGGCAGGCTCTTTGCGGAACATCCCCTCACCGGAGCAGGGCGCGTCCACCAGAACCCGGTCGAAGAACTCCGGCAGGGCCGCCGCGATGCGGGCGGGCGTCTCGTTTAGCACGACGGCGTTGGACACGCCCATCCGCTCGAGGTTGCTCTTCAGGATCTCTGCACGGGCCGCGACATATTCGTTGCTCACCAGCAGGCCCTGCCCCTGCAGAGCGGCGGCGAGCTGGCTGCTCTTGCCGCCGGGGGCAGCACACAGATCCAGCACCCGCATCCCGGGCCTGACGCCCAGCAGCGGCGCTGCCGACGAGGCCGAAGGCTCCTGCGAGTAGAAGACGCCTGCGTGATGGTAGGGGTGGCGTCCCGGTTTGAAGTCGGGCTGTTCCACCACGAACGCCGCCTTGCAGAAAGGCGAGGGCCGCAGCGGGAAATCTGCCCGAGCCGCAAATCCTTCCGGCGTGGTGCGGAGAGCGGACACGGTCACGCCGCGGGCCGCTGTCTCCTGCGGGGCGGCGTAGAGCGTGTCGTACCGCTCCCCCAGAAGGGCGCGTTCCCGGGCTTCAAAATATTCGGCAGGCATTTTTATGAGACCTCCTTCGAGCTGCGGTGCATAAAGCCGCCGCAGCCGGTCAAACTATGGGCAGGGAGCGCAGAGCGTCTCCCGAAATCGAAAGGAGCGACGATACGATGGAAAATCGCAGTGAGAAACGCAGCACCAACTGCAAGAACCAGACTCAGGACCGCACCAGCGATCAGAGCACCAACCGCACCACCAATTCCAGCCAGAACTCTGCTGCCAACGAGCACAAGCACCCCAACCAGTACACCAAGGGTGCCGACGACGAGGGCGGCAAGAACTCGGCTCGCAACTCCGCCCGCAACAGCCGCTGAGCCTCTGCGCTGAGCACCGCCCCGCCTGAACGGACCATCCGGCGGGACAACAAAAAGCCCGCTGCTCTCTTTGCACTGTTTCCCAGTGCGGAAAGCAGTGGGCTTTCGCGTGTTCCGGTTATTTTTCGTTGGGGTCGAACGACTGCCACAGCGTCTCGAACAGCTCATGCACCCGGCTCAGCCGGCCGTTCAGATACAGCCAGCCCAGCAGGCACTCGAAGCCGGTGGACGCGCGGTACTCCTCCGGGGAGGCGTGTTTGGCCACACTGGCCTTGCTGGCGTTGCGGCCCCGCTTGAAGACAGCCAGCTCGTCCTCGGTGAAAAGCGGCTCCAACAGCTGCTCTTCCCGGAACTGCGCCCGGGCCGAGACGTATTTGACCTTTTCGGCGTTGAGCTTTCCCGCCGACAAACGGTGGTGCTCCACCAGCCGCTGACGCACCAGAAGTTCCAGCACACTGTCGCCCACGAAGGCCAGTGCCAGCGGGCTCAGCTCCCGGGGGTCGATCTTTTCGGGTTCGTTCATAGAAGGGTTTTTCCTTTCATCAGCGTCCTTGCCCTCTCCGTCATTGCTGCGCAATGCCACCTCTCCCAAAGGGAGAGGCAGAAGCCTGACCGCTGCGCTCCGGCTCTCCCTTTGGGAGAGCTGCCGAACCGCGTGAGGCTGAGAGGGCAAGCCCGTTGACCTCTTAGAAGATATAATCGAACTGATACTCGCCGATGAGGATGGTATCGTTCTCCTGCACGCCCTTCTGCACCAGAGCGTCCAGAATGCCGCTCTCGCCCAGCTGGCGCTGGAAATACTGCAGGCTCTCGTAGTCGTCCACGTTGCTGCCGGCCAGGATATACTCCAGCCAGGGTGCATCCACGCTCCAGACATGAGCCTCCATCCGCTTGATGGTGAACTCGCGGCCGCCGGCCTTTGCCTCGGGCTTCTTGTACTCGGGGGCAAACACGGGGACGGCGGGAATGTCCTTCAGGCGGTTGTAGACCAGACCCGGAAGCTCCCTGACGCCCTGCATGGTGGCGGCGGAGATAGGGACGAACGTCAGGCCCTTTTCCTCCACATACTTGCGGAAGGTGTCGATCTGCTCCTCGGTGGCAAGGTCACACTTGTTGCCCACCACGATCTGGGGACGCTCGGCCAGAGCCGGGCTGAACTTTGCCAGCTCCTCGTTGATCTGCTCGAAGTCCTCGATGGGGTCGCGGCACTCGCTGCCGGAGACGTCCACGACGTGCAGCAGCAGACGGCAGCGCTCCACATGGCGGAGGAAGTCGTGGCCCAGGCCGACGCCCTCGCTGGCCCCCTCGATGAGGCCGGGGATGTCGGCGCAGACGAAGCTTGCGCCCTCACCCACCGACACGACGCCCAGCGTCGGCACCAGCGTGGTGAAGTGGTAGTTTGCAATTTTCGGCTTTGCGGCGCTGATGGTGGAGATGAGGGTGGACTTGCCCACGTTGGGGAAGCCGATGAGGCCCACATCCGCGATGAGCTTCAGCTCGAGGGTCACCTGAATGTCCTCGCCGGGCATACCGGGCTTTGCAAACTTGGGGATCTGGCGGGTGGGGGTGGCAAAGTGTGCATTGCCGTAGCCGCCGCGGCCGCCCCTGGCGATGGTGACGGGGGTGTGGTCGGACAGGTCGGCGATGACAAGGCCGCTCTCGGCGTCCTTGATGACCGTGCCCAGAGGCACCTTGATGACGAGATCCTCGGCGTTCTTGCCGTGGCAGAGGCTTGCGCCGCCCTTGCCGCCCTCGTCGGCGGTGTACTTGCGCTTATAACGGAAGTCCATCAGAGTGGTGAGGTGGTCGTCCACGACGAAGATGATGTCGCCGCCCCGGCCGCCGTCGCCGCCGTCCGGGCCGCCGGCGGCCACGAACTTCTCACGATGGAAGCTCACTGCGCCGTCGCCGCCCTTGCCGGCATGGAGCCAGATGGTGGCGATGTCGATAAAATTGGTTTGTGCTGCCATACAGGCCCTCCTGTTTTTTCATCAAAAAGAGCCGGGCCACGAGGGTCCGGCTCTCTGTGTTGCAGATTTTAGAAAGAAGTTACTGCTTGACGCTGCACTTCTTGCCGCTCTTGCCCACGCGCTCGAAACGAACGGTGCCATCGACCAGAGCAAACAGGGTATCATCGCTGCCCTTGCCGACATTCTCACCCGGCTGGATGTGAGTGCCGCGCTGACGAACGAGGATGTTGCCGGCCAGAACGAACTGACCATCTGCACGCTTGGTGCCCAGACGCTGAGCCGCAGAATCACGGCCGTTCTTGGTGCTGCCTACGCCCTTTTTATGTGCCATTGTAATATACCTCCTACTTAGCCGTTGATCGCAGTGATCTCAACCTTGGTGAAGGGCTGACGATGGCCCATGCGGCGAGCACTGTGCTTCTTTGCGCGATAGGTGATGATGTTCAGCTTCTTGCCCTTGCCATTCTTGATGACCTTGGCAGAAACGGAAGCGCCCTCAACAACAGGAGCGCCAACCTTGACCGAACCCTCCTCGCCAATAGCGAGAACCTGATCAAACTTCACTTCGGAGTCGGCCTCAACGTCCAGCTTTTCGATGTAGACGATGTCGCCCTGCTCCACGCGGTACTGCTTACCGCCGGTAACAATGATTGCGTACATTTTGTTCATTCCTTTTCGTTGTACTCGCTGGTCGTAAAGGCAGGCCCTCACAGGGGCCATTTGAGGCGCCCACACCAAGCGGCTAGAATAGTATAGCAAAAAAATGTGCGGATTTCAAGAGGAAAATCCCGCTTTTGCGGAAATATTTTCAGTTTTTCTCCTCTTTCAGCTGTTCACGTGCTTCAGCACCTCATCCATATCCCTGCGGCCATAGACGATGCGGAGAAGCCAGACCGTCTTTCGTTCTTTATCCGCACGGTAGTACAGCAGATAATTGCCCACGACCTTTTTCCGAATGATCTTTCTTGGCAGGAATGCATTGGTGACCAGTGCCCCGCCCTCCGGGAAAACGCATACCGTCTCCATGCAGCGGCCGATGTCCTCCATCAGTTTTGCTGCCGCCTTTGCGTTATCCAGCTTGTTTCCGATATAATCAAGGATGTCGTCAAGCTCTTTTTCCGCTCTCCGGGTCAGGCGATAGTGATATTCACAGTCCATACTTTTCCCTCAATTCTGCCATCGCCGTCGGGCCATCGACTGTGCGTCCTGCCTCCACATCATCCAGTCCCTCCAGAATAAGCTTTGCCTCCTCCATCTCCTGCATGGTGCGCTCATAGTAATCAATATCCATCACCACGAGGCGGCCATAGCCGTTCTTCGTCACAAAGACCGGGCCGTTCTCCTCGGCGCACCGGCGCTCGATCTCCACGGTATTCTTCAGTTCTCTCATCGGAATGATCTGCATCGTAATGCCCCCTTTATGTTCTGTGGCTATATTATACACCAAAAAGAGCCACAGCGCAAGGTTCTCTGCGCTGCGGCTCTTTCGAAATATTCTGATCAGGCGTCTTTTTTCTCCGCCAGTTTCTCTTTGAGCTGCTGCTTCACCCGCTCGTTATAGGCATTCGTGCGCTCGAGGAAGAGCTTGCGGGGGCTGGAAGCCACCAGCTCCTCCCTCTCCACCGTAAATTCCGGCTCTGCCTTGCGCACCTTCGCCAGCAGACTGCGGTTCTCTGCCGTCAGAGCCAGCGTCACCATGAGAGGCTTGGACTTATATTTCCGGGTCAGGAAAATTTCCAGTGCCACACCGCCCACGACGGCCGCAGCCGCCACCAGCTGGGAAGCGCGCAGACCGAGCGACGGCACCAGCAGCAGGCTGTCGGTGCGGAGAGCTTCGATCCAGAAGCGGCCTGCACCGTACCAGACAAGGTAGCGCAGGGCAATGTCGCCGTTGAACTTCCGCTTTTTGATGTACGCCGCCAGCAGGGCCAGACCCACGAAGCACCAGATGCTCTCGTAGAGGAAGGTGGGATGGACGGGCATGGCGGGGTCGATGGTGACGCCCTTCGGCACCGTGACGGTGCTGCCCATCAGGTAATCTTCCGTTGCTTCGCTGAACATGCCCCAGGGCAGGGTGGTGTTGCAGCCGAAAGCCTCCTGATTGAAGAAGTTGCCCCAGCGGCCGCAGCCCTGTCCGATGAGGAAGCCCATGCCGGCCAGGTCGAACATGGGCAGCACCGGCACGCCCCGCCATTTGCAGGCCAGGCCGCCGAACACAAAGGCACCGATGATGCCGCCGTAGATGGCCAGACCGCCGTCGCGGACGGCCAGCACATCCCAGATGGTATCGTAATTATAGGGTGCCATCGCCACATAATACAGGCGGGCGCTGGCGATGCCCAGCACCACGCCGATGAGGATGACATCCACCATCGAATCGGCGTCGATGCCGAACTCCGTGCAGCGGCGGAACGCAAAGACCAATGCGAGGCAGAGGCCGAAGGCGATGCAGACGCCGTACCAATAAATATCCATGCCGCCAATGCTGAAGGCTACCCGGCTCAGCTCAAAGCTGAGGCCGAGGCCCGGGAACTGTACCAGATTCGTCATTCTTCCGTCTCCTCTTCTTCGTCCTCTTCGACGGCAGTGCCGTCCGGCTCAATGTGCATCACGGCCATCCGCTCGGGCCGCAGGATGTGCTGCAATGCCGCATCGGCGTCCTCTGCCGTCAGGCCTGCCAGCATGGTGATCTGCTGGGCCACAGTCTGACCTGCCAGCGCGAAATCTGCCATCTGGCTGGCCGAATCCTCGACGTTTTCCAGATTTTCGATGAGCTGGCCGTATTTTTCGTTCTTGCAGAGGGTGAAGATCTCCCGGTCTACGCCCTCTTTGCGCACCCGCTCGATCTCGTCCAGCAGAAGCTGCCGGACGGTGTCGGGCTGGTCGCTCTCGCCGGTGAAGAGGATGCAGCAGCATCCGTCCACCCGCAGCACCTCACCGCCGAAGCCCGGGTTGGTCAGGCCCTCGTCGTAGAGTCGGCGGTAAAGCGGCGACATCCCGCCGCAGATGCAGCAGAGGATGAGCTCATACAGCATCTCGCTGCGCAGGTCGCCGAAAGGCAGCGGCTCTTCTTTGAAGCCCAGACCGAAGCAGGGCTTGGCGATGGGCATGGCGATGATCTTTTCGGCCGCCGCCAGCGTCATCGGCTCGGGGCGGAGCAGGCGCTCGACCTTTTCCGCCGGGCGCTCGTCCATCAGGCCATGGCGGGCGCAGGCAGCCAGGATCTGCTCCATGCTGGTGTTGCCTGCTGCGGCCAGCACCATATTGCCCGGCGCATAGAACGCTTTGCAGCAGTCGTAGAGCATTTCCGGCGTTATCTCCGCGATGCTCTCCACCGTTCCCGCAATATCGCTGCGGATGGGGTGGCTGTGATACAGGCACTCGCACAGGCCGGTGATGAGCCGCCAGTCGGGGCTGTCGTCGTACATCTTGATCTCCTGCCCGATGATGCCCTGCTCTTTGGCGATGGTCTGCTCGGTAAAGTAGGGATGCCCCACCATGCCCAGCAGCACGTCAAGGCTCTCATCCAGCTGTTCCGTGGCCGTAAAGAGGTAGCAGGTGCGGTCGAAGGCCGTGAAGGCGTTGGCATTCGCGCCGGTCTTGGCGAACTTTGCAAAGGCGTCGCCGTCCTCATCCTCGAACATCTTGTGCTCGAGGAAATGGGCCACACCGGCGGGCAGATGCACTTCCCGCTCCCCCAGCCGGAAATCCCGGTCGATGGAGCCGAAGCGGGTGGCGTAAATGACATGGGTGCCGGAGTAGCCCGGCATGGGGCGGACGAGTACGGTCAGCCCCGAGGGCAGAACTTTCCACTGGTCAGCGGCGGTGCGTTCCAGCACGCTCCGGGTGTTCTCAGCCATTCTCGTTCCCCTCCTCCCGCGTCAGCAGACAGCTCACCGACAGGGTGAACTGCTTCAGAATATCCCGCACATCCTCCCTGGTCACAGCCAGCAGGGCGCGGCGGGCATCGTCCGGCGTCTGCACCGGGCCGCCCCGCAGCACTTCCATATAGTACCATGTCTCGATGCCGCCCAGTGTGTCCTCCAGGCCGTTCATCCCGGCCAGAAGGCCCCGGCGGCAGTCTTCCAGCTCTTCGTCGGTGATCGGGCCGTCGCAGAGGTCCGCCAGCTCTTTGAGCACTGCCTGCTCAGCGCGGGCCGCGTCAGTGTGCTCGACGCCGCTGTTGACGGCCATGCTGCCCGTGAAGCTCTGGAAGGACGACGAGCAGTAGTAACACAGATGGTCGCGCTCCCGGACGTTCAGGAAAAGGCGGCTGGTCACGCTGCCGCCGTAGAGGGCCATCGCCAGCCGGACAGCGGCCAGCTGTTCGGGCTGCATGGGCCGGCCCAGCGTGAACAGCATACAGAGCTTGGCCTGTGTGGTGTCGAAATGCTCCACCTTCCGCACCGGCTCCCGCCGGGGCATGGCGATGTTCTCGGCCCGGGGCAGCGGGGCGCGGTCGATGGCCGAAAGCTCCGCCAGAAGGGCGTCCTTCACGGCGGTGGTGCTGGCCTCGTCGCAGCCCAGCACGATAAGCTCGATGTTCGCCGTCCGCAGCATCTCGTAGTATGCCTCGGTCAGCGCTTCGGGCGTCAGGCCGTCCACTTCTTCTAAGTAGCCCTCCTGCCGGACACCGGCGGGGCTGTCGCCGAAGAATTCCCGGTTGGCCTGCCGCTGGCAGTAAAGGCGCTTGTCGTTCACTTCGTCTTCCAGCGCCTTCTTCAGCATCTGCTTCTCGATGCCTACGGCCTCGGGGTCGAAGGTGCTGCCCACAAAATAGGGGTGGAACGCCGTGCCGAGGGCCAGTGCGGCGTACTCCTGCGTCAGCTTCTCCCCTTCCAGTGCGAACTGGTCTTTGATGCCGGTGATGCTGACGCAGAGGTTGTGGCTGCAGCCCATGGGGCGGGCGTCCACGGTCAGGTCGGCGCCGTAGAGGCGGGCCAGCTTTTTGGTCATCTGAGTCATGTCGGGGCAGTCGGCATAGCCCCGCTCCATCACCAGCGGCAGCAGCGCGTGGGCCGTGGCCGTCTCGCGGCGGGCCGGGAACGCGAAGTGGATGCTGATGCGGCAGCGGTTGAATTTCTGCGCGGCGTCATACGAGAGGTGGACGCCGGGCGCGATTTGGGATCGTCTCAATGTTCTATCGTCCTTTTGTATTATTTCGTTTGTTCCAGCGCCAGATACTCTTCCAGCGAGAGGCCGGAGGCGCGGATGGCGAGGGCGTTGTCCCTGCCCACATACCGCCAGTGCCACGGCTCAAACACCATGCCGGTGGCGGCCTGACGCTCCTGCGGCCAGCGCAGGATGAAGCCGTGCTCTGCGGCATAGGCTTCCAGCCACTCATAGGCGCGGGTGTCCGCGAAGCCGGTGTCCTTCTCCATGCTGTCTGCCGCGAGGATGTCGGCACCGTAGCCGGTGGCATATTCGCTGGCCTCCGGCGCAGGCTGAACGGTCGCAGCCCTGGCAGCGGCCTCTTCCTCCGAGCAGCCGGACTCCCGGTAGCTCTGGACCGCGGCCTCATAGGCGCTCTGGCGGGCGGCGGCATCCTGATACCCTGCCGTCAGCACCAGCTCTACTCCATCCTGCCTTGCGGCCTCGGCCATCTCGCGGTAGGCTGCGGCGGCCTCGGCTTCCAGCGAAACACCGGTGGCATCATCGGCCACGGCCAGCTCCGGCGTCGGCTCTTCCGTCAGGGGAAGGTTTGCATTCACCAGCACAAGGCGCTTATCCGAAAGGTCCGTCTCCGCGCCGCCCTCATACTCCCGGGCCTCGAAGGCCGTCGGCGGTGCGATGAGGGCATAGGCCCTGGGCAGCAGCCAGAGGATGCCGCCGGTCATCACAGCCATGACCGCGCCGCAGCTGAGCAGAAAGACCGTCCAGTTGCGCACGAGGCGGATACGGTGTCTCCGGCGGCGTTCTTTCGGCGACAGAGCGCGGCGGGGTGCGGGTCGATTTTGCTCCATGATGCAGCTTCCTTCCTATTTTTGACGTTCGCCCTGGATACAGGCACATAATAATATTATACACCCCTTTTATCTGGGTGTAAACGGCAGGGGCTGTAAAAAAATTGTGTACGCAAAAAGCCGCCGCACCGGCGCAGGACGCACGGCACGGCGGCTTTGAAGCCACGTCTTACTCGAACAGCATATCGTGGATGGCGCTGACAGCCTTGTCGGCGTCCTCACGGTCGATGATGCAGGAGATCTTGATCTCACTGGTGGAGATCATCTTGATGTTGATGTTGTTGTTGGACAGAGCCTCGAACATCTTGGAGGCCACGCCGCTGTGGCTCTGCATACCGGCACCCACGATGGACACCTTGGCGCAGGTCTCGTCGCAGGTGACCTGGTCGAACTTTGCGCTCTCGCGCAGGACGCGCATGGCAGTCTCAGCTTCGCTCTCCGCGCAGGTGAAGCTGATGTCCTTCTTGCCGTCGCGGCCGGTGGACTGCAGGATGATGTCCACGTTGATATTCTTCTGGGCCAGCAGGCCGAAGATCTTGAAGCTGGTACCCGGCTCATCGGGAACATTCAGGATCGTAATAACAGCAACGTCGGTGTCCTTTGCGACACCCTTGATCAGCATACCTTCCACGTCTTTTACAACCTCCTTGACGACCGTGCCGGGCACGGGGTTCAGGCTGGAGAGGACCTCCAGCTCCACATTATACTTTTTAGCCAGCTCCACGCTGCGGTTGTTGAGCACCTGTGCGCCGAGGGATGCCAGTTCCAGCATCTCGTCGAAGGTGATCTCATCCAGCTTGCGGGTGTTGCGCACCTTGCGCGGGTCGGCGGTGTAGACGCCCTCCACGTCAGTAAAGATCTGGCAGCGGTCGGCGTGGAGCGCTGCTGCGATGGCGACAGCGCTGGTGTCGGAACCGCCGCGGCCCAGCGTGGTGATGTCGTCCAGCTTGTTCAGGCCCTGGAAGCCTGCCACGACGACGACGCGGTTGCGCTCCAGCTCCGAAGAGATGCGCTCGGTCTCCAGCTTGGTGATGCGGGCCTTGGTGTAGGCACGGTCGGTGCGGAAGCCTGCCTGCCAGCCGGTCAGACTGGTGGCATGGCAGCCCAGCTCGTTCAGAGCCATAGCCAGCAGGGCGATACTGATCTCCTCGCCTGCTGCCAGCAGCATATCCATCTCACGGGCAGAAGGGTTGTGGGTGATCTCTGCTGCCTTTGCGATGAGGTCGTCGGTGGTGTCGCCCTGTGCGGACACTACCACGACCACGTCATTTCCCGCGTTGTGGGTGTTGGCCACGATGCGGGCCACGTTGAAGATACGGTCCCGGTCCTTCACCGAAGAACCGCCGAACTTCTGTACGATCAACGCCATATCTTGTCACTCTCCTCTTTTTGCTCCCTCAGTGTGTGAGGGGTACACCGGGCGGAAGCGGTCTTGCACTTCCGGTCCTGTTTATCATTCCACTGTCGCACCGGTGTTGTCGGCATCCAGCCGCAGCAGTGTAAATGCTTCACATCCGTCCAAGCCTTCCAGCAGCTCGAGGCCCTTTTCCAGTTTGGAGTAGAATTTCTCGGCGTTGGCCTTTTCGGCCACAGCCATCACGGTGCTGCCGGCGCCCGAGACGTACACCGCCTTGGCACCGCAGAGCCGCGCCATATCGAAGACTTCCTTCGAGCCGGGCATCAGGGGCATCCGGTAGGGCTGGTGGAGCTTATCCTCGGTGGCAATGGCCAGCAGGTCGTGGCGGCCCTCGCAGAACGCCGCCGGGATGAGGGCCGCACGGGACAGGTTATACACCGCATCCTTGTGGGTGACCTCTTTGGGCAGGGCCGCACGGGCAGCTTCGGTCAGCAGCTTGTAGTCCGGCACGATGGCCGCGAAGCAGAGGCTCTCGTCCACATCCCGCTTGACGGAGTAGACGACGCCGTCCTCGAAGACGCTGCTGGCCAGACCGCCCAGAAGGGCCGGTGCCACGTTGTCCGGGTGACCCTCGATGGAGGTGGCCAGCGTCAGCAGCTCCTGGGTGTTGAGCACATCGCCCAGCATCCGGTTCGCACCCAGCAGGCCCGCTATGATGCAGGCCGAGGACGAGCCGAGGCCCCGGGCCATCGGGATGGCGTTGGTCTGGACGAGCTTGAGGGGCGGCATGGTCTTGCCGACCTTATCGAACAGACCCTTGGCCGAGCGGTAGACCAGATTGGTCTCGCCGCGGGGGATGCGGGTGCCGTCTGCCGCCGAGATGTCCAGATGGTCGCTCTCTTCAAAGGTCACGGTATTGTACAAGGTCACAGCCAGACCCAGCGCATCGAAGCCGGAGCCGATGTTGGCACTGGTGGCCGGGACGGAAACTTTTATCTTCATCGCAGTTCCCTCTTTTCTCACGCTCAGGCGTCCTCAGGCAGGCGGCGGAGCACCAGCTTCACGCTGCCGCCCATGGCCTCTACCTTGCGGGCTGCTTCGGCCAGAGCCTTGCCGTCGGCGCTGTCCACAAAGTAGGAGCAGCCGTCGAAGTGCTCTTCCACCACATGGCCCTTGCCGTAGATAGCCTCGGCCACCGCCGGGGCGATGCCTTCCACACGCACATAGTATGCGGCGGGAGCGGGGTCGGTGAGCATTCCTTCCACCGGATCGGCGGGCTGCCAGAACAGGCTGTCGTGGACCTTGACGCCGTTCTTGAGGGCGTCCACCACGTCGGCCACGACAGCACTGGCGGTGGGCAGCTTGCCCGCGCCCTTGCCGTAGAAGACCACGTCGCCCAGCATATCGCCCTTGACGAGGACGGCGTTGAAGACGTCATCGACACCGGCCAGCTGGTTTGCCTTCGGCACGAGGCAGGGCTCGACACCGGCGGCAACGCTGCCGTCCTCGCCCCGCTTCATCCAGGCGATGAGCTTGATGACGCAGCCCAGCTTCTCTGCCGCAGCCACATCATCCACCGTGATGTCGCGGATGCCGCGGGTGGGGATGTTCTGGGGGTAGATCTGGTGGCCGCAGACCAGCGAGGACAGGATGGCGATCTTGCGGCAGGCGTCGCGGCCGTCCACATCGTCGCCGGGATCCTTCGTCTCGGCGTAGCCCAGCTCCTGAGCGATCTTCAGAGCCTCGTCAAAGCCCAGATTCTCCCGCACCATCTTGGTGAGCATGAAGTTGGTGGTGCCGTTGACGATGCCTTCCACCTCGGTGATGACGTTGGCCGCGAGGCACTGGTGCATCGGGGTGATGATGGGCGTGCCGCCGCCCACGGAAGCCTCGAACAGGAAGGCGCAGTTGTGTGCCCTGGCCAGAGCCAGCAGCTCTGCGCCGTAGGTGGCCACCATCTCCTTGTTGGAGGTGCAGACGCTCCGGCCGCTCTCGAGGCAGGCCTTGACGTAAGGGTAAGCGAAGCGGGTGCCGCCGATGGTCTCGACGACGACCTTCACTTCGGGGTCTTCCAGAATGGCGTCAAAATTCTTTATAAACAGCTTTGCGGCCGGATGATCCGAGAAGTCTTTGGGGTCAAGGATGTACTTGACCTCCACCGGTTCGCCCGCGCGGCGGGAGACGCCTGCGGCGTTGCGGCAGAGCACCTCGTACACACCGCTGCCCACCGTACCAAAGCCCAGAATCGCGATTTTTGCCATGATACTGCCCTCGTTCCTTTTTTCGATGAATGTACTGTCACAGATTGTATCCGCAGTGTACGCCCACGACCATCCGCTGGCGTGAAAGCTTTTCCGTCAGCTCCTCGGGGGTCATCTGCATGGTGTCGGTGCGGATGGTGACAGCCACCAGCGCGGCTCCGTTCTCCGGAGTAGACTGATTGATGGTCACGATGCTGGCACCGGCGGCACTGATGCCGGCCAGAAGGCTCTGTAATGCACCCGTCTCGTCCCGCAGGGTCGCCATGACGGTGATGACCTCGCGGCCATTCTCCGAGTCGAAAATGCAGTCCTTATATTTATAAAATGCACTGCGCGACAGGTCTACGCTGCGGGTCGCAGCCGAAATGCTGCGTGCCTCTCCGCTGGCCAGAAGCTCCTTGGCCCGGACGACCTTGAGGAAAACTTCCGGCAGGACCTGTGCATCCACCAGATAAAAACGGCGTTCCAACTTGTTCACCTCTCAAACACAAGTGTTCTTGCAGAAAATATAATAGCATCCGACTCCCTGCATTGCAAGAGGTCGGATGCTATTTTGTCAGATTATCCAGTTTTGAGCCGTGAAGTACCCCTTCAGCGCACCGAATCTGCAACCCGATGTGCCGAAAAGTATGATTTTTGCCTCAGTCGGTGTCGAGGCCAGTGGTGTCCGGCTCAGGCGCGAGAGGCTGGCTGGCGACAGCTGCCTGACCGTGGGAATAATTGCAGACGTCTGGCAGGTCGTCGGCACGGTAGTAGCCCACTGCCGTGCTCGGGCAGGAGCCGCTGGCCAGCAGGCCGCTCTGGGTGCAGTAGCTGCGCTCCACGACGCCGTCAGCCGCCGGGAATGCCTTATAGGGCAGGTCTGCCTGGATCTGCTCCATCAGGGCCTTCCATGCCATGACGCAGGTGCGGGTCTTGGCCTGCTGCTTGCCGAGGGTCTTGGTCATATCGAAGGGCGCATCGTAGCCCCACCACACAGCGGTGACGTAATAGGGCGTGCCGCCCACGAACCACAGGTCCTTCTCATCGCTGGCCGTACCGGTCTTACCGAAGGCCTCCATGCCGTTGGAGTTGGGGTAGCGGCCGCTGGCCGTACCGACGCTGGAGAACAGGACGTTCTTCAGCAGGCGGTTCATGACGTAGGCCGTCTGGGGCGTCAGAGCCTGATAGCTGGTGTCGTTGCTCTCCATATAGATGTTGCCGTCCCGGTCGAGCACACGGGTGTAGAGGTGAGGCGTGGTGTACTCGCCGTCGTAGAAGATCTGGAACGCCGCCGCCAGCGCCATCGGGGTGACGCCGTGGGTCTGGCTGCCCATGACCATCTGTGCAAGGCCCACATCGTTGACGGGGTCCAGTGTGCTGAGCTGCAGGGTATTGTAGACGAAGTTGAAGATGTTGTTCGCGCCCACGAGGTCGCCAACGCGGATGGCGATGGTGTTCAGGGAGCGTGCGAGGCCGTTCCAGAGCGGCAGGTCGGAGCCGTCGCCGTAGTTTCCGCCGTAGTTGCGGGGCCAGCTGCGCCATGCGTTGGGGTAGGCTTTCAGCTGCTTGTCCGTCAGGCCCATGAGGCCGTTCCGGCGGCAGTAGTCCTCGTCACGGATGACCATGTCCTGCTTGAGGTAGAGGGGCGAGTTGTTGAGCATGGTGGACCAGTTGACCAGACCATACTCGATGCCCAGCGCATAGGCGCCGATGGGCTTGATGGTAGAGCCGGTCTGACGGGTGACGCCGTAGGCGCGGTTCAGGGAAAGGCTCTTGGTCTTTTCGCCCAGACCGCCCACCATGGCGATGACATTGCCGTCATAGTCCAGCGTGACCATCGCCGCCTGGGTGCGGACGTTGCGGTAATAGTAGACCGTACCGTCCTCGCCGGTGCGGGTCTTGGGGGTGCCGTCCTCGTTGTAGACCTGCACATCGTCGTCGGAGATGCTGGTCACCTCTTCCTCATGCCAGCCGGCCGGGAAGTAGGCGTCGTCGGTGTTGAGCATCAGGTTCTCCATCGCGGTCTGGATCTTGGGGTTGACCGTTGCCTCGATGGTGTAGCCGCCGGTGTAGAGCATACTCTGGGCGGTGGACTCGTCCACGCCCTCCTTGGCCATGATGTCCTTCACCACCTCGTTGAAGAGGGCATCGGTGAAGTAAGAGGTGGTGGAGCTGCTCTTCTTCGTGTTGTCCGTCTCTGCCAGCACCAGCGGCTGGGCAGCGGCGCTGCGGTAATCATCCTCCGAGATGACCCCCTGCTGCCACATATTGTAGAGCAGGAAATTCCGGCGGTTGATGAGGTTCTCGGGGTTGGTGTAGGGGTTATAGTTGGTGGGATTCTTGGTGATGGACGCGATGGACGCGCACTCCCAGAGGGTCAGCTCGCTGACATCCTTGTCGAAGTACTCGTTTGCCGCCGTCTGGACGCCCTGGATGGTACCGGTAAAGCTGATGGTGTTCAGGTAGGCTTCCAGAATGGTCTCCTTGGAGTAGCTGCGGCTCAGGATGAGGGCGCGGTAGATCTCGCGCAGCTTGCGCAGTGCGCCCTCGATGCCGCTGGCGCTCTTGTCGCTGGTCAGGTTCTTGATGAGCTGCTGTTCCAGCGTGGAGGCACCCTGCTTGGAGCTGTAGATGGGCAGCAGGTATTCATTGATCATCGCGCCGATGGTGCGCTTGAAGTTGACGCCCGGCTCGTTGTAAAAGTCTTTGTCCTCGGTGCAGATGAATGCATACTGTAGGTTGGTGGGGATCTGCTCGAGGTCCGCCCAGACGCGGTGGCTGTTGGAAGAGCGCAGGGTGGCGTACTCCACCTGTGCGCCGGTGTCGGGGTCGGTGGCCACCACAAGGCTCGACTGGCTCAGTTCGATGTTGTCGAGGTCCAGCAGGTCGCCGTCACTGGCCGTAGCCTGCACCACATAGTACACAGCGCCCACTGCCACCAGACTGCCCGCCATAATGCCCAGACAGACGAGGGTGACGATGGTCCGGCCCAGGAATCCGAGAACGGGATGGCCGTGCTTTTCTCCCTGCTCCTGCGGTTCGCGGGGCTCACGGACCCGCCGGTTCTGCTCCCGGAGCGCACCATCACTGTGGAGTCTCCGTCTTTCATTGTTTGAGATAAGGATCGCCTCCTATCGCAATTTTCACTGTTCTGCATCTCAAAGCATCCTCTGACGATGCCATTCGCTGTTCCTGCTGCAGCCAGACTGCCCGCAGCCATAATAATACATTATAGTCCGCACCGCCCGCTTCCGCAAGGGGGAATCGACCGGATACGATGCTAGTATAGCACATCTGCCCCGCCAAAGTACAGCATCCGGGTGTGAAAATTCTGCATTCCTGTCTGAGGCAGTTTTCTTTTGCACATACTACCGTCTGAAACACCATTTCAGCCGAAAGGAGTCCACTGCCATGCGCAAGGTCTGGCTCTGCATTTTTTATGCGCTGTGCATTTTTACCATCGTGTTCAGCCTGTTCTGGATGGCCCTGCCCAGTCTCCCCTTCCCTGCCGACTCCGGCGAAGAGACGCCGGCCTCCGAGCCGGGTCTGGCCGCGCAGGGCTCCGCCGGGCAGAGCGGCACCGACTTCTACCTCTGCGACGAGGGCGGGCGGGTGGTCGTCTACACCTGCTCCGACAACGGACTGCCCGACAAGCGGCTCCTGCGCACCGGCATCTATGTCAATCTCCTCCCTGAGGCCGATGCCCTCCGACTCAAGCAGGGCCTCTACGTCACCGGCGAAACGGCCCTCCGGGCGCTGCTGGAAGACCTGGGTGAATAAACAAAAACAGTGCAGACCACCCCGGGGAGGTCTGCACTGTTTTTATCCTTTATCAGAATCAGGCTTCGAGCTGCTCCAGCGGGACGAGGTAGTCCTTGCGGCACTGCTCGTAGTTGAGCATATATTCCTTGGTGGGGTTGTGGTGCATCATGTTCTTGAGGGTATGGGAGTCGTAGTCCTCGCCTGCCTCCATGCCCACCAGACGGGCGGCGATGTTGGAGCAGTGGTCCGAGATACGCTCTACATTGTTCAGCACATCGAGATAGACGACACCGGTATCAATGGAGCAGGCACCCTCCTTCAGACGCTTGATGTGCTGCGCACGAAGCCGCTCCACGAGGATGTCGATGACCTGTTCCAGCGGCTCCACCTGGCTGGCGGTCCGGGCGTCGTCGAACTCGAAGGCGTCCGCGGTGAGGGTCAGGATCTTTTCCAGCGCATTGTCGAGAAGCTTCAGCTCCTGCTGTGCCTTCTCGCTGAAGGTGACTTCCTTGTCGGTCAGCTCCTGCGCTTTTTCTTTGATGTTGACTGCATAGTCGCCGATGCGCTCGCACTCGGTGACAAAGTTGAGCAGCTCAGTCACCTCATGGCTCTCCGCGTCACCCAGCTCCTGGTCTGCCAGCTTGATGAGGTAGTTGGAGATGTCCACCTCCATCCGGTCGATGAGGTTCTCGCGGACATCGATGGCACTCACGACGTCCTCGTCCATCTTGAGCAGCAGCGGGGTGGCGAGGCCGACGTTGCGGGCTGCGCGGCGGGACATCTTGACCACCGCGTTCTTCGCCTGCTGCAGAGCCACAGCCGGGCTCTTGAACAGACGCTCATCCAGCACAGGCATACTCAGCTCCTGCGCCTCCTCCGCGCTGTTCGGCACGGTCATCATGGCCAGCCTGGACAGCACGCCGCTGCAGGGCAGGAAGAACAGCATCGCAATGACGCTGGTCATGGTGTGGATGTTTGCAATGCTGCTCTTGTTCATCACATCGCCCCACATGGGGATGCCGATGGTGAACTGGACTGCATAGACCAGCGCCAGCAGGATGACGCTGCCGATGATGTTGAAGTACAGGTGGATGAGGGCGGCGCGCTTGCCGTCCTTGGAGGAGCCGCCGATGGTCAGCAGCGGGGTGAAGGCCGTGCCGATGTGGGCGCCCAGCACGATGGGGATGGCCGAACTGAAGGTGACGAGGCCGGTGCTGGAAAGCGCCTGCAGGATGCCCACAGAGGCCGAAGAGGACTGGATGATGACCGTGACCACCACGCCCACGAGAACGCCGAGGATGGGGTTGGTCATGGTGACGAACAGCTCCTGGAACGCTGCGCTCTCACGCAGGGGAGACACACCGGTGTCCATCAGGCTCATGCCGGTGAACAGGATGCCGAAGCCCAGCATGATCTGGCCGATGTTCTTTTTCTTCGCGCTGCGGATGAACACATAAAAAATGCAGCCGATGAACGCCACCACCGGCGCAAACGTCTTGGGCTGGATGAGGGTCAGGATGAGGCTGTCGCCCGAAATATCCGCCATGCGGATGAGCTGACCGGTGACCGTAGTACCAATGTTTGCACCCATGATAACGCCTACCGACTGCTTAAGGGTCATGATGCCGGAGTTGACGAGGCCGACGCAAATGACGACCGTGCCGGCCGACGACTGGATGACGCCGGTGATGAGGGTGCCGAAAATGACGCCCTTGATGGTGGACGAAGTCAGTTTCTGCAATACGCCCTGCATCTTGCCGCCGGCCAGCTTTTCGAGGCCGGCACCCATGATCGACATACCATACAGGAACAGCGCAATACCGCCCAGCAGAGAGGTGATGTGTGTAATGTCCATAAAACAATGCTCCTAAAATCTTCCTATTGCTCCATTGCACAAGACGGCTGTGCTTCGCTCTCCATACGCAAAATGCCGTCCTTTTTATTATAACATCGAACCCCCCGGCTCAACAAGCATTATTTTACAGGAAAATCACTTTTTTGACCGGAATTTTAAGATTTCCGGGCCTTCTTAGACGGTTCTTTTCTTGAATTTTACATTCATTTTACATTAGTATTTTCTAACTCCCGCCCGGTGCTTCCCGGTATTTCCGGGAATGCATCAGGCGGCATCCAGCTCTTCCATCGCCTCCCGCAGGGTGTCTGCCGAGAACAGGAACGCGCCCGCCCCCGTATACACCTCCACATGACCGCCCACATACCGAAGCTCAATGTCTTTCATTCCTCTTCCCTCCTGTGTCTTTTTGTTCTGACAGGAGTATAGCAGAATAAAAGTCCAATAAAATGTATCTTCAGGCAGTTTTTTGAGCAAAAAGGCGCAGAGAAGCTCTCTGTCCGCGTCCTAGCCCTCTCCGCACAGCGATAAGCAGGTTCTTTGAGAGAGCCAAACTCTGTCCGAACTTCTCCATTCACGCAGGAAACCGGGCGATTCGCGCAGGTTTTATTGATTTTTCTCCGCAGATGTGGTACATTCAGGGTAATTAGACACCCCCTGTTTTTCACCGTTCAAAGGAGGTTTTTGTATGTTGTCTTATCGTAAGCTTGCGATGCGTGTTCTGGGTCGCCCCCTCCATACGGGGGGGGGTATCGATTCGCCCCGTCCGGCCTCTCAGCGGGCCGCGGCGCTTGTCCTGACCGCTGCCCTGCTGACCGGGGCGGCCTTCCCCGCCTTTGCAGATACCTACTATATTGAGAATGGCGACATTACGATTTCGGCGGGTGAGAGCGGCAATGACGTCACCCAGAACAATGTGACCACCAAAAATGACACCAACACCATCATCACAAATCAGAAAACGGACACCGCTTCTTCCCACACCGTGACCATCGACGCCGAGGACCATAAGGTCGAGGTCACGCTGGACAATGTGAACATCAAGGCCGACTCCGGCTCCGCTCTCACTTCGATCGGCGACGTGACGCTGACCCTGAAGGGCGAAAACCATCTCACCGGTGGTAACGGCTCCGGCGACAGCGGCATCTCCAGCAGCGGCAGCCTCACCATCTCCGGCGGCGAAAATGACAGCCTGACGGCCCAAGGCGGCTCCGGCGGCGACGTCATCTACGGCGGCGACGGCATCACCAGCAGCGGCAGCCTCACCATTTCCGGCGGTACGGTCACTGCCACCGGAGGCAATAGCACGGACAGTGTTGGCTCCGGCGGCAGCGGCATCTACAGCGTCAGCGGCGACGTCACCATCTCCGGCAGTAGTACGGTCACTGCCAACGGCGGAAGCGGCACCATCTCCGGCGGCAGCGGCATCTACAGCGTCAGCGGCGACGTCACCATCTCCGGCGGTACGGTCACGGCCAATGGCGGAAGCGGCAAAGACGGCCACGGCGGCTACGGCATCAGCAGCAGCGATGTCGCCATCTCCGGCGGTACGGTCAACGCCAACGGCGGCGACTGCAAAGACGGCTACGGCGGCAACGGCATCTCCAGCAGCAGCGGCGTCGCCATCTCCGGCGGTACGGTCAAAGCCGCTGGCGGCAACGGCAAAGACGGCTCCGGCGGTACGGTCAAAGCCGCTGGCGGCAACGGCAAAGACGGCTCCGGCGGCAACGGCATCTCCAGCACCAGTACCACCATCTCCGGCGGTACCGTTACGGCCAATGGCGGAAGCGACAACTCCTCCGGCGGCAACGGCATCCGCAGCTTCGACGTCGCCATCTCCGGCGGTACGGTCAAAGCCGCTGGCGGCAACGGCGGCAACGGCGGCAACGGCATCATCGGCTCCGGCCGTGTCGCCATCTCCGGCGGTACGGTCGAAGCCGCTGGCGGTAACGGCAGCACCGGCGGCGGCAGCGGCATCTACAGCAGCGTCATCGATCTGTCGGGCAGCCTCGAGCTGACCGCCAAGGCCGGCAGTCCCAACGGCAAGGCCCTCTCGCAGCGCGGCAATGAGCTTGACCTCAACACCATCAAGGACAAGCTGGGCCCGGGCGCAAAAGTCACCACCACCGATGCCGACGGCAAGGTCATCGATCAGGTCCCCATCCCCCGCCCTGTGGAGCCGGAAAAGCCTGTTATCCCCGGGGAGTCTTCTTCCTCTTCTGACGGCGGCTCTTCCGCCCCGTCCGCACCCGCCTCTTCCCTCCCCGGCCTGACTGTCACCGACAAGAGCGGCGCGGTCATCTCCTACACCAGCACCCAGAGCGGCAATACCCTCACCGTCTGCGTCGGACGGTTCACAGCCTCTCTCCGTGCTTCGCTGTCCGCCCTGCGTCAGCTGCGGGCTGAGGGCATCGAGACCATCACCTTCCAGACCATCCTCTGCTCCACCACCCTCTCGGTGGACGAGCTGCTGGCCATGGGCGGCGAGGACGCCGAGGCTGTCCTGACCCACCGGTTCACCGATTCCAGCCTCACCGTGGGCTGAAGCGCCACTCTCCCCTTCCCACAGGCATAGAAAGGCCCCGCTGCCCTGCACATTTCATGCAGAGCGGCGGGGCCTTTTCCTGTTTTACTGCACCCCGGCAGAGACCGGGACTCGTTTTTCCTGCTTTTCGGGCTTTCTGCGCTGCTCTGCGGCGGCAGCGCGGGAGCGGTCGTAGCAGTAGCGGATGATGGCCTGACGGCGGACGATGCCGATGAACATTCCCCGGTCATCCACAACGGGGACGAAGTTCTGGTTCATGGCCGCCTCGATGAGCTGGTCCATGCTCGTGGTGACCGTGACGGCCTTATAGTCCCGCTTGTGGGCAAAGTCCCGGATGGGGATGTCCTCTGCCGCCTCAAGGTCGAGGCCGTGGAACTTTTTCAGCCCCCAGAGGATGTCCCCTTCCGTCAGGGTCCCCACATACTCTCCCTTGCGGTTGAGCACCGGGATGGATGCGTAGCGGTTGTTCTCCCATTTTTCCAGCGTCTGGCGAAGGGTGAAGTCATCGTACACATACATCAGGTCCTGCTTGGGGGAAAGGAAAAACAGAATATTCATGAAAACAACTCCTATTGTGAACTTTTCCGCCGCCGGGCCGCAGCTCCTGTGCAGCCGCAGCAAATTCCTGTCTTCAGCACCTTGGCAGCCGAATGCCCCGGCATCCTGTGCCGGATACAGTCTTACTCTTGCCACCTTAGATTTTAGCACTTTTTCATAGTAAGATAAAGATGTCTGCGCCATCTTTTATATTTTATTCACAATCACCTTTTGCTTTGTCGGATAAATATTCACGAAATGGATGCACTGCGAAGGATTTTGTGCTATACTAACAACAGGAACGCGGCCCTTTGCGGCTCTGTCTGTCTTTCAGTATACCGGCTTTGCGGTGTCGAAACAGACCGAGACGGGTAAGCCGTGCCTGACTTTTTTCTTTCTGTCAGCAATTATGTGCTGTACAGCTTCCTCATAAAGTTGTATAATAAAAGTGGTACGCCGCCTTCTTTGGCCCGCGCACCGCCCCGCCGCCGTGCGGACCGGGGTATCATAATGAATAAAAGGAGCAGAGCGACTATGATCACTTCCCGTTTTCCGCTGGGAGATGTCAGCTTCTCAGCCGAGTATTTTTCCACGCTCGTGGGCGAAGCAACCAAACAATGCTACGGCGTGGCCGCAATGGCCCCCCGTGATCTGACCGACCGTGTCCGCAGCGCCGTGCGCGGCGTGGACGATTCGGCCAAGGGCGTCCGTGTCACACAGGAAGAGGGCCGTCTCGTGATCGAGCTGCACATTGCCGTCAGCTACGGGCTGAACATCTCCACCGCCGCGCGTTCCATCTCGCACCGCGTGAAGGACGAGGTGGAGCAGGCCACCGGCCTGAAAGTCGCCCGCGTGGTCGTATCGGTCGATGACGTGGTTGCCTGATGAGACAAAGCCCGCCCGGGGGTACCGGGAAGATATAAGGAGTAAAAAGCAATGATTTCTGGTAAGATCCTGCGCGACGCCATTATTTCCGGCGCAAACAACATCAACAACCAGCGCTCCCGCGTGGACGAGCTGAACGTGTTCCCCGTCCCCGACGGCGATACCGGCACCAACATGGGCATGACCGTCGGTGCAGCCGTCCGTGAGCTGCAGGCCATGGACGACAGCTGCACCGTGGGCGAGGCCGCAAAGACCGCCGCCTCCGCCATGCTGCGCGGTGCCCGCGGCAACTCCGGCGTCATCACCAGCCTGCTGTTCCGCGGCTTCTCCAAGGCTCTGGAGGGCAAAAAGGAGGCTGACGCTTCCGACATCGTGGCTGCGCTGAAGAAGGGCGTCGAGGGCGCTTACAAGGCTGTCATGAAGCCCACCGAAGGCACCATCCTGACCGTCGCCCGCGTCGCTTCCGAGGAAGCTGCTGCCTGCGGCAAAGAGGACGTGGCCGAGCTGTGGGACGTGGTGATGACCGCCGGTCAGAAGGCTCTGGAGGACACTCCCAACCTGCTGCCCGTCCTGAAGAAGGCTGGCGTCGTGGACGCCGGCGGCCAGGGCATCATGATCATCTTCGAGGGCATGGGCAAGGTCTTCCACGGCGAGGCCATCGTGGCCGGCGGCGATGCTGTCCCCAACAAGGCCAAGCTCTCCACCGCCAACGCCGGCAAGGGCGTCTTCACCGACGACCTGATGAAGGTGGAGGACATCAAGAACGGCTACTGCACCCAGTTCCTCATCAATAAGAACGAGGGTGCAAGCGCCGCAAAGATGCGCGCCTTCGCCGAGTCCAACGGCGACAGTGTCGTCTGCATCGAGGACGATGACGTCATCAACCTCCATGTCCACACCGCCGACCCCGGCAAGATCCTGAGCGAGGCCATCAAGTACGGCTATCTCACCAACTTCAAGATCGAGAATATGCACGAGCAGTTCCTGGCCCGCCAGAAGCAGGGCAAGAGCCTCGAGAAGCAGGCTTCCGCCGAGAAGAAGCCCGACCCCGCCAGCGAGTTCATCTACGCTGCCGTTGACCCCAGCCGCGACTATGGCTTCGTTGCTGTCGCCGCCGGTGAGGGCCTGAAGTCTGTCTTCACCGACCTGGCCGCTGACGCTGTCGTCTCCGGCGGTCAGACCATGAACCCCGCCACCGAGGACATCCTTGCCGCCATCCAGAGCGTCCCGGCCAAGACCGTCTTCGTCCTGCCCAACAACAAGAACATCATCATGGCTGCTGAGCAGGCCCAGAAGCTGGCTGACCGTCAGGTGGTCGTCCTGCCCACCCGCACCGTCCCCATGGGCATCACCGCTCTGCTGAACTTCGACCCCTCTGCCACCGTGGAGGCCAACACCATCAATATGATGTCTGCTGCCGATAAGGTCTCCACCGGCCTCATCACCTACGCCGCCCGCGACAGCGAGTACGACGGCAAGCGGATCCGGAAGGGCGAGATCATGGCTCTGGAGAACGGCAAGATCGTCTCCACCTCCAACGACATCACCAAGGCCACCTATCGTCTGGCCCGGGGTATGTGCAAGAAGGATTCCAGCTTCGTCACCATCATCTCCGGCTGCGACGTCTCCGACGAGGATGCCGAGAAGGTGACCGAGATCGTCAAGGCAAAATGCCCCAACCACGTTGAGGTCAGCCACATCCGGGGCGGTCAGCCGGTCTACTACTATATGATCAGCGTGGAGTAAACCTCTTCCCTGCTCATCGTTCTGAAAGCCTCTCCCTCTGGGAGAGGTGTCTGCGAAGCAGACGGAGAGGGCAAGCCCGTCTCCAAAGAGCATCTGCACAGCGATAAGCATTGGCTTTTGATAGAGTCATCTTATCGCTGTGTTTTTGTTTTGTCTCAGCGTCCTTGCCCTCTCAGTCTCACTTCGTTCGACAAGGCCAGGTTGCGGCTCCCAGCGTCTGCTTCGCTGCCGCTCGCATCCCGCTGGCCGCTGCCCCAACAGCTCCTCTCTGCTTCCGCCGCTGGCGGCGGTCGTCGTCGTTGCCCCCATTGGGGGAGCTGGCTGCGAAGCAGACTGAGAGGTTTATTTCCCCGTCGAGCCGAAGCCGCCCTCGCCGCGGGCGGTCTCATCCAGTGCGTCGGCCTGCACGAATGCCGCCGTGTACACCGGCGCGATGCAGAGCTGTGCCACCCGCTCACCGGGCTGGATGGTATAAGCCTCCGCGCCCAGATTGACCATCGGGACTTTCAGCTCACCGCGGTAATCGCTGTCCACGACGCCGACGCCGTTTGCCATGCAGAGGCCGTGCTTGATGGACAGACCGCTGCGGGCATAGACCAGCGCCACAGCGTGTGCGCCGGGCAGCTCGATGGCAAGGCCGGTAGGCACCAGCACCCGCTGCATGGGCTGGACGGTCAGCGGCTCATCCAGCACGGCGCACAGGTCGGCGGCGGCAGAGCCGGGGGTGGCGTAGGCGGGCGTCTTTGCGCGGAGGTCTAACACTTTGTATTTTACAGTGATGGGTTCCATAGTATACCTCATAAATTTATTTGCTGTTCAAGGGCAGGTGCGTCTTGGTACAACCTCTCAGTCTGCTTCGCAGACAGCTCCCCTACCGAGGGGAGCCTCTGGCGAAGAGGCGAAGCTTTACGGAATGCCAAAGCCTCTCCTACTAGGAGAGGTGGCACGCCGTAGGCGTGACGGAGAGGTTGTACAGAGGCACAGCCTCCCTTAGGCTATAGTTCAGTTCGTTCCCTTAAAGTACAATCCTCTCGTGAACTCACCCTCAAACGGTGCATGCTGGCGGATGCTGTCGAGGATGGCGGCGGCCTCTTCCCTGCTTTCCAGCGTGAAGTAAGCCACGCCGTAATCCACGGTCAGTGCGCCGGGCTTGTCGCCCATATAGATGGGGACAGGATTATAAATAGTACGGACGCCCAGCCCGCACCGCACCGGGAACTTCTTCGCCTTGCGGTCGGTGAGCAGGCCGGTCTTGTCGCAGTGGGCACAGTCGTGAATGTTCTGCAGCGGGCAGGCGCGGGTGACCATCAGCGGCATATGGCCGTAGGTGATGACGCCGGTCGGCACAGGCTTGCCGTCACGAGTCGGCGCGATGGTGCTGATGTCGCTGTCCTTCACCTCGGGCAGGATGAGCACCGAGCTCAGGCCAAGGTCCGCATAATACTGGGCCGCGAGGTTATTGGTGACGTTGAGGCCGAAGCCGCCGGTCATGGGCAGGCCGCGGCAGAGCCGCAGGTGGGCGATGTTGCTCACCTCATAGCCCACAAAGCCCGCGTCCTGGGTGGCCGCGATGCGGCGGGCGGTGTCCTCTTCCAGTGCGCCGAACATGACGCGGGGCAGTTCGAGAAGGGTCTTCTCCCGCCACTCGTGGGGGACGCGGTCGGCCTGCGCGATGGGCAGGATGAGGTATTCCACCCCGCTGAGTGCCTGCTCCGGCACCTGCTCCCAGCGCTCGAACCGGGCGCGGAGGGTGCGGTGGGGCGGCAGAGTGCGCAGCGGCAAAGGCGGAAGCTCCACCTCATTCACCGGCCACGGGCGCAGGGTCTCCCGCTTTTTCAGCAGGGCGTCCAGTGCCTCACGGCGCAGCTCGTTGATGGCACTGCCCGGCACGAACCAGGGGCCGCCATCCATCTCCACGTCGATTTTTTCGGCAGAGAAAGGCGTGCCGCCGGTCTTGCTCAGGCTGCGGCTCAGGCTCTCGGTGGGGTCGGTGCGGGCGGGCTGAGGTTCGGCGTCGCCGTAGGCGAAGGCTTTGTTGGTGCCGTCGGTGACGGTCAGCTTCTCGCCGCCCTCTTCGATTTCAATTTTCATCTCCACCGGCACCCGGGAACGCTCCCGGCGGTACAGCTCCCGCAGGGCGGGCAGGGTCTTCTTGGTCAGCTCGGCGTCGGCCTCGCTGCGGACACCGAACATCGTGCCGTCGATCTTTCCGTCCAGATAGCCGGAGGTGAAGCCGGAGCGGCTGAAGGCATTCTTCAGCAGGTCGCGGTCATAGGCACGGCCCTCGCGGCCCGCCAGACAGGCGCTGACGGCAGCAGCGACATACTCCGGCGTCCGCAGACGGCCTTCGATTTTCGCCGATGCCACGCCGATGGCCTGCAGCTTGTCCAGCTTGTCGATGACGGAGTTGTCCTTGAGGGACAGGTGGTGCAGACGGCCCGGCTTGCCCTCGGGCAGACTGTTGGCCTCGAAGGGCAGGCGGCAGGGGCCGGCGCAGGAGCCGCGGTTGCCGCTCCGTCCGCCCAGGAAAGCCGACATATAGCACTGGCCGCTGACGCACATGCAGAGTGCGCCGTGGACGAAGCACTCCGTCTCGATGCCGCAGTGCCTGGTGATGTGCTCCACCTCGGGCAGGCTCAGCTCACGGGCCAGCACGACCCGGGCAAAGCCCAGCTCTTTCAGTTCCAGTGCGCCCTGCAGGGTGTGGACGCTCATCTGGGTGGAACCGTGGCGGGGCAGCTGGGGCGCGATGTCCCCGATGAGCTTCGCCACTGCAAGGTCCTGACAGATGACGGCGTCGGCCCCGCTGGCGGCGACGGCCCGCACGGCGTCGGCCAGACCCGCCAGCTCGCCGCCGTAGACGGTGGTATTCAGCGCCACATGGACGGCCACGCCCCGGGCATGGCAGAACCGGACGGCTTCTTTCAGGCTGTCGGCATCAAAATTGCCCGCACCGGTGCGGGCGTTGAAGCCGGAAAACCCCAGATATACTGCGTCCGCGCCGCTGAATACTGCTGCGCGGAGCATTTCTTCACTGCCCACGGGGGCAAGGATCTCAATTTTTGACATAGCTCTCCCTTTAACACTTATATAATGTAGGTCACTTCTGCTGCAGCTTGGCCAGCTGCTCCCGCAGAGCGGCATTTTCCCGCTTGAGGGTCTCGTTCTCCGCCTTGACCTTATCCGCTGCCAGCTTCGCCTTGGCTGCATCGGAAATGTAGTCCTGTATCTGGCTGCGCATATTCTCGGCGCTGCCCGCGCTCTTGCGGTACTCGTCCAGATAGTCCATCGCGCAGAACACCGCCGCCTTGGTCACAGAGAGGTTGGCGTTGTTGTCCAGCAGCTTCGTGATGTCATCGTCCAGCTTCTTGGCCAGTGTGGTGATGTAGTTCTCGGTATCGGTCGTTGCGATGGCGTAGGGTGCGCCTGCAATGGTCACTCTCACTTTATTTACCATATCGTCCTCACTTTGCGCGGCACACGCCCTGCCGGGCCGGTCATTTCCGGTCATTTTCCGCCGTTTCCGGGATTTTCGGAAACTATTTCAGCCCTGACAGGAGCGCTTTGCTGCGGCTTTTTCATGTTCAGCCGAGTTTGTCCCCGAATTACCCGCCCGAACCGGTGCATTTCGGGGCAAACACGGCCCTTGTCTCCCTTTATTATAATATAAATAGTGCGCGAGAAAAAGTGCTATTTTTGAATTTTTGGCATATTTGTCAGAAACATTGCTATAAAAATGTCAGATACGGCAAAAATGGTTCCTTTTTCTTGCAATCCCCATCCGGAGTGATTATAATATTATTGTTATGTGTTATGCGAGGGGCGAGGGAATTAGAGGAGAAATGCCCTGTCACCGTACTAATTCAAAAAATTTAAGCATTCGTGCGGATAGGAGTTCATTTATGACTACAAAAGAATTTGCAAAAATTCTTCAGGACAAGCTCACCAGCGAATATGGTGTTGACCTGAGCGTTGCATCTCATCAGCAGATCTACCGCGCTCTGGCCCTCATCTGCCGCCAGATGATGAGCGAGAACCATAAGAAGTTCCAGTCCAAGGCCATCGGCACCGGCTCCAAGCAGGTGTACTACCTGTGCATGGAATTCCTGATGGGCCGCAGCCTCAAGATGAGCCTGTTCAATCTGGGCCTGAATGACGCTGCCCAGAAGGCTCTGGCCGAGGCCGACATCAGCCTGGACAGCATCTACGAGGAAGAGCCGGACGCAGGTCTGGGCAACGGCGGCCTGGGCCGTCTGGCCGCCTGCTACCTGGACGGCATGGCTACCACCGGCGTCTGCGGCACCGGCTACTCCATCCTGTACGAGTACGGCATCTTCAAGCAGAAGATCGTGGACGGCTGGCAGCAGGAGCGCGCCGACAACTGGCTGCCCGGCGGTCAGGTCTGGCTCAAGAGCCACCCCGATCAGGCTGTGGAAGTCCGCTTCGACGGCGAGATCCACGAGAACTGGGACCATGGCTTCCACTATATCCAGCACACCAACTACAACAGCGTCATGGCCATCCCCTCCGATATGTATGTTCAGGGTTACGACGGCAAGGGCGTTGCAAAGCTGCGTCTGTGGCAGGCCAAGGCTCCCGACTTCGATATGTCCAGCTTCTCTCTGGGCAACTACAACACCGCAATGAGCAAGAACGCCAGCGCTGAGCTCATCTCCAAGGTGCTGTACCCCAACGACAACCACGTTGAGGGCAAGATCCTCCGCCTGCGCCAGCAGTACTTCCTGTCTGCTGCCTCCATCGGCGACATCGTCCAGAACCACCTGTCCACCTACGGCACCCTCGAGAACCTGCCCGACAAGGTGGCTATCCAGCTGAACGATACCCATCCGACCCTCGCCATCCCCGAGATGATGCGCATCCTGCTGGATGAGTGCGGCTTCGGCTGGGACAAGAGCTTCGACATCTGCCAGAAGGTCTTCTCCTACACCAACCACACCGTCATGGCCGAGGCTCTGGAGAAGTGGAACGTGGACATCTTCAAGATGACCCTGCCCCGCATCTACCAGATCGTGGTCGAGATGGACCGCCGCGCCCGCGAGAAGCTGGAAGCGGCCTTCCCCGGCGACCAGGGCAAGATCAACTATATGGCCCTCATCGGCGACAATCAGGTGCGCATGGCCAACATCTGCGCCTACACCGCCAACAGCATCAACGGCGTCTCCAAGCTCCACAGCGAGATCATCAAGGAGAGCGTCTTCCACGACTACTACCTGTTCAAGCCTCAGGCTTTCAAGAATGTGACCAACGGCATCGCTTACCGCCGCTGGCTGCTGGCCTCCAACCCCGAGCTGTGCAAGCTGCTGGACGAGACCATCGGCACCGGCTACAAACACGACGCCGCCGACCTGTCCAAGCTGAACAAGTTCGCTGAGGACAAGACCGTCCTGAAGCGCCTGAATGAGATCAAGCTGGACAACAAGAAGAACTTTGCCGCTTACCTCGAGAAGAGCACCGGCCAGGTCATCGACCCCAACTCCATCTTCGACTGCCAGGTCAAGCGTATGCACGAGTACAAGCGCCAGCACCTGAATGCGCTGAACATCGCTGCTCAGTACCTGTACCTGAAGGAGAACCCCAACGCCGACTTCATCCCCAAGACCTATATCTTCGGCGCAAAGGCTGCCCCCGGCTACTATATGGCCAAGCAGATGATCCGCATGATCTGCAAGCTGGGCGACCTCATCAACAACGACCCCGTTGTCCGCGAGAAGCTGCGCGTGGTCTATCTGGAAGAGTACTGTGTCTCCCTGAGCGAGCACCTGATGCCCGCAGCCGAGGTCTCTGAGCAGATCTCTCTGGCAGGCACCGAGGCTTCCGGTACCGGCAACATGAAGTTCATGCTGAACGGTGCCATCACGCTGGGTACTCTGGACGGCGCAAACGTCGAGATCGCCGACGCCGCCGGCAAGGAGAATGAGCTTATCTTCGGTATGCTGACCCCCGAGGTCAACAACCTCAAGCAGGTGGGCTACCATCCCAACGCCTTTATCACGGGCGACGACGTTGCAAACGCCGCTCTGAACTTCCTGGAGCGCGGCTGGAACGGCGAGAGCTTCCACGAAGTCACCGAGAACCTGCGCAGCAGCGACCCCTATATGGTCATGGCCGACTTCAAGGACTACCGCCGTGCTCAGGCCGACCTGCAGCGCCTGTACGCTGACCGTGAGCATTGGGCTAAGATGAGCCTGAAGAACATCGCCAACAGCGGCATCTTCAGCGCTGACCGTGCCGTTCTGGACTACGCACGCGACATCTGGCATGCTTCTGCCGTCAAGTAATCTTTCCTAAATAACGCAACGCCCCGTGGCATCGCTGCCCGGGGCTTTTTTTGAGAAAGGACGATCCTTTTTGCCTTGTCTGTTCAATAGTTTCGACCCCTACTTCAAGCAGCCCTTCGGCGCGGTGCGCGCCGGTCAGAGTGTGCATTTGTCCCTCTGCATCCCGGAGGAGCTGGGCTATGTAGACCCTCATCTCGTCCTGCAAAAAGAGGGCAAGTACGATGTCCCCGTCCACTACCGGATGAAGTTCGACGGCCAGACGCCCCATCAGAACCACTTCTCGGTGGACGTCACCCTCAACGACGTGGGCCTCTACTTCTACTATTTCGACCTCTACACCGACTTCCGCCGTATCGTGCGCGGGCCGGACAACTGCGGCGTCGTGAGCTGGCAGGAGGGCGAGAGCTGGCAGATCACGGTCTACGAGTCCGATTTTGAGACGCCCGCCCCCATCAAGGGCAAGGTGTTCTACCAGATCTTCCCCGACCGCTTCTGCGAGGGCGTGGAGAACAAGCCCATGCCCTTCCCTGACCGGCTCTATCAGGCCGACAAGCACGCCGAGCCCTTCTGGCAGCCCAACGAGGTGGGCGGCCACCTGAATGAGGACTACTTCGGCGGCGACCTCAAGGGCATCCAGATGAAGCTGCCCTACCTGCGGGAGATGGGGGTGGATTACCTTTACCTGAACCCCATCTTCGAGGCCCACTCCAACCACCGCTACAACACCGCCGACTACCTCAACGTAGACCCCCTGCTGGGCACCAACGAGGATTTCGAGACCCTCTGCGCCGAGGCCAGGAAGTACGGCATCGGCATCGTGCTGGACGGCGTGTTCAGCCACACCGGCTCCGACAGCCGCTATTTCAACCGCGAGGGCCGCTACGGCGAGGGCGGTGCCTATCGTGACCCCAACTCCCCCTACCGCAGCTGGTACGACTTTGACCCCAAGTATAAGGGCGGCTACCGCAGCTGGTGGGGCTTCGAGACCCTGCCCGAAGTCAACGAAGAAACTCCTTCCTACGTCGAATTTATCACCGGCGAGGGCGGTGTCATCGACACCTGGCTCCGCCGGGGTGCGGCAGGCTTCCGTCTGGACGTGGCCGACGAGCTGCCCGACGAATTTATTGAAAAAGTGCGCACCGCCGTCAAGCGGGTCGGCCCGGATAAGTTTCTTCTGGGCGAAGTGTGGGAGGACGCCACCACCAAGTTCGGCTTCGACAAGCGCCGCACCTACCTGCTGGGCAAGGGCCTCGACAGCGTGATGAACTACCCCTTCAAGAACGCCGTCCTGGGCTTCGTCTGCGGACGGGACGCCGGCCAGACCATGACCGACATCCTCTCCATCTGCGAGCACTACCCCGCCCCGGCCCTCGATACGGCCCTCAACTTCCTCTCCACCCACGACACCGAGCGCGCACTGACCGTCATTGCCGACGAGCCTGCCAATGGCCGGGGCCGCGAGTGGCAGAGCGGCCGCTGCGTCACCGGCGACGCCTACGAGGAAGGAATGCTCAAGCTGCGGATGGCTTACGCCATCATCTACACCCTGCCCGGCGTCCCCTGCCTCTACTACGGCGACGAGATCGGGATGCAGGGCTACCGTGACCCCTTCAACCGCGGCTTCTACTGCTGGAACAGCCACGAAGAGCGGCTGAAACCTGTTCTGGCACAGCTGGCACAGCTCCGCCACACCTGTGAGGCCTTCCGCACCGGAGAGCTTCGTGTCCTGCGGGCGGAGGGCGGCGTCCTCCACTACCAGCGCATCGGCGAGTTTGAGGCGGCAGAGATCATCGTCAACCGCACCGAGCATATCATCGTGGAGCCGCTGGCCAGCGGCAAGCACACCGAGGTGAATCCCATGGGCTTCACCATCGTGGTGGAAGAGCTCGGCCACAACCCCAACCACAGCTACTACGACTATAAGTGACCCCCACCCCCTGCCCTGCCTGCGGCATCCCGCCCGGCGTGAGCAGGGGGCTTATTCATAATCTGTCTCTGTACTTTTCAGACGTTTTGCTCTATAATGGGGAAAAAGGAGGGAGAACTCATGTCTGTTGACCCTATTTTCTGGCTTCTGGCCGCCATCGGCTTCGTCGTTCTCGAGGCCATGACCCTGAATCTCGTCTCCATCTGGTTCGCCGTGGGCAGCGCCGCAGCCCTGCTGAGCTGTCTGGTCACCGGCTCCTTCCGGGTGCAGGCGGTGGTGTTCGTGGCGGTCAGCACCCTCTGCCTGCTGGCCCTCAAGCCCCTGTGCGCCCGGCTGCGCAAGCCGCCCACGGCAACGAACGGCGACCGCGCCCTTGGCCGGGAGGCCGTCGCGCTCACCCCTGTCTCCGCCGAGGCCACCGGCCGTGTGCGGCTGGACGGCGTGGACTGGAACGCCCGCTGCGCCACCCCCGGCGACACCCTGACCCCGGGCCAGAGCTGCCGGGTGGCCGAGATCCACAGTACCCTGCTCATCGTGGAGCCTGTCCTGACCGAGACCGCCGCACCGGCGGCTCACTGATATGAAAGGAGCGTCCCTATGCCTATCATGCTGTTCCTTATCCTCATCCTCATCTTTGTCATCCTGCTGGTGGTCGTCACCAACATCGTCATCGTGCCGCAGTCCATGGTCTACGTCGTGGAGCGTCTGGGCAGCTACTCCGAGACATGGAGCGCCGGCCTCCACGTCAAGATCCCGTTCCTCGAGCGGGTGGCGAAGAAAGTCAGCCTGAAAGAGCAGGTCGCCGACTTTCCCCCTCAGCCGGTCATCACCCGCGATAACGTCACCATGCAGATCGATACGGTGGTGTTCTTCCAGGTGATGGATGCCAAGCTCTACACCTACGGCGTCAACCAGCCCATCGCGGCCATCGAGAGCCTGTCGGCCACCACCCTGCGCAACATCATCGGCGAGATGGAGCTGGACCACACCCTCACCAGCCGTGACACCATCAACAGCAAGATCACGGCCATCCTTGATGAAGCCACCGACAAGTGGGGCATCAAGGTCAACCGTGTCGAGGTCAAGAACATCATCCCGCCGCGCGAGATCCAGGAGGCCATGGAAAAGCAGATGAAGGCAGAGCGCGAGAAGCGCGCCGTCATCCTGAAGGCAGACGGTGAAAAGCAGGCCGCCATCACTGCCGCCGAGGGCGAAAAGGAATCCGCCATCCTCCGCGCCGACGCCGTCAAACAGCAGCGCATCCTTGAGGCCGAGGGCGAGGCGCAGGCCATCCTCGCCGTCCAGAAGGCCAACGCCGACGCCATCCGCCTGCTGAACGAGGCCATGCCCAACGATAAGGTGCTGGCCCTGCGCAGTCTGGAAGCGCTGGCCAAAGTCGCCAACGGCAAAGCCACCAAGATCATCATTCCTTCGGACTTGCAGAATCTGGGCGGCGTCGTTCCCAGCATCAAAGAGCTGATGACCGACCCCAAAGATGCAGAATAAGAGGTTTCTCCTATGATTTACGATACCCTGAACAATCTCCCCAACTACCTCGGCATGAGCGACAACCTCGACGCTGTCATCGAGTTCGTCATGGCCCGGGACATCAACAACCTGCCCGCCGGAAAGACCCGCATCGACGGCGACAAGGCCGTGGTCACGGTGAGCACCGTCACGCCGCAGACCTCGGACAAGGCGCTCTTCCAGCGCCGGGACAATCACCTGACCCTCGAGACCGACCTCGAGGGCAGCGAGCTGTTCGAAGTTTCGCTGGGCGAGCTGACTCCCACCAGGCCTGCCGATGAGGCTGCCGACCTGACCGTCGGCACCGCCGGCACCAGCATCGCCGGGATGCTCTGCGAGGGACGCTTTGCCCTCTATCTGGCCGGTGAACCCTACAAGTCCGGCCTGAAAGCGCAGGGCTGCGGCAAGCTGAAAAAGGCCGTGTTCAGCATCGAGCTGGACGAGGACGAAGAAGCCGAGTAATTTCAAAAAGCAAAGCTCCACGCAGCGTAGGTTGTGTGGAGCTTTTTGTTATGGTATCCTTTGGACAGAGAGAAACAATCACAAAGGAGAGTTTATATGGATTCTTACGTCACCGGCACTGCCATCCGGCAGCTGCGGGAAGCCAAACACCTGACGCAGGCAGAGCTGGCCGAAAAGCTGGCCGTCAGCGCAAAGGCCATCTCCAAGTGGGAGACAGCCCGCGGCCTGCCCGATATTTCCCTGCTGGAGCCGCTGGCGGCGGCTCTGGGCGTCAGCGTCCTGGAACTGATGCAGGGCGAACCCGTCGTCAACCGGAACCGTTCTGCCAACCTGCTTCGCTCCAAGCTCTACGTCTGCCCCCTGTGCGGCAATGTGCTCCACGCCACCGGGCAGGCTGTCGTGAGCTGCTGCGGCATCACCCTGCCGCCGCTGGACATCTCTGAGGCGGACGACGCCGACGAACACCATCAGCTGACGCTGGAGCGGGTGGAAGATGAGCTTTTCGTCACCATCCACCACCCCATGACCAAAGACCACTACATTTCCTTCATTGCCTGCCTCACCGGCGACAAATTGCAGCTGGTCAAACTTTACCCTGAGGGAGACGCCAGCTGCCGTTTCAAAATCACCGGTGCGGGCGTACTCTACTTCTACTGCAACCGCCACGGCCTGATGAAAGCACCGGACTTCCGGGCCGCAGCTCGCCATACGCCGCCCCAGAAGCTCCATCTGCGGGAGCCGGACGAGGGCGACCGGGAGCAGGTCATGGCCTACCGGGAAGAGTTTCTTGCCATCAGCTCCCGGCTCGACGGCACTTCGGCGCTGGACAAATACGACGACTACGACCAGTGGCTGGCTGCCCTCCGCTGCCTGAAAGACCCGGCCACCACGCCTGCCGGGTTCGTACCGGCCACCCAGTATCTGGCTCTGGACGAGCAGGAACATCTTGTCGGCATGACCAACCTGCGCCACCACCTCAACGACTATCTGCTGGCCTACGGCGGTCATATCGGCTACAGCGTCCGCCCCTCGGAGCGGAAGAACGGTTACGCCAGCCAGATGCTCTGCATGACCCTCGAAAAGGCCCGGGAACGCGGCATCTCCAAGGTGCGCATCTGCTGTGACCACTATAACATCGCCTCAGCAAAGACGATTCAGTCTAACGGCGGCGTACTGGAAGATGAGATGTTTGACTCCTCCGATGGGATGCTGACCCAGCGGTACTGGATAGAGAATCGATAAGACGCAAAAAGGCTCCGGCACTGCCGGAGCCTTTGCTCTTATTCAAAAATCAGCCCAGATGGAGCATATCAATGAGCACGATCATGGCCAGACCGTAGTACACCACGACGGCCACGAGGTCATTGATGGTGGTGATGAGCGGGCCGGACGCCACGGCGGGGTCGATATGGATCTTATGGAACAGCATGGGGATGACCGTACCCACCAGACTGGAAATGACCATCGCCACGATGAGGGAAACACCGACGCAGCCGGAGAGCAGGAACGCCTGCCCCCACGCATAGGCTTTGAAGAAGTGGATATAGCAGCCGAGGAAGCCCAGCGCCATAACGGCCAGAAGCGCACCGTTGACCAGACCCACCCGCATCTCCTTCCAGAGCAGATGCAGCTTTTTGGAGGTGGTCAGGTTCTCGTCCACCAGCACGCGGATGGTGACGGCCAGCGACTGGGTGCCGACATTGCCCGCCATATCCAGCACCATGGACTGGAAGCAGATGACGATGGGCAGGACAGCCACCACCGACTCAAAGGCACCCACCACCTTCCGATCTCCACCGAGGACACCAGCATCCCGAGGAAGAGCAGAGCGATCAGCCAGGGCAGGCGCTTCTTGACACTCTCGAAAACGCCCTCGTTCAAATCTTCTTCGCTGGTCAGGCCGCCCAGCTTTGCGTAATCGTCGCCCATCTCGTCATCCACCAGTTCGACGACATCCGCCGAGGTGATGATGCCCACCAGCTCGTCGGCATCGTTCAGGACAGGCAGAGAGCGCTCGGCGTAGTCTACGATGCGGTCGATGCAGTCGCTGATCTTTTCGTGGTCGGTCACATAGGGGTAGGACCGGGCAATGAGCTTTTCGAGGCGGTCCTCCGCCCGGGCGATGATGAGGTCTTTCAGGTCGATGGCGCCGTAGAACTTGTCGTTCTCGTCCACGACGTAGAGGGTAGAGATGTTGTCGTTCTCGCCCGCCTGCTTCACCAGCTCACTCATGGCCTGCCGGATGGTCATGTCCTTCCGGATGCAGATGTAGTTGGTGGTCATGCTGCTGCCGATCTCGTCCTCGCCGTAGGAGAGCAGCATCTTCACATCTTCGGCGGAGTCTTTGTCCAGTTGGCCGACGATCTTGGCTTTATCCTCTTCCTCGAGGTCGTCCAGAGCGTCCACGGCGTCGTCCGAGTCCATGTGGGAAACGACGTTGGCGGCCTTATCGCTGGGCAGTTCTTTCAGGTAAGGTTCTGCGTCGTCCAGATAGGAGAAGATCTCGGCCACGGTATCCACGCCCAGAACGGCATAGAGCTTCTGGCGCTCGTCGGGCGTCAGGGCTGCGAGGGCGTCGGCAAGGTCGTTCTCGTGGTAATCCGAGAGCTTTTCGGCCAGCTCTGCCTGCGGCAGGCCGCTGTGGATGAGGGCGAGTATTTCCTTCTGGTAGTTCTTCTGCTGCATCTTGGGTCCCTCCTCCCCTTTTGGGGCATAAAAATACACCGCGTCGTCTTTTGGTCAGACTCCTGCGGTGTATCATGGGCAGATGCATTCAGGACGCGGCAGATTTGATCCATACTGCCCGCATCGCAGGAGGAGCGTTGTTTGGGGTTGTCTAAATGGTCGCCGGACATCGTGTTCGCTTCCTCCTGTAAAGTATTTGCCTTTTTCGGCCCCGTCATCATACTACGGCCGGACGATTTTTTCAACCCCTTTTACAAAATTTTTACCAGATTATTGCCAGATCGCACAAAAGAGCAGCCGCTCTCCCGTGAGGAAAGCGGCTGCTCTCAGTTGTCTTGCAAACGTTTCGCTTAGTATGCGATGCCCCAGTAGACCATGGTCTTGGCGGGCTTGCCGCAGCAGGGGCAGACATCGCTCAGGTGCTCCTGCTCGAAGGGCATGCAGCGGCTGGACAGGCCGACTTCTTCCTTCATCTTCATCTCGCAGGCCAGGTCGCCGCACCACATGGTCTTGATGTAGCCGGTGTTGGCCTTGGCCAGCTCCTTGACCTCGTCCATGGTGGTGGCAGCCCAGGTGCGCTTCTCACGGTTGGCAAGAGCGCGCTCGTACAGGTCCTTGCGCAGAGCCTCCAGCTGGGCCGGGATCGCGGTCTCCAGCTCGTCCAGAGAGACGAACACCTTCTCGCGGGTGTCGCGGCGGACGAGGACGCACTGGTTCTTCTCCAGGTCCTTGGGGCCGATCTCGAGGCGCAGAGGCACGCCCTTCATCTCCCACTGAGAGAACTTCCAGCCGGGAGCGTTGTCGCTGTCGTCCAGCTTGACGCGGGCGTACTTGGAGATCTTCTCGGCCAGCTCAGCAGCCTTCTCGGAGACACCGGGCTTGTGGGCGGCGATAGGCACCACCACGACCTGGATGGGGGCGACAGCCGGGGGCAGGATGAGGCCGTCGTCGTCGCCGTGGGTCATGATGATAGCGCCCACCAGACGGGTGGAAACGCCCCAGCTGGTCTGGAACGGATGATGCAGCTGGTTGTCGCGGCCGGTAAAGGTCACGTCGTAAGCCTTGCTGAACTTATCGCCGAAGTAGTGGCTGGTGCCGCTCTGCAGGGCCTTGCCGTCCTTCATCATGGCTTCGATGGTGTAGGTAGCCTCCGCACCGGCGAACTTCTCCTTATCGGTCTTGCGGCCCTTGACAACAGGGATGGCTAGGTCCTGCTCGCAGACGTCTGCGTAGCAGTTCAGCTGCTGCTGGGTCTCAGCCTCAGCCTCAGCGGCAGTCTCGTGGATGGTGTGGCCCTCCTGCCACCAGAACTCGCGGCTGCGCAGGAAGGGACGGGTGGTCTTCTCCCAGCGCACGACGCTGCACCACTGGTTGTACTTCATGGGCAGCTCGCGGTAGCTGTGCAGCACGCGGGACCAGTGGTCGCAGAACATGGTCTCGCTGGTGGGGCGGACAGCCAGACGCTCTTCCAGCTTGTCGGAGCCGCCCATCGTGACCCACGCCACCTCCGGCGCGAAGCCATTGACCAGCTCGCCTTCCTTCTGCAGCAGGCTCTCAGGGATCAGCACGGGCATTGCCACGTTCTCATGGCCGGTGGCCTTGAAGCGGGCATCCATATCCTTCTGGATGAGCTCCCAGATCGCCTGACCATAGGGGCGCAGGATGATGAAGCCCTTCACGCTGGAATACTCGACCAGCTCTGCCTTGACGCAGATGTCGGTATACCACTGTGCGAAGTTCTCCTCCTGACTGGTGATCGCCTGTACGAGCTTTTTGTTGTCTTTTGCCATTTTAATCTTATCCTCCCAAGGCCGTGCGCCAAACGCTCATCGTTCCGCACGAACCCATATATAAAGCCCCGCCGCCTACTCTGCCGTGTGCAGAGGCGCGGATGCGGGGCTTTTTTGCTTGTTGGTCGCTCAGCCCTTGTGGCTGTCCACAAACTTCACCACATCACCCACCGTGCGCAGGTTCTCGATGGCGTCGTCCGGCACCTCGATGCCAAACTCATCCTCCAGCGTCATCACCATATCCACGATGTCGAGGCTGTCGGCCTCAAAATCGCCCATAATGTCACTGTCCATCGTGATCTTAGCGGGGTCGATGTCCAGCTGTTCTGCCAGCAGTGCGCGGATCTTCTCAAACGTATCCATGATAGTGGTCTCCTTTTGCTTTAATTTCGCATCTTCACGCTGCGCAGACCGTGGCAGCCCTTCCCGCCTCCCCTTTGGCGGGCAGACTGTCTCCCTGCGCAGAACGCTCTCTTTCTTTATATCCCATGATATGCTTATTGTCAAGCCCCGTTTTGCATCCGGCATGGTTTTCCGGGCAAAAATTCCGTTCAAAATTTCTCTGCCGCCCCTTTTCTGCTTGACAGAAAGGCCGTTCGTACTTATAGTAATAATAGCCCTTTTTGGCTCTCCCTTTGGGAGAGCTGTCACCGCAGGTGACTGAGAGGGCAAGCCCGCGGCAAAAGAGCCGCCGCACAGCGATAAGCCCTCCCTTTGTCAGAGCGAAATTATCGCTGTGTGTTCGCTTTCTCGTCAGCATCCTTGCCCTCTCCGTCTGCTTTGCAGACACCTCTCCCAAGGGGAGAGGCTTTCACGAGAAGGGCAGGCTCTGCAAAACAAGAAAGCGATGACGGAAGGAGTATTATGAAGCTTTCATTCACCAAAATGCAGGGCTGTGCCAACGATTATATCTATCTCGACTGCCGCGAAAGCGGTGTGCCGGAGAACATCGCAGCCCTTTCGCAGGACCTCTCCCGCCGCCACTTTTCCATCGGTGCGGACGGCATCATCTGCATCTGCGCCCCGGTGACGGCCGGCGCAGACGGACGGATGCGCATCTTCAACGCCGACGGCAGCGAAGCCCAGATGTGCGGCAACGGCGTACGCTGCGTGGCCGAGTGGCTCTACACCCACGGCGTCGCCAAAGAGACGCTCGTCGTGGACACCAATAGCGGCACCAAGACCATCACCCGCAAGGGCCGCCAGCTCTGGCAGGTGGAGATGGGCGGATACTCCGCCATGGCGGCGGCTCTGCCCGCCGTGAATATGGGCGAAGGCCCGCTGGTGGACTGCCCCCTCACCGTGGAGGGCAGGACCTGGCGCGTCACCTGCATCAGCGTGGGCAACCCCCACTGCGTCACCGTCGTGGACGATGTGAACAGCCTCAAGCTCGAGGACATCGGCCCGGCGTTCGAGAAGCACCCGAACTTCCCGGAGCGGGTCAACACCGAGTTCGTGCAGGTGGTGGACTCCACCCACCTGAAAATGCGGGTGTGGGAGCGGGGCAGCGGCGAGACCTGGGCCTGCGGCACCGGCACCTGTGCCACCGTGGCGGCGCTGACCGAGCTGGGCGTCTGCCCCGCCGGGGAGGACGTCCACGTCCAGCTGCGCGGCGGTGAGCTCATCATCCGGGTGCTGCCGGACAAAAAACTGCTGATGACCGGCAGCGCTGTCACCGTATACGAAGGCGTCACTGAAGTTTAAGCATCCCTGCCCTCTCCGTTATGTTTTTGGCACTCCCTCTGAGGGAGCGGCCTGAGAGGGCAAGCCACTTATAAAGAAAGAATTGAGGGAAAGTATCATGAAAATGAACAAACACTACAATGAGCTGAAGGCCAGCTACCTCTTCGTGGACATTGCCCACAAGGTCGCCGCCTATCAGGAGGCACACCCTGAGAAGGAGATCATCCGTCTGGGTATCGGCGACGTGACCCAGCCGCTGGCCAAGTGCGTCGTGGACGCCATGCATGACGCCGTCACCGAGATGGGTACGAAGGAAGGCTTCCACGGCTACGGCCCCGAGCAGGGCTACCCCTTCCTCAAGCAGGCCATTCAGAGCTACTACGCAGGCCGCGGCACCAAGCTGGACGAGGACGAGATCTTCATCTCCGACGGTGCAAAGAGCGACCTCGCCAATGTGCTGGGCCTGTTCGACGTGGACAACACCGTCCTCGTTCCGGACCCCGTCTACCCCACCTATGTGGACGACAACGTCACCGATGGCCGCAAGATCATCTATGGTCGCACCAGTCAGGAGAACGGCTTCCTCGGGATGCCCGACGACAGCGTGAAGGCTGACATCATCTACATCTGCAGCCCCAACAACCCCACCGGCGCTGCCTACACCCGCGACCAGCTCAAGGCATGGGTGGAGTACGCCAGAAAGAACAACGCCATCATCCTCTACGACGCCGCTTACGAGTGCTTCATCTCCGACGGCGAGCTGGCCCGCAGCATCTTCGAGATCGAGGGCGCCCGCGAGTGCGCCATCGAGATCTGCTCCTTCTCCAAGATCGCAGGCTTCACCGGCACCCGCTGCGGCTACACCGTCGTGCCGAAAGACCTGGAACGTGACGGCATGAACATCAACAAGCTCTGGCTGCGCCGCCAGACCACCAAGTTCAACGGTGTGCCTTATGTCGTGCAGCGCGGCGCTGCCGCCGTCTTTACTGAGAGCGGCATGGCTGAGATCCAGCACAACCTCGACTACTACCGCAAGAACGCCAAGGTCATCGCCGACGCTCTGGACGAGTGCGGCGTGTGGTACTGCGGCGGCAAGAACAGCCCCTACATCTGGCTGCGCTGCCCCGGCAGCATGAAGAGCTGGGAGTTCTTCGACTGGCTGCTGGAGAACTGCGGCGTCGTCGGCACCCCGGGCGTGGGCTTCGGCGAGTGCGGCGAGGGCTATTTCCGCCTGACCGCCTTTGGTGACGCCGAAAAGACCAAGGTGGCTGCCCAGCGCATCAAGACCGCCATCAAGGCTCTGTAAATTTTATCGCACAAAAAGAGGGAGGCACCCCGCCGGGGCGCCTCCCTTTTTGCTTGCAGTTTAGCGGTTGAAGGTCGTGCTGAGGGTCGTGCTCCACTCCTCACCGGGGGCGAGGCAGGCCGCAGCGGCCCGCTGGCTCCACTCCTGCGGGTCGTCCACCGAGGCAGGCAGCGAGTTCCACGGCTCGATGCAGACAAAGCGCAGGGGCTTCGACAGGGCCGACCAGATGAGGGTATAGGGGAAGCCGGCCACATCGCAGACGATGCTGCGGCCCGTGTCTTTCTCGTAGATGCCCAGCGTCCTGGTGCGCAGGCCTGCCATGCAGAAGCTGTCGTTGTCGAAGAGGTCGTTGGTCAGCTGGATGGCCTGCTGGTTCTTCCACTGGTAGTAGCATTTGCCCGTCAGCAGACCGCCCCCGCTGGCGTCGAGGATGACCGGGCTCTCGGGCTGGTCGAAGCGGAACTCGTAGTCCTCGACGGTGTGGCTGTCATCGAACGGCACCTGAAAGGCCGGGTGGTAGCCGATGCCGAACCGCAGCTCTTCGCTGCCGGGGTTCGAGACGGTGAGGGTGTGGTGAAGGGTCTTTCCGTCCAGCCGGAAGGTGCTGGTGAGGACGAAGTCGAAGGGGAACTTCTCCGCCTTCATGGCCTCATCCGGGCGCAGCTCCAGCCGGATGGTGTCGCCCTCCGCTTTCAGCAGAGTGTGCTCCACGTCCCGGGCAAAACCGTGCTGGCCGCCCTTGTAGGTCTTGCCGCCATGGGTGAAGCTGCCGTCTTTAAGCTTGCCCGTCCACGGGAAGAGGATGGGCGCGTGGCGCTTCCAGACCGCCGGGTCGGCCTGCCAGAGCAGCTCCTCCCCCGCCGCGTTCTTCAGGCTGACGGCCTCGGCACCGTGAGTGTCCACCGTAAGGCTCAGAAATTCGTTTTGAATGGTCGCCTGCATTTGTCTGCACTCCTTTTCGTGTGTGTTTTGCTGATCCCAGTATACTCCCCCGTGTGCCAAAAATAAAGCCCCCTTCCCATGCTTGCACAAATCGTCACTGGGCAAAAGCCTTCACCCCTTGGGGACAGATTTCCCCCGACCGGGGGAAGCCTTTATTCGGAAGCACGATTTCCATGCTCTGCTTGCTTCAACAGGGCTGTGCCAGCGGCAGGGTGACGACAAAGGTAGTGCCGTTTTCGCTGCTGCTCTCCACAGTCACACTGCCGCCGTGCAGTACGGCGATCTCCCGCACAAGGGCAAGGCCAAGCCCCACGCCGCCCATCTCCCGGCTGCGGGACTTATCCACCCGGAAAAAGGGCTGGAAGATGCTCTCCCGGCAGTCTGCGGGGATGCCCGGGCCGGTATCCGCAACGCGCAGCACGGCAGTTTGCTTTTCCCGCCGCAGAGTGACGCGCACCGCACCGTCGAGGCGGTTATACTTGATACCGTTTTCCACCAGATTGAACACCAGTCGGTAGATCAGCGCATCACTGCCCACCATGCCCAGTTCCGCGCAGTCCTGCTGCAAGGAGATATTGTTTTTCTGGGCAAGGGGGGTCAGGTCGGTCAAAATTTCCTCCACCAGCGGTGCAAGGGCGATCTGGTCAGTACGGGAGATCGATTGCAGATTGCTCATCTCTAATAAAGTGCGCACAAGGGCGGTCAGGCGATCCAGTTGCTCCCGCAGAGAGCTGACCAGCCCGGCAGTCTCGGCATCCATGGCTGGGTGCTCCTCTGCAAACAGTTCCAGCTTCGTCTGCAAAATAGCCAGCGGGGTGCGCAGCTCGTGGGCTGCGTTGCCCGCAAACTGCCGTTGTAATTCAAAGGACTGTGCCAGGCCATCCAGCATCCGGTTTACCGACCGGCTCAACTGCCCGAATTCCTGCACGGTATCTTCGTCCAGACGGACGGTAGCAATGCTGTCCTGATCGACCCGCTGCGCCTGCTGCGCAAGCTGCTGCAACGGTTTCAGAGCTCTGCCGCTGACAAAATAAGCGATGGCCGCGCTGAGGATGGTGACCACAGCAGTGATGCACCAGCCCTTGCGGCCAAAAACCACCTTTGCATCGTAGACTTCCTGTGAAAAATGCGCCAGCAGGCTGGACATTTCCTCCTGCGGGATCTCGATGGTCAAGGAATCCTCACTGCCGGGCTGATACTGCATCATAAAGCCGTTGAGGGCATCCATGCCGGTTGCACCGGTGCGGTATAAAAGCAGGTTCATGCACACGCAGGCACAGGCGATGAGCAGCGCCGCCAGCAGGGTGATGCGCCATTGCAGGGACAACCGTTTCATTGTACCTCTCCTCCGATCTCGTAGCCTTCCCCGATGCGGTTGCGGATGGGGTCGTAGCCCAGCACCGCCCGCAGCTTTTTGCGCAGGGCAGAGATATGTACCCGGATGGAGTTGCTGAAGCTGTCCACGCTTCCGTCCCAGACGTGCTCAATCAGCTCTTCCTGACTGACCGGGCGTCCCTGATGCAGCAGCAGATATTCCAGTACGCCGCTCTCCTTCCGCGTCAGGGCAAGGGTCTGACCATCCACCGTGGCAACGCGGCTGCGGGTGTTGAAGCTGAGCCGCCCGCAGCACAGGCAGACGTCCTGCTGGATGAACTTGCGCCGGGTCAGGCTGCGCACCCGGGCTTCCAATTCTGCAAGGTGGAATGGCTTGGAAAGATAATCGTTCGCCCCGGCATCCAGCCCCTCCACCTTATCTGAAATTTCACTGCGCGCTGATAAGATCAGCACACAGGTCTCAAGGTCGTGCTGCCGTAAGCTGCGCAACACCTGCATCCCGTCCACCTTGGGCAGATTGAGGTCCAGCAGTACAAGGTCGTACCGCTCTGCCGTCAGCGCTTCCAATGCGGCTTCGCCGTCTGCACAGGCGTCCACCTCGTACCCGGACAGCCGCAGCTTCCGGGCAATGTCCTCCCGCAGGGAGTGCTCGTCCTCTACCACCAAAAGGCGCATTTTGTTTTCCACCCTTCCCGTAAAAAATCCATTTCTTGCGTTTTTCTTCATTATAACAGATTATAGCAGACGGTGTTAAGATTCGTGTTAAGATTTTCTTAGCAGAAATTTTATCCCGGATAGTGTATACTGGTGCCATCAAACAACCGGAGGCTATGATGTTCATGACAAAAAAACAGGCGCAGCTGCTTTTGCTTGCTGCCGGGGTACTGATGCTGCTGTTCGGCGTATGGCGGGGCGAGGCAGACACCGTATTTTCAAAAGCCATCCGGCTGTGTATGGAGTGTGTGGGCATTGGATAAGAAAAAATTAAATCCCCTTGCCCGGTTCCGGGGCTTTATACAGGCCGGAGCGACCCTTTTAACCAACATCCACCTGCCCAACTTTGCTAAAGGAACGCTGTATCAGGGCAATGGAAAATACGTCTGCGTCCCGGGGCTGAACTGCTATTCCTGCCCGGGCGCTGCCGGTGCCTGCCCGGTGGGGGCGTTTCAGGCGGTAGTGGGCTCTTCCAAATTCCGCTTTTCCTACTACATCACCGGCATTCTCATCCTTTTCGGGGTGCTGCTGGGACGGTTCATCTGCGGTTTCCTCTGCCCGTTCGGGTGGTTTCAGGAGCTTTTGCACAAAATTCCCTCCCCCAAGCTTTCCACCAAAAAGCTAAAGCCGCTGCGCTATTTAAAGTATGCGGTGCTGCTGGTCATGGTGGTGCTGCTGCCATTGCTGGCGGTCAACGAGCTGGGCATGGGCGACCCCTTCTTCTGCAAATATCTTTGTCCGCAGGGGGTGTTGGAGGGTGCCATTCCGCTCTCCCTCGCCAGCACGAGCATCCGCTCCGCCCTCGGCTCGCTGTTTGCATGGAAAAGCTGTGTGCTTGCGGCTGTAATCATCCTAAGCATACTGTTCTATCGCCCCTTCTGCAAATGGATTTGCCCCTTGGGTGCGTTTTACGCATGGTTTAACCGCATTTCCCTTTTGCAGCTTCAGGTGGATCAAAACAAATGTATCTCCTGCGGCAAATGCGGCAGGGCATGCAAAATGGACGTTGCTGTTCCTCAGACACCGAATCATAACGAATGTATCCGTTGCGGTGCCTGCATCACAGCCTGTCCCACACAAGCCATTCACTATCAATACGGATGTAAAAAACAGAAAACGGAGGAAACAAAATGAAAAAAAGAATTTTACTTTTCGCAGTCTCTCTTATTTTAGTCCTCGGCTTTACTGCCTGCGGCAAGGCAAAGCAAAGCGCAGAGGAGCTGATTCAGCAGGAAAATGAAATCATTGCAGAGCATCAGGATTTATGGGATCTCGCTTTTAATGCGGTAGATAAGGACACTGTCGGCTCTCAAACAGGCGATTATGCCGATTTTCTGAAAATGGCACTGGAAAATATAAAGGACCAGCTGAGCAAAGAGGATTTCAAGGCCCTGAGTGAGGATGTGAAAAAAATCAAGGCTCTGGAAGAGCAGCTTGCCGCTTTGCCGCAGGAGGACAGCAACCCCACCGGCACCTCTCTGGACAGCGCAAAGAGCTTTCCCGCCTTTACCGGCAAGGACTTTGACGGCAACGCCGTAGATGAAAGCCTGTTTACCAATAATAGCGTAACTCTGGTAAATTTCTGGTTCAACGGCTGCAGTCCTTGCGTTGGAGAGCTGCCTGCCCTGCAAGAGCTGCATGATTCCCTGCAGGAAAAGGGCGGTGCCGTTGTCGGCATCAACGTGGAAACTCTGGATGAAAACGAGGATACCATTGCCGCCGCAAAGGAAATTATGAAAAAGCAGGGTGCATCCTATCAGAACATCTATTTCGATTCCGATAGCGAAGCAGGTAAACTGGCTCTTTCTGTAATGTCCTTCCCCACCTCTGTTCTCATCGACAGCGAAGGCAACATTGTGGGTGATGTCATCGTGGGCGGTCTGGATAACGAAAAGACCATGGCAAGTGTGCAGAAGCAAATTGATGAAATTTTAGCAAAATAAGAAAAAAAGCGCAAAAGAAAAAGCAGGTGTTGTCGGCGAAAGCCACAGCCCTGCTTTTTTTGCTGTTTGAATTGTTTCAAAAATAAATAAGGTCCGCACACCCGCTGTTGCCACAGCGCCCCACGCGTTACCTTCTTCCACGGCTCCATTCAGGCACCCTTACTACACACACAAGTAGACTGCTTAGTGCTGCTGCCTTCCGACCCTGACACGATTCACAGGCTCATGTTGCGTAAGACCCAAACTTCAACACCGCTTTCAAAGGGCAGACCATCAAGCTCTGCGTCGAAAGCGAGCATCACCCTCACTATAGCGGATTGTGAGTACAGGGCACCGCTACCACCCCGGCTAGTGCGGAAATTTATTCACTCCCCAAGCTTCGGGAGGATTTCACAAATATAACTATGTTATTATACACGCTCATTGGTTTTCTGTCAATGGCGCTGCATTGGCATTTTTGCGAAAACGCTTAAAAAAACGCTTCATAATCTCACTGCATTGGGGCTGCAAAACGCCCTCCTCCACCGCTACCTGGTGGTTGAGTCTGGGTTCATTCAGCACATCCAGCACAGAGCCGGCGCAGCCTGCCTTGCTGTTTCTTGTCCCGAAAACCACCCTCGGGATGCGTGCCTGCACGATTGCCCCGGCGCACATCGGGCAAGGCTCTACGGTAACATAAAGCACACAGTCCTCCAGCCGCCAATCTCCCACGATTTTCGCCGCCGCATCAATCACATCAATCTCCGCGTGGCGCAGGGGGTTTTTGTCGGTATTGCGCAGGTTATGCCCTCTTGCGATAATCTCGCCGTTTCGCACCATCACCGCGCCAATCGGCACCTCGCCTGCCGCAAGCGCCTTCTCCGCCTCCGCCAGTGCCTCTGTCATATATTTCTCGGATTCCGTCATTTTTATTCCTCCGCAGCCAGATAGAGCTGTCCCCTTCTGTCCTCATTATCCGCAACGAACCAATAGTCCTCCCTGCCGTTTCCGTCAAAATCGCAGGGATAGATGCACTGTCCGTACTGAATATCCTCATTCGCGGTTTTCAGTCCTTTTTCCGTCAGGATATATCGAATCGTGGTAGCCGTGGTGTCGCAGGCATAAATTTCCTGCACGCCGTCCCCATTCAGGTCGCCGCTCATAAGCGGGCCATAGAAGTTTTCCACGCCCACATGCGTACTCCAAAGCTTACGGAAGCTGTCATTCACCGCATGGTAAACATATAAATCCATCCCGTCCGTCAGAATATATTCCTTTACACCGTCCCCATCCAAATCCGTGATGTGGCACTGCGTCACCTGATGGCGCAGCTTTCTTGTGCCGGTATTCTGCCAGCTGCCGTCCTTTTCCTCATAAATCTCCATATTTTTATCAATAAAAAGATACAGCCTGCCATCCTCCGCGCCCAGTGCAGTGCAAAGCTCTCCCTCCAGAGGGATTTCCCCT
>ERZ791803.198-NODE-198-length-47046-cov-4.199102_pt1 | contig 47046 bp, 47 predicted proteins | sample MGYA00510307_ERZ791803 | MGnify/ENA primary metagenome ERZ791803 (study PRJEB30046, sample SAMN00791963) | human gut metagenome | study: EMG produced TPA metagenomics assembly of the A metagenome-wide association study of gut microbiota in type 2...
TGTTCAATGTTTCATCTGCCATTCGCTAACCTCCTTTTTTGTGGCATGAAAAAAGGCCAGACCATACGGCCCGGCCAGCAAAAAATATTCCCCCTTTCCATTTTTAATTTTTGATTGATACCACTCCTTTCCCTGTCGAGCCATGAAAAAAACGCCGCTTTTGTTGATACAAAAAGTGGCGTTTTAGTGTAGGTTGGCTCGGTTTTTGTTGTGATTTATGATTATGCCTTTGTAAAGAAACCTTATCGATAAGCAAAATAGCAAGGGAATTTTCTTCTTTAATGCGCAGCTGATAATTGAGCTGAATTTTGTTGATTTGTTGGATGATCGCATCAGCAGAAGGTTCAATTTTAACGCAGGGGATTCCTTTTTCCGACAGAGTTTGGGCCACAAAGGAGAGACCTGTAACGCAAAGCCCAACTTTCTTTCTGTAGTAATTTAGTTCATGAAACTGGCATACTTGCGTCAAATAATTCTCTTCTGTGACAAGAGAAGGATACTTTAAAATCAGAATATCATTTTTTTGATAGCCGATTTCACGATATGTCTCATAGACGATGCTCTCTTCGTAGCAGTCCAGGCTGATTTTGCATATATTGATGCCATTTTGCCGATTTGCTTTTAAGAGAGCGCTCAGAAAAGAAATTTTATTTCTGGGAAGATATTCCCAGATGACAGAAGGAGTAAGGTTTTGGCTGGCATATAGGTAAGGGGTCATTCCGGTAAAAAGAATGGCGTCAAAATTGCGCTCGCTTTTCTCCAAAAACGGGAGTACCTCGTGGTAATCGGTGTAGGGTACATAGACTGCCTCAAGGTAACAGTGCATCTCGGATAGAATTTCTTGGACATAATTCAGGCTTTTTTGTGGTCCGAGGATGGCAAGTCTGATCATATATAATCTCCCTTTGCTTCCAAAAGCAACATTCTGAATGTTTAAAGTATTATACCACAAATCAGCCTGATGTGCTTGGGTTTCTGCTGTGTCTCAAATTGTGCTTTAATTACGGCCAAAAAGTCAGAGACCTTGTTTTTGGGTCATCACCATGCTAGACTTTTCTTAAGCAAAGTCCGGCCGGACGAGGAAATTAAAAAAGGTGGGAAATATCGTGGGAATTGATCGAGAGCAGTGTATCAAGCAGGTCAATCAATACATTGATGCACACAGAGAAGACATGATGCAATTCTGGAAAGAGTTGGTGTCTATCGAGAGCGGAAACGAGTCTCAAAAAGAGGGCGTAGATGAGATTTGTTCCAAGATCGCGGAAGAACTCAGAGGCTGCGGCGCTGAAACTCAAACGATCCAGATGGAGAAAAAGGGAAATTTCCTTTTGGCTGACTGGGGAAAAGGCCGGGAGAAGAAGCCGGTTTTGTTCATTGGGCATATGGATACCGTGTTCAAAGAGGGGGCTGCCAAGCAGAATCCGTTTCGGGTAGATGAGGATGGAAATGCTCATGGGCCTGGTGTTTTGGATATGAAAGCTGGCCTGACCATCGCGGTGTTTATTGTTAAGGCGCTGAACGATGCTGGCTATAATGAGCGGCCGGTCAAAATTGCCTTTGCCGGAGATGAAGAAAACGGACACAGAGAGTCTGGCGCCGCGGCAGTCATGCTGGAGGCATGTGAGGGCGTGGCCGCTGCCTTCAACTTTGAGACAGGCTACCTGGACGATGGCTTGGTAGTGGGAAGAAAAGGCTCTTTCCGCATGACAGTGGAGGTTCAGGGCGTGGCCTCCCACTCCGGCAATGCACCGGAAAAGGGACGCAATGCCATCCTGGAGATGTCTCATAAAATCATTGAGCTTCAGAATTTAAACGACTATGAGCATGGCACATCCCTGAATGTGGGCCTGATTACCGGCGGAACCGTTGTGAATGCTGTGCCGGATCACTGCGAAATTAAAATTGACATCCGCTTTACACAGAAAGAGCGTTTGGATCAGCTGCTGGAGAAGATCGATGAGATCTTGGCCAAGACTTATGTGGACGGAACTAAAACCATTGTCCATAAGACCGTTCCCAGCGCAGTAATGGAGGATTCTGAGCCGGTGATGGCGCTGTTCCACCATATTGAGAAGACTGCAGAACTTACAGGGTATGGAAAAGTAAAGCCCATTAAAGTGGGCGGCTGGTCCGATTCCAGCTTGGTGGCATCCAAGGGCATCCCTGTGGTATGCGGCCTGGGAGCAAGAGGAAAAGGAAACCATTCTCCGGAAGAATTTGCTGTGGTAGAATCGGTGTTTGAACGCGCCAAACTGATCGCTGCTTCGGTCATTCTTTTGGATGAAGACTTGGTATAAAGAGGTAGTGTCATGGAAGAGAGAAAGAATAAAGTAACCATCAAGGGATGGATCTCACTGATTATTCTGGTCATGATCCTCTCTGGTGCTTTTAAAGATGTGGCTGGTCCCTTGGCGGCCTTTGACTTCAATAACCTGATGGGCAAATTTGGAACCATTGTGGACGGTATTGATTTTACGGGCAAAAACGGTTCTGGTGTTCGTGATGGCTTTATCGCAGGTCTGGTACTGGTTCCCAGTGTTATGTTCAGTACTGCCTTGGTGGGCACAGCTCAGAGCCTGGGCGCTATGAATGCAGCTGGTATTATTTTTAAGCCGATTCTCAAGCCGCTGGTTGGCATTCCTGGAGAGGCAGGACTGGCCTTTGTTAGTTCTTTTACCGGATCTGACGTAGCCGCAGTGCTCACAAGAGATTTGTACGACCAAGGCTATATTACAGATGATGAGCGAACGATTTTTGTTGCATACCAATATGCAGCATCTGCTCCAGTCAACAATACAATCAATGGCGGTGCACCGCTGCTGGCAATTTCTCTTCTGGCCTTTGGACCAATTTTCCTGATTGAATTTGTGTCTAAAATTCTGGGGGCAAATATTGTGCGGTTTGTCCTGTATCTTAGCAGCAAAAAGAAAAAGCGGGAGGAAGTTTAATTATGGCTGAAGTGAAAGAAAAAGCGATGGAACAGAAGAAGTCCATCATCGAGACTTTCCTGGCTTGCTGCAAGAAAGGCTTTTACACCGGAGTAGAGCAGATTATACCGGCTATGATCCTGGGATACGCTCTGGTTCAGGTTTTGAAGCTGACCGGTATTATGGATATCCTGGCTACTATTTGTCAACCGGTTATGGCAATTTTCGGACTTCCCGGCGATGCAATTGTGGTCCTGATTTCGGCGTTCTTTGCAAAAGCTTCTGGCTGTGCTACGGCTGCTCTGTTGGTAAGCAACGACGTCATTACATTGGCCCAGGCAACCATTCTTTTTCCCGCCTGTATTCTGATGGGAACACTCATTGGTCACTATGTGCGGATTGTTATTGTTACTGGAGCAAATAAAAAGTGGCATCCGCTGCTTTTGATGATCCCCCTCATTGATGCGGCTTTCGCTATGTTTGTTACAAGAATTATCCTAATGGCACTTGGACTGGCTTGAATGAAACCGGGGTGCTCTCTCAGGCCAGCGTAGCTTTGCGCTGGCCTGAGTACCTTAGGCAGTCAGGTGAAAAATGGAAGATTGGGGGGATACTATGCTGGGAAAGAAAAGAAACTGGTTCTTTTCATTTATAAATGGAATAGAAAAAGTGGGGAATCATATCCCGCATCCATTTTTCTTGTTCATGGTCTTGTGTGGGATCGTCCTGGCGCTGTCCTTTATTTTTGGGACAATGGGGATGTCTGTCACGTATCTGGCGGCAGAAGAAAACGGAAATGGCTTAGTTGAAAAGACTGTCTTTGTAGAAAACCTGCTGCAAAGAGGCTACCTGCAAAATTTAATATGTAATTTTGTGGAGATATATGTAACCTTTTCACCCTTAGGGCTTGTTATGGTTATGATGATCGCGGTAGGATTTTTACAGGAGACCGGATTTTTTGATGCGTTAATGAAGAAAACGCTGATGAACGCACCGGCTTATCTGGTAACGTTTATTTTGGGAATTGTCGGGGTGTGCGCGAATATCGCATCAAATGCAGGTATTGTTTTTGCGGCCACCATTGGAGCAGCACTGTTTGCCGCTCTGGGCAGAAATCCGATTCTTGGTGCGGTTGCTGGATACTGCGCCGGACATGGAGGATTCAGTGCGAATCTTATCATCAGTGGGACAGACACGCTGCTGGGTGGAATCACAGAGTCTGCAGCCAAGAGCATGAATATCCCCTTTATCAATCAGCCTATGATCAATTACTTTTTCATGGTTGCAGCCACACTTGTGATTGCATTCTGTGTAACTGTAGTGACCGAATTGATTTTGCCTAAGTATGTAAAAACAGGGTGGTCGTATAAAGCGGACAGTCAGGACATTCGGACAGAAATGTTGTCTGCCGCCGAGGAGAAGGGGTTGAAGCGGAGCGGCATCGCTTTTTTACTCTGTGTAGCAGGGATTCTGTGGTGTGTGATTCCGTCAGATGGATTCCTGAGAAATGATAATGGAACGCTGCTGCCCAATTCTCCATTCACAGACGGTTTGGTGTTCGTGCTTTTTATCGTTTTTGTTGTAGTGGCAGTTGTATACGGAAAGAGTGCCGGGGTGCTGAAGAAAAATTCCGACATTCCGAAGTTTATGGAAAAAGGTCTAAAAGGCTCGCTGTCTTTTTTGATTGTTTCACTGCCCGCCGCATTTTTTATCCAGTTTTTTAATGACAGTAAGCTAGCTACCATTCTAGCTGTGACAGGCGGAAAGCTGCTGCAGAAAATGAACCTTTCTGGAATTCCCCTGGCAATTGCATTTGTGTTGCTGGTCAGCCTGTTGAATATGTTTATGACCAGCGGGTCAGCGAAGTGGCTGATCTTAGCCCCCATTTTTGTCCCTATGTTTTCAGTCGTTAATTTTTCCCCTGCGTTTACCCAGCTCCTATATCGGATTGGTGACTCGGTGACAAATCCTATTTCCCCGGTAAACTTTTTCCTTCCGGTCATTATTGGACTTATGGAGCAATATCGAGGAAAGAATGAGCCGGAAGTCAGGCTCGGCACACTGTTTTCTATGACAGTGCCGTATAGTATATCGTTTCTGATAGCTTTGATGGTACTTTTGGTTGGATGGATGATTCTTGGACTGCCTATTGGACCTGGAACGTCTATTCTGCTGTAAAGACAGTTTTGCCAAAATACATTGGGTGACTTATTTCAGCGGCATGCTAACAGATGCAAATTCCCTCCCTAAAACAAAAGAGCTGACAGGATTTAACCTGTCAGCTCTTTTGTTTCATTTTCAGAGAGAAGTATTGGAATTCTGGCAGCTTGCTTTCAATTTGGAATAGTATCCGTCTGAATACGTGATATAGATAATGCCCCCTGCCACATAAGCGATGGCCGTCAGAGCAAATCCAGTGGTCAGACCCACAGATTCCTGCATAAAGCCCATCAGAAGAGAGCCAATTCCAATTCCGATGTCGTAAGAAAGCATATAGGTGGAATTGGCGGCACCACGCTTTGGACCGGGGGTGGTTCCAGTGACAAAGGATTGGAAAAGAGGCTGCAGGATCCCATAACCAAGGCCAAAAAAGAATCCGGATGCCAGCAGATGAATTCCGGTTGTGAGGAAAAGGAAGCTGACCATGGTAAGGATCAGTACCACCAGGCTGGTATAGACTAAGAGACGATGCTTGCCGGCGTCAATCGCCTTTTGGGTGGAAAGCTTGGAAAGTAGCATACCTGCCACCAGGCAGACATAAAAATAGGGCAGATGCCCCATAACATCCTTTTCCTGAGCCAGAATGGAGCAGTAGGCAATGACCGCGCCGTAGGGGATCATCAGAAACATCATGTTAAACATAAAAGGGAGCGCAGGACCGTAGATAGACTCTTTCAGAGAAAATGGTTTCCGCTGCGCTTTGGGGTATTTTATTCTACAGCAGGAGACACAGATCAGAGCAGCCACAGTAATGCCAAAGATGGTTAGAAAGGACGCTTTGCTGTTCATATTATTTTGGACCTGAAGTCCTACAAAAGGGCCAACTGCCATGCCGATGGATACCGTGAAAGCAAATCGGCTGATGCCCTCTGTGATTTTGGAGACGGGGAGGACATCACCGGCCAGAGTCATGGTAGCAGATCCGCATACCGAGTACACGACTCCCATATAGAGGCGAACCACAATCAGGAGAGCAAATACTGGAAACGCAATAAATGCGGGAAAAGACAGACAAAACAGAGCCAGAAACAGCAGATATACGTGATAGCGGTTGAAATTATCCAGCAGGTAGCCCGCCACCGGCCGGAACAGAACCGTAGATACCGACATAGCAGTGAGCACAATACCTACCTTTGAACCGGTAATACCAATTTCCTGACAATATACCGGGATGATAGGAATGGATGCGTAAAAAGCGGCTAAAACCAAAAGATTGGTGATAAAGAGGAGAATAAATCTCCGATTCCATATTTTTTCCGTTGTTCTCATTCAGGCAAGACTCCTTTGTTTCATTAAAGTAAAATGGTGGCATGTGCCACTATATTTAAAATAACATGACGCAGGGGGCGGCGTCAATATCTGGTTGCACGTGCCACCAAAAAAGGGTATAATGAAAACACGCTTGATACAAAGGAGGGTGTGGGCATGGACTATGTGGCAGAGGGGCCGTTTAAGTCGATTTCCATTCTGTATCGAAAGTCCCATATCTGGCTGAATAACAACTGTGCATCGTATGATCTTTCTGCGGCGCAGGCCGTAGTAATCCTGATTATCTGCGATTATCGGTCCCTGACCCAGGATGATATCACCAAGCGGCTGTCTCTGGATAAAAGTGTCATTGCCAAGACGGTGAACAAGCTGGAGGAGCGGGGCTACCTGGTTCGCACCACCAATGCCAAAGACAAACGGACCTATGATATTTCTCCGACGGAAAAGGCGTGGGAGATCTATCCATTTATCAAGGAGCAGGTCGAGGCATGTTTTCAGCGTATGACCCACACCATGACGGATCAGGAGCGGGAAGAATTCAGACGTCTGCTGCAGCTGGCGGCAGAGGCGTCCATCGCTCTGGATGAGGAGTAATGGAGCGTGTGTTTTGCTTGCCCTTTCTCAAAACTGCCGGTATAATGGTATTAGTTTGAGAAAGAAGGAGGAAAACCATGTTTTCTGACTATAAAAGTAAGTTTGTCTCTCCTCAGGAAGCGGCTCGGCTGGCAGTGCACAGCGGCGACTGGGTGGACTACGGCTTTGGCGGCGGCTTCCCGGAGTTGATGGACCGGGCTCTGGCGGAGCGGCGGGACGAGCTGACCGACGTAAAGATCCGGGGCGGTCTGGTGATCCGTCCCCGTATTGAAGTGGTGGAGCAGGATCCGGGGCAAAAGGCCTTTCACTACTACAGCTGGCACATCGGCGACTATGAGCGCAAGCTCCAGAGCCGGGGGCTGTGTACCTTTATGCCTATGCTTCTGCGCTATCTGCCCCAGTTTTACCGCCATCACATTCGGGTAGACGTGGCCTTTGTGCCGGTGTCCAAGCCCGATGAGAAGGGCTATTGCGGATTGGGTATCTCCAACTACGCTTGGCGTACCATCTTTGAGGCGGCCCGCACGGTGGTTTTTGAGATCAACGAGCATCTGCCCACCCTCCAGGGGGTGGACGGCTCTCACCGGGTCCACCTGTCTGAGGCCGACTACATCGTGGAAGGGGAGCACGAGCCTCTGCCCACCCGCTCCTACAAAGAGCCCACCGAGGTGGATATCCAGATTGCCAAGCGGGTAGTCGAGGAGATCCCCAACGGAGCGGTACTGTCTCTGGGTGTGGGCGGCGTGCCCTTTACCGTGGCCCAGATGCTGGCTCAGTCCGATTTGAAGGACCTGGGCTGTCATACCGGCACCATCAGCGATGCCTTCCTCACCCTGTATCGTGCGGGCAAGTTGACCAACGCCTGCAAGGAGGTGGACCGGGGTTGCGCCACCTGGAACCTGGCCATGGGTTCCCAGGAGCTCTACGACTGGCTGAAGGAGGAGCCCCAGCTCTTCCGTCCTGCTGATGTGGACTATGTACACGATCCTCACCGTATGGGAGACATGTCCAATTTCATCAGCATCAACGGCGGAGTGCAGTTGGACCTGATGGGTCAGGAAAACGCGGAATCGGCGGGTACCCGTCAGCTCTCCGGCACTGGCGGCCAGCTGGACTTCTTGGAGGGAGCGTTCCGATCTCCCGGCGGAAAGGGATTTATCTGCATGAACTCCGCCCGTAAGACCAAGGACGGGACCCTGAAGTCCAATATCGTTCCCTTCATTCCGGCGGGCAGTACTGTGTCCGCTCCCAGAGGGATGATCCAGTATGTGGCTACGGAGTACGGTGTGGTCAAGCTGTCAGGCCTGTCCCTGCCTGAGCGGGCCCAGGCTATGATTTCGGTGGCACATCCCCAGTTCCGCGCGGAGCTGGAGGCCTACGCAAAAGAGAATTTCCGATAAAGGATAAGAAAAAGGACGGAAGCCTATGGCTTCCGTCCTTACATTTTATCGCTTTTTGCGACCCTTGGTGCCCTTTGTCACCGGTGGCTTGGGCTTGGCCCAGCCCGCCTTGCGCTTGGGAGTGCTGGGAGCGTTCTTCTTTTCTGCGGTGTGTCGTCCGTCAAAGCGCTCCTTTCTGGGATCGCCGGGGGCTTTCCTTCTGCCTTGGGAGGCACTTCCGCCCTTTCCCTTGGCGGCAGGACGGCTGTCCTTGCCGCCCTGTGTCCCGTAAGACTGCCCCTTGCCGGGGCGGATGAGGCAGTGCTTGCCGTAGCCAATGAGATCCTCACGGCCCGTCTTGTGGAGAGCCTCCAACACCAGGGCACGGTTCTGAGGCTTGCGCCACTGCATGAGAGCCCGCTGGAGGGCCTTGTCATGGGGTGTCTTGGGGACAAACACCGGCTTCATGGTCCGGGGATCCAGGCCGGTGTACCACATGCAGGTGGCCAGGGTGCCGGGAGTGGGATAAAAGTCCTGGACCTGCTCGGGCATATGGCCCTGCTTGTTGAGCCACTCGGCCAGCTGGACCGCATCCTCCAGAGTGCAGCCGGGATGGGAGGAGATGAGGTAGGGAACCAGGTACTGGTCCTTTCCATAGCGGCGGTTGAGCTTAAAATACTTCTCCCGGAATTTTTCGTAGACCTCGATATGGGGCTTGCCCATATAGTCCAGAGTGTGGGCCACACAATGTTCCGGAGCTACTTTCAGCTGGCCGGAGATGTGATGCTGAATGAGGTCGGTGAAAAACTCTCCGCTGGGGTCCTTCATCAGATAGTCAAAGCGGATGCCCGACCGGATAAATACTTTCTTTACCTTGGGGATCTCACGAAGCTTGCGCAGCAGCATCATGTAGTCGGTGTGGTCGGCGTCCAGGTTAGGGCAGGCCTCGGGGGCCAGACAGGCCCGGTTTTTGCACATGCCGTGCTTGAGCTGCTTCTGACAGGAAGGGCGGCGGAAGGTGGCAGAGGGACCGCCCACGTCGTGGATATAGCCCTTGAAGCCGGGGTGCTCGGTCAGGGCCTTTACCTCCCGGATGACGCTCTGGTGGCTGCGGCAAGAGATGACTCGCCCCTGGTGGAAGGCCAGGGAACAGAAGTTGCAGGCGCCAAAGCAGCCGCGGTTGTGGGTCACCGAGAAGCGAACCTCTTCGATGGCGGGCACGCCGCCCATCTCATCGTACATGGGATGGGGCTCCCGGACATAGGGCAGCTCGGCCACTTCGTCCATCTCCGCCGTGGTAAGAGGCCGGGCGGGCGGGTTGACCAGCAGGAACTGGCGGCCGTGCTTTTGCAGGATGGCCTTGCCTACGAAGGGATCGTGCTCGTTGTACTCTACCATGTTGGCCCGGGCGTAGGCCTCCTTGCTGGAGGATACCTCCTCAAAAGAGGGGACTTCCACCCAGGGGTAGGCGCACACACCGGGATGGGCGGCGGCTACGCAGGTGCCCCGTACATCGGTGATCTCATCCACAGGGGTGCCACTGGCCAACCGGGAGATGATCTCCTTGGAGGCCAGCTCGCCCATGCCATAGGTGAGAATGTTTGCCTGCGCGTCAAAGAGAATGGAGCGGCGAACCTTGTCCTCCCAGTAGTCGTAGTGGGCAAAGCGGCGTAGAGAGGCTTCCAGGCCGCCGATGATGATGGGGATGTCGCCAAAGGCTTCCCGCACCCGGTTGGAGTAGACCACCGTGGCGTGGTCGGGACGCAGTCCGGCTTTCCGACCGGGGGAGTAGGCGTCGTCGTGACGGCGTTTCCGGGCGGCGGTATAGTGGGCCACCATGGAGTCCAGGTTGCCCGCCGAGATCATCACCGCCAGCCGGGGACGCCCAAGAGCCTGGAAGGGGGCGGCGCTGTGCCAGTCGGGCTGGGCGAGAATGGCCACCCGGTAGCCCTCTGCCTCCAGCACCCGGCCAATAATCGTGGGGCCGAAGGAGGGATGGTCCACGTAGGCGTCGCCGGTGATGAGCAGCACATCGTAGCTGTCCCAGCCCCGGCGGTCCATATCCTCCCGGCTTACAGGTAAAAATAGGTCGCGGTCAAATCCCATAGGGAAACCTCTCTTCCTTAGTATAAAATGCGGGACACCGGGTGTCCCGCAGCAAAGCAGTTATTCTGCTACATTTGGAATATCGGGGCGGCAGATGGGCTTTTCCAACACGTCCAGGGGGAACCATTTGCCCTCTTCCACGCCGATCTTGTGGAAACCGTATTTATCATAGAAATGCTGAGCGTGATCGTTATTGAGTGCACAGCGCAGACGCAGACCCTGGCGGCCCTCCTTGCGGAAGATGGATACTGCGTGCCCCAGCAGCTGCACGCCCAGCCCGCGGTTGCGGAACTCGGGAGCCATGTAGCACAGGGGGATGTAACCCGCTCCGTCCGAGCGGAAGCGCTCCAGATCCAGCTGGATCATGCCTGCAAACTGGTCTCCGGCCATAGCCACGGATACGCCCCAGGGGGACATTTCCAAATCACGCCGGGCGACTTCCCAGAAGCCGGGACCGTCAAAGGGCAGCTCGGTGCCGTGGACGGTGATCCAGGTGTCCCGCCGGGCGGCGAGATAGAGCTCCTGTTCCTTTTCCGGGTCCAGGGGGCGGAACCAAAGGTTTACGTCCTCCGCCTTCTGGCCGCCCTTGCGCCACCAGGACTGGCGGGCCAGCGTGGAGATGGACTCATCCAGATGGGAGTTATCGCCCTCATAGACGATATGGAAGGCGTTTCCGTCCCAGGCCAGGCAGGTAACGGCGGTATTGTCAAAGTGAGGCAGGTCCTTCCACTGCTCAGGTTCTGTTCCTTTGACCTTGCCTAAAAACTGCCGGATAGCAGTGCCGTGGCTGAAGAGAGCCACATTCTGGTCGGGGTGCTTTTGGGCGATGGAGCGGATGGCTTCATAGACCCGGTCTCCCAGCGGGCCGAAGCCCTCTCCGTCGCCAGGAGCCTGGAAGCTGGGATCGGTATGGTTGAACAGAGCCAGCTGCTCTCCCTGAAAGTGGCGCACCTCGCCCCAGGTGCGGTCCTCCCAGTCACCCATGTGGATCTCCCGCAGTCCGGGGTGCAGGTGGAGGGGAAGACCTTTGGGGAGATATACAGCCCCTGCGGTGAGCTGGGTGCGGATGAGGTCGCTGGAGTAGACCGCGTCAATGGGAACCGAGTCAAACCGCTGCTGAAGCGCCTGAATCTGACGCTCTCCATTTTTCGTGATCAGAGAATCGTACCAACCGTGGATGCGGCGATAGAGGTTTCCCTCTGCCTCCGCATGACGAATCAGGTAAATTGTTGTCATATCATTCCAGTCCTTTGCATAAGAGATCAGCCGTGGGACTTCATTTCAAAGTGGATCAGCAGAGACAGCAGCGCCCGCAGCAAAACCACCGCCCCCAGGACAACCAGTTCGTTCAGATCCCGCACCAGCACGGTTTTCAGGATCTCCGCCGCCATTTTAAATTCCAGACTGGTGGCCAGTCCGTTGGCCAGGTCAAATTTTACGTCCAGCGGGACGTGGGTGACCAGGCCTTTGCAGTAGTTCCAGAAGGCGCGCACAGCGGAAACAGCCACCACAAAGATGCCCATCAGCTCACAGATGGAGATGATCGGGGGCAGAAGCATGGCGATCAATTCTTCCAGCATGGCAACCTCCTAAAAGATTATAACATATCGTCGCGCAGGCACTCGTAGACCAGGGAGGAGAAGGAGGAGGCCGCGCCCCAGTCAAAACGGAACAGCCCCTCGCCTCCGCCGCCGCCAATGCAGTGCACCCGGGTGGGGCCGGAGAGATTATCGATGGTAACCGTGAGGGTCAGACGATTGCCTGCCCGCCAGTAGTGCTTTTCATAGACGGCCACGATGCAATACTGCTCTCCCTGGCCCTGGATCACATAGTGATCAAGAAGTTCTCCGGTGATGCTTCCGTCCACCACAGCGGAGAGGATCTTTTTGGCGGTCTCTTCCATAGACAAGGAGACCAAAAAGGTGTTTTCGTCCATCGAAAAGCCCTCCTTCCATTACCAGGGCTGAACGCCTCCGGTGAGCTGAGCCACACGCTCCAGACCCTGACGGGAGGCAATATCGGCCAGCTCATCCCGCACCTTGATGGGAGCGAACGGATCGGCAAACATGGCGGTGCCTACGGCAATCGCGGTGGCTCCGGCCAGCATCAGCTGAGCCGCATCCTCGCCGCGGCTTACGCCGCCCATGCCAAGAATGGGGATCTTGACCGCCTGGGCAACCTCCCAGACCATCCGCACTGCCACAGGCAGGACGGCGGGGCCGGACATGCCGCCAGTATTCATCTTCAAAATAGGGCGGTGGGTATTCACATCGATACGCATGCCGCGCAGAGTGTTGATGAGGGACACGGCGTCAGCGCCGCCGTCCTCCACCGCCCGGGCAATCTCGGTAATGTCGGTGACATTGGGGGAGAGCTTCACCATGACGGGCACTTTGCCTGCATGGGCCTTAGCCACCTGGGTGACTTCAGCGGCCAGCTCAGGGCGGGTGCCGTAGGCCAGGCCGCCTGCCTTTACGTTGGGGCAGGAGATGTTGACCTCGATCATATCCACCCCGGCCTCAGACAGCTTTTCACACATGATGCCGTATTCCTCGGGGGTGTTGCCCGAGATGTTGGCGATAACCTTCACGTCATACTGGCGCAGGAAGGGCAGCTCTTCGGCAATAAAGGCGTCTACTCCGGGATTTTGCAGGCCCACGGAGTTTAGGATGCCCATAGGGGTCTCTGCAATACGGGGGGCAGGATTTCCCTCCCGGCGGTGGAGGGTCAGTCCCTTGGCACAGATACCGCCGATCTCGCTCAGATCATAAAACTGGCCGTACTCCCGGCCAAAACCGTAGGTGCCGGAGGCTACACAGATGGGGTTTTTCATGGTCATCCCGGCCAGGGTGACGCTCATATCCACATTAGGCATTCCAGTCCACCTCCTTGGAGTCAAAGACGGGGCCGTCTTTGCACACGTGCTTGCGGGAACCATCGGCCATATCGCAGGCGCACACCAAGCAGGCGCCCACGCCGCAGCCCATGCGCTCCTCCATGGATACCTGACAGGGAACGCCGAACTCCTCGGCCACCTTGGCTACGTTGCGCAGCATGGGCTTGGGACCGCAGGCCAGCACAGCGTCATAGTTGTTATTCTCGCTCAGCTCCTGGCGTACCAGGGCATCCACAAAGCCGTGGTGACCCATAGAGCCGTCGTCGGTAGCCACGAGCACCTTGGCGCACTCATCCTCAAAAGAATTGGTCAGGATGATCTTGTCCTGAGAGCGGCCGCCCAGAATAGCGGTGGATTTTCCGCTGGTATACTGAGCACAGCCCAGCATGGGAGGGATACCGATGCCGCCGCCCACCAGCAGATAGCGGCCCTCGGGCTTCATGGTAAAGCCGTTGCCAGCCAGTCCCAGCACGTCCAGGCTGTGGCCAACGGGGCGGTTGGCCAGCCACTGGGTGCCTTCGCCCCGGACCTCAAAGACGATGGTCAGAAGGTCCTGAGGCTCATCCTCCTGGCAGGAGCACACGGAAATGGGACGGCGCAGAAGCAGTCCCTCACCGCACTTGACATGGACAAACTGGCCGGGGGCCTTGAAGGAGGTGCGGACCATGTCGCCGCACTCCAGCGTCATATAGATGGCGTCTCCCATCTGCTCTTTGGAGACGATTTTACATTTGCGTTCAACCTTCATTTGTTGATCTCACACCTTTATTTGATTGTTATTTTTCCCAGGGGGGTTTGCCCCCATGCCGGCTAGTATCTGGCCGGGAGAAGGGTTCCTCCTGGTCAGCGGCCTCAGGTCGGGGGGGATTGTCCTTGATCTCGGGCAAATCCGGTGGCTGGGGGATGTAGAATTCCGCCTTGCCACACCGGGCGCACCGGATGACCTCCACCTCCAGCCAGACGGGGGAGAGGATATCTTGAACCGTTGGGTGCAGATGAAACCGCTTGTCCCCGTACCGCTCCATGGGTCCGCCGCACCTCAGGCAGGTCTTGTCCGTGCTGATGGCCTGCCGGGCCCGCTCCAGCCGGGAGCGCTCTTCCTCCAGCCAAGCCTCATCCTGTTTTAGCCAGGCCTGAAGTTCCTGGGGATTGGGCGCCCGGCCGGTAGCCAGGGCTTTGACTGCCCGCTCCTTGGGGGAAAGAGGGGAGAGCTGATCGTAACAGGCGGAGCACACGGACAGGTCCGAGTCGCCGCACTGGATCAGACAGCCACCGAACAGACCAAATTCCTTGCCGCAGAAAATGCACCGTTTTGCCATGGCTCTCCCTCCTTATTTTTCCCAGGGGGCTTTCTCTTCTTTCTGCCAGGGGAAGCGGAAACTGCGTTTTTCATCGGACTGGGCCGGGATCGTCTCCGGAGCGGCCTGGGAGGCTTGCTCCTTTAGCTCGCTGTTCTGTGTGGAAGAAGGGGGGACAAACCCGGCAGTATAAAGCTCCACCTTACCGCACTGAGGACAGGCATACAGATCCACCTCGTACTGGTCGGCCAGAAGGGTCATCAATCCGCCGCCGCCATCCGCGCCGATGGAGAAGTGTTCCAGCTTGCGTTCCAGCATGGCGCCGCAGGCCGGGCAGACCTTTCCGGTATTCACATTTGCTTGTACCGTGTCTGCCCTCTGTAAATAGGGGGAGGCCAGGATCTGCTGTTCCAGGTCCTGCCGTTCTCCGGGAGATGCTTTGCTCATTCGGATGTCACAGGCACTGCACAAAACCTGCTTGCTGCCGTGAAAATCCAAATCGATCTGATCGAGCAGTCCAACTTTTTTACCGCAGAGCACACAGTAAGCCATAGAATCCCCTCCTTATGCAGAGTCAACGAATCCACTGTTACGAACCGGATGAAGGTGTTTCCACTGGGGCCAGGGCCCCAGTGGAAAATTTATATTATTCTACGGTCACAAACTGAGCAATGTCGTCCCGCATAGCAATAGCGGCGTTCCGGGCCGCCTCCTTGAAGTCGTGACCGTCGCCGCCGGTCTTCTTCCAGGCACACATGATGCCGCGGGAGGAGTTGACGATAGCGCCGTGGCCCTTCTCATTGAAGGCGTACTTCACGTCGGCCGCAGTGCCGCCCTGAGCACCATAACCAGGGACCAAGAAGAAAGTATGAGGGAGTCGGGCGCGTAAATCCTGGATCTGCTGGGGATAGGTGGCGCCGGTGACAGCGCCGGCCATGGTAAAGCCGTACTTGCCCTCGGTGCCGGCGGCGATCTGCTCGTTGAGCTCGCCCATCACTTCATAGATGGTGCGGCCGTCGGCGGCCTTCACGTCCTGAAGCTCACCGGAGCCGGGGTTGGAGGTCTTTACCAGTACGAAGGCACACTTGTCCTCGCCCTTGGCGGCCTCCAGGAAGGGCTTGATGGAGTCGGAGCCCATATAGCCGTTGAGGGTAACGCAGTCAGCGTCGAAGGACTTGAACACCTGGCCCTCGATGGGAGCGCCGGAGAGCCAGCCTTCCGCATAAGCAGTGGCGGTAGAGCCGATGTCGCCGCGCTTGATATCGGCGATGACAAACAGACCCTTCTCCTTGGCGTAGCGGATGGTGCGCTCCAGCATCTCCATGCCCTGCCAGCCCAGGTTCTCATAGTAGGCGCTCTGGGGCTTGACAGCGGGGACGATGTCGCACAGAGCATCAATGAGGCCCACATTGAACTGCCAGATGGCCTCCACGGCCCCCTTCAGGCCCACGCCATACTTCTCAAAGGCTTCCTTGCGGATATACTCGGGGACATACTCGATGCGGGCGTCCAGCCCGGCCACGGTGGGGTTTTTCTTCTCGCGGATCTTCTCCTGCAGCACGTCAAAAGACATGGTTGATCTTCCCTTCTCTTTTTAAAATCGAATTTTGCCAGCGGCAGTTTCTATCTGCTTCAGCAGTCCTGATAAATCACATTCCCGCCTACAATGGTGTACTTTACCTTACCCTTGACCTCCCGTCCGGCAAAGGGGGTGTTCCGAGCCTTGGAGGCAAACTGCTCCGGGTCAATGGTCCAGACCTCTTCGGGGTCAAAAATAGTGATGTCGGCGTCGCTGCCCAGGGACAGGCGGCCTTTGGAACTCAGACGCAGAATGGAGGCGGGGGTATAGGTCATGCGCTTGATGATCTCGGGCAGCTTCATCTTGCCCGTGTGGTAGAGCTCGGTGAGGGTGATGGCCAGAGAGGTCTCCAGACCCACCATACCGCTGGGCGCCCGGGTGAGGGGGCGGGATTTCTCCTCGGCGGAGTGGGGAGCGTGGTCGGTGGCGATGGCGTCGATGGTGCCGTCCTTCAGACCGGCAATGATCCCCTTGATGTCCTTAGCGGTGCGCAGGGGAGGATTGACCCGGGCCATGGAGCCCTGAGTGAGGATCTCATCCTCCGTGAGGGTGAAGTACTGGGGGCAGGTCTCACAGGTGATGGCAACGCCCCGCTTTTTCATCCGGCGGATGATATCTACGCTCTTGGCAGTAGATACATGGCAGATGTGGACGTGGGCGCCGGTCTCTTCGGCCAGCATGGCGTCCCGCATGACCATGATCTCCTCGGCGATGGCAGGCCGACCCTCCAGCCACAGCTGGCGGGATACGCTGCCCTCATTGACCGCACGGCCTTCCACCATGGTGGTGTCCTCGCAGTGGCACAGCACCGGCATCTCCAGACGCTTGGCGTGGATCATCACATCCCGCATCAGGTTTGCGTTGTCCACATTGCAGCCGTCATCAGACAGAGCGATTGCGCCCGCCTTTTTCAGGGCGTCGGCATCCGAGGGCTCCTCGCCACGCATGCCCATGGAGACGGCGGCGATGGGGTAGACGTGCACGCCGTTGGCCTGAGCAGCCTTGTCTTTGACATAGCGGACCTGTTCCGGGGTGTCCACCACCGGATCGGTGTTGGCCATGCAGGCCACCGAAGTAACGCCGCCGTGAGCGGCGGCGGCAGTACCGGTAAAAATGTCCTCTTTGTAGGTGAGGCCGGGGTCACGCAGATGTACGTGCATGTCCACCAGACCGGGGCACACCACAAGACCGTCCGCATCGATTACCTGGTCAGCCTCTTGACGAATATCCTTTTCCAGCTGGACCACTTTTCCGTTTTCGATATACAGGTCCTGGATGGATACGGTGCCGCTTACCGGGTCCACGACTCGTCCGTGTTTGATCAGAAGTTTCATAATAAAGAATCCTCCAAAGGGTAGGGCAAATGCCCAATGCAGTTTTCGAAAAACGCGCAGGAATGCGCGCACATACTCAAACTAAATTATAGCGGAATCCACAGGATTTAGCAACGCATTTTTCCCCGAACCCGGAAAGAATAACAATGCGCGCCAAACAAGCCGTTTTGGTGCGGGAAAGGACGTGAAGAAGCGATGAACGGATGCGGATATGGAAAGTTTTTTCTGGGCATGACCATGGGCATGGCGGCTGGCGCCGCTATGGGCATGACCATGGCCCCCTCTCGCCGTGAGATGCGGCGGGTGGCTCACAAGGCGGCTAAGAATGTCACCGAAGCGGTGGAGACTCTTACCGACGCCATGGGGATGTGAGCAAAGGCCCGGCGGAGCGCTCTGCTCCGCCGGGGAAAAATGATGCTTGACAAGTTGGTTAGCGTATGCTAATTTATAAAACGGTTAGCGAAAGCTAACTATAAGGAGGGATCACACTGACTACCTTGGATCATCTGCTTGCCGCCCACTGCGCCCCGGCTTTGGCGGGGATCAAGCCAGCCAGTCTGGTTTCCTGCCAGCGCAGTCAGTTTCCTCAGCTGTCCCGGCAGCTGGAGGAGTACCGCAGGGCCTTTGCTCCCAAAGACGTACACTTCCGGATTTTATGTGCCTGTTCCAAGCGCTATCTGCTGCTGGTCTACCGCCGTCCCCTGCTGGAGCAGTGTCTTGCGCAGGAGAAGGTGGTTACGCTGCTGGAGCAGTTTGGCTATCGCCGGGAGGAATCGTTGGAGACCAAGCTGGACCGTCTGGCCCGCCGGGCAGCGGGACAGGGGGGATTTCCCCATGAGATCGGGCTGTTTCTGGGCTACCCTGTGGAGGACGTGGAAGGATTCATCCGCTATGGCGGTGCGGGCTGTAAGTTGTGCGGTTGCTGGAAGGTATATGGCGATGTGTCGAGTGCTTCCCGACAGTTTGCCCGGATTGCCCGGGTGTGCCGCACCTGTGTACGGCGGGTAGAGCAGGGAGAGACCCTGTTTGAAGTGTTTGCTGTGGCATAGCCAAGTATATATGAATATTTTAGGAGGTTCACCATGAGTAAGATTGCTGTGATCTATTGGAGCCAGACCGGAAACACCGAGATGATGGCCAACGCCATCGCGGAGGGTATCCGGGAAGCGGGCGCGGAGTGCGACGTGCTCAGCGTGCCCGCGGTGAGCGCCGACCAGGCCGCGGAATATGAGAAGCTGGCCCTGGGCTGTCCCGCCATGGGAGCCGAGGTGCTGGAGGAGATGGACTTTGAGCCCTTCTTTACTGAGCTGGAGCGCCGTCTCAGCGGCCGCCCAGTAGCACTGTTCGGCTCGTACGGCTGGGGTGACGGCCAGTGGATGCGGGACTGGGTGCAGCGCACCCAGGACGCCAACGCCAACCTCTACCAGGATGAGGGTCTGATGATCAACGAGACTCCCGACGAGGACGGCCTGGAGCAGTGCCGGGAGTTTGGCCGGGGCTTTGCCAAGTATTAAGGAAATACATAGAAAAACGGACGGTTTCCAGGAAACCGTCCGTTTTTCTTATGGAAAGGAATGAAAGTAAGCAAGCATCAGTTGGGGCGGTACTTGTCCACCACAGCCTTCATAGCCTCCCACTGGTCCTCCATGTCGGCCACCAGCTTAAACTGGGTGCGGCAGCGGTCCAGATTCTGGCCCTCGCGGTGGGTGCGGAAGTAGTGGTCGCCCTCAAGATAGTCGGTGAGGAAGCGGATGCCGCACTCCAGGGTCATCAGCTTGGCACCCCAGGGCAGGTAGTCCAGCTCGGCCTGGGTAAGAGCGCCGTTGGCTCCCTCTAGGAAGCCCTGGGTGTACACCTCAAACAGGGACAGGTCGAAGTTCACCTTGGACAGGTCCTTCTCATCCTCGGCACAGTGATTGGCGCCAAAGCGGATGGAATCGCCGAAGTCGTTGATGGACAGGCCGGGCATTACGGTGTCCAGGTCGATGACGCACACGCCCTCGCCGCTCTTGCGGTCCATAAGCACGTTGTTGAGCTTGGTGTCGTTGTGGGTCACGCGCAGGGGCAGCTTGCCATCCCGCAGAGCCTGGAGAGCCACGGAGCAATCAGCCTCCCGGGCGGTGACAAAGTCCAGCTCCGCCTGCACGTCCTTCACCCGGCCCATGGCGTCGGCGGCCACGGCAGCCTTCAGCTTGGCCAGGCGGTCCTCGGTGTCGTGGAAGCGGGGAATGGTCTCATACAGGGTGTCGGCGGGGTAGTCCTTGAGCATCTGCTGGAAGCGGCCGAAGGCCCGGGCGGAGGCAGCAAACAGCTCCGGGGTCTCGGCGGACTGGAGGCACTTGGTGTCCTCAATGAAGGGGTAGACGCGCCAGGCGCCGCCCTCGGGATCGGTATAGAAGTTTTTGCCGTCCTTGGTGGCGTAGACACACATAGTCTCCCGGGTGGGGTCGCCGCCGACTTCGGCGATGACCTTGCCCAGATAGGAGGTGACGCCCACGATGTTGGCCATCACCTGCTCGGGGTGATGGAAGGCGGCAGAGCTGATGCGCTGGAGAATAAACCGGCGGCAGGGGTCCTCGCCGGGCTGGGTGTGGACACAGAAGGTATCGTTGATGTGGCCGGAGCCATAGCGCACCGCGCCAACGACCTGACCGCCGAAATCAAAGGCGTTCAGAGCGTCCTGCAGAAACTGTTCAGCCTGAGACATGTTCTTATACCTCCCACAGCTTGTCGGGGTAGAGACCGCTGGCGGTCATCTCCGCAATGGCGTTGACCACCACGGGCTTGTCCTCCCGATAGGTAACGCCGTACCACTTATCGGTGCTGCGCAGCACCTTGACACGGGCCTTCTTCTCCTCCAGCAGCTGGGTGACCACGCTGGGCAGGAAGTACTCGCCCTTCAGGGGGTTCTCCGCCAGAGCCTTGTCCAGGAAGGCGGGGAAGCGGGCCTCGGCCTCCTTCAGGAAGCTCTCGGTGAAGCCCCACAGGTTCATGGACACGATGGTGTTGCCGCTGAGGTGGGTCCAGGTGGCACCGTCGTCCTCGGTGAAGCGGGCATCGGCGCCGTCCTTCTCGATGCGGGTGCGCTCGGTCACCCGGGTGAGGTAGTTCTCGCTGTCCTCCTCGCAGATGCCGCGGGCTACATGACCGTTCTCGGTAACGGTGTTGCCCAGCAGGTAGCCCACCATGGCAAACTCATAGCAGCCGGGCTGGTCGGGGTGGGACTCCAGGTAGTCGTAGATCTTCTTGAAGCCCTCGGGGCCGTAGTAGTCATCGGCGTTGACCACGGCGAAGGGACCATCCACCACCTTGCGGGCGGCCAGAATGGCGTGGGCAGTGCCCCAGGGCTTTACGCGGCCTTCGGGAACGGAGTAGCCCTCGGGCAGATCGTCCAGCTGCTGATAGGCGTACTTCACGTTGATGACCTTGCTCAGACGGTCACCGATGGCGGCCTTGAAGGTGTCCTCAATCTCATGCTTGATGACGAAGACGACGGTCTCAAAGCCGGCGCGGCGGGCGTCATAGATGGAGTAGTCGATGATAAGCTGATTGTGGTTTCCAACGGGGTCCACCTGCTTGAGGCCGCCGTAGCGGCTGCCCATTCCGGCGGCCATGACCACAAGAACCGGTTTTTTCATAAAATCCATTCCTTTCTTTCTCGCCCTTCGGGCGCTGTAAGGCCGGAGGTGGGAGACCGCCTCCGGCCAGTGGATATTACACAGGAGAAGCGGATCAGCCCTTGTAGCCGTTGGGGTTCATGCTCTGCCATTTCCAGCTGGAGGCACACATCTCTTCAATGCCGTACTCGGCCGTCCAGCCCAGCTCGTCCCGGGCCTTGGCGGGGTCCGCGTAGCATTCGGCAATGTCGCCGGGACGGCGCGGGTCGATGACATAGGGCAGGTCCTTGCCGCAGGCCTTGCTGTATGCTTTGATGACGTCCAGCACGCTGTAGCCCTTGCCCGTGCCCAGGTTGCAGATGAACAGGCCGCAGTTCGAAGCCAGCTTTTTCAGCGCCGCCACATGGCCGCGGGCCAGGTCCACCACATGGATATAATCGCGCACGCCGGTGCCGTCGGGCGTGGGGTAATCGTTGCCGAACACATGCACCTTTTCCAGCGTGCCCACGGCCACCTTGGCGATGTAGGGCACCAGGTTGTTGGGGATGCCGTTGGGGTCCTCGCCGATGAGGCCGCTTTCATGAGCGCCGATGGGGTTGAAATAGCGCAGCAGGGCCACATTCATCGTGGGGTCCGCCTTGCAGTAATCCTTTAAAATCTGCTCCATCATCACCTTGGTGGTGCCGTAGGGGTTGGTGGTGGCGCCGGTGGGGAAGTCCTCGGTGATGGGCACGCTGGCCGGGTCTCCGTAAACCGTGGCGGAGGACGAGAACACAAAGTTTTTTACATTGTATTTGCGCATGGCGTTCAGCACCGTCAGCGTGCAGCCCAGGTTGTTGGTGTAATATTCCAGCGGTTTTTGAACGCTTTCACCCACGGCCTTGTATGCCGCGAAATGGATGACGGCGTCGATCTCCGGATGGGAGGCGAACAGCGCGTCCACGGCCTCGCCGTCGCACAGGTCCACATTGACGAAGGGGACCTTTTTGCCGCTGATCTGTTCCACGCGGCGCAGGGCCTCCTCGCAGGAATTGTACAGGTTGTCGGCCACGATGATTTCATAACCCGCTTTCATCAGCTCGATGCAGGTGTGGCTGCCGATGTATCCGGCGCCCCCGTTTACCAAAATCGCCATAGTTGCCAGCTCCTTTTCTGTTTTGTTTTTCACGCGTTGCTTTTGTGCTGCCCGGAACACTCTTCATTGTTTTTCATTGTAGCCGCTCCGGGCAGCGTGTTAAATAGATTTTTTAATACAATATTTGCACAATTGAACTATGCAAGGCCGCAGGAATCCCGAATATTTGCACAAACGTCCACGATGACGAAAAACTCATTCCGTACGGTTTTTGGTGGCCAGAATTTTGACGCTGGAGGCGTATTCGCTGGGCGTCATGCCCGTCACCTTTTTGAAATGGCGGGAGAAATAGTGGATGGAGTTATAGCCCAGCAGCGCGGCGATCTCGGTGAAATTGTGCGTGCCCTCCCGGATCATGCGCTTGGCCGCGTCGATCTTCAGCGTGCCGAAGTATTCCATTGCGCCGCCGCCCGTCTTTTCCCGGAAGATCTTTTGCAGATAGCTGCGGCCCACCAGATTGTCCCGGCAGATATCCGAGAGCGTCAGGCGTTTTGCGATGTTGTCCTCCAGATATTGGCTCACACGGTCGATGAATTCCTGCTGTGTGCGTTCCCGGATGAGGCTGGTGGGCTTTGCGGCGGCCGCGGCCTCGTCCGCGCCGCGGCGGATGAAGCCGATGAGCAGCTGCTCGATGCTGCTTCCGATGAGCTGCTCGGCGCCGAAGGGCGCATCCTCCCGCCGGGCCAGCTGCATGGTTTGCGGGTCGTTGAGCGGCGTGGAGAATGCGGCCTCGCCCTCCTCCACGATGCGCGCCAGCAGGGCGCGGCCGGAATCGCCCACGCTCAATACTCTGTTTTCAAAAAAACGCATGGCCTCGCCGTGGCAGACAAAACCCACCACAACAAGATTGGGCGCCACCACACCGTTGGCCGAGAGCGCGTGGAACTCGCCCGGTTTATGGAAAATGATCTGCCCTTTCTTCAAATGCTGCACCACGTCCCCGGCGCGCACATCCAGCTCACCCTTGTCCACATACAAAAATTCCCAGAAATCGTGGCACTCCCCTTCAAAATAGTAATTGCTGGAATATTCAAAATAATGCACGGAGACGATATCGTCCACCGCCAGCGGCCGCTGCAGCCGTATGGCCTCGTAGCCCATGCCAGTATTCCGCCTTTCTGTCAAACTGTTACATTATAATCTATTAAAGCATATACGGACGATTGTGTAAAGATAAATGAACAAAAGTACAACTGTTGTTATTCCGGATGTCCCTCCCGCGCGGCCCGCTGCCGCTTCCGGTATTCCATAGGGCTGATGCCTTCCAGCTTACGGAAACTCTGGGAGAAGTAACTGGGGGAGGAAAAACCCAGCATGTGGGAGATCTGGGACAGGGAGTGATTGGTGTCCGCCAGCAGGTAGCGGCTCTCCTCGATGCGCCGTCCGATCAGATAATTGATGGGCGACACGCCGTATTCTTTGCTGAAGGAGTGGACAAGATAGTATTTGTTCACATGCGTCAGTTCAGCCAGCTGGTCCAGAGAAATATTTTCTTTAAAATTGCTGTCGATGTACCGCCGGGCCTCGGCGCATTCCTTGCTGGACTGTTGGGCGGGCGTGACCGTGAGGGAAAAATCCGTGTGGCGCATCAGCTTAACGACCAGAACCTCCAGAAGATCCTGGCAGACGACTTCGTAACCTGCGGATTTCTGCTCGATCTCCCGCAGCATGCCCCGCAGATAGGGCAGAATATCCTCGCGTCCGCTGTGGAAGTTGAATGCGCTGTACCGCCTGTCACCGTTTTCGTCCGCGGCGAATTCCATGCCCTCAACGCCCAGCACGATATATTCCAGCGGGCTGGCGTTCAGGCTTACCTCCGTGTGCTCCACATTGGGGTTGACGATGACAAGGTCGTCCGGAGAGACGGGAATCAGCTTTTCCGCCACTTTGAACTGCCCCATGCCGCCAACCACATAGAAAAGCTCGGTGCAGGCGTGGGTATGCATCAGGCTGTGCCAGTCGCCCCCGTATTTGGCGGTGCTCACGTACAGCAGTTTGGTGACGTCCCGGTCCACAGGGCTGACGCCGGGGGTGTTTACCTCGTATCGTTTGTTGCTCATGACGGTTTTCCCAACTTTCTTTCGTGCGCCGCATGCAGAAACGGCCAAGTATAAATTTTCGCAAGATTATTTTATAAATATTGCTTTTGCTTAAGCAAAGTTGCTGCCGTTAACCATTATAATACTTTTGGGAACCGGGCGCAAATATTTTGCGCGAAAGCCATAAAGCGCTGTTTGTGAAAAAATAATCTGCAATTGAACACATTCGGAAAGATGAACAAACACAAAAAGCTTGTTTTGTGGATACTGTGCATAAAAATTACAAAAGTAAGTCAAAATTAATATCGCAGATGATAAAAAGACAAGATAAATAAAAAATGGAGCAAGAATATTGTTGAATGCGAAAAGGGAAAAGATATACTAAAGGGGACGGATGCACCGGGCGCAAGGCCCGGCGCAAACAAACGCGAACAAGATTTTCAGGAGGTAAACTATGAAAAAGCTACTTAGCATTATGCTGGTGCTCACCATGGCGCTCACCCTGCTCGCCGGCTGCGGCGGCTCCGGCTCGTCTTCGGCGCCGGCGGCAAGCTCCGGCTCCACGGCTGGCAGCTCTTCGGCGCCCGCTGAGCAGACGCTGAAGGTGGCCGCCATCGAGACGGCCTATGGCAGCGACATGTGGAAAGAAGTGTGCGCGGCGTTTGAGGCTGCCAACCCCGGCGTTACGGTTGAACTGACGACCGACAAGAAGCTGGAGGATGTTATCGGTCCGAGTATGAAGGCCGGCGATTATCCCGACGTCATCCATCTGGCCACGGGCCGCGAGGCGGCTTTGACCGAAACGTTCATTAAAGACAACGGCATTCTGGACATTACCGATGTGCTGGACATGACGGTGCCCGGTGAGGACGTCAAGGTGAAGGATAAAATTGCGGGTGGCTTCACGGATTCCTCCCTGACCAATCCGTATGGCGACGGCAAAACGTATCTGGCACCCATGTTCTACAGCCCCTGCGGCCTGTTCTATAACGCCGGCCTGCTGGAAGAAAAGGGCTGGGAAGTGCCCGCCACCTGGGATGAGATGTGGGAGCTGGGCGACAAGGCGAAGGCCGAAGGCATCAGCCTGTTTACCTACCCCACCACCGGTTACTTCGACGCTTTCTTCTACGCTCTGATGTACACGGCGGGCGGCCCCGAGTTCTTCGACAAGGCCACGCGTTATGAAGAAGGCATCTGGGACACCGAGGAGGCCAAGACCTGCTTCGACATTGTTGCCAAGCTGGCCGAGTACACCGAGCCTACCACCCCGGCCAATGCCAACGACGACAACTTTACAAAGAACCAGCAGCTTGTGCTGGACAATAAGGCCATCTTTATGCCCAACGGCACCTGGATCGTGGGCGAGATGGCGGAAGCGCCCCGCGCCGATGGCTTTAAATGGGGCTTCACGGCCCTGCCCGCTGTGAAAGAGGGCGGCGACCGTTACAGCTACACCTGGTTCGAGCAGGCCTGGATCCCGGCGGCAGCCGAGCATCAGGACCTTGCCAAGCAGTTCATCGCCTACCTGTACAGCGACGAAGCCGCGGCCATCTTTGCCAAGGCGGGCGCCATCCAGCCCATCGTGGGCCTGGCGGAAACGCTGGAGGGCGACAACAAGATGTTCTATTCCATTTATGACAACGGCGCGAAGGCCGCACTGGGCAGCTTTGCCGCCACTGAGGCCATCGAGGGCCTCGATACCCGCAGCGTCTGGTTCGACCCCGTCAACAGCCTTGTGACGGGCGACAAGACCGAGCAGGATTGGATCGACGGCGTGAAAGCCGCCAGCGATCAGCTGCGCGCGGCGCTGAAATAAGCGCTCGGAAACAGAACGATTTGTAAGTACGTGAAAGTAACGGTGAGTAGAGAAACCTGCTCACCGTTACTTTTTGAAGCGGACGCGGGAGCGTCCGGCATCATGGAGAAAGGAAGATGCGCGCATGGATAAGCAGAAAGGGCGCGGACGGTTTGTATTCCTCTGCCTGGCCCCGGCCGTGATCCTGTTCACGGTGTTCATGGTGATCCCCACCATCAACGTGTTCCGCATGTCGCTTTATAAATGGGGCGGATATTCCGCCAACCAGGAATTTGTCGGCCTGGACAATTTCAAGAAGCTGTTTGCGGACCCTAAATTTTACCAGTCCTTCCAGAATACGATCCTGCTGATCGTCATTGTCACCATCATTACATTTGCGTTCGCCCTGGTATTTGCGGCGATCCTCTCGCGGGAAAAGATCAAGGGGCAGAATTTCTTCCGCGTGATCTTCTACATTCCGAATATCCTGTCCGTGGTCGTTATCAGTGCCATTTTCAGCGCCATTTATGACCCGAACAACGGTATGCTCAACAGCCTGATCGCCCTGTTCCGTGAACCCGGCGAGGTGCCTACGCTGTGGCTGGGCAACCAGCAGCTCGTGATTTACAGCATTGCCATCACGCTGGTCTGGCAGGCCATTGGCTACTACATGGTGATGTATATGGCCAGCATGGCCAGTATTCCCGAGAGCATTTACGAAAGCGTCAACCTGGACGGCGCGGGCCGTGTCAAAACATTTTTTTCCATCACAATCCCGCTGGTGTGGACAAACATCCGAACGACGCTCACGTTTTTCATCATCAGTACCATCAACCTGTCGTTCCTGTTCGTCAAGGCGATGACCAGCGGCGGGCCGGACGGCGCCAGCGAGGTCATCCTGAGCTATATGTATAAGCAGGCGTACACCAACTCGAGCTACGGCTACGGTATGGCCATCGGCGCTGTGGTGTTCATCTTTTCGTTCGCACTTTCCGCCATCGTCAACAAGGTGACGAAGCGCGAGCCGCTGGAATTTTAAGGAGGGGACGGTATGAACAAAGACATCAAATTGAAAAAAAGCTCCTCCGGAGATACGCTGTATCGTGTGTTCATTTACGTGGCTCTCATTACACTGGCCGTCACAATCATCGTTCCCGTGGCGTGGGTGTTCATGGCATCCGTCAAGCAGAACAGCGAGTTTTACGGCAACCCCTGGACGCTGCCTGCCGGGTTCTACTGGCAGAACTTTGTGGATGCCTGGACAAAGGCACGCATGGGCGAATACATGCTCAATTCCGTCGTTGTCACGGCGCTTGCGCTGGGTATCCTGCTTATCGTTGCGCTGCCCGCCGCATATGTGCTCTCCCGCTTTAATTTTCGCGGCAGGGGCTTTTTCAACACGGCGTTCATGGGCGGCCTGTTCATCAATGTCAACTATATCGTAGTTCCCATCTTCCTGATGCTGCGTGATGGTGATGTGTGGCTGAAAAACCATATTGGCAGCGGCTTTTTGCTGAACAACCTGTTCATTCTGGCGGTCGTGTATGCAGCTACGGCGCTGCCCTTTACCATCTACCTGCTGTCGGGCTACTTTGCCACCCTGCCCCACGATTTTGAGGAGGCCGCCTATATCGACGGTGCAAGCTATTTTTCCACCATGACCCGCATCATCTTCCCCATGGCAAAGCCCTCCATCATCACTATTATCCTGTTCAACTTCCTGTCCTTCTGGAATGAGTACATCATCTCCATGACCCTTATGAGTTCCACCAGCGCACCCCGTACTCTGCCGGTGGGTCTGCTGAATCTGATGCAGGCCCAGCAGAGTGCTGCGCAGTACGGCACCATGTACGCAGGTCTTGTGCTGGTGATGCTGCCCACTTTGATTTTGTACATCTGTGTGCAGAAGCAGCTGACGCAGGGCATGACGGTGGGCGGCTTGAAAGGATAAGGTGACAAAACATGAAAACATTCTGGAAAACGCATCCTGCCCTGCGCATCGTGCTGATGATCGTGCTGTTTGTGCTGTCCATTGCATTGGTGGTGGCAGGCTGGAAAATGACCGGACAGCTGGCAGGGCTTGGCATCATGCTTGTGGGCGTGGCACTGCTGCTGGCGGTACTGGCCATTTACAACGCAACCTATCAGGATTAAGGATAAGAGAGGAAAACTATGGAAGATAAGTGCAAGACCGGGCGCGTTACTATTCCGACCGACCTGGATGTGGTGCCCGAAACGCTGGAGATTCTGAAAAAGTGGGGCGCGGATGCCATCCGTGACTGCGATGGTACGGATTTTCCGCAGGAGCTGAAAAACGCCGATGCAAAGATCTATTCTACCTATTATACCACGCGCAAGGATAACGCATGGGCCAAAGCGAACCCGGACGAGGTGCAGCAGTGCTACATTATGACGGGTTTCTACACTGCCCCCGGCGACACCGTGACCATCCCTCTGATGAAAGGTATCAGCCCGGAGCTGATGCAGGTGAACACCAACGACGACATCACCCGCTGGTGGGAGGTCATGGATCGAACCACCGGTCAGCCCGTGCCGCCGGAGCGGTGGAGCTACGCCGACGGCAGTGTGACCGTACAGGCCGTACCGTTCCATGAGTATACCGTGAGTTTCCTTGCCTACCTCATCTGGGATCCGGTGCATATGTACAATGCCACCACCAACGGCTGGACGAATTTCGAGCATCAGATCACGTTTGATGTGCGCCAGCCGAAAACCCACAAGTATTCCATGGAGCGCCTGCGCAAGTTCATTGCAGAGCACCCCTATGTGAACGTCATCCGCTACACCACCTTCTTCCACCAGTTCACCCTGATCTTCGACGAGCTGAAGCGGGAGAAGTTCGTGGACTGGTATGGATACTCTGCTTCGGTCAGCCCTTATATCCTCAACCAGTTTGAGCAGGAAGTGGGCTACAAGTTCCGCCCGGAGTATATCATCGACCAGGGCTATTACAACAACCAGTATCGTGTGCCCAGCAGGGAATACCGTGATTTTCAGGCGTTCCAGCGGCGCGAAGTAGCAAAGCTGGCCAAGGAGATGGTGGACATCACCCACGAGTGCGGCTGCGAGGCCATGATGTTCCTCGGCGACCACTGGATCGGCACCGAGCCCTTTATGCCGGAGTTCAAGACCATCGGGCTGGATGCCGTGGTGGGCAGCGTGGGCAATGGCTCCACGCTGCGTCTGATCTCTGACATTGAGGGCGTGAAGTACACGGAAGGACGCTTTTTGCCCTACTTCTTCCCCGACACCTTCCACGAGGGCGGCGACCCGGTGCGGGAAGCCAAGGAGAACTGGGTCACAGCCCGCCGCGCTATCCTGCGCAAGCCCATCGACCGCATCGGCTATGGCGGCTATCTGAAACTGGCCTTGCAGTTCCCGGAGTTCGTGGACTACGTGGAGAGCGTCTGCAACGAGTTCCGCGAACTGTACGAGAACATCAAGGGCACCACACCCTACTGTGTCAAGCGGGTGGCTGTGCTGAACTGCTGGGGTAAAATGCGGGCTTGGGGCTGTCACATGGTGCATCATGCCCTCTACTACAAGCAGAACTATAGCTATGCCGGTGTCATTGAGATGCTGTCCGGTGCGCCCTTTGATGTGAAGTTCATCAGCTTTGAGGATATCAAGAACGACCCGCATCTGCTGGATTCGTTGGATGTCATTATCAATGTCGGCGATGCCGACACCGCACACACCGGCGGCATCTGGTGGGAAGACCCGGAGATCTCCTCCGCTATCCGCAAGTTCGTCTGGAACGGCGGCGGCTTCATCGGCGTGGGTGAGCCTTCCGGTCACCCGTATCAGGGCCACATTCTCCAGCTTGCCAGCGTGCTGGGCGTGGAGGAAGAAAACGGCTTCACCCTGAACTACGACAAGTACAACTGGGAAGAGCATCCAAATCATTTCATCTTGCAGGATGCTGACAAACCCATCGACTTCGGAGAGGGAAAGAAGAACATTTATGCCCTGGAAGGCACGGAAGTGCTGGTGCAGCGGAATAAGGAAGTGCAGATGGCGGCGCATGATTTCGGCAAGGGACGTGCCGTATACATCAGCGGTGTGCCGTATAGTTTTGCCAACAGCCGCACCCTTTACCGCGCTATCCTGTGGAGTGCCCACAGCGAGAAGGAACTGCACACTTGGTTCAGTTCCAACTACAATGTAGAAGTTCACGCCTACGTCAAGAACGGCAAGTATTGTGTGGTGAACAACACGTACGAGCCGCAGGACACCACCGTTTACACCACAGACGGCAGCAGCTTTGCTCTGCATCTGGATGCCAACGAGATTAAGTGGTATGAGATCTAAGTTCTCCTTTTCATAAACGAACACAACGGGCAGCTCTGTTACCAGAGCTGCCCGTTGTGTTCGTTGTATCTGCCGATAACTCAACCTGTGTCAATCGAACGCTGCAATGGAGATGGCTGAAAACGCAGAAATTCAGTAATGCGAGCGTAATAGACCTGCAGAAAAAAGAAACTGCCCGTGCGAGTATGCGTAAGATGGTGAAACACTTACTGAAAAAATTTAAGTATCCACCGGTGGCATATGATACGGCAATCAGCACGGTCATTAGCCAGTGTGAGATGTGGACTGACAACATGGTAGTATGAATTGTATGAAATGTCGTTGATTTGTGCTTGACAATCGGATTCCTTTTCTATAAAATAATTTTAGAAAATACTATTATTGAAAATACGAAAGGCTGTTTTATGGGAAAGATGATCTTAGATGACCTCCGCAAGCGTTTGGAACGTCTGGATGAAGATGCTGACCTGATGATCGACAATAACGACCGCTATCAGATGGTGATTGTAGGCGGCAGTGCGTTCATTTTGTTGGGCAAGCTGACCCGCGCTACTCATGACATTGATGCCTTGAGTGTTCCGAAAGAACTGTACAGTTTGCTTGGCAAGTACGACATCAACACCGATGTGGAAGCCTACATCGACAATTTCCCGTATAACTTCCAAGACCGGCTCCAGTCGCTGCCCTTTGGTGGTACAAAGGTGCAGTTCTATACACCCAGTCTGGAGGACTTGGTGATTGCAAAGCTGTGCTCTTTTCGGGACACTGACAAAGCAGACGTAGAGAGTGAGGCTGTGCGGAATTCGTTGGATTGGGATTTGCTGGAACACCTTGCAACGGATGAAGATGAGTTGAGAGCCAGCATCTTGAACGACTGGCGGTATCGGGATTTCTATATCCGCTATCAGGAGTATGTAGAGAGGTGGAGACCATGCGAAAGCTGACATTCGAAGGCTTTTTGAAGCAGTATGTGGCAGAGCTTGCCGGGGTGCAGACGGCAAGCGTCCATAAGCTGGCGGATTGTCTGAACGAAAATCCTCGCCTGAAAGAACCGCTGTTCCTCTATGCGCGGGCCTTTGATAAAGTGGATTTGTTGCTCCGCTATACCGTAAACAGCGCTATTGCTGCGGAATATGAGCAGCTTTCCAATCGCTACTCGCTGGCGCAAATGCTGCTGCTTCTGGAAAAACAGTCACCTGAACTGCCAGAAGGCTACCGGAAAGTCTGGCGCAGCTATTGTTCAGTACGGGATGCCGTCCTTGCGGACAATGACACAAAAGAGTTGATCCATCGCCGGGTATTGGAACTTCAGCAAAAAAAGAAATTGACGAATTATCGTCTCTACACAGACTTGAGGCTGAATCCGGGCAATGTGAATGCATGGCTCAAACACAACGATTCCAGCAAAATGAGCCTTGACTGTGCGCGCCAAATCTACAAGTATGCAAAAAGCTACCCATCTGTTCGATAAGAAAAAGGAAGTGAGTCTATGACCGCCGTAATCTACGCCCGCTATTCCAGCGATAACCAGCGCGAAGAATCCATCGAAGGACAGATTCGGGAATGCACGGCCTATGCGGAAAAAAACGGTATCACGGTCATCAAACACTACATTGATCGTGCATTCTCCGCCAAAACAGACAATCGCCCGGAGTTCCAGCAGATGATCAAAGACAGCGGCAAGAAGTTGTTTGATGTTGTTCTCGTCTGGAAATTTGACCGCTTTGCCCGGAATCGTTTTGATAGCGCAAACTATAAGATGATCCTGAAAAAGAACGGTGTCCACCTGATTTCCGTCATGGAACCCATTGCCGAGGGCTCACAGGGCATTCTGGTGGAAACCCTTCTGGAAGGTATGGCGGAATACTATTCGGCAGAGCTGTCCGAAAAAGTGATTCGTGGTCAGACCGAGAACGCCTTGAAGGGTAAGTGCACTGGCGGTACGGGAACCATCGGCTATAAAATCGACGAGGATAAGTTTTATCATCTTGACCCGCTGACCGCTCCGCTGGTGCTGGAAGCCTTTCAGCGGTATGACAACGGCGATAAGATGGTGGAGATCGTAAACTTCCTCAACGATAAGGGCGTCCGCAATATGCTGGGCGGAAAAATGACCCACAGCAGCGTGAACAACATGCTGAAGAACCGCCGGTACATTGGCGAACTGTCTTTCCGGGATATTGTTGTGCCGGAAGCGATTCCAGCTATCGTTCCGAAAGACCTGTTTGACCGGGTGCAGAAGCGTTTGGATAAGAACAAGCGTGCCCTTGCCTGTGGCAAGGCAGACGAGGAATATCTGTTGACCACCAAGCTGTTCTGCGGCAAATGCGGTGCGCTGATGTTTGGCGAAAGCGGAACCAGTGTCACCGGACGCACCTACTATTATTATAAATGCGCCAACGTCAAGCGGCGCAAGGGCTGCAACAAAAAGACCGTGCAGAAAGAATGGCTGGAAGATCTGGTCGTCCGGGAAACCATGAAGCTGATTCAGGACGATGCGGTGATCGACAAGATCGTTCAACTGGTCATGGATGTCCAGAATCAGGAGAATACCACGATCCCGCTGCTGGAAAAGCAACTGCGAGAGGTTAACAAAAAGCTGGACAACCTGATGAAAGCCATCGAGGATGGCTTGTACACCCGGACAACGAAAGAGCGTCTGGAAGCGCTGGAAATTCAGAAAGATGAGTTGACTGCAAAAATTGCAGATGAAAAGTTGAAGAAGCCCAGCTTCAACGAAGATTTTATTCGATTCTGGTTGCTGAAATTTAGAAAGTTCGATATATCGCAGCAAAAGCAGCGGAAAGCTCTGATTGAAATTTTTGTGAATGCCATTTTCCTGTATGATGACCGAATCTTGATCACGTTCAACTACAAGGATGGCACCCAAACCGTCCGATTTGAGGACACTTTGACCGCCGATGGGGTAGAAGGAAAAAGTTCGGATTTGTCCAGTCTTGCTGGACCATAAATCCAACGATTTCACGTTAGAAATCGTTGGATTTTTTTGTTTGTGGGCTGACCTCATCTGGTTTTGACCACAATTTTGACCACAATGCCAACGATTTTATCTGGTCTAATTAGTGTCGTTCCGTCCAATTTTCAGGCCGAAAACGCCTCGCTGAACAACTGGATCGCACTCTGCCGAATGGATTCCTGAACATGGAGATAATGCTCAGTCATCTCGGTATCAGCATGACCTACGATGCTCTGGATGGTCTGAATGTCCACGCCCAACGCCTGCATGCGCTTACTAATATTCTGGTGAGAAATACTATAAACTTTAGATAATGCAACTGTGCTATAACCCTCATAGATGTAAAGTGTTAAGAGCCCAAGGTCGTCATCGGACAGCTTTTCAAGTGCCGACAGAAGATGCTCGTCCTCGATCTCACCAATCCATGTGAAGCGGCTCTTGGTTTCACGGTAGTGTTCGGTAACGGAAATAGCTTCCTGATACTTGTTCATAAGGGACGCGTAGGATTCTTCGCCCTGCTCAAAGGACGGGGCAGCGATTTCCTGTGTGTGGTTCTGGTAAGAACGTGCGGCATTGAAAACAGACCAGTCATACTCGTACATTGCCTGAATCACTTCAATGCTCATGCCAGCGTCCTCATACTGCTTGCGCATGATAGCCCACTGACGGTCAAAGTTCTTCTTTTCCAAACCATAATTAAAGCCCATGTGTAACCTCCAAATTTTCGATAAAACGTGAAATGCCGAAAATCTGGAGACGCTACGGATATTTCGCCGCGTGGGGCAGCCATGAAAAGAGGGCAAACATAAAACCTGCTCCTTTTCGGGAGCAGGCTTCCTGAAGCTATAAAAAATAGCCGGACAACAGCAGACTGAAAGATTGAAGATCTTTCAGTCAAGCTGCTGCCCGGCTATTTGGTGCTACGTTTCATACATCACCCGGAGGTGACGGCCCGTTGCTCGGTGCGAACAGTCCATATTCAGGGTGCAATGCACCCGATTTATTATTTTTGTATACTTCAATACGTTAAAGAAAGTTTGGAGAACACCTCATTTGCGGCCAATCATCAGATGCCACGGAACGTAAAGGTGAACTCCACGGGCTTGGTCACATCAGGAATATACTCCGGGTGGACATTGGCACCCCAGCTGTCATCACCGCCGACGCCCATCTGCTCGCCGATGGCACGAACCACCGTGTAATGGACCGGGGGCAGCTCGTAGGGATGCTTGGCACTCTCCATTTCATGGGGAGTGTAGGGCAGTGCAGAGAAGAACATGGGCTTTGCGGCATCTGCGGTAAACAGCAGCCCGCGACCCTTGCGGTCCACTACCTTTGCCCAGCGCACAGCGGTCTTTGCGCCGCACTCCTGCGGCACAAGGTACTGTGCCATGTTGTCTGCGACCTTGTTCTGGTAAATGCCCAGCTTTGCACCATGCTGGCGATCCCAGTAGGTCTCCGCAGGGCCGTTTCCGTACCACTCCACCGTGTCGTAGTCAGCGTCGATCTTGAACAGTACGCCGAACTCCGGCATTGCTGCAAGTCCTTCCACCGGGTCATAGTGCAGGGTGGTCTGGATGCGGCCATCACCGAACACACGGTACTGCAGGCTGCACTTTGCTGCGGGGCTGGTCTGGAGGTTATAGAGATAGGTCACGACCACGCTGTCGGTTTCCACCTCGCAGGTGGGGTTCTGGAGGATGGTGCCGCCATGAACGGACGGGATCTCCTTGCCGATGTCCTTGGCGGTAGCGTACAGGCTTGCCAGCTTCCACTGACCGCGAACGCCGCCCATGTTGTTGCCGCAGTCGTTGTCGGTGGGAGCGCGCCAGAAGTTGGGACGGGGGATCTCCTGGATCATCTCCTTGCCGGCATAGCGGTAGGAAGTCAGACCGCCGTTCAGATCGGAGAACAAAACATCGAAATTCTCACCCCGGACACCGATGTTGTGTGTACCGTGCGTAACGGTAAACGGCGTGACCTTCTTGCTGGGAATGGAACGGACCGCAGCGATGACACCCTGTCCAAAGGCGACTTCATGACCCTTCTTTGCCCAGCTGGTGTCCTCTTTCAAACGGAAGCTGATGGTCACTGCATATTCACCGGGGAGCGCAGGGACCATAAACGGCAGCGGGAAGCTGGAACGCTCTTCGGGAGCAACATCAATATTGGTCAGTTTCTGCTGCTGATACAGCTTTCCATCACGATGCAGCAGAGCAACGCAGTCGAAAGCACCCGTAGAGGTGAACAGGTTCTTGTTCCAGACTTCGAAGCCAGAGTTGTCGATGGAAACGGCGATGTTCTGATAGCAGAACTTGACCTCCTGCATCTTGGGAGAAGGAGCACGATCACCACCGTAGGCAATGCCGTTCCCGCTGAAATTATAGTCGGTAGGACGCTCACCGAAGTCGCCGCCGTAGGCTTGGAACCACTTGCCGTAGCGGTCTTTTTTCCAGATGGACTGGTCGATGTAATCCCAGATGAAGCCGCCCTGATAGCCGCAGTCCTTCTGGTCGGCAAGTTCCGTGTACTTGTGCAAAGCACCGTTGGAGTTGCCCATAGCATGAGAATATTCGCACTCGATATAAGGCCGCTTATCGCCCTGTGCCAGATACTCTTTAATGTCCTTCACCGTGCTGTACATATGGCTCTCGATATCGGTGGTTTCGAGGAAGCGGGGATCATTGACCACACCTTCGTAATGCACCAGACGGGTGTCATCAAAGCGGCGGACCATCTCGGCCATCTGGAGCAGGGTCTCACCGCCAAACGATTCGTTGCCCAGAGACCAGATCAGAACAGCAGGATGATTTTTGTCACGCTGGTAAGTGGAATTCATGCGGTCAAACAAGACAGCTTTCCACTCCGGCTTATCATTGGGCAAAACGCCCTCGATGCCGCGAATGCCTGCCTGATGGATGTCCCATGTGCCATGGGATTCCAGATTGTTCTCTGCGATCAGATACAGACCATACTCGTCGCACAGGTCGTACAGTGCATCCTGATTCTGGTAATGGCTGGTACGGATGGCATTGATGTTGTTCTGCTTCATGGTGATGATGTCCCGAAGCAGTTCCTCATGGGTGTGTACGCCCACAGCACGACCCGTAATGGAGCTGAACTCATGACGGTTGGCACCCTTGAACACGATGCGCTTGCCGTTGAGCAGCATCCGATTGTTCTTCAACTCGAACTTGCGGAAACCGATTTTCTGCCCGGTCACCTCTACCGGATGGCCTGCATCGTCCAGCAGCTCGATTTCCAGTTCATACAGAGCCGGGTCCTCTGCACTCCACAGGTGGGGGTTCTCCACCGTATGGCTGAACAAAGCAGAACCGCCGTTCAGCGGGATTTTTTCGGAGAACACTTCCAGCTCACTGCGGCGCAGGGTCAGACGGGCTGCGCCCTTGCCCTCCACCTGCAATGCAACTTCCAGCGTGGAATGAGTAAAATCATCCCCGGCAAACAGCGTTTTGACGGATATATCTTCCAGATGCACGGTGGGGATGGCGTACAGCCACACGCTGCGGAAGATGCCGGAGAAGCGGAAGAAGTCCTGATCTTCGCACCAGCTGGAGGAAGTCCACTTGAACACCTGCACGGCAAGTTTGTTCACGCCCGGCTGGAGATAGGGAGTCAGATCGAATGCGTGTGCGGAGAAGCTGTCCTCGGTGTAACCCACATAAGACCCATTCAGCCACAGAGCCATGCCGCTCTCCACACCCTCGAACTCGATGTGGATGGGCTTGCCCTGCATGGATTCCGGCAGCTCGAAGTATTTTATATAGCTTGCCACCGGATTGAACCGCTGCGGGATCTCACCCGGCTGTACTTCTTCACGGCCATCCCACGGATACTGAACATTCGCATACTGGGGAATGTCGTAGCCCTCCATCTGGATGTGTGCCGGAACATGAATGTCGTCCCAGCCGTTGCAATCGTAATCCGTCTTTTCAAAGCCGGGGATGGCACTGGTGTAGTTCTTTGCGTAGGCGAATTTCCAGATACCGTCCAGCTTCAGCGCCAAAGAAGAGGAGCCTGTCCGATATTCTTCGCGGGAAGCATAGGTGCGGAAACTTGCATGAGCATTCAGCACGTTTTCCTTGAAAAAGGTGGGGTCTTTTACTTTTGCAAAATCAAATGCAGTCATAGTATTTCCTCATTTACCTTTTATAATTTTATAATATTTCTCCAGCCTCCCCGGAGGAATCGCTGGATTCCTCCGGGGAACAGCAGATGAAGGAGAAATGATAACGGCTTCTTATCAGGCTGCTGCACGCAGCTTTTCATTTGCTTCTTCGACCTTCATACGAGAGAGGATGAAGGTGATGATGGCATCCAGAGCAAACGGAATCACCAGATACATGATCTTCAGCATCGAGATGCAGGAATCCGGCTGAACAGTCAGAGCGCTGTCAAAATGGCTTGCAGCCAGCAGCCAGCCGGTGATTGCGGTGCCAAGACCGCCGCCAAGTTTTACGCCCAGAGAAGTGCAGGAGTACATCGTGCCATCCACACGCTTGTGCTTCGTCAGCCAAGTGTACTCGGAGCAAGCTGCGATCACAGCGTTCATGTCGCCCTGCCAAGGACCCTGACCAAGAGCTGCGATTGCAGTAAAGAGCAGCATCAAGGTCACATTGCCGCTGCCCATGTAACCGGCTACAGCAACCAGTGCACGAGAAATCGTTGCCAGAATATAGCTCATTACATTCAGCTTATACATTCCATTCCACTTTGCAACCAAGGTCGGGGTGAACACCAGTGCGATGATCAGAGGAATGTTGATCGCCCAAGAGAATACACCGAACAGATTCTGGTTGCCAAGGATGTAGGTTGCATAGTAGGTGCCCATGCTGATCATGGCACCGTAGATCTGCTGCAAAATGTAGGTGACGCAAATCATCATATAATATTTGTTGCCAGCAAGCAGCTTTGCAGCCTGAACCAAATTGTACTTTTCGTCCTGCTCGATTTCCTTTTTGTCGGTGGTATCCACCAATTCGCCTTCCGGCAGTTCTTTCACGGAGAAAACGGAGAGGGTGTTGACAAGCAGACCGATGAGGGCGTAGATGATTGCAACAGTGCGCCAACCGGCAGCACCACCGCCCAATGCCGTAACAGCACCCAGCGTGATGGACTGGATGAGCAGGCTGGTGGCAAAGGCGAACATGAAACGCCAAGAACCCATCTCGACCTGTTCGGCACTGTTCTTCGTGACGAGAGCAGTCAGTGCAGAGTAAGCAATGTTGTTGGCAGTGTAGAATACAGCGTTCAGCAGAGTATATGCGATCAGGAACCATGCGTACTGTGCAAACTGTCCCAGATTGGTCGGGATGGCGAAAATTGCCACCAGCGTAATGGCACAGCCAATGTAGCCGTACAGCATCCAAGGACGGGCTTTGCCCATCTTGGAGTGAGTTTTGTCAATCAGAGAGCCGAAGAAAATGTCCGTCACACCGTCCAGCAGTTTGGAAACTGCAATCAGAGTGCCGACAATACCGGGGGTCAGGCCAACGGTGTTGGTCAGATAGATCATGACGAAGGAGGACAGGAATGCATACACCACGTTGCCCGCAATATCGCCTGAACCATAGCCGACTTTATTATACCACTTCAGATAACGCTTCTCAGTCATTGTGCTTTCTCCCATCTTGCTTGTTTTGTGTGGGCGCGACCAATCTGCTGCGCACTTCAGACCGGAATTCTCATTACGCAAGTTGCCCAAATCTCTTGCGTTTCGTCTGAAAATATTATAGAATCTAATGGAACGAAAAGATATAGACAAGATGGAACAAAATATGCACAAAATCAAAGAGTTTGTAATTTTTTGATAGAACATTTTCCAAATCACTGTAAAATCTCTGAAGATGAGGAGGACGCAGGGATGTATTTCAACTCGGGATACTTGAACAACTCCCGTTTGGATTTCAAAGACTACTCAAGACCGTTGATTGTAGGCAGCTGCGGCACTTATCGCTTGAAAAAACGCCCTAAGCTGCCTACTTTTTGGGCAAAGGGTCGCAGAGACTATCAAATCCTCTATGTGGCATCTGGTAAAGCACACTTCTGGTTCGATGGTGTTGAGGAAGTGGTGGCTTCTGGACACATGGTGCTTTATCAGCCGAAAGAAATCCAGAAGTATGTCTACTATGTAGAAGATCATCCAGAGGTGTTCTGGATTCACTTTACAGGATATGATGTCAAAAACATCCTGAACTATCACGGAATCCCCTTGGACAAGCACGTTTTTTACAGCGGCACACTGCCGGATTACAAAATGCTGTTCCGAAAGATCATCCGGGAACTGCAACAATGTGAATATGGCTATGAAGACTATATTGCTTCTCTCTTCAACATCATTCTGCTTTTAGTAAGCAGGCAACAGCAGGAAAGCGAGAAAACAACCACAAGCATCCCCGAAGAAATCGAAGCCGCCGTTGCCTACTTTAACGAGAATTATAATACAAAGGTCAGCGTGGACGATTACGCAGAATCGCTGCATATCAGTACGAACTGGTTTATCCGTAATTTTAAGCAGTACATGAAAATAAGCCCTGCACAATACATCCTGTCCCTTCGGATGGTAAATGCACAAAGCTTATTGGAGAACACCGAATACAATATTGGAGAAATTGCAGAGATCGTAGGGTATGATAACCCACTCTATTTTAGCCGGGTATTCAAGAAAGAGTATGGTGTCAGTCCGGCACAGTACCGAAAGAATCTGGAAGAATCTAATGAAAAATGAGAAGGATTCCTTAACCACCCGATCCTGCCGGAGCTGCGGGAGAAAGCATACCAGTACAATCTGCCCATCCGCATCGGTCGCAACTGCTGACTGGGAGCTGGCGTGATCGTGGTGCCGGGTGTTACCATTGGGGATGATACTGTGATCGGTGCGGGAAGCGTTGTGACAAAGGACATTCCTGCTAACGTAGTGGCGGTAGGAAATCCATGCCGTGTGCTGCGCCCCATCAGCGAACATGACAAAGAGTGTTTCTATCAGGATCGGAAAATCAACTGGGGAAACTTGTGATTTTAACGAACGATTCATTTTAGGCTGCAATAAACCGCAAACTAAAAAGATGTCGATGACTTTTATGAGATATAAAGTCATCGACATCTTTTTTACGCAGTGATTGTATCAATCGTTTTGGTTATTTCGTCAATCATAAGATTCAAATTGTCAAGGAGATTAAAAAATATTGAGGGACTTTTCAGTTCTTGGGAATACTTAGCCCAGTTATCAGCTTCATCAGTGAGATTTTCTTTCATGAAATCGAGTAACTCACACCCTTGTTCGAGTTCTTCCACATTAAACTTGTCACCAACATCTTCCAGATCATATACTGAATAAGATAGTCCGTCCCAAATTGAGCGAACATCTTTAGAAATATCAATAGTCTTGCTCTGAAAGTTTTCTGGATCATCGTTATAGCAAAATTGCACACTGGTTAGATAGTGACTCATTAAAAGAGGCTTTCCTGCTAGGAGGGAGCATTTGATAGCCTTGTCTGCACCTTTAGCAAATGAGAAATATATATTCATTGTGCCCTCCCCATCTGGAAATTTGCGCAATTTTGCTTCAAGATATCCGACACAAGAAATATGGCAGTGATTAGCATCATCATTTAGTGCTTTCTCCAAGGCATCAACAGATTCTTTGTAGGAAATTAATTTTTTTCGTTCGTTTTGAGATAAATATGCTCTTTTAGCGGCTTGAAGATATACCAATGGTTCTCGTAACGATTTGAAAAAGACCTCGAAAGATTCATCTTTGCCATAAGGAATAAAAGCTGTATCCTTGACTTTTTCAAGACAAGTGCAATATGGAATCAGTATCTCCTCTAACTTTTTCTGCTGAAATTGCCGCTTGCTTTTTTTACTTTCTATACGGCTCGTTGTAATATAAGTAACAATACCACCTGCTACTACTGATAAAAGCGTCCAGATTTGCGTCCAAATCTGGGAAGCATTATTGGCCAAAAAGTCCAATACAATATCTTTCACTAAATCACCTGCTATCGAAAATTACAGTTAACCCTAAATTATTATAACACAAGATAGCTTTTGCAATCAATTACTAAAGATAAAAGCTGCACGGCCAGACCGATAATTTGACCGCGCAGCTTTTATGCCTGATTCTTTATAATATAGATGGCTTTCCCATCCTCATCCCATAGTGCCAGCGTCCATTTCATAATTGGTGAAGAAGCGGCGGCAGTAATTTCTTTGGATGAATAAGACACAGCAGGGCTTAGTGCATTGAAAAAGTGGTATCTACCATTTTTTTACTTTAGGGGCAGTGTCAGTTTTTCTAGCCTCATACTGGATAATGTAATGCTCCTATGAAGAGCCTCATACAATTGGTTGGCTCGATGCAAATATGTCCTCCTTTGTGGAGTTCATCAACACGCTGTCATAAGCCCGGAGTTCACCCTGCCAACAAAACATTCCGATATAAAAAGGACGCTGCCGCCTCCGGGTGAGAGGTTGCAGCGTCCTTTTGGTATCAGAGGGGAATGATCTGTCAGACTAAACGGCTCCCAACGAATGCGATGCTTTTAGCTTGCATTTTCCTGCTCTTCAAGAATGTGCCAGCCGTCCATCAGGTCTGAATTTTCCAGAATAAAGGTGTGGGCAGTATCCTGTCCCCACGAGTTGTCGTATTTCAGCATCAGATAATCGCTCAACTCGGTCCGATCTTTGAACTTCAACAAGCGATACGGCTCCTGAAAAGCAACCTTTTCGACAAAATATACCGCATCCGATGTGGGAAGCATAACGCCGACATGACCGATCATAAGAGAATTGTCCGTTTCAGAGAACTGATCGTGCAGGACTACGGAGACAAGACGGATCTTATCATCGTCCACGAAGGAGAGACCGCGTTTCTTCCATTCCTGCTGAATCGTTTTCAAATGGGTAGGGATATCGGTCGTATTGGTGGTTTTAACCGGGGCGAACAGCGCATCAAACTTTTGCCGTTCGTCGCCGCAAAGGGATTCTGGGTCAGAATCCAGTGTTTCATAGTCCATAAACAGGGTGTCCTCGGCTGAGTCAAGGTCTGCCTTGCCCGTGACAGTGATAAAATCACCGAACAGCCCACAAGCGGTGATCCGACAGTTCCAGCCGGGGAAGGTGTCATATTTTTCCGTCCATGCGTCCTGCATGGAGTAAGGGTCGTATTTCAGATCCGAAGGCTTGGCGTTTTCAAACCCGGTGGTGAGCCATGCCGGGTCCACAGCATTGTTGAACTTTTGCACATGATCAAAGAAGGTCCGTATCCGCAGGTCGGATACGCCGGCATCCTGCAAAAGCTTGGAAAGAAGAGCTTGTGTATCCGAATCTGCCAAATTGGAGTATTCAATTTGCTGAAGGACGGGCTGAGAAGTTTTTTGAGTGCAGCCTCCTGCCAGAAGCGCACCGCAAAAAAGTGCAGCGGAGCAGACAAGAAAAGTTCGACGTTTCAAAAATGGTCACCTCGTTGTGTTTTTCGGAAAGTTTCTTTGAGTGCCGGAGTCTCAACCATAAGCGAAGAGAGCAACGCCGTTGGTCTCGTAACGAATGGTATCACAGATAAACAAAGAAAATCAATGACTTCTGTCGTATTTGACCATATATAATGTTGCAGTGTCCATATCCCATACGGCTAACGCCCATTGGAGGAAAGACAATGCAGCAGTTTTCTGAACGATTTTCTTCATGTCGGACACAACAGGAGTATACCCAAGTTGGAATGAAAATTTTCCGTTTTTCCCGAACGGAAGGTCCAAATCGCTTTCTGAATAGACGGAGAATACCAACTTGCGAAGCGCGGCACGGCAATCCCATAGATTTCCCCATGCTGCAGTGTGAGACTGAAGAAAAGTCTCGTCCACATTATAATAGGCCGTAATCGTGATGTGCGTGAGGCTTTCCTCTGTATAAGATTTGTAGAGCCAGGAAGACCGATAGGGCATCTTTTCCAGACCGATTTCACAGAGATAATGCGGCTCTTCTGAGATGTGTTTCTTCTTTTTCATACATTCTTTCGCTTGTATAATGCCAGGTAGATGTTCTTCGGCGGGGCTTCTTCCAAGAAAAATCACTCGTGAAGATTGAAACGGGAGTTTTACGGTACGCAGTGCCAGCAAGCAATGTTTTCGTCTATACAAAAACTCTTTTTGCGTTGCAAAATGCTTGTTGGGGAAGTGCCCCAACCCCCTTTGCTCTGCATCGTGTCGATGCAGGCTGCGCCTCCCTGCGGGATGCTTTTGAGGATGTCAATCGGCACATCCTACGAAAAATCCGATTCCTTTTTGGCGCAAGGGTCAATAGAAGAATTTGATGGTTCATGGTACAATAGCAGACGTTGCGTGTTGTGCGGTTTGCACACGAACAAAGTGAAAAGGAGCTGTTGAACGTGGATACGATTTATCTGCTGCCCGGTGAGGAACGCTGCGTTGATTTTCGAGATGCCAATGGAGTCCCGAAGGTACACTACACTTACTGCTCCATCCGTGGCAAACTTTTCAACTGCACCTGCTGCACAAAGGCCGAAGCCCAGCGACTGTGTGAAGATTGGCTCGTAAAACAGGATCGCTGCTATATAAACTAAAAAATGCCGCCGAGGATGCCTCCCAACTGGGAAAGCTCCTCGGCGGTATTCGTTTATCGGGTCTGCGCTTTTTCAATGGTGTCCTTTTCCTCTGCAAAAAATCGTTCCACATTTTTCTGTGCCCGAACCAGTTCTTGCATCTCGTTCCGTGCCTTGCGGTAGTCCGGGTAGGCAGCTTTCTTTTTTGTCAGCAGTTCTGCAAACTCCGCATCCAACTTCTTGACCTTGGGCAGCTTCTGCAGGCCTACCTCGTCAAAGGCAACTTTCGCCGCCTTGTGCAGGGTGATCTCCTCCTGATGGGCTTCCAGAAACGCCTTGCTGTATCCGGCTTTCCGATAGGCGGCGTACACCTCTTTGGCTTTCTCGGCACAAAGATGTGGGGAGTCAGCGTCAAACGAGCAAAATGTTGAAAGCCTAATGGAAATCAGCCGAATGCCTGCATCATCAGCTCCTGCGAGATGGTTACGCCTGAATGTGTTCTCAGCAAAAGATTCTATCGAACCATTCTCTTTTTCATTCATGTCGCAATTTTTTCAGCGTTTCAAACGTATCTAAATTAAAGTGGCATATCATCTTCCTTTTCACACATCCTTGCCATTTTTAGACAGGAGGTTGCTTTTATGAAAGTATCTGCCGACTATCGTATGCTCGCTCTCGATGCCCTGCGTGGAAAATGGAAAACTGCTGTTTTGACAGGTATTGCCGCCAGTGCGCTCGGTGCTACCATTGTGAGCAGTTCCAACAGTGCCGTATCCAATTCCAATCAGGCAAAGGACATCCATTTTGAACTGTTCTCCCAGCCCAACGGCGGTCGGCTGCTTGCTGTTCTGCTTGCCGGCATTGTTCTGTGGGCAGTCCTCCAACTGATCGTGGGCGGTGCAGCTCAACTGGGATATGCTCATTTTAATTTGAACCTTGTAGATGGAAAGGATGCTGCCATCTCGGATCTGTTCTCTCAGAAAGACCGTCTGTGGGATGGCTTCTGCATGAAATTCCTGCAGGGTCTGTACATCGCTCTCTGGTCGCTGCTGCTGGTGATTCCGGGAATCGTGAAAATATACAGCTATGCGATGACACCTTACATCATGGCAGAGCATCCTTCGCTGACTGCAAACGAAGCAATCACAGAATCCCGGCGGATCATGGACGGCAACAAATGGCGGCTGTTCTGTCTGGATATCAGCTTCATTGGCTGGGAGCTGCTCTGTGCGCTGCCACTGTATGCCGGGTATTTTCTGATTCTCAGATATTTCTCCGGTTCAGAAGCTATGGCGATTTCTATGGTTCTTCTGCTGACCATTCCATTGAGCATTGGCTTCTTTTTCGTGCGCCCCTATGAGGAAGCTGCATGGGCAACTTTCTACCGCGATATTACCGCAGCACCTACCGTACCGGATGAAGCGTATTGACTTTTATACTATTTCTCGGATGTGACCAGATATACGAGGCGTTATGTATATGGACAAGAAACCTGACCGTTCCGATCGGTACCGCGATTAGGACTGCTTGCGCTGGGAGAGCTCTCCCAGCGTTTTTTATTCCTCTGAGATGCCGAGATATGCGTCGATTTCCAGTATGCCCTCCCCACTGATCTCCACCAAATCTTCAAAGGACACTACGGTGTCCTCCTTGAAGTACCGCACCGTGATGGTCATTCCCTTCGTGACCTGCATCAGCCTATCGGACAGAGCCGACATTTCTTCCTCGGTCAGAATGCACTTGGTCACACGCTCAGTGCGCTGTTTTTCTGCGGCAAGCTGCTCGTCGTAGCCACGCAAGGCTGCAAAGGGTGAGAAGATCGCCCATATAGCCGGAATAGTAGCCGTTCACCACAACGGCCTTGGGGTCTGCGGCCTGTATCTCGGCAAGCCGCATTTTGTCCTCCGGGTACAAATAGTCGCTCATATCCAGATGAAACGCTTCCCCGTGCCATGAACGTCCCTCCCGCCAGAACGCCAGCCATGCAATGCCGCTTCGTAAATCGTCCTGATATTCTCTTACGGTGTCCCGTAAACTTGCCATCGGTAGCCTCCTTTCTGAAAAACAGGTAAAAGAAAAGCAGGAAACCTTTCAAAGATTTCCTGCTTAGTGATACCGCTGATTACGGCAAATATTGAGTTGCTTATGTATCATTTTGTTCTGTATGCTTTGATCCCAACTCATTGGGGCCTTTTTCTGTGAATTTAGCACTTCCGTGCCCAAAATGCTGACTTAATGGTTCAGCGCACTCATGGATAATCTCCCCCGTCTGGGTGTCACTAACTTTTTCATAGTACTCGTCATTTTCTCTATCAATTTTCCGCACTTTACTAACATAGCGCTGTTTGCCTACTGACCATTCTTCACCTGCTTGAAATTCACTACTTGGTTTTTTCTTGCCAGGCATTCTACTGGATTTCCCTTTAGCATTTTCATGGAAATATACGTGGTCGCTCAAAATAAGCAAGCGCGTCAAATTCTCAGAACCACACTTAGTACATTTACTTATGTTTATTACATCACCAATGTATTCACCCATATCATTTCCGCAGTTATTGCATACTAAATGGCTCATAAATCATCCCTCCTGTATTTATATTATACTACAGGGAACATCTATCTATCAACGTTATAGAAAAGAGATGTTGGGATTTCCCCAACAAGCAAAATCCCCGGCCCGGTCAGGTGCGCCGGGTCAGGGATTTACCGGGAGTGTAGCCACACACCCTATGCTTGCTCTGTGAGTGTCTTAGCTCCTGTGTTCCACACGGTAATTGACGTATTTCCCGCCGGTATCAGCCAAAAGCACCGTCCCGTCATAGGTTTTGCCGGTTTTCATGGAATAGAGGCTCTTTGCCTTTGTTTTTCCATCTTTGAGCAGCGCGGCGGCGATCTTCGGGGTGAACGCTTTCCTGCGTTCCTCAAAAAATCGGTCATTCTTCCACATGACAAACTGGCAGGCCCGGTTTC
>ERZ791803.235-NODE-235-length-40769-cov-4.052562_pt1 | contig 40769 bp, 29 predicted proteins | sample MGYA00510307_ERZ791803 | MGnify/ENA primary metagenome ERZ791803 (study PRJEB30046, sample SAMN00791963) | human gut metagenome | study: EMG produced TPA metagenomics assembly of the A metagenome-wide association study of gut microbiota in type 2...
ATTTGCAGCCGCTTAGGTGATGCATACGGAACTTTCTGTTCGTTGCATAAAAGGGAATCGGGTGTAAATCCCGAACAGTGCCCGCTACTGTGATCCCCCTGCTCTTCTACTGTTGCCATCATAATCGGAAGAAGATAAGAAAAGCATTTCTACATATACCACTGTCATAGCCTGTAAAGCATGACGGGAAGGTAGCTTTTCAAAAAGGGATAGTCAGGAAACCTGCCGAAGCAGACATAGATAACAGTGCCCTCCCGGGGTCAGGAAGGCCGTTTACTAACACATTATTCAAAAACATCAATGAACAAAAGATGCTTACTGACCATCCTCATGGGAGGATGCGCGGCAATGGGTGCATTTGCACAACAACACGCGACAGGCAAGAAGACAGAGATGAGTGTTGACCTGAATCCTGTAGTTGTAACAGGTACCGGTACACACCAAAGGCTCAAAAACACACCGGCACCGGTGGAAGTAGTAACCGCCAATGAAATAAAGAAAGCCGGTATCACAGACTTTCAGCAGGCAATGACCATGCTGGTTCCTTCTCTTTCGTTCTCTACCAACTCAATGGGATCTTACCTGATGATGAACGGACTCTCCAATAAATATGTGCTGATTCTGATCAACGGACGTAAACTGACCGGAGATACATCTAATAATATCGACCTCTCACGCATTGATATGAGCCGTGTGAAACGCATCGAAGTGCTGGATGGTGCCGGTTCGTCACTCTATGGCTCTGACGCCATTGCCGGTGTGATCAATATCATCACCAACGAACCGAAAGAACTGATGCAGGTGACTTCTACCACCCGATATGAAGATCATCGCCAACTGACACAAATGGTAAATGCGGATATTGCAACAGAAAAGTTCGGCTCATATACCTCCTATAAACACGAACAAAGTGCAGGATGGCAGAACAGCGATCTGGCATATGTTACTGATAAAAAAGGTAATGTATCGACAGTACCGACCGTATCAGCTACATCCAATGGTTTCCATTCTAATCTGGTAAACCAGAAATTCACGTTCGAACCGACTGAAAAGCTCTCTTTCTATGCTAACGGAGGATACTATTGGAAGTTGACGGACCGCCCTGTATACACAGCGGATATCGATGGAGGTTCCAAGTATGACCTACATTACGAATCGTATAACTTCGGTTTGGGAGGACGTTACAAAATCAACAAGCGTTCTTCCATCCAACTCGATTTGATGAATGATAACTATATGCAGAACTACAAATATACTGTAGCTGACGATAAAAATAAGATTGCTATTGGAGATTACGCCAAAACCAAAGAGCAGCACTTTTATGATGCAGAGCTAAAGGGAATCTTCAACTTTGCCAAAAACAACATGACGGTACTGGGAGTGGATTACCGCTCTGAAAGCCTGGATCGTCCCAGTGCAAGGGTGGACAAGTCAGTGTATACGGCATCCGCTTATGCGCAACACGAAATTAAATTATGGAATTGTCTGACCGGTATTGCCGGCGTACGCTATGATTATCACGAGCTGGCAGGCGGACGCTTCACTCCGAAAGTGGCTGTGATGTATTCAGTAGGTGCTTTCAATATTCGTGGTACTTACTCCACCGGTTACCGTGCCCCTGGTCTGGACGAACTTTATTATTATATGAATAAAGGCAAAACGATCACACAAGGTAATAAAGATTTGAAAGCGGAACACAGTAATTATTATTCTGTTAACTTGGAATACAATACAAACCGCTTAAATGTCTCTGTTACCGGTTATTTGAATTATATAGATGATATGATTAATTCTACTACATATAGACTTGTAGATCTTCCTAACGGTGAAGAGTTACGTGCTCAGGCCCAGAAAGAATTCAATCTGACAGACTCTGAAACAAAGGCATTAGCCAATTACAAACTTTATGGTAACCTCGACAAAGGTGTTGTCAGAGGTTTTGAAGTAAACGCAGCCACCAACCTCGGCGCAGGCTTCAGCCTGAACGGAAACTATGCTTACGCTTATGCACGTGGCAAGAGTGTGGACGGTATATGGGGTAACATAGACCGCTCGGTACGCCACACCGGAACCGTAGCAGGAAACTACACACATGCATGGAACGACTATATGCTGAACGTAAATATCAACGGTCGTTTCCAAAGCAAACGCTTCCACCCGGGACATAGCTACGGTGACGCTCCGGGCTATGGCGTATGGAACTTGAATGTGAAACACTCACTGACAGGTTTCCAACACTTGGGACTGGACTTCGGTATGGGCCTCGACAATATTTTCAACAAACGTGATACCCGTCCTAACGGTGTGAACTACGCACTCCTCTCTCCGGGACGTATGGCATATGTAAGTTTAACCCTTCGTTTTAAGAAATAAACAATGAAAACATATATTCTCTCTTTATTCTTGTTAGTTTCCCTCTTCTGCTCTGCGCACGAAGGGGGGAACTTCGTGGCCTCCGATATGCTGGCCGGCATGCAGCCGGGTGATAAAGCCGCCTTGCTTATGGTACACTTCGGCACTACCTATGATGACACCCGCACCAAGACGATCGATGCCATCAATGCGAAAGCCAAAGAAGCATTTCCGCAAATGGAAATGCGTGAAGCTTATACCTCACGTATCGTAATGCGCCGCCTCAAAGCTCGTGGCATTGAAAAACCTAATCCGCTGGAAGCGCTGCTGAAACTTCTCGGAGATGGCTATACACACGTCATTGTGCAAAGCACCAATATCATAGAAGGCGTTGAAATGGAATCATTGAGGCGTGATGTTGCTTCAGTAGCCCGTTTTTTTAAAGAGATCCGGGTAGGTAACCCGCTGCTCTATTCGGTAGAAGATGCTGAGGCAGTAGTAGATATCCTCGGTGCAGGCAAACCGGAAAAAGGAAGTGTAGTACTTGTGGGTCATGGAACCTACACTCCCAGTACTGCCACTTATGCAATGATCGACTACATGCTGAAAGCCAAAGGATTAAAAAACTTTCATGTAGGCACTATCGAGGGTTATCCTACTTTCGACACCATGCTTCAGCAACTCAAAGATAACAAAACGAAACAGGTTACGCTGGTTCCGTTCATGTTTGTGGCAGGTGATCACGCCAATAACGATATAGCCGTCGACTGGAAAGAAGCCCTTGAAAAAGAAGGTTTGAAAGTAGATGTACGTATGCAGGGGTTGGGCGAAATACCCGCCATCCAGCAACTGTTTATCGATCATGCCCAATTTATGCTAAAGCATAAGATGGTGGATATAATGAAGAAAAAAGCCAAATATGCAAAAGACAAAGACAAATGAAAAGAATCATATTAGCTGCATTGGGGAGTGCTCTATTACTTCCCTCACAGGCACAACAGAAAAATAAAGAATATACTAACTTCAACGATTCTGTATTTTCAATCAACGAAGTAGTAGTGGCAACCAACTACAGACGCAAGACCGATGCTTTGAAACTGGATGTTCCGGCAAAGTTCATTCCTATTTCAACCAACTCCATTACTTCCGGAATGCTTGAGAAACGAAACATCCGGGATATACAGGAAGCCTCCCGCTTCCTTCCCGGTGTGCGCTTTCGTACCTCTTACGGAGCGTTTACCCAATTCTCAATCCGTGGATTCGATAATTCTGTAATCATGGTAGACGGGATACGTGACGAACGCTCGTCTATTGACAACTCTTATCCGTTCATGGACTTATCGGCTGTGGAAAGCATCGAACTGTTAAAAGGTCCGGCTTCAGTACTCTACGGACAATCCGCTGTGGGTGGTGTCCTCAATATTGTCCGCAAGGCTCCTGTAAGCAAGCAAAGTGTCTATGCCCGCCTGGCTTATGGCAGTTACTATAACAAGCAGGCCACAATGGCTTTGGGCGGTAAACTGATAGGACCATTGAACTACCGTGCCAGCGTCAATTGGCAGGATCAGGAAGGATGGAGAAGCAATGCTACCAAACGTCTCTCCGGCTATCTGGCCTTAGGAGGGCATTTGACAGAAAATGACGAATTGGATATCCGTATCGGAGCTAACCGCGATTTCTATCCGACAGAAATCGGTTTACCTCCCACAATGTCTTATGACATCCTCTCAGCCACAGACGGCAGCAAATATCTGAGTAAGGGGGATGCCCTGCCCGAACTGAACAAGAAAGCCCGCTACAACAGTGAATCGGACTTTATGTACAACCGTGGATTCAATGTTTCCGCCATGTATAAGCACACATTCAGCGAAGCTTTCAAATTGATGGAGAAATTGTCTTATACCTATGACGACATTGACTACTTCGGTACCGAATCACTGGACTACCTCACAAGCGACCGTCCTATCTATGATCATTATTACATGACCAAAGACAAACAGGGCAATGATACCAAAAAGTATATCTGCCTGGACTCCATCTACTACAGTTACCCGCTACGCTTTTCACATATCGCTAAAACTGTGAACAATCAATTGGAGGCAAGCGGAAAGTTCTATACGGGAGACGTTGCACACAACTATTTGGGCGGTTATTCTTTTGTATCCTTGATGCGTGACTCTTATATGGCCTATGGCAATGGAAGCACCGGAGCCACCGGTCCCGGAACCACAGGACATGGCTCGGTATACAACCCTCACAGCATTGGTTGGATGGAAGCTCCTTTCAGATTTGTTACTGCACAGAAAACATTTACCCACGGATTTTATCTGCAAGACTTGGTGGAATTCAGTGATAAACTGAAAATGATGCTGGCCGGACGTTACGATCTTTTTATGTATAAGACTGCTAACCTGAACACCAGTGACGGAGGACGCCATTATGATAAACCGGATGACGATGCTTATAATAAAATAACCAATGGTGCCTTCACCTTCCGTGCCGGATTGGTATATCTGCCTATTGAAAAACTATCTGTTTACGGTTCATACGGTACTTACTTCAAGCCTATCCGCGCATTTTATGACGCTAACACCATTTATATCGACAAGGATGGAAAAGAGTTCACTCCCGTAAATGGTAAAGAGGTATTCAAGCCGGAGAAAGGTTTCCAGGTAGAAGTGGGTGCACGATACGAGATCACACGTACATTGCAGACTAACGTAAGTTTGTTCTATATCAATAAGGATAATATCCGCCAGACTCTTGCCAACAAAGGCGATATTTCCAACGGCGTAGAACTGGACAAGAAAGTTGTGGGACAAGTAGGCAGAATGGATTCCAAAGGATTCGATATTGACATTACCTGGAGTCCCATCTACAACTTGTCGATGAGCGCCGGATACGGATATACCGATGCAAAGGTACGCGATTTAGCCGACAACCCTTATATGCCGACCACTTCAAGCAAAGGCAAACAATATGCCTACATTCCTAAAAACACATTCTATGCTTTTGGCGCTTACACCGTATCCAAAGGCGTGTTAAAGGGACTGGGAGTAAACTTTTCTACCAGTTTTCAGGACAAAGTATACCGCAACTCGGATAATACGAGCTCGTTCGATGCTTACTGGCTGACCGACCTCGGTTTCTCTTATACATTAAAGAGCAATGTGCGCCTGGGAGTCAACATCAATAATCTGTTCAATAAAGAATACTGTAATCAGGCACTTGGTAATCAGTTAATACCAAGCATGCCTCGTAACTTCATGCTTTCCGCATCTTATACTTTATAATGATGATCACGAAATTCATGTATACCATTCACAGGGTACTGGGCACACTGCTCAGTATCCTGTTTTTAGTTTGGTTCCTATCGGCTTTTGTCATGATGTACCACGGATTTCCACGTGCATCACAAGCTGAAAAATTAGAAAAGCTGGAGCCTCTGTCTCCTTCTCTGCCTTCTGTCAGTGAAATTACTTCTCGCCTGCCCGAAGGAGAAAAAGTTAAGGGAATCCGTTTAGACCGATACCTCGGACAAACCATATTCCATATCCGTACGGACAAAGGTGAACACAATCTTCCGGCCGACTCCGTTCAGGCACTTCCGGTTATAGACGGAAGCCGCATCCACCGGGTAGCCTCTCTATGGTGTAACGCACCGATAGACAGAATCGATACTTTGAACCGACTGGATCAATGGATACCCTTCGGCAGTCTGAAAAGAGAGTTTCCCATCTATAAATTTCACTTTGCCGACACAGAAAAGCACCAGCTATACATTGGTTCGCAAAGCGGAGAAGTCTTGCAGTTCACTACCCGTAACGAACGTTTCTGGGCATGGTTGGGAGCCATTCCTCATTGGGTTTATTTTACTTGGCTCCGCCAAGATGCCGCTTTATGGAGCATTACGGTAATCTGGTTATCCGGTATCGGATGCCTGATGACTATTGCCGGATTGTGGGTAGGTATTGATGTATGGCGTCGATCACGAAAGCAAAAAGGAAAATTCTCACCCTATCGTAAAAAGTGGTATCACTGGCATTATGTAACGGGAATTGTTTTTGGACTTTTTGTTCTGACATTCTGTTTCAGCGGTATGATGTCACTGGCGGAAGTGCCGGCATGGATCAGCAAACCGGTATTGGACAGGAACCCCACACGGGAAATAAAGAAGGGAGCACCCAAACCGGATCAGTATCTATTGGATTATCGGCAAATACTAACCGAATATCCGGACGTACGCCAGGTGGAATGGAGTAATTTCCGTTCAAAACCCTACTACATAGTAAAACGGAGTGAAGGAGATCTGTACATCGATGCCTCCGACTCTCTGCCCCATCCGTTGAAATTGGACGAAAAACAGGTTACTGACGCAGTAAGGACAATCCATGGGGACAGCATCCATCTGAAGGTCGAATTGATTGATAAATTCGAAACTTACTACCGCGACATGAGTAGGATGTATCGCGACCGCAGTTTATTACCGGTATGGAAAATCACAGTAGACGATCCCGACCACAGTTGTTATTACATTCATCCGGAAACAGCCACAGTCCGATACGTCAATAGCACTGCCCGTTGGAAATACTGGATGTATACCGCTTTGCACAGACTACGCATACAAGGACTGAACTCCTCTCCTACACTTCGTAAAAGTGTACTGTGGGTATTGCTGCTTGGCGGCACGGTTTGTTCATTAAGCGGAGTTGTACTCGGAGTGAGATATATCGAACGAAAATGCAGAAAGAAAACAAGAAGATAACATGAAAGTATTGACCTTATTTCGTCATAAAAGAACACTGTACATAGCCGGAAGCGTATTGCTTCTGGCTATTGCCTTTACTACCGGCTACCGCTATTGGATGGCCCCGACACGGATCCTGATTGTCAATCCGCTACCGGCACAAGCTGCCGACATAGTATTGAACAACGATAGCCGGAATATAGAAGTTACTTGCATACAAACCGAAAATTTGGAGTCCTTTAAGGGCTATGATGCCGTAGTTCTCTATGGACGCAGCCTCAACCTGAACGATCGACAAATGAAGGAGGCGGAACGTGCCGCATCGGCCGGTATTCCACTTTTCACGATTTCACTGCGTAACTTCAATACAATTATCAACAGGAATATCACCCCTAAGCAGGAAGCCATGCTTATGCAATATTTCGGGGATGCCTGCCGACAGAATTACCGGAACGGATTACGTTATCTCCGACACATTGCCACACCGACACGCTGGAACATTGAAACTTTTGATGCCCCTCTTCGCCTACCCAACAATCTATTTTATCATCAAGAATATGGAAAATACTTCGAGACTCAGAAAGCCCTTGAACAATACCTGCGTCAAAAAGGTATTTTCCATGAAAACGGACCTAAAATCGCTTTCATCTCCGGAGTCAGTTTTCCAATGGAAGGTAACAGAGCACATGTAGACACATTAATATCCAAAATGACACAAGCCGGATTTAATGTTTATCCCATAGCAGGAAAGGAAAAGCGGGAAGAGATGCTACGTTCTCTACATCCGGATGCATTGGTTTACCTTCCCATGGGAAGACTTGGAGATGATTCGCTGATTAACTGGCTGCATACCGAAAACATCCCCATTTTCAATCCTTTCCCCCTTATTCAGTCACGGGAAGAGTGGCTTGATCCGATGAAACCCGTCAGTGGCGGAACCCTTACAGCTCGTGTCCTCGTCCCCGAAATAGACGGAGGAATGACACCTTTGTTAATTGCTACACAGAATTTACACAAAAGCGGATATTATCTGCACGAACCGGAAATGGAAAGAGTGGATAACTTCATCAGCCATGTACACAAATATCTGGATTTACGTACTAAACCCAACTCGGATAAACGTATCGCCATCTGTTACTTCAAGACACCGGGCAAAGATGCATTATTGGCCAGTGGAATGGAAGTGATTCCGTCACTTTACAACTTTCTGAAAAGGCTACGCACCGAAGGTTATGATGTCAGCGGGCTTCCTGCTACTGTCGAGGAGTTCGGCAAACAAATCTACCGGGATGGAGCTGTAATGGGTTCATACGCTACCGGAGCTCAAGAAAAGTTTCTACAGACAGCCCATCCGGTTTGGCTGACTAAAACACAGTATGAAAAGTGGGTACATGAAGTAATCGAACCGGATAAATACAAAGAAGTTACTGAACGTTACGGAGATGCTCCGGGCCATTTACTGACCGGAACAAACCCTCAAGGAGAAGCACAATTAGCCATTGCCTGCCTCCGCTTCGGCAACATCCTGCTTTTCCCTCAGCCACGTCCTGCATTGGGGGACGATGATTTCAAACTTGTTCATGGCATGCCGGTCGCACCGCCGCACAGTTATCTGGCACCTTACCTATATGTACAAAAAGGGTTTCAGGCAGACGCGTTAATTCACTTCGGCACGCATGGCAACCTTGAATATACTCCAGGGAAAAATGTAGCCCTTTCTCATAATGATTGGGCAGATGCTTTGGTAGGCGACTTACCTCACTTCTATTATTATACTACCGGTAACGTAGGTGAAGGTATCATTGCCAAACGTCGCACTCATGCTGTGCTTGTCACCCACTTGACTCCTCCCTATGTGGAAAGCGGAATGCGTCAACGATACACTTCTTTACTGGAAGACATTCACAAAATACTTTCCGAAGACATAGAGAAAAACCGGACTTTGGGAATCCGCATAAAAAAAGAGGTCATAAAGTTGGGGCTACATCGTGACCTCAAATTAGATTCTGTATCCAGTCGTCCTTATACCGCCGAAGAACTGGAACGTATTGATCTATTTGCCGAAGAGATAGCCAATGAAAAAACGATTGGAGCTTATTATACCCTCGGTGAAACCTATTCTGCGAGAGACCTGCTTACCACCACACTTGCAGTCAGTGCCGATCCTTTAGCCTATCAAATGGCGAAACGTGATCGCGATAAAGGAAAAATTACGACCGAACAGTTACAAGATTTTGGCTACATCACCCATCACTATTTACCCATAGCCAAACAACGGTTAATCCCCTTGTTACAAAATCCGCCTAAGGATACCACAGGGATCGCCCCCGAATTGCAAGAGGCACTCCGTTATCATGCGCTTTTAGTTTCATCCACCGGTAACGAATTGAACGCCATGCTACGCGGATTAAAAGGTGGCACAGTATTTCCGGCTCCCGGTGGAGATCCGGTACTCAATCCGAATGTCCTGCCGACGGGACGGAACATGTATAGTATCAATGTAGAAACAACTCCGGGCATATTGTCATGGGAAGAAGGCAAACGATTGGCAGAAGCCACACTGAAAGCCTATCGTGAGAATCACAACGGAGAGTATCCACGAAAAGTAAGCTACTCTTTTTGGGCCGGTGAATTTATCACGACCGAAGGGGCTACGCTGGCACAAGTATTCTGGATGTTAGGCGTAGAACCTGTACGCGACAAAATGGGACGTGTGGTCGATCTACGCTTAGTGCCTTCCTCAGAGTTAGGCCGGCCCAGAGTCAACGTCGTCGTACAAGTGTCGGGACAACTACGTGACATAGCGGGTTCCCGACTGACTATGCTAACCGATGCCGTTCGCCTTGCTTCGGCCGCAGACGACAAAGCATACCCTAATTATGTCTCTTCCGGTACACGCTTGCAGGAAAAACTGCTGGTAGAAAAAGGAGTATCACCCAAAAGAGCACGTGAGATGTCAGTCATGCGTGTATTTGGTCCTGTCAACAGCGGATATAGTACCGGTATGATGGCATATACAGAAAAGAGTGACCGATGGGATCATGAATCGGAGTTAGTAGACGGATATCTGAACAATATGGGAGCCGCCTATGGTGATGAAGTGAACTGGGGAGGTATGCAAAAAGACCTTTTTGCTTCCGCCCTTTCCGAAACTGATGTAGTGATACAACCCCGGCAAAGTAATACCTGGGGACCACTTTCACTTGACCATGTATACGAATTTATGGGAGGTCTGTCGTTGACAGTGAAGACACTGACCGGTAAAGAACCGGATGCCTTAATGGCTGACTATCGCAATCGAAACAACAAACGGATGCAGAATATCAACGAAGCAATCGCTGTAGAGGCAAGAGCTACCGTGCTCAACCCAACTTTCGTGAAAGAACGGATGAAAGGAGGTGCCACCACCGCGCAGATGTTCGGTGAAATATTCCGTAATATCTTCGGATGGCATGCCACCCGTCCATCGGCAATGGATAAAGAGATCTTCAACGATCTCTATAAAATGTACATTGTAGATGAAAACCATTTGGGTATCCGGGACTATTTCCAAAGAATTAATCCGGCTTCTTATCAGGCAATGACCTCAGTCATGCTTGAAAGTGCCCGGAAAGGATACTGGAAAGCGAGCGACGAACAATTGAAAGTAACAGCCCGACTGCATGCGCAAATCACCCGCGAAGCCGGTGCCGCCTGTACAGAATTTGTATGCGATAACCGAAAGCTTCAGCAATTTGTAGAAGGTCACTTGGACAACAATGATTCTGAAAGTTATCGTCTGGTTATGCAAGAAGTCCATCAGGCAGGAAACGAAAAAGGAAAAGATATCGTATTGAAAGAGGAGAAACTCACGAAAACGGAAAACCGGAAAAAGAATGTGGTAAATGGCATCCTTACCGGCGTTATTGTTCTTTTAGTATTCGGTGGAGTAATATACCTGCTGAAACGTAAAAAATAAGTTTATGGAACATATCATTCATTTACTAATCGGTTTCATCGTTTTAAGTTTCCTTCTCAAAACCGGTTTCTATCCGCGATGGGGAATCTGGTTGTCAGCACTTGTCTATACGGTTTTCCTTATTTGTATAGGTCCATGGGCTACGGAACAATCGCCAACAGAGATAAACTCTCTGCTGGCCTCTGCCCCACACATACTGACCCTTTCAGTATATGTCACGCTCGAAGCCTCAATAATGATCGCTTTTTGCTTCAACTGTTTTGCAGATACCTCAAAACAGCGGACACTTTTCCAACGGACAGTTACATACATATTGAATTTTTATCCCGGACTGCTAATGGCGGGCATACTAACCTATCTGCTTATACAGTTGTTCTTCGCTTTTCCGGGAGTCAGCTTCGGACTGATCACCGGCATCTCTTCAGTTGCTGTTTTTATACTGATGTCCGGACTGAGCCTACTCTTGAAAAACATAGTAGGAGAACGGAAATTACGACTTGAAATACTCTTCATCACCAATCTGTTTATCGTACTGCTTAGTGTCGTTAGCACAGGAAACAACTAAAGAAATAACAATTATAAATATGGAAACAATATCAAATGCGCTTTTCTGGATATCCAACGGGCTACTTGTCCCGGTAGTAGTTCTGTTGTTACTATTCTTTGCGCGTGCTGTACTGCTTGCAGGCGGCTTCTTCGGAGAATTTTATCGTAGGGTACATACTCAAAAATCTCTTGCCGAGCAGTTGGAAGAACTGACTCCCGACAATATCGAAGAAAAAGCGGATTCCCTTACCGGAGACAGAAGTACCCCCGTGCAACGCTGTGTATACAAGCTTTATACGCATCGGGACAATGCAGCTTATTGTGAGCGATTGCTTGCTAACTTTGAAGTAGATGCCGAACAAGAATTGGGACGTTCACGTACATTTGTCAAGCTGGGTCCCATGCTCGGACTAATGGGTACATTAATCCCAATGGGTCCCGCACTTGTAGGTCTGGCCACAGGAGACATTGCTTCAATGGCCTACAATATGCAAGTAGCATTTGCCACCACTGTAGTAGGTATGGTTATAGCTGCTATCGGAGTGGTCACCCTGCAAATCCGGCAACGTTGGTATGCCCGTGAAATAAACGACCTTGAATTTATCAGTAAAACCCTAATCCATGGCACGAAACAAACTTCTACACAACCAGAATGATACTGACCCGATGGGAACAGTAGCCAACTTATTCGATGTAGCCATGGTTTTTGCTGTGGCATTGATGGTAGCACTCGTCAGCCGATTCAATATGACCGAAATTTTCTCCAAAGAAGATTATACGATGGTAAAGAATCCCGGACAAGAGAACATGGAGATTATCACAAAAGAAGGTAAAGAGATTAAACGATATACTCCATCCGAACAGAAAGAATCATCCGGTAAACGAGGAAAGAAAGTAGGTGTAGCCTATGAACTCGAGAATGGAAAGATCATTTATGTCCCTGAATAAAGGGCAGAAAAAGGATTAATCCGTATCTTTGCCGTTCAAGCCGGTATAGGTATAGTTCAAGCCGGAAATGAATCCAAGAATTTCACTATAGATTATCATTATGAAACAATCCAAAATTATCGTAGCCGGCATTGGGCCGGGAAGCGAACAAGATATCACTCCTGCCGTGCTCGCCGCTGTACGCGAAGCAGATGTAGTGGTGGGATATAAATATTATTTCCGTTTTATACGTGATTTTGTCCGTCCGGATGCCGAGTGTATCGACACCGGGATGAAACGCGAACGTGCCCGCGCCGAACAGGCTTTCGAATATGCCGAACAAGGAAAGACCGTTTGTGTCATTAGCTCCGGAGATGCCGGTATCTATGGCATGACACCCTTGATTTACGAAATGAAACGCGAACGTCAGAGTAACGTAGAAATCATTGCCTTACCGGGAATCAGCGCTTTCCAGAAAGCGGCCTCACTACTTGGTGCACCGATCGGGCATGACTTCTGTGTCATCTCTCTATCAGACCTGATGACACCATGGGAACGTATCGAGCGCCGTATCCTCGCTGCAGCCCAGGCCGACTTTGTGACGGCTGTATACAATCCCAAGAGTGATGGGCGCTATTGGCAAATTTATCGTCTGCGCGAAATCTTTCTGCGCGAAGGACGCTCACCGGAAACCCCTGTAGGCTATGTTCGGCAGGCTGGTCGTGAAGAACAGGAAATACACATCACCACTCTCGCCGCATTCGATCCGGAAACTGTAGATATGTTTACGGTCGTTCTGATTGGTAACTCACAAACATATACATTTAACCAAAACATAATTACTCCACGGGGATACTATCGCGAAACACGCAGTGAGGCAACCGGTATCGGACAAGACATCATGATACGCAGTTTCCGCACCATCGAGACGGAATTGAAGAACCGTGATATTCCACTCGACCGGAAATGGGCCTTATTGCATGCTATCCATACGACAGCCGACTTCGAGATGGAACGTTTGCTTTACACTGATCCCAATGCTGTGGCCTCTCTCTATGACACCATCCGCACAGGAAATCTGCGGACTATTGTAACAGATGTAACGATGGCAGCTTCCGGCATCCGTAAAGGTGCATTGCAGCGTCTGGGTGTAGAAGTGAAATGTTACTTAAACGATGAAAGAGTAGCCGAAATGGCAACTTCAAAGGGGATCACCCGTACACAAGCGGGCATCCGCCTGGCTGTGGAAGAACATCCCGATGCACTCTTTGTCTTTGGTAATGCCCCCACAGCACTGATGGAACTTTGTGATCTGATCCGGAAAGAGAAAGCGCAACCGGCAGGTATCGTAGCCGCTCCCGTAGGGTTTGTCCATGTAGAAGAGTCAAAACACATGACAAAGCCCTTCACCCGCATCCCCAAACTGATTGTGGAAGGACGCAAGGGCGGAAGTAATCTGGCTGCCACCCTGGTAAATGCCATTCTTTGCTATCCCGATGCGGAACAACTCAGACCCGGAAGAGACGTATAGCAGACGACCGGTATACAGACGTTTTATTTATTAGAATCGTTCATTATATAAAAAGAATGAAGACCTCAGAAACAACCCGACCTACTCTTTCTTCTCTCCCTGTCGGGAAGAGAGCGGAAGAGGGTACACCCCATAACCTTTTCACCGTTATAGGTCTCGACGACAGTCCTTCGCCTTACCTCTCACCTTCCGTCAAGGCATTGATAGACCAAGGATGTGTCTTTTCAGGAGGAGCGCGCCATCACGACATTGTTGCCCCACTGCTCCCTGCCGGAGCAAAGTGGATCGACATCACCGTTCCTCTCGACCAGGTATTCGCCCGTTATGCAGGACATCCCCATATCATTGTCTTTGCTTCGGGTGACCCTATCTTTTTCGGCTTTGCCAACACGATCCGCCGACGTCTGCCCGATGCGGAGATTCGGCTCTATCCCTCTTTTAACTCTTTGCAAACGCTGGCACACCGATTAGTGATGCCCTACGATGATATGCGCACCATCTCCCTTACCGGACGCCCATGGCATGGATTTGATCGTGCATTGATAGAACGTACTCCCAAGATGGGAATCCTCACCGATCGCGAACATACGCCTGCTACCATTGCAAGCCGGATGCTGGACTATGGTTACAACGATTATACCATGTACATAGGTGAACATCTGGGACATCCGGCAAAAGAACTGATTCGCCGGATGACGCTTGAAGAGGCAGCCGCAGAAACATTTGAATATCCCAATTGCCTGATTTTAACTACAGGTGACGGACTGCAATCTGTAAACGGAGGAATACTCTCCCCTCGCTTCTTCGGCATCCCCGACGAAGCATTCGAACTGCTTGACGGACGTGCCCGGATGATCACCAAAGCCCCTATCCGCCTGCTCACCTTGAGTGCCTTGGAACTAAATCGACGGACTTCTTTCTGGGATATCGGCTTCTGCACCGGCTCCGTCTCTATCGAAGCCCGATTACAATTTCCCCATCTGCATGTCACATCTTTTGAGATCCGCCCCGAAGGCAAGCGACTGATGGAAATCAACAGCCGGCGTTTCGGTACTCCGGGCATTACCACCGTCATCGGTGACTTTCTTGAAACAGATACCGCCATTTATCCCTGTCCTGATGCAGTTTTTATCGGCGGACATGGCGGACGGCTGAAAGAAATCATATCCCGGGTCCGGCATAAGCTTCTTCCCGGAGCACGCATCGTTTTCAACTCCGTATCCGAAGAAAGTAAAACGCATTTCATCGAAGCCGCCAACGAATCCGGACTTTGTTTTCTCGGCGGAACAAGAGTCGCAATAAATGAATACAATCCAATAGAGATCCTGGTGGCTTCAGCTCCGGACTCTCCTTATCTATAAAAATATATGAAAACAGCCATTATTGTCATATCAGAAGCCGGCATAGCACTGGCCAAGACACTGGAACAGGAACTTCCCGAATCAGAGATCTTTTCTACCGGCACAGACACAGATTGCCACTCTATTTCCAATCTTCAGGAGGCCGTTCCTGAGATATTCCATAAATTCGATGCTATTATCTTCATCGGAGCTATGGGAATTTGTATCCGTGCCATTGCTCCCCATATTGAAGACAAGCATAAAGATCCCGCCGTTGTCTGTGTAGACAGCACAGGACGTTATGCTGTCTCTGTCCTGTCCGGACATATTGGTGGAGCCAACGGACTGACCCGGTATGTGGCAAGCATTCTGGGAGCCGAACCTGTGATTACCACCCGGAGTGACCGTACCGGTCTTTGGGCTCTCGATACTCTTGGCAAAAAATACGGTTGGCAAACAGTCCCGGCCGAATCATCGGATATGAATCATCTGATCACACTCTTTGTCGATTGCAAACCAACAGCTCTATTACTCGACATTCGCGACGAAGGCACAACACAGTTGGAACATACCTTGCCTCCTCACGTCGATGTATTCTACAAATTTGAGGATATGGATCTCCGGAAATATGACTTGCTTCTGCTTGTCACTCCATTCATTTACAACACCTCTGACACTCCGGCACTCTACTACGTCCCACCGGTATTGCATATGGGAGTCGGACTGGCCCGCGATGCCCATCCGGTGGATACTGTCATTACCCATCTGATGGATGTTGTGGTGCAAGCCAACATGATCCCTCTTGCCATACGTACCGTATCTTCCATTGAAGAAAAAAAAGACGAACCGGTGCTCAAACTACTTGCAGAGGCTTATCAGACCCGGCTTTACACCGCCAGTCAACTCAGCAAAATAGAGGTGCCCACTCCAAGTGAAGTGGTCAACAAGCACATGGGTACTCCCAGTGTATCCGAAGCCTCTGCCCTACTCTCTTCCGGAGGCGGTCCCTTACTCCTGCCCAAACAAAAAGGCGCTAACTTTACTGTAGCCATCGCCATGGACGCTGCCTCCGTACGTCAAGGACACATCGAAATTGTCGGAGCCGGTCCCGGCGATCCGGAGCTGATCTCCGTACGCGGACGTCGCTTTCTCGAAGAAGCCGACCTGATACTTTATGCCGGCAGTCTCGTCCCCCGCGAACTGACAGAATGTGCCAAAGCCGGTGCTACCATACGCAGTTCGGCTTCCATGACTCTCGAAGAGCAATTTGCCTTGATGAAAGAGTTTTATGACCGTGGACAGTTGGTAGTCCGTCTGCATACAGGCGACCCTTGTATCTATGGTGCCATCCAGGAGCAAATGAATTTCTTCGACCAATATGGTATGCATTACCACATCACTCCGGGGATCTCTTCATTTCAGGCTGCCGCCGCTGCTCTCCAATCCCAATTCACCATTCCGGAGAGGGTACAGACCATCATCCTCACTCGCGGTGAAGGTCGTACACCGATGCCCGAGAAAGAGAAACTCAGCCTGCTGGCACGTTCGCAAAGCACCATGTGCATCTTCCTCAGCGCAGGCGTAGTCGATCAAGTTCAACGAGAGCTCCTCGAGCACTATCCGCCCACTACACCTGTAGCTGCCTGTTATCATCTGACCTGGAAAGACGAACGCATCTTTCGCGGACAATTACAGGATTTAGCTAAGATCGTAAACGAAAACCATCTGACTCTGACTACCATGATTGTCGTAGGCGATGCCATCGATAATCGGGAAGGACTGTCACGACTATATTCTCACCAATTTAAACACTTATTCCGTAAATAATCATGATACTTATATTTGGAGGAACCACTGAAGGACGGGCTGCCGTCAATGTAATCGAAGAAGCCGGGAAACCTTATTATTACTCAACCAAAGGTGACGAACAGGATATCTACCTGCATCATGGCATACGCCTGAGCGGCGCCATGACCCGGAGAACCCTGAAAGCTTTCTGTCGCCAAAACGACATTCGCCTTTTAATAGATGCCGCCCACCCCTTTGCCGAAAAGCTGCATGATACAGTAACCGATGTTGCGCATGATCTCGGCATTCCCTGCATTCGATACGAACGCATTTACGACCGCTCTTACCTCAACCCGATTTTCGAAGACAACTGCGACCCTGATGATTTGCCTTTTAAATTTGAATATGACAATCGGGATCTGTTGCGCGAGTTGAAGAAAGAAAAAGAGGGTCACAGATTTCTTTTCCTGACAGGTGTCCAGTCCATCGCCCGATTCAAATCTTTATGGACCAAGAAGAAGTATGAATGTTACTTCCGTATTCTCGACCGTGACAGCTCCCGTGAAATAGCCCGTCAAGCCGGATTCCCGGAAGATCATCTGGTGTACTATCATCCCGAAACGGAGAATCTGCCCCAACTCCTGCAAGAACTGTCTCCCCAGGCAGTCGTCCTGAAAGAGAGTGGGAAGTCCGGAGGATTCACCGAAAAGAAAGACATGATCCTGGAATATGGGGCAACTCCTTACATCCTTCTCCATCCCGAATTAGAATATTACGATATAATAGTAGACGGAGTAAACAGTCTCCGCCGTACCCTTGAGAAAATGCTGCCCGATTACTTCCCATTGCGTAGCGGACTCACTACCGGGAGTTGTGCCGCAGCCGCTGCCATAGCTGCTTTTCGGAAACTGAAAAATCCCATACTCGAGGATTTTAACCGGAATATCCATACCGTCCTTCCCAGTGGCGAAACGATTGAAATTCCTTGCCAATCCGTATCCGGTACATTCTCCGACGAGAAAATTGAAGTCAGCGCTACCGTCATCAAAGATGGAGGAGACGACCCCGATGTGACCAGTGGGCTGCCGATTGTAACCACTTTAACCCTGAATCTCGCAGAAGCGAAACAGGCTAATAACGCACCTGTACAAACTCCGGAAACATGGGAGTTCGTCTTCCATGGTGGTCCGGGTGTAGGAACAGTTACCCTGCCGGGACTCGGGCTCGAAGTAGGTGGTCCGGCCATCAACGCTACTCCCAGGCAAATGATTATCGACAATCTGAGGAATTGCATCCGGTACTACTATCGATACCTGCCAAACGTTCCCATCCATGTCACCATCTCAGTTCCCGGAGGTGAAGAAGTCGCCGCACGTACTTTCAACCCCCGGCTGGGTGTCGTAGGCGGAATCTCCATCATCGGTACCAGCGGTATTGTGAAACCCTTTTCTTCCGAAGCTTTCGTCCGTTCCATTCGTAAGGAGATGGAAGTGGCACGTGCTACAGGTGCTTGCCGCATTGTCATCAATTCGGGAGCCAAAAGCGAAAAATATATTCGCAATCTCTATCCGGAACTTCCGCCGCAGGCTTTTGTGCACTATGGCAATTTCATAGGCGAAACGATCGGAATTGCAGCCGAACTCGGCATCTCGCGGCTGACCTTGGGAGTGATGATGGGTAAAGCTGTGAAACTGGCGGAAGGGCACCTCGACACACACAGCAAGAAAGTCACCATGAACAAGGAGTTCCTCAAAGAAATTGCCCGACGGTGTGGATGTACCCCCTCCAGCATAGAGGCAATCGACCATATCATTCTGGCACGTGAACTTTGGAACATCCTTCCTGAAACCGAACTGCAGGCTTTCTGTTCCCTGTTGATCGAACAATGCCACCGCCACTGCGATGTGCTGCTCCCCAATGGAGAACTAACCATCCTTCTGATTACCGAAGAAGGAAAAATCATACAGTAAGTTCCTGTCTAAGTTAAATCGATCTTTTATGACCGATTTAACTTAGACTGACAAACAACCAAGAGCATACCCTGTTTTGAGGTTAATCCACTGAATGTTAGCAATCTCTATTTTTCAATTTCTATTATGATCCTTCCCATTCAATAAAATTTAAACCGAATACAATAAAAGGTAATATAATCCAAGCAGTAATACAAGGTTTATTGCATTTATAAAATATAATTATCAAAACATGAAGTTTAATAGAAAGGAAAAAACTTTTATTATGAAGAAAACTTATTTATGGACGGCCATGCTTTGCACGGCAATAGCATTTTCGGCATGCAAATCCAATAAAGCCGGACAGGACACCGCAAGCGAAGCAAAGACTGAAGAAGCAGTTATACCGGGAAGTGATAAAGACGAACACGGTTGCGTCGGCTCTGCCGGATACGTATGGAGTGAAGTGAAGAAAGATTGTATTCGTCCCTTCGAAGCAGGACTGAAAATCAGCGAAACCCAAAAAGACAACGCTACTTACGCCACTTACATCGTATTTGCTGCCGACTCTGTGCAAGCAGAACTCTACACACCCGAGTCTGAAGGAAGTATCCTGCTCGAACGTGCGGACAACCAATGGAAAAACGATACGATCAGCGTCAGTTGCAAGAACGGTCAATGGAGCATTTCTAAACAGAAATAAAAAAACACCTCGCCCCGAAAAAGCTGTCTCAAATTAGATAATCGCTAATTTACCGGCCGGTAACATCGTCATCTCAATTTTTCTTTGCAATGTAGAAGCCCGATCCGGGCGCATCCACTCTACGCAAAATAAGTCCATCCCAGTCAGACTAACCTCGACGGGCGAGGTTTACAGTTTGTATTTGCCCCGATGAATATTTCATCAGGACAAATACAAACTGTAAACAATCAGGATAATGCCGCAATCCCCGTTCCTATCAGATTGGCATTATCCATACTATTAATATGAACTTCGACATCTTCCAGTTCAAGCTCACGAAGAAGTTCCTGCAATTTCTCCATTACAAGGATATTATAGTTTTTATCTTTCCGACTTTCACTCCAGAAAAGACTGCCCTCGGCAATCAGACAAACCCGATGGATATCTCGATTATACGATTTCAGCAATGCGATTAATCCGGCAAGAGAGGCAGCGACGAGCTGGGCCGATCTGTTATAGATCCAATGGGCTACCTGAACATAGATATCTTTGTGTATATCAGGATAATTCATAATAGCAGTCAGTTTCCTTGCATCAAATTTCTCTTCAAATTCTTCCAAAGGGAAAGCTGCTTTCAGGATATCTCCCAGATACATGCCGGATACCGCTTTCTCAAAACGCTGTTTACCCAAACTGTCAGAAGTTGCGTCAACAGTATCGTCCACCGCAGTCAGGAAGGGAGGATAAAAGTTTCCCGATTCCAGATTGACCGGAATCAAGCCTTGTACGTGACATTCCGGGTCCAACTTCGTTATCTTGTCAGACGGAATAAAAGTTGCCATATTTGTACCTGTCCCTACAATCAGGCCAATATAAGCATCATAGCTTTTGTCGGTAAGCCCGGCAAATAAACTGGCAATCGTGTCATTCAGCACTTTAACTCCTGTAAATCTGATTTTATTTTTTTCATTCAGGTAGTCGAGTAAGGGTTTCCCAACAAACTGTCCCACCATTTCCCGAATGTCTACCCCCTTGGTCCAACGAAGCAATCTTGCATCGCCTCCCGGTATCGATTCGGTCGGATAAGAAAAACAATAACCGATAGGCATTTCCTCTTCCCGCTTTATTTCAACAATCAAGTCGGCCAACTCTTTGAACAACTCTTCACGGGTATAACCGGGCGACTTCATAATCGACATATCCTTCTTCCAACCATTATTGGGATAGATGATTGGCTTTTCGGTTGAGAAATCGACAATTGCCACTCTATAGTTGGTACCTCCCAGGTCCAAAACCAAAGCCTTGCCTTTAACATCGGTCGCCTTAGGTAAAATAAAGGTAGGAATACATTGTATTTCAGAATTATTCTTATTTAATCCCTCTTCCACTTTCTCCCGGAATGCGTGTGCGATTCCTTTCAGTTGTTCATTGTCCAGTTTGAAAATATTCTTCTCCATGATATTAATTTTATGTATGGATTATCTTTATATCTGTAAATAACAACTGAAGATGAATTTTGCTCAAAAGACAATTTGTTTTAATGCTTTCATCACAGAGTAGCACGGAGTGGACCCCTACAAGATCGACTCTGTGTTACTGTGTGGTAATCAGTTCCTATTCCTGTACACAACGGGTGGTGTGCGCATCATAATCTTCAAATGGAGCAACCTCAATTTTTGTTTGTGATGAGGGACTGACCTTTAATACACTCTTGGTATCTATCGCATTGATATATCCCTCCTTACCTATACAATTCAACTGTGTTATGAGAGGTGGATACCCGGTGAACCTCAAATAAGTGCGGTTTTCCGTATCGTCATACTTCAACAACATTCCTCCATCTTCTATCGCAGTGCTCGGAATACTGGTATTTTTAGTAACCAATATAGCTAGATCTTCTTTTTGGGGAATACGCCAGCCTGCCGGACAAGGATCGTGTACCGTTTTCGTAGTATTCCATTTTACATTACTATACTCCGAGCACCACTGCCCACCTGGATTACCATAGTGTGTATTCCCGGCAATGGATATCGGATGCCGATAAGCATTCTGCAAAGTTGTTGCACTAGTACCTATCGATTGCGGAACGATTGCCCGAATTCCATTAGCTTCGTAACGGTTCATGATATGCTTGGGAGGAGAAGTCGCACTCAGAGTGAAAATGTACGGTTGCGGCATATTCTTCTCTGCCGTATAACTACTCGGGAACGGATCTTTACGTCCTTTCTGATAATGGAATCCGCTGGTACGTGATCTCTCCAGCGTTGTACCCGGAATGCTGACCGCCCCTTCATAAGCCCCCAGATTGCGATCCATCATGACGGTATTCGAAGTTCCCAATTTGAATTTTCTTTTGTTTTCCGGAGTCAACACCGTCTCTGTCCCTGACGCATCCGGTTGGTAATCTGTCACCCAAACGTGCCAACTCCATAGAATATTACCCGTTCCATTAGCTCCGTCATAGGCCGCTATCACGCCGCTTCCTCCCGAAGTATTGGCAGCTACCCGACAATAAATCAAACACTGTCCCAAGTCAGTAGCAGGACCGGTCAACGGACTGCCGTCCCTAGCTTTGATATCTACAATATTCGTATGGTCATTATCCGAATTAGCGATTCCCATCACCGCATCTCCCAAATCTCCATTCTCCTTGGTCTGCCAAAGCAAACGTACGGATCGGATTCCGGTAGCAGGGCTACTTGTGGCATTACACCAACCTTTCAAAACAGCATTAGTGATAACGCTCTTCCCTTGCTGAAATGCGAACGGGTCAAAACAGAATGAACCGCCCGGTGACACCATAAAGCAATTGGCGGTAGCAACCAGATTGTCGTTATTCTCAGAAGCGGGAATCGGATCAATATACGTCACACGTTTATCAGTGGTAGGAATACCTGTATGACTAAAGTCAACCGCATAACTATACTCCTTATTCTTGTATATATTGAAATCCGTTGAAGGTCCCGATCCGATATAAACCCGATAATCCAGTTTCTTCTTCACATCTGCATCGTTTACCGCCACAAAATTCAGAAAGCTGCTCCCTGTAGGGGCATTCGCTTTAATACGTAATAATTCCGAATTGGCAGCTGCTCTTTCTCCACGTACATTGGCAGGCATCCAACAGGAGTAACTCCCTTGAGCCGCATTGGCATCCGTTACAGGAACCTCAAGCGTAGTGAACTGCGACACCAACAACGGATACGTTCCGTCACTTTCCATTCCGTCCACTACCGAGTAGTTTAACGGGACACTCTGAATCAGAAGTTGTTTCAGTTTATAACCGCTCACTTTGTAATTCCAGTTCACCGTCAGTCGTGCAGCCAGGCGTTTCAGCAACAGGCGGGTATCATAACTGCCATCCGGACTCTGAATGACAGCCTTACCGTCAGTTCCCGTCACCACGTTTACATGTTCCAGATGGAGCACATAAGGCATGGCGTTGATAGCGTTTGCTGTCGAAGGATTGATCTTATTGATTACCTCAGAGCTTACCTCCACACTCTTTACACCCTCTGTACCATCCAGATTCTTATTAACCAAACTTCCTACCGCACCCCCATTTCCACGTGCCACCACCAGCAATTGACAGTCATTCATCACATTCAGCGTCACATCCAGATGGGTGCCGAGGTTTACAGTGCCATAACTGTTACCGGCCTTATAATTCCCGTTTCTATCGTATTGAAGTATCTCCAGATTATACAGCTTATCGGGAACGGCCGGGACGCTACGGGTAACTGCGTCCACTGCCTGAGTTACATCAAAAGCGGCAGCACCTGTTTTTAACGGCGAGCCGTTGAGGCGAGCCGTTGGCCTCCTTCATTATTTGAATCTTCGGCAAAGCCGAAGACCAGCGATACCGTCACCTCTTCACCTTCAGGAAAAGGAACAGTACCCTCCGGACGATCTTCACATCCACTCAACCCTCCAAGAAGCGTCATGCCTCCCAAGAGCATTAACCATTTATTCTTCCAAGTCTGTTTCATATCATTATTATTCTTGTACACATCGAAACGGATAAGGCTCACCGATCATTCCCCAAGCATTATTCGGAGTACTCAATTCTCCTGCTGCTATTTTTGTATAATATATCCGGTAATTATTGCCATTCTTTGCTATCGTATTCGTTCCTTCGTATCCGGCTGCACTTCCATTAAATATCAATTTTCCATCGCTAAAGGATCGGTATGCCGTAACCGGAAACCAGGCTGTATTATCTTCTGTACGAGGAGAGGGCACACCATTCCCACCGGATACATTATACAGACGTCCACCCCGATCGTGTGTACTACCATTTTCCACAAACGTTCCATTCACATTAAACCAATATGCCTGGCTCTTGCCCCAGCCATTATACACTGTTTGATGGGGAATCTTCCATCCTGCCGGACAAGGGTCATAAAGAGTTTTAGAGTTATTATACAAATACTGATAGTCCGCAGTAGTTTCATTCAAACTATACCAAGAGCATTTGCTTTGGTTCTGATCGCTGCTCGAACCTGTTATAATATGGTCAGGATGTTCAATGACATATTGCAGCGTATTACCATTTACTAATGTAATATTGGAGTAAGCGACCTTTCCCAGTTGTACCCCTCGTCCTTCTCCATCATAAATAACATTGAGTTCATTCGCCGTTCCGTCTGTCGACCCCAAGAACGGATCCTTGCGTCCCCAATAGTACAAATAGCCTATCCGCCTTGCAAATTCCAGCAATGAAGCATTCTCACCGGGAAATCCTCCGGCAGTCGCGCACAGGTTTCGGTCCATAATCACCTTCCCGACATGCGTTCCACCACTTTGGAAAGCCGCAGTGGCATATTGATGCACGCTTCCGTTCTGTGTCATCTGTTGTGCCTGGGCATAAGTGACAGAGGAAGTAATCCCCTGCGGTACATAATCGGTTATCCAGAGATGCCAGCTCCATACTATTTTACTACCGGAATAGGCGGCAATCAAGGCATTTCCTCCTTTGCTCACCGGCACTTTGACGTGGATACGGGCTTTTTGCAAATCACCTCCGTCAGTGATACGCGCCAGATTCGAATGGTCGTCTCCACTGATGGCATACCCCATCACCAAATCGCCCGATGTAGCATCGTCTTTCGTCTGCCAGACCAACTTAACATCCGTTATTTTTTTGTTATCGGCCAGCGTCGAACCATCCGTCAGATGTGTATTCCAACCACTCAGCGGAACATTGTAACCATTCATCTTCGCTTCATGCTTATACGGATTAAAACAGATATTCGTACCGGGTTTCATCATGAAGCAGTTGGATGTCTCCACCAGATTGGTGCTTTGCACCGGACTTTGGTCCAGCAGTTGAATGCGTTTATCCGTCTGGTAAGCCGTCGATTTGACGGAAAGTTTCCACGTGTAATCCTTGTTTTCATAGAGGTTGAAGTCCGTTGATTCCTGTCCGCCCAAGTAAGCACGATAATAGAGCCGTTCTTTCTTGACGGCATTGTCCACCACCAGTTCTACATACGATGCGGCGGTGGGGGCATTCTCTTTTGTACGGTAATAAGGTGAAGTGGCCTTCGCCGAAGTGCCGCGCACGTTGGCAGGTATCCACACGGTCTTCTTTCCCGCCGCCAACTCTGAGGCATTCGTCAGCCGATAGTAATCGATAAACTCAACTACTTCGGACGGATAGGTCATACCCCACTGCGTCTCCACCGGTGATGCAAGCAACCGGAAGGCTGCGGGGACCTGGCAAAGCTTCACCTCTTTCAGGGCATAACCCGCGTTTTTCAGCGCAGCATCTATTTCCCAGTTCACCGTCAGCCGTGTTGCCAGCCGCCTGAGCAGCAGACGGGCGTCATAGCTCCCGTCCGGACTTTGAAGTTTACCATCGCTCGTCACGTTCACGCACGGCAGATGGAGCATATAAGGCATCTTGTTGATATCATCCTGCGTAAAACCTTCGGCGGGAATCGTCTTTTTGAAAAGATCGGCGTCCATCACCTGTTGTTGCACATTGGCGAGGCTGCCGCCGATACTCGGGGTCGTATTTCCTTTCCCGCAGACAATCACCACCAACTGGCAGTTCGTGGCCGGTGTCAATGTCACCAGGGTAGAGAAATCCGTTCCCGCAGTGATCTGCTCTTTGGATTGCACACTGCCCATCAGCGTCCCTTCAGCCGTATATTGCATCAAATAGAACTGGTACAGCGCATCCGGATGACTCGGTTCCGTTGCACGGGTCCGCACGGCAGGCACCGGCCGGGCAGTGAACGCACCGTCCTGCCCGGAATCACTCCCCCGTGTGTCGGCAGAGGCAGAAAGGTTATACCCGTCCTCTTCATCGGCAAAGCCGAAACATAGGGATACCTCCACGGGCTTCGTGTCCGCATCGACCGGCACGACATCCGCCCGCTCTTCACAAGCCGCCATGCCCAATAGGCAGACAAGCACCGGTAGCTTCCACAGATTTTTAGAAGTATGTTTCATATTGGTATGTTTGTTTTAAGTTCACCACAGATTACACGGATTTTCACTGATTAATTATTTATATTCCGATTAATTATTTATATTTCACTGATAATCAAGTTTAATCGAATCAAAGATTCGGTGTTGATCTGTGAAGATCCAGTATTAATCTGTGAAAATCCGTGTAATCTGTGGTGAATCAAGTTCATTTCTGTCTTTTATTTGAAAACTACATTGTTCACCGGAAGCACCTCCACAGCATCGAACATCACTACGTTGCCATCCGTGATCGTCACACGCACATCGGCGCTGTTGGCGCCACTGATATTGACGGTGAGGTTATAAAGGTAATCTCTGCGGATGTTGTAGTCAGTCATCAGGTTGCCGCCCAAATGCAGGAGATAGTTCACGCCGATAGGCGCCGATGCTCCTGCATACTTATATTCACCCGACAGCTTGATGTACGTACAATAGTCCAATTTTCCGTCCGGCCCTTTAGCCGGAATGCTCTTTTCCATAAACGAGGCGGCTGTCCCCATTCCCCGTAAGTTTTCCGGCATATAGAATTTGCAAGGAGAAGACGGACTCAAATCAGTAGTGATCTGAGTTCCGGTTGTGGATGTGATAGCCGTAGAACCATCCTTATCCGCAGGATACTTATCTTTAATACTTCCGCCTCCCCGCGTATAGAGCGCCATGTGTGCGGGTACATTGTAGAGGGAGACGGACTTGACGACAAGGCTACTCGGATTATCTTTGGCTGCCAGATCTCCCTTTTTATTCCAAGACAAGGAAATCATGGCGTAAGCCCGCCGCAAGGGAACCACCAGCGGTATTACACCCGGTTTATTAAGATCAGGCGTATATTCCAGCGGCCCCGATGTCAACAGGGACGGCTGGTTGGTATAACCGGAAAAGGCCACCGTTTTCGCCTTCAGTTCCGCTTCGGTTCCGGTGAAGTCTTTCAAGAACGACTCTTCCGCATTGGCAATGACATAGAAGCGACTATTCGTTTGGGTGAAAGTAGTTTCGCCGGTTGTAATCTCAATCGTCGGAGGAGGATTCTTCCCAACCGGATCATCCGGAACCGTAAAAAAAGCTTTGTTCTTCAGCGTTGACTTTCCGCCCTCGGTGACGTATTGCAGCACCCAGATCCGGTTAACAGGGATCTGGTTAATCGTTCCGCGGGTATCCACCGTCAGCGCCGGAGGCAGTTTCAGAACTAATCGAAACTCCTCGGAAGTCTCTACGGATTCCTCGCTGCATCCCGCCAGCAAGCCGGAAACCGTCCATAGGCCGGAAACCGCCAGCAGGCAACCGAGTGCCCATTTGCCCGTCCATCGTCGTATGTATTGTCTTTTTGCCATTCTGTTTTGATCTGATTCTAAATATGATAATTGTATATGAATATGCCGGTTATTTTCCCATTTCATCCGAATCGAGCGTTACGGTCGATTCATATTCGCCTATCGCCAACGTCAAGTCAGCGGGGTCGAGTATGCCGTAGAAAGTCAGTGTAAAGGCGAACATATAGGTCATACCCGGCAGCAACACCTTCTGGATCTCCGCCGGATAAGTATTGGTCGTTTTTCTACTTACACCGTTATCATTATAGCCTACCGTCAGGTTCACTTTAAAAGAAATCATAGCCGAACCGTCTACCGGAAGCACCACAACCGGTGTACTTTCTCGTGAAGTCTTTATATCATAGGATGCTGTATTATTCGTGAATCCGGTGAAGGACTGAGTAGTGGCAAACGTTTCATTCGCCACCGCCCCCCAGGTAGTACCCCCCAACGTGTAAGGCAACGACGCCCGGAGTCCTCCCATCTCGAAGGAGTTCACCACCAGACTGGTAGGAGTAACCGGCTGAAAGTCACCTGCCGCCACACTCACTTTGATCTGTGCTCCCAAGCGTTTAAAGGGAGCCGGCAGCACTACGTCCATCATGTTTTCTCCCGTTTGGTTGGGTTGCACCACGATCCCTTTCAGGCTGGTGTACATAAAGTCTTTTCCGTTCGACACCTGAATCGTACCGTCCGTTTTCAGTTCGGGCACTTCCGTCGAAGAGTTGTACGATACCAGATAAAGGTCGTACGTTCCGCGATACAGATAGAGTTCGCCCGTAGCCACTCCACCCTTTACCGTATATACTTTATGATCCAGCGGTTCCGTCGTCGTGGTAGACGCACCTGCGGGGAAAGCATAGATACAGAAAGTCTTTCCATCCGTCATATCCGTTGCCGCGTCGGCACGGGTCGAAGCCTCGTCCGCCTCCGCCCGGTAAAGAGAGAAGCGGAGCGATACCGGATCTCCCTCCTCCGTGCCGGGTTCCCCGGGAGCCTGTTCCGAACATCCTGTCAGTCCCGGCGCTCCCAGCAAGCAAAGGCAACACCCTATCCAAAGTTTCAGTCTTTTATTCATCGTTTCTTGTTTTAGTTCACCACAGAGTACACAGAGTAACGCGAAGTGGATCGTTTTCCACTAAATCCCGATACTCGTGTTCTGGTTCGCATCGTTTTTCCAGTCCTCTATCTGTACCGAGCTCAGCTTACCTCCCATTTTGTCCACCGTAATCAGATAGACATAATGCTTTCCCGCCTCCCACTGCGCTGTCACCGATTGGGTTTCAAACGCATGCGCTTTCGCGGCAGCTTCTCCGTCCACACATACCTTGAGCCGGAACGAGAGCACCGTTTCTTCTTTCGCCATCGGCGCCACGAGGCAGGTCACGTTCGGACCTTTCTGGTTTTCTTTCAGCTTCAACTCCACGCCACTCGCCTGCGCCAGTGTCAGTGTCGAAATATCCGACAGACTGTTCAGCAATCCGCTTTTCAGGTTCATCGTCCCGATGCCTGTCCGCAGACGGTTGGTTCCGCTCAGCACATCCACCTGTATCAGCTTTAGCGCTTCGGTGGCCGAAGCCGACTTCACGATACGGAAACTGACTTTGGCCAACGCGTGCTTCATCTTGAAGCTGACGGTTCTCGAGGAAAGTGTTGCCGTGACGGGGGCTTTCCCCGTATCCGTACCCACACCGTAGAGATAATCGGCCTGCCCGGTAGCGAGAAAATCAGTCAATGACGACGGAAGGTTCACCGCCGTCGTATGTTCACCGTCACCGGACGCTTGGATGGCTGCGGGAGGATAATAGGCGTATAGCAAGGCATCACCCGAAGTGCTGTTCATGATCGTCTGCTTGTCCGGAGTCCAGACTCCTTCTTTCAAGGAGAATGTCATCAGTGGATTGTCTCCATACGCCGCATGTGGACTGGTAGCTGATGCGGTAGTGGTGGCATACACGTCCACCTCGGTGATAGCGGTTGCTTCCGCACGGGTGACGCTCTCCTCTCCCTCCACTTCGATCCGCTGCAATTCCAGTGCGCCTTCATCGGTGGCGAATCCGTCGTCCGAGGCGCATGAAGCCGTCAGGCATATCCCCGCTCCGAGGGCAAGCGCCATGTAGAGGCGATTCGCCGGCTTCTTCATTCGATTGTATTTTTGTAGGTTCATATCTGTTTTCGTATCTGTTTTTCATTAAGTGGCGTTTCCCGCGTCCTGCTCCGTTGTCTCTACGAATCGTTCTACGGTGATACCGTTCAGGATCAATTCATTGGTGGACGTAAAGTTATACTGGTAGTTGTATCCGGCTTTCAAGATATGGGCCGCCTTCTCGGTGTAGCTCTTCTCCGTTTCACCGGTGTCGCCGGCCTTCACCTTGATCACAAACGTTCGGGAGCCGGGCTTGACAATGGCCACATACGTATGCTGCTGAGCGGAAGTTCCCGCTGCCGAGGCGCTATAGGCGTTGATCGTCTGCGATTCAGAGGCACCGGTGGCAATCCCCGTACCCTCCAGGCTTGCCGTGCCGGGAAGCTTCTTGTCACTATCATTATTTCCATACTTCACCACCAGGGTCACCTTCGCCGCTTCTGGAGCGAACGAGAACGTAGCCTTATTGCCATCGAGTACTCCTGTAGCCGTCAGCCGGTTGCTTTTCCAGAAATTGGTGGCTGTGCGCTGATCGGTTAGAATCCGGGTAAACGCCGTAGGATACGAAGCCGTAAACGTTTCACTACCGGTAGTGGTGAGCGCTATTTGTCCGCTTGCGGGTTGCCAGGTGCCGGTTGTGCCGGTGACCACCCGTTGGTAGTCGGCAGTTTTCGTGCCGTCCGTAATCCGGATGACATCACCCGCTACAAATTCACTTTTATCATAATCATCGGCATGCGAGTCTGCCGCCGCACGGGTAGCGGGACTCCCCACCTCCGCCGATACTTCCAACGGACGGGGCAAAGCATCCTCTTGCGAGCAGGCGGCCAGCAGAATCGGGAAGAACAGGCAGAGAGCCGCCCCGGATACCGATAGGATTCTATTCTTTTTCTTTTTCATGGGGTTACATCAAACTAATATTACATCAAACTAAGTTACATCAACTTAAGGTTCCTGTATGCGATTCCCCGCTTTGCCACTCTTTGATCTCCTGACCGGTGGGAACCAGCACATTATTTTTCAGGGTGAGCGTATAGGTGTAGTGGCTGTTCGCCGCCCTTGCGCAAGTGAGGGTGACGTCATAGACCACTCCGTTAGCATCCGTCACCGATACCTCTATCGACTGCTGGGAATCAAGCGGGGCGATAATGCCATGCCAGGTATATTTCGCATCGCCTGTACCGCCGGGGTGATACAGGTAGACGGTTTCATCCTTGCTTGCTCCTCCGGAGTAAAGCCCCTTCCCGGTTACGGTCATACTCGTAAAATCCTTGGACAGTGTGTTCTTTCCCGAAAACTTCAGGGTCAGCTTCACGCCTTTGTGCACAAAGGCGCTTTCGCCTGTAAAGGAGAGTGTTCCGTCACGGCCGATCGTCACCTTCTCAGGAGTCTCCAGCAGATTGCTCAGGCGGTAGTCCTCACCTCCCGCCTTTCGCTGGTCGGCACGGATACCCGAGTATTCGATAGGGTAACTCGCCTGGTAGGTGGCTCCGGACTCAACGAGCAGCTCCGTACCCGTCACCGAAGGTTTCCACTCGCCCGTACTGCTGCCGGAAGAAGCGGCGTTCAAGGTGTAGTCCACCGGAGTGGATGACGAGCCGTTCCGCGAGCGGATGATACGGATTTTGTCACCTGCGGCAAAGGTGCTGCGGTCGTAACCGTTGTCGGCTGCCACGGCACGGGTCCCGGCTGCCACGGCCGCCCGGGTCTCAGACTCCCGGCCTTCACCGGAAGCGCAGATCGCGGCGGACACCGTAAGCGGAGTCCCTTCGGGCAACGAAGGGGTCAGCGCATTGTCCGAACAGCCTGCGGTAAGCAGCAGGCAGCCTAAAACCGTTTGGTATAATCTATCTGTTTTCATACTGAATCATTCATTCTGAATCATTTGTCATTTGTCATTCTGAATCATTTGTCATTCTGAACCATTTATTGTTCTGAATCATTTGTCATTCTGAATCATTTGTTTCATTGCCAGCCGGGATCTACGTCACTGCTCCCCCCGGAAACTTCCGTCCACCCTTTTATATCGACAGGTTGCAGGCTGATTCCCCGTTCGCCGAGCGTCAAGGTATAGACGTAGCGATATCCTTTCTGCCATGCCGGGTTGAAGGCATTGGTCGAGAGGGTAAGATCCCGTTCGGTAGCGTCCGAGCTTTGTTCACCCAGTGTCAGCGTCAACGTCACCTGCGTGCCCGAAGCTGCCTCAGCCTTCGGAGCCACCAGCCCGTAGGCCACTGTAACGGGGCCCGAGGTGCCGACCTGTTGCGGATGGGCCGATGGGGTAAAAGAGATTTCACCCACCGCGGCCAGTCCGGACAAAGCGCCATCCGTCAGGGACATCGTGCCGGCCGATCCGGATCCGGAAGCAGTCGTACAGTAGAAAGGAGTAGCGCTGCCCGCTGCCGTAAGCTTAATCTTCTTTACATAATCGTATGTCGGATCCGGGGTGCGGTCGTTCGCGTTCTGAATGCGGAACACGACTTGCGACAAGGCGTGTTGCAGATAGAGGGTCGGCGAAGCAGACAGGCTGTTGGCGGTAACCACCGTAGCCGAACCTACGGTAGCGCTGCCGGAACCGTAAAGATAATCGGCGGTAGAACAGTCGTAGGTATTTCCTCCGTCGAAGGTTTGCCCGGCAGGCACGCTGACGGGGAGAGCAGGCAAGACAGTACTGCTACTGCCACCGCTGCCGCTACCACTGTTGCCTCCGCTACCACTGCCGCCATCGCTCTTCAAGGCTGTCGCAGCGGGTGCCCAGGCATAGACCGTTGCTTTTGCAAGGCTGACGTAGGTAGAAGGATTGCTCGTCCACTTCGTACCGGAATCCGCTTTCGTGAAGGTCGCTCCCCCGGCGTTGCTGCCCGGATAGAGACTGCCGTCCGCAGCGGCGAGGTAGATGCCAATGGTGCTGATCCGGTCTGCACCCGTACCAACATCGTTGATCATGCTACGGGTGGAGGCGAGCGTGGCACCGGCATGAACACCGGGCTGCAAGAGGACGGCATCGCCGTCGGTGAGAACGGAGTTCTCACCGGAACAGGCTATGCAAAACAGGGATGCGGTCCCAAGGAGCAAAAGAATGAATACGTTCTTCATCTATTATCTTGTTGAGTTTTTCTTCTATCACTTTATATCCAGGTCCGTGCTTGACGTAACCGTTGTCCATTGTGTCACGGTCACACTCGAAATAACGAGTTCGGAACCACTGAGCTTGACGGTGTACAGGTAATTCTTTCCGGCCTCCCATTTACTGTCGCTACCAGGCAGGGCGACTTTATAATCCTGAGCATCAATCGTCAGCGTAGCTTCCACGGTCGACTTATCGGCCGTGCTTTCAGGCAGGACGAGGATACTGGCTTTCTTGGCGTTATTTTTGGCGGTGGTTCTGGCCTGATCCGTGTCAGCCGCTGCTTTGGACAACGTATAGTTTGCTATATCACGTGTATAGGTCACTGCGACCGGAGAGCTACCTGCAGTGATCGTACCATCCTTAATTTTCATTGTAGGGTTGGTACCCCCATTATTTAGTACATTTTTAGTATCTCCACTTTTATTGGCTAATACCAGTTTGGAAAATGTACCGGTATTTTTATAGGTATGATCCGCATATACCCGGAAGCTGACCATCGCAAGGGCGTGCTTCATGGCGAGCGTCACCTTTCCGGTTTTACTATCACTACCGTTTTTATAGCTGGCTTTCACCGCAGTACTCTGATCGGCATACATATAGTCCACCTCTCCGGAGGCTGCGAGAATCTTATCTTTTGTACTGGTTTGACTGTCCGAATTGTCAGTGGATTGAAAGTCGATCTTGGCGTTAGGACTTCCAGTAGACCCCGGAAATACAGAGATATTGATCGTGGAATTATCAGTGTATTCACCACTTGAACCACTGGCCTTCAGCGCAGTACTGCCACTCTGAAATTCACCATTACTACCCGGTTGATACGCCGGATAATGCGCATAGATCGTAGCCTCTTCCGCCGAAAGATAGATTTTATCGGTCGTGCTGCTATTGCCCCATTTCGAAGAGCTGTAAGTGTACACCCCATAGTTATTCGTTGTCTTATTCGTCGTTTTGCTGTTGGCATACACCGCGATGCTTCCTAATGCATTCCCTACAGCCGATACATCCGAGCCGGCATCTATCGCGCCGCGTGTCAACACCACCTGTGGCGACACCTGCAATTCCGCCACCCCGGTATCCTGTCCTTCGGGCAAGATGCTTTCACTGCATCCGACAGCCAACAGCAATGCCGGAAGAGCCATAAGCCAATGATATTTCGTTTGGTTAATCATCATGTTCGTTTTATCTTTTTTTAAATTCATGTATCTAATCCGCATCCAGAGTGCCGTCAACAGTCACCGGAGCCCACGCCTGCACCGTTACCGAAGTGATTCCCAGTTCATGGTCGCCGATGTTCAGCGTCACTACATGTGACATGCCCGCCTGCAACGGATTTTTCCCGCTTGCGTTGGAATCACCGAACGTAAGCGACACATTATCGAATGTACCTATTGATGTTTCTACTTTCAGCGTATACGTGTTGCTTCCGCCTCCATTGCCGTTGTTTCCGCCGGCTTCCAACGGAGGGAGTAAAAGTTGCCCCGCAGATACCGGAGTCTGGCCGGTCACTTCCGTTCCTTCTCCGGCTCCGTTCTGCGTAAGATCCACCGTCAGTCCCTGGGGATGTTCGGTTGTGGTGGAGAACGTCACCTCTCCCGTAGCCAGCTTCAACGAGGCAAGCGGTTTCGCCTCCTTCACCGTGATACTCTTCACCCATACCGACACCCCGTTTTGAAGCGTCTTCTTCGCTTGAAAAGAGAGTTGCGTCAATTGATGATCGAACACCAGTGAAGGAAAGTGCCCGTCCGCCCAGCGGTTTCCCTGTATCTGAGAAGCGTAAAGCAGATCGGTCTGCCCTGTGAGTACAAAGGAAACCGTACCGGCATAAGTGCCCGTTCCACTGCCCGAAGCGGCTTTATCCGGCTCGGCGTAGGGGGCGTAGCTTACCAGATAGAGCCAAGCTCCCCAACGGGGATAAATGGGCGCTGCCTTACCGGCATTGCCCCAACTGACTTCACCGTTGATCCCGACAGTTCCTTTCCAGACACCCTCTTCGGCGGCAACCACCGGAGTGGTGTAGTCTCCCCCGGTTCGGGAAAATACCATGGCGGCCTCAAACTCCGCCTGAGGCTTGCTGCCTGCCGAGACCGCCGCCCTCGACGATACATCGCCCTCCAGAGCGGAAAGCTCCACCGGAACCTCCTCCTCACCCATCAGCGAGGAACGGTCCGCGTCGGAGCAACCTGCCAGGAAAACTCCCGGCAGGCAGAAAAAGACAAAAAGCGAAATATGGCGTTTCATGATCATGGCAGACATTTTATGTGAATCAGTTCAGATCGGCATGGCCGGCATCACCCGCTACCCAGTCGGTTACAGTGGCGGTTACGGTCATCTTCGTAGCATCCGCCGGAGTCAGAGGCTCGGTCACGTTCAGGGTGATCAGGTGTGACTTACCGGCCTCGGTAGACAGGTCTGTTGTATTATCCTGCTTTTTGATTGTCACATTACTGAAAGTGATATCAGTGCCTCCCACAGAGATCACCGCATCGATCACGACTTGGCCCGAAGCCTGGATCATCAACGGATTACCTACCCGCACAGCATCTGCACCCAGCGCCACACTGGAAATACCACCCACATTCATCACAGCGGCATCCGTCCACTTGCTCACACCGGCCTTACCCGAAGCCGGAGCTACGTTGACCTCTGCAGGCACCTGTGCGTCCTGCACGCTGATTTTCTTTAAGCTGACGGTTTTATCGGTCCATTCGCCACCACTTGCCTGAGTGGTGAGCTTCATCTCAAAGTTGAGCTGGGTGGTCAGGTGCTTGAACGTAAGTTCAGGGTTACTTGCAGAACTGCTGCTACCGGCCTCCGCCGCGTCGGCGAGCATCACGTCCTGCTCCCCGTCTGTTTGGGGAATCGTCACCGTTGTACCGCTAACCGTTCCCGCAGGAGCCACAGCCGCCAGCCAAGACTTCGTGCTGGCAGTCGTATGGTAATAAAGAATCGGGTTGAGTGACACCGTGGCCTTAGAACCCGCCTTGAAAGAGGCGGTGGAAACTGTGGCACGGGTTTTCAGTTTGTTCTGTCCGTTTTCTTCCTTCACTTCATTGGCAAGCACCGGAGAAAACTGAGTCCAATCAGCAGCCTGCTCACCGTCAGCCACCAGCACCGTAGCCGTCACATCACTGCCTACGCCCACCGCCGCGCGGGTCTTCACCATGCCCTGCACGCTTTGCGACACTTGGATAGGAGTCGCGTTCACCGGATTCTCGGGCAAAAGGTCATTGTCATTGCTTGAGCAGCTTGCCAGCAAAAGGGCCATAGCCGCCACACTTAGTTTCGTTTTCATTGTTTTCTAAAAGTTTTATAGTTAATAAATATGTCTATTGTCAGTAAAAACGTTTATTGTTCTGTTTCGGCAGACCGATTGTCCACCAGTTCCCCACTGCCGGAGTCACCCTCCTGCCACCGTCCGACCGTAGCGACAGCTACAATCTCCACCGGATCGGGAATGACGGGATCGGGAAGTTCCACCCGGACGGTATAAGCCGTTCCGCCTTCCCCCTCCCCGCCTTCGAACCGTACGGGAAGGGCACGGTATTCGCGGTCGTGTGTCCGGTCATCGTCTACCGAAAGCACCAGGTCGATGGTCAGCGTAGCGGAAGGCTGCACCAGCACATAGCCCGGCAGCGTCAGCTTGTTGCCGTCAAACGGAAGGCCCTCCGCCTCTTCGCCCGCTTCATAAACGGGCACGCTCACCGTGCGCTCACCCGGCAAGAGCGACTCTTCGGCCAGGGAGAGGGTCACCTCGTCCGTCAGTCCGTTCAGATGGAGCGACCGCACACGGAGCGCCCCGGTATCTTCGGCCTCTACCGTGAGTGTAAAGATCAGTTGCGTCAGCAAGTGCCGATACAGGAGCGATTGGCTGTCGGACTCCCCGAAAGGAGCGGAAAGCGATCCGTTCTGTTCGCCCGTCAGCATCAGGTCTTCTTCTCCCGTCAGGCGGTAAGTCAGCCGCCCGTCAGCCGTCAGCGGTGCCGGAGGATAGTATCCCCGCAGATAGAGCGCCGAGCCGTCCGACGGATAGTAGCGTTCGGGCATCAGGCGGATCTCGTTGTCCGTGGCAATGCCGTCCCAGCTCCCGTCGTACTGTCCCGTACGTACACCGTAAGCGACACACACCGGGGTATCGCCGAAAACGTCCACCGTCGCACGGGTACGGATACCCGTAAAGAGACGGATGGGAACCGGCTCCGGTTCCGGACGCGGTTCGAGCGAGCGCTCCGTACACGAGAAGAGAAGCTGGGAAAGAAAGGCAGCTTTCAGTATGTATTTCAGTTTGAGTATCATATTCCCATTGTATTTCTAAAACCTATATCCCAGCCCCAGGTTGATCCCCGTCAGGCCCCAACGGACGAAGGAGGCCGGATGGTGATAGTATGCGTGAGGAGGTTCGTTATCATAAGCCTTGGCGGACGAATGGAGGTATCCCCCGCGCACTCCCGCCTCGATGCCCCAATGACGGGACAGGGGGACATACACGCCTGCGGAGAGTCCCGCATGCCAGTAACGTCCGGTGCGGCTTCTGCCTGTGGCGTCCGTATCGCCTGCGGGCGAGGGACGGTAATCGAAATCGCCCGACTGACCGTAGACACCCAGATAGAACCAACGGTAACGCCCGTCACCTTTCAGCCACAAACGGGGTTCGAGGCTGTAGCCGGAGACGCCCCAGAAACGGTGATCGCGCCCGCCTTTCCAGTCTGAATACGCCGCAGAGGCCATCACAGACCAACGGCGGGCAAAGTGAAGCTCCAGCGCCAGGTTGGGCCTGAAAGCTCCCAGGCGGCCTTCCGCCGTCAGCCCCGACCAGTCGGCAAGGTTCGTCTTCAGGGAGAAGACCATCCGACGCGGATTTTCTGCTCCCGACCCCGCAACCGTACCGGGATGACCGGCCGGACCGACCGGTACAAAAAGAATGGGGGGCGGGCACGGGCGGTTGTCCGGAGCAGATGGGACCGCAGGAGGCAAAAGCGGATATCGGGAGGCATACATGCCATAGTTGCGGCGGGCGGCGGATAAAGTATCCGCACCCGCAGGCTCGCGCAGGCAGACAATCACCACGTCGCGCTCTTCGCCGGGATAGCATACGGCATGGTTGTGAGTCACGAAATACTCCTCTTTCATGCCCTTGCGGGTGATCAGTTCGGACTTCACACGGCTGCTACGCACATAGGCCAGCCAAAGATTGTCGTGTACGCTCCCGCCCGAAGTGCAATGACCGTCTACATAGATACGCATCTTCCCGTCGGCGATAGGGCCACGGAAAGAAGAGACAGCGGCAAACAGGCGTTTCAGCTCGTGATTGTTGCCTTGATAGTCGGCATACAGAACGTCACGCCCCTGTACAAAACGGAACGTGTGCAACGAATCGCAGTCCGAAACCGCACGTGTGCCGACACCCCGACCGCAGACCGGTGCGGAGAGCAAAAGGATATATCCGAGCAGCAGTAAAATTCTGTTCATGGCGGCAATCTCTAAAAAACGGTTTACAAACAAAGTTCTGTCAAATGGATTTCACTGAATATGCTGCGCATCATCTGGTTGACAACCCCCATACGGGAGGCCACCGACCCATAACGGCCATAGACACGCTGCTCGTCTACATCCGGAGAAACCGGACACACCCCCTCGTGCAGGATCAGCAACAAGGACAGCAGGTCGATGGAGCCCAAAGGCTTGCACAGTTCATAAGAAACGGGACTATCGGGAGATTCCGGGCATATACAGCGAATCAGCCCTCCACGCTCCAACAGGGGAAGGAGGACAGAAACATTCCGGAAAGCGCAATCGGAAGAATCAGGAGGACAAGATATGCCGGCATCACGGTAATAGATGTAACGAAGCACCCTGATAGCCTCCTGGGTTAAAATTGTAAGCATAACTTTTTGTTTTGTTTGTGAAGACCGTTACTTTGTAGGTAACGGCATTTAACAAATATCTGAAACAGACAACGTTCTAAACCGAATAATTAGATTTAAACAATAAAAGGCATCCGATGATGGCAATAAAATGTTCATCCACGTTAAATTACACCAACGCGGACAACCCTTCTTATTGCTTTTTTAAGAGAAAATAGGGAAAACTAATGCTAAGCATGCATCTTTTTTAAAATTAATTATCTTTTTATTGAAAAACTTGCCTTTTTATTTGTTTGTGTGAAAAATAATGTCCAATTTTGCAGCAATAAAGCGATGCCGTTACCTACAAAGTAACAGACTACCTACACTACTGATTATAAGCGTAATACCCTCAATACATTCTACCTTTAAACCGCACTCAGCACATAGTTGAGTATCTTCCTGTTTGTCCGGTCTACTTCCTTATCACCGAAAGGTTTCAGGTAAGTTTCCGTAACTTTCACCGAAGAGTGTCCCAGCCCACGGCTGATCACTCCCACGGGCGTCTCCTGATGAAAGGCAATCGTGGCCCACGTGTGACGCGCGGTGTATGAACTGAGCCTGCCGTCCAATCTCAAATCCACCGACACCCGTTCCAGCCTGCGGTTCAGGTTGCGCAGTTCACATTGATATTCCTGATAAGGAGTCAGCGCCTTCTCCTGCCGACGTTGCCCGGTACGGGGTTGTCCCAGGATGGGCAGCAGGTAGCTCGGATGATCGTTCTCCGCCATCCTCCGGTTGATGATGTCCATCGCCTCACGGGGCACGGTAATGCTGACCTCCTGCCCCGTCTTATGCCGGCAGTAGGTCAGCACCCCCTTGTCAAGATTGCTCCTGCGCAGGTGTGCCAGATCGACAAACGGGATGCCCCGCAGCATAAACATCAGCACAAACCAGTCCACAGCCTTCGCCGAGGCCGATTCATCCGGACACCCCGACATGCGGATCATACGCCCCACCGTGCGGGCATCCACGGCACGCTTCACGTCGGAGCGCGTACCGGTGTATACCTTGTCGAAAAGCCCGGTCACATATCCCGGACGCCCCTTCATCCCCCGGTTGTAGCCCGCACGCAGGGCACGCATGTAAGTAGACACCGTGTTCCAGCTAAGCCCCCGGCCAAGCAGCAGAAATTCGTAATTCCCCAGAAACGCCGGGGTCACCTCTTCAAATCCGATCTCCTCCTTTCCAGCGCTCTCCCTGAGCAAACGCAGCATGTTGTGGTAAATGCGCCGGGCGGACTCACGGCCCTCTTCACGGAACCTTTCAATCTCCGAAATCATAAATACTGTTAATGTTTCATTCATCTTATTCATTGTTTTTAATTTACAATATCCCCTTAAATATAATTTGTAAAGAAAGCCGGATAAGCGAACCTATATCTTTACAAAACACATCTAAAAAGACTTTACGGAACAATCCTTGGGACGATATGCTGTACACTTTTTGTATATCTTTGCCGATCCTAACGTCGTTTTAACAAACATTGGCATCCAGCCATCCCATACAAACCTCAAAGTAAGATGAAAAAGAGCATCCAGGACCTGAAAGAGTCATTAAGAAAAAAGGAACAGAAACAACAAAGACTGCACGAACAAGAAGATAAGATAGAAAAAGACATCCGTGTGCTGCGATACCTGATAGAACGGGAGGAACAGGCCGCCTCTGCACAAGCCCCCCGGAAACGGAAAATCGCCCGAAAGCAGGTAAGCGACTTCTTCACCCGGATCGCCCTGTTTTACGAAGACCTGCAACGGCGCCTGGACCTGCGCATCACTTACCGCTGCTTCTGCCGCTGGCTCTGCACCCGCTACGAGTTCGAGTCACGCTACCGCGACCGCCACAAGTTGTCGCCTTGCACGGTACTGGGGTATTTTAAAAGGGAAAGAGGTGGGTAAGCTTCATCAGTCAACCTACATAGTGGGCAATGCTTATGAGTTGCTTAGTATATGCTACCATAGGTATATAAAAAAATAAGTTCCGCCCTGG
>ERZ791803.270-NODE-270-length-36782-cov-4.159365_pt1 | contig 36782 bp, 22 predicted proteins | sample MGYA00510307_ERZ791803 | MGnify/ENA primary metagenome ERZ791803 (study PRJEB30046, sample SAMN00791963) | human gut metagenome | study: EMG produced TPA metagenomics assembly of the A metagenome-wide association study of gut microbiota in type 2...
CCACACCATCTTCCGCACCTTCCCCACCCAGTTCCATACCAACTGGCAGTGGTGGCCCATGGCTTGCCAGCGTGCGGTGGAGCTGCCCCGCGGACTGCGGGCAATCGTAACTCAGCTGGACACCTTTTCCCGTCTGCGGCATCTGGGAATGCTCTTTGAGTTCCGGTGCGGCGGTGGACAAGTGTTGTTTTCCTCCATGGATTTAAATGGCTTGAAACAGTATCCCGAGGCCAGGGCGCTCCAGAGAGCTATTTATCGTTATCTGGACTCGCCCGACTTCTGCCCGGAGCAGGAACTGTCGGTCCAAGCGCTGACAGATATACTGAGTCAAAACAAACCGGAAACATAAAAATACGGAGCGTCTGCATTTACAGGCGCTCCGTATTGTTATCTGAATCAATCCTTGGCAGCTGGATACTCATTACACAACAGGCGGTAGGGGGCTTCGTCCTCCTCAATGGCGGGGAAGCGGCCCAGCTTCTCGTAGAAACGGTTATCCGTGTTGTCGTCGTTACACTGGCTCACCTCGCCCAGCAGCACAGGCCCGGAGCCGGGCTCCACCTCAAAGTCGTGGTAGAGGTAGGGATAGATGGTGATGCTCTCACCGGGGGTCAGCCGGACCTGGCTGCCCGCGGGAACCACCATTTCCCGGCCGTCCACGTGGACATGGACCTCAGACTCCTTGTCCAGCTCCTCATCGGGGGTGGAGTTATACACCCGGATGAGCACATTGCCTCCGCCCCGGTTGATGATATCCTCCATCTTGGACCAGTGGAAGTGCATGGGGGAGTACTGGCCCTCCTTGATGTACAGCAGCTTCTCGGCGTAGGTCTTGGTGTACTTGTCCATCTTCAGGTTGCCGTTGCGGATGGTGATCAGGGAAAAACCCATCTTGTCAAAGTTACCCATGCCGTAGTCGGTGATGTCCCAGCCCAGCATGTTGTCCCGGATCTCGTCGTAGTCGTGGCCCTTCTCCTGCCACTGCTCCGGGGTAAAGTCACAGAAAGGAGGCAGAGCAAAGCGGTACTCCTTCACCATCTGCTCCATCTCCTTCAAAGCGGCATTGATCTCACTGCGTTTCATGGCTATCGCTCCTTTTTTGGCCGTCACGACCTCTTTAAAACACAGTGTATCACAAGCCGTTTTTCCTTGCAACGCCTTCCAATCAAGGACCCCAAAACAACATGCCCCGTATTTTCCGGTCAGTTATGTCACAGGAAGAATCTTGACCTGGAAGGGGGCCAGTTCCTGTCCCAGGACATAGACAGAGACCTCGTTGTGGTTGAGCAGAATACGAACCTGGCTGTCCCCCTCACCCCGGAGTACTGACTCCACGCCCTCGGGCAGGTCCAGCCGCTCCAGACCGACTTCCTCCATGGCCTGGCCAAGCACCTGGTCCAGGATGGCCTGTTCAGGGGTAGTTCCCAGATAGTAAGCCGCACCCTGCCCATAGGCATTGCGGGTGATGGCTGCGTAGGAGCGGTAGAAGGGATCATCATAGCGCCACAGGGCCTGGGCTCCCTGGGGTACCACCATATCCCGGAAGATACCGGCAGTACCGCTTCCCTTCTCCCCGGCAAGGGGGATGCAGTCATACGCCTGGACACTCTCGGTCTCCTCCACATACAGGCCCAGCAGATCACCGCAGTCCACAGGGATGGTCTTACCAAAGACCAGGTTGTTGTCCCGGTCCTTCACCGCCGTGCGGTAGGTTACCACCGCCACGCCGCCTCCGGCCACATAAGCCTTCAGCCGGGCGGCAAAGTCGGGATCAGTGACGATCAGATGGGGCACCAGCACCAGTTTGTAATGGGAGAAGTCCCGGCTGGCGGGGATAACGTCCACACTCTGGCCCGCCCGGAACAGCCAGCTGTGCAGCCGCTTCATCTCCCGCTCGCAGTCCAGCAGGCAGCTCTGCTGCTGGATCCGGAAGGAGGCCAAGGCGTCAAAGTCGTAGAGGATGGCCACATCGCTGTGGACGGGGGTGGTGAGGACCTGCTCATAGGGACGAACCTCCCGGAAGAAGCTCTGCACCTCAAAGAAGCGGCGGCGGGGGATATTGTCCGCATCCAGAATTCCATAGCAGAACTGCTCAGCTCCCTTGGTGGCTCCCCGGTAGCGGAAATACATCAGCCCCTCACAGCCGTGGGCCATTCCCTGCCAGCTCCACAGCTTGGCCTGGTTGGGCCGGGGCAGAAATCCGGTGATATCATGGCCCTGGGCTCCCATGATGGCCTCGGTAATCCAGAAGTTTTCCCCTCTCAGCCCTCGGATGTAGTCCAAACCGAAGGCGATCTCGCTGGGAGACAGAGGCTCCTTCTGACCGCCCCAGACCGGGTAGTTGTTATAGGCCACCCGATCCAGCTCCTGAGCCACACCGGAGTAGTCCACACGCTTGCCCAGCCCGCCGCCGGGGAAGTCGTGCATCACCACAGCTCCGGGAATGATCTCATGGAGCAGCTTGGCCTGGAAAGCGGCAAAGGAGCGGATGTTCCAGCTGCAAAAGCGCTCCCAGTCCAGACGGAGAGCCGGGTTGTGGGTGGCAATCGTGGGGGTGGGCAGGGGAATTTCAGCAAAAGAGTTGTACTCCTGGCTCCAGAAGGTGGTGCCATAGGTCTCATTGAGGGCGTGAATATCGCCCCCAAATTTCTCACTCAGGAAGTTCTGGAACTTGGCGCGGCACCGGGGACACCAGCACTGGTCGCTGCCCTCGTGGCCCAGCTCGTTGTCAATCTGCCATGCCACGATGGCCTTTTCATTCTTGTAGTGCCGGGCCAGCTCTGTGACAATCCTGGTGCAGTGCTCCCAGTAGGGCAGGCTGCTGTAACAGGAGGTATGGCGGCCGCCGAAGGCCCGGGAGGATCCGTCAGGGAACTGGGAGAGGATATCTGGGTGCTTGCGGATCAGCCAAGCAGGTGGCGTGGCGGTGGGGGTACCGAAAATGATCTGAAGCCCCTTCTTTTTGGCCATGTCAATGACCCCGTCAAAGTAGGAGAAGTCAAACTTTCCCTCCTCTGGCTCCATGTGGTGCCAGGCAAATTCGCCGATCCGGATCACGTTGCACCCCAGCTCCAGGATGCGGTCCATATCCGCCTCCATAATGGCGCTGTCCCACTGTTCCGGGTAATAGTCAACACCTAACAGCATAAGATATCCTCCTGTAAATCGAGATAAGCTGATTCTGGTTATTAGCAAAACGGGTCTGCGCTCCACTTGGCGCATTCTCAACCGTATGATACCAACAAAGGCGGTGTATTGTCCAGGGACCAGTGCCGTTTTAACATGGAACAGTTTAAAACATACTTCAGTCTTTTCTCCAGAGCGAGAGGCAAAAGCACCCCAATTTTTCCACACGCAAGGAAAAATTGGGGTGCTTTATGAATTAGCAATATTGGCACGCAGTTCTCATCCTCTGGAAATCTGCTCCTCATGTTCCTTCCACTTCTGATTCCAGTCGCTGTATGCGGGGTCTGCGCGGTGGTCGGTAAGCCCACCCTGCTTTTGCAGGTAGTCGGCCAAGAACTTAGTTGCCTTCACCGCGCCGAAGTGGTTCAGGTGATCTCCCTTGTCAAAGGTATCCTTTGTCCAGTCGATACCCACGGACTCCAGATTCATATCCACATAGGTACAGCCCAGCTCATCGGCAAACTTCTGGATGCCGTTGTGCCGCTCATAGCTCCAGTTGACAGGGCTCGGGGTGCTCACCAGCAGCAGCTGCGCGCCGTGGCGGTCGCACAGCTCCTTGATGGCTCTGACGTAATACTGATTCACCAGAGCAATGGAAGCAACCTTATCGGTGGGATGCATGTATTCCTTGTTGTCACAGGGCACCACCTTGGTGATGTGGGCATGGCCTTTGTAAGGATGGGTCTGGGTGGCGGTGACTTTCTGGGTAACATCATCCAGGCTCAGGTCCTTCCAGCGGTCGTGGTAACGAAAGACCGGCAGGGCTCTGGACAGCTCCTCCAGCACCACATTATCCAGCTTGATGGGACGGTAGATGGCCAGCGTCTCCAGGATGACCACCTTGGGGTGCTGCTTCTCCAACGCCCGCTCCAGCATGGTCCTGGTGTAGGTGAGCTTCTGGGCGTCGGTGCCGCAGGTATAGCTGGTGTACCCCGTCTCCTTCCACATCAGCAGCGGGGAGTAGCCGTTATACGATTCGCTGTCCCCCATCACCAGAATATCGATGGAGTCCGGGGGTTCCCCCAGGATACCATTGACCCGGGCATACTCCATTCCTGCCTCCGCAGTGTTATCTTTCGGCGCAAAAATACCAGATGCAATATAAAGTAAGGCAATCAGCCCAGCAAAAAAGAGCAGCCAGGCGATTACTCGTTTGAAATAACCCATGCAACGCCTCCTAGGAAATTAAAATCCCGCATAGATGGGGTCCACCGGCACATAGCCCGCACCGTAGGCGCCGAAGATGATCAAAGCCAGAAGGACGGCGTAGTAGACCGCCACACGCAGCGCAACCGGCGACTGCCGCAGACGCGTTCCGAGGTGGACACCCCGCTCCTGGGCGATTCCCACCAGCACAAGCACAACCAGAAAAACCGCCACGAGCAGAAAATCCTTCTTCCGCATACCCATCTGGAACAGGCTCCCGCTGCGGATACACGCCAGAGAAAACTGGGTGACCATCTTATGGAACATAGCCAGCCCGTTGTACAGTCCATTGGCCCGGAAAAACAGCTCGCCGATGCACACCAGGATCCCGGTGCGCACCATCTGGAAGCCGCGATAGGGGACGCTGGTGCGGGAGATGCCCAGAGCCCCCGTCCACCGGACGGTCAGAGGCTCGGTCAGATTGCCCAGCAGGATCAGGGCAAAGTGGTACATTCCAAAGAAGACATAGTTCCACGCCGCTCCGTGCCACAGGCCGTTGCACAGCCATACGCAAAACAGGGCAATGGATCCGGCAACCAGGGGACCGTAGTGGCTGCCCAGACGCTTGCGGGCCTTTGTGGTGAGCTTTTTCAGGGGCTTGGACATGGACATGGGATAGAAGATGTAGTCCTTGAACCAGGTGCCCAGGGAGATATGCCAGCGCTGCCAGAACTCCGGAATGGACCGGGAGAAGAAGGGGCGCTGGAAGTTTTCCGGGATGTGAAAGCCGAAGATCCTTCCCGCTCCCACCGCCAGGTCCATGGTTCCGGAGAAGTCCATGTAGAGCTGGATGGTATAGCACACGGCGGCCACGGCAATGACCAGGCCGTCATAATCCTCATAGTGATCAAAGACCGTTTTGATAAACAGGTTGAGCCGGTCGGCCACCAGGATCTTTTTCAGCAAGCCGTAGCTCATCCGCTGCAATCCCAGCATAAAATTCTGGTAGCGCAGGGGAGGCGCCTCCCACAGCTGCTGGGCGGTCTGCTGATAGCGGCAGATAGGTCCCTCCATCAGCAGGGGGAAAAAGCTGAGGTAGAGGGCCAGACGGAAGAGATTGCGGTCGGCGGGCACTTTTTGACGGTAGACATCAAAGAGGTAGGAGGCCGCCTGCATGGTGTAAAAGGAGATGCCGATGGGCAGCAGAAAGTGAGGGATACGCAGGGTGACAGGCAGGGACAGGGCTTGCAGCAGGGCGTTATAGTTGGAGAGGAAGAAGGGGGTATACTTCAGCACCACCAGCATGCCCAGCTGGAAGAGAAGGCCCAGAGCCAGGATTCTGCGCTGCTTGGTCTGCGCTCTGGCACGAAGGGCCCGGCGTTCCTCCTTCGGTGTCTCCTCCAGAAGCTCTTTGGTCCGGGCCTGGTCGTGGGCCAGCCACAGCCCGGTATGATACATAGAGAGGGTGGACAGGAGCAAATAGGCGATCAGTTTTCCGCTGACCGCCCAGAAGCACACATAACTAAACAGCAGCAAAACCGCCCGCCGGCCCCGCTGCCCCGCCAAGGCGTAGAGCAAAACGGCGGCCGGCAGGTAGAGGGCCAGATATCCGGGGGAAAAGTAGGAGGAGAAAGAGAGCATCTTATCCTTCCTCGCGCAGACGCTGGATCATCTCCCAAAGGCGCTGGGCGGAGTTGAAGTTTTCCGGGATGATCTCCACGGTGGGTACGGTGATATCAAAGGCATCCTCCATCTCCGCTACCAGGGAGAGGATGTCCAGGGAATCCAGGTAGTGTCCGTCAATGAGCTCCTCACAGTGGAGGTAGTCCACATCGGGCTGGATCTCGTTCAAAATTTCAAGCAGCTGTTCCATGGTATCGTCTCACTTTCTATCTTCATAATTTGGGGTATTCCAGGTGCAGGTCTGAACGGGGCTGCGCAGGCAGAGCACCTGTCCGTCCGCTCGGCGCAGCAGTACGCCGGGCAAGTCCCGGCTGAGAAAGAGGCTGATCCCCTCGGTCATGCAGTAGGCTCCCGCGTTGCCGAAGGCCAACACATCCCCCACCTCCAGCCGGGAGAGGGGGAGCTGTTTGACCAGGATGTCATTGACCGTACACAGGGAGCCGCAGATGTTCCAGTTCTCCACCCCGTCTCCATCCCGGGGAGGCAGAAGCTCCACCTGAGGACGGCGCATGGCCATGCTCTGGCCAAAGTAGACCAGCTGGTGGATGCCGCCGTCCACAATGGCGTAGTTCTGGCTCTGGTTGGTCTTTCGGTCCACCACCCGGGTCACATAGGTGCCGCAGCTGGCGGCGATGCTCCGTCCCAGCTCCAGGGTGAGTCTTCCGGGAAAAGACAGCTGGGCCAGCTGCTGGGCCGCCTGAAGGAGGACCTCCTCATCCTGCTCCGCGTCGTCGGCAAAGTAGGATACCGGGAACCCCGGCCCCAGCTCCAGTTCCGGAATGGGACCGTACTGGTCCTGGAGGGAGGAGAGAAACTCCTCCAGCATACGCAGCTCCCGCCCCAGGCGCTTGACCGAGGTCTTTTGGGTACCAGAAAAATACTGGATACCCCGCACCTCAATCTGGGGGTCAGGCTGGGCGAGGATCTGGTGGATTTCCTGCCGCTCCAGTCCAAACTGGCTGCCGCTGGTCAGACGCAGCAGCAGCTTCAGCCGCCGTCCATGCTTCCGGGCCACCTGGCACAACAGGTGGTACTGGGCCATGGACTCCACGGTGCAGATCATCTTCTGTACATCTTCCCGGCTGGCCAGCTCCTCCATCCACTGGGGGTCCTTATATACGCCGGAGATCACATACTGGCTGGGCTCCAGACCAAGCTGGCGGCAGATGGCATACTCCCCGGGGGAGCAGATCTCCAGCCGCTCTACCAGAGCGCTCACCTCCCGGGCCAGGAAGGGGTTGGCCTTCACCGCATAGCACAGGGCGGTATCCTGAGGCAGGACCTCCCGCAGGTGAGCCACCCGGCGCTCCAGCGTCTCCCCATCAAAGAGATAGAACGGGGTAGGAAAGCGCTGGGTCAGCTCCAGCAGTTCTGATTTATCCACGCTTTCCGCCCCCTTTCAGCAGTTCTTTGCGGTCGATCTTTCCATTTTTGGTCAGCGGGAACTTTTCCACCACCGTCAGGGTGCTGGGCACCATGAAGTAGGGGAGCTGCTCCTTGATTTGGCGGCGCAGCTGGGCCGCCTCCACCTCGCCCACATAGAAGGCGTGGATCTTCTGCCGCTCCTCCTCGTAGACACAGCAACAGCGGTCCACCCCCGGCAGGGCGGACACGGCCCGTTCGATCTCCTCCAGCTCCACCCGGTGGCCCAGGTGCTTGATCTGAAAGTCCTTGCGGCCGCTGTACATAAATTCTCCGTCCTCGGTATACCGGCCCAGGTCACCGGTGCGGTAGATAAGCTCGGGGTAGGCGGGGTTGCGGGGGTCGGGCACAAAGGCGGCCGCCGTCTGCTGGGGCGAGCGGTAGTAGCCCAGGGCCAGCGCCGTCCCCCGTACACACAGCTCTCCCACCTGACCGGGCGCATGGACCTCCCGGTCCTCTCCGTCCAGAAGGAAGACCTCCTCGTTGGGGAAGGGCCGTCCGATGGGGATACCGCCCTGGTAGTCCCGCTCCCGGTCCAGGATGTGGTAGGTACAGTTGCAGGTGATCTCGGTAGGACCATAGAGGTTGACAAACTGAGCCTTGGGGAGGTGCTCCATCCAGGTTTTCAGATGCTTGAGCGGCATCACCTCGCCGCTGAAGAGCACCTTGCTCACCGTATCCGGGGTGCGGTAGTCCAGACCGTGGAAGGTGCTGATGAGGCACAGGGCGGATACCGCCCAGACGAGGGTGGTGACCTTGTGCTCACACAAAAAGTCCAGCAGCTCCTTAGGCCGGGAGAAGAGCCGCCGGGGAATGATAACCAGGGTAGCCTGAGCCTTCAAGGCTCCATAGATATCCTTGACCGAGACATCAAAATCAAAGGGAGCCTGATTGCCGATGCGGTCATTTGAGGCAAAAGAGAAGGTGTCAACAAAGACATCAATGAAATCCAGCACCGAGCGGTGGCTCACCAGCACTCCCTTGGGCAGCCCCGTGGAGCCGGAGGTAAAGTTGACATAGAGAGGGTCGGTATCGATCATCGCCGCGCGGACTGCCGCCAGCTGGGACTGATCCTCCTGGCTGATCATCAGCTCCTCCACCAGCAGAATGGAGGAGGCGGGGAAAATCTCTTCCATCACACTGCGGTGGGCCTGATCGGTGATCACGCAGGATGCACCCAGCACGGATTGGATCTGCTGCAGCCGCGCCACGGGCAGTTCGGGGTTAAAATAGGAGTAGAAGCCGCCGGCGTATACTACGCCAAAAAAGGCGCTCAGGGCGGCGCAGCCTTTTTCCATATAGATGGCTACCGGCTGCCGGGGCCGGATGCGCTGGGACAGGGCGGCGCCCACCGCCCGGCTGATATGGCACAGTTCCTGGTAGCTGAGGCTGTGTGTCTCATCCACACAGGCAGTCCGCTCCGGCGACAAAGACGCGGCCCGCTCCAGGTATTGAAGCACGTTTCGAATGGGAATCACCTGCCGTTTTGGATTAAGCAGCTTTTTCTGCTGTTGAAATTATCATAGCAGGCCCTGCTTAACGATTTGCGGTAGGGAATCTTAAAGATTCTTAACCTGCATGACTATGCAGCGTACAGGTAAAATGCTCTAAGACACAGTCAGGACCCCCGGCTGAGCCGGGGGTCCTGACTTTTCATTAGGCTAAATTCTACGATTGAAGCAGACTACGTGGGTTCGCACAGACCATTTGAAACAGGTCTTCTTCGGAGATGCCGCACTGCAGCAAACACTGCATATACTCCAGCATTCCTTCATCACTATACGGGGAATTAACCTGCCCAAAATCAGTACTCAGCACCACAGACTTACAGCCCACATGTTGGATCTGCTGGGCAATTACTTCTATAGGCGTTCTCTGATAATAGCTGGTGAAATAACAGTGTTCCACCATAGCCCCTTCCTGTACCGCCTGATACTGCTCCTCCAAAGAGTATTCATTCGCCGGATTATCCGCATGGGTCAACACCACATGCTCCACACCGCACTCCCGAGCAGCACGAACTACAGCCAGTCCCTCCCGGGAACTAAGGTGACCGGTTCCCACTACCATGTTATACTCTGCAGCAATTTCTAATACCTGATATACCTCGGGTAATAGATTCCCGTCATCTGAAAAGACACTTAAAAATTGAGACACGTCCATACCATCATTGCTATGGCGGTACTGCTGGTATGATCTGGCCTCCAAAGTGGGGAACCAGAGCATTTTTCCTCCCATCTGCGCAGTACGCTCCACCGCCTGGGGATTGATTCCTCCCACCGAACGATTCAGCGTAATCCCTCCCACAATATCCAGTTTGGGAAATAAGGATCTCAACACAGCCGCTCGGCCGGCAGTATCGGCAAAGTGGCTTTTGATTGCACATCCTGCCATACCTGTTTTCTCCAGACGGCGAGCCAGTTCCAAGTCGTCACATTTACGCGGACTCACATCCGGAGCAGTATGAACATGCAGATCATACACCCCTCGCAGCAGTTCTTTCATTGCTTAGCCTCCCGATTTAATTAGTAAGGCAGGAAAATGGGCTGGAGCGCAACTACCACTACATAAGTGACCAGAAGCATGGGCAAACCAATCTTCATAAAGTCCATAAATTTATACTGAGTCCAACCCACAGTCATCATATTCTGAGGCGCAGCAAAGGGGGTTGCATAAGAGGCCGCACCTGCCAGAGTAATGGTCATGGCAACCGGATAGGGGCTGACCCCAATGGTCTGAGCAATCGAAATACCAATGGGCAGGAAAAGCATAATCGTGGGAATATTGGACATGACCTGAGTGAGCAGCGCAGCCGCAAAGAAAATAATCGTGGTAATCATGAAGGGGCTGGGGTTATCACCCAGAATATTCAGAATCTCCTGTGCCACTGCATCACCCAGGCCGCTGTTTGTCACGCCGGTAGAAATTGCCGTCAGAGAACCTACCAGGAGCATACAGTTCCAGTCAATGGCTCGAATTGCCTCCTGAACAGACATGCACTTAGTTCCCACAATCACCAGTGCGCCCACTGTGGCAGCAATGTGCATAGGAACATTATCCGGACTGACTGCAATGACCACAAGGACACACAGCAAAGTGATTACAGAGATGGCCGCCTTTTTCCGGTCCAGAGGCTTTTTTTCCGTCTTGGCAAACTCGGGGATATACTTGGTATCCGGAATCAGCTTACGTCCAATCAGAGTAAAATACAAAGTTCCCAAAATACACACGCCTACACCAAAGGGGGTGATGCTGAAAAAGCCAAAGGGCGTGATCCCTAACTCCTCCATTACACTGTTGGCAGTGGCATTGGAGCCTACACCTACCAAGGTGACAAAACCGCCAAATTGTGCACCAAACAACAGAGAGAGCAACGCTTTGGAAGGCCCAATCCCCGCCGCAATACACATGGCAGTTACCAGAGGTGCCATCGCGGTCATTACACCAATGTTACTGCATACAGAGCTAAGTGCGCAAGATACGACCAGCGTAGCCAGGATAATGTTGCGTTCGCTCTTGCCTGTAATTTTTACCATTTTCTCACCAATCAAATCGGTGATCCCAGCGTGGAACAACGAAGATCCAATTACCATCATACCGGCTAACAACACGATTGTTGTACTGTTATAACCGGTAAAAATATCATTTACAGTAATAATTCCGGTGTAGGCAAATACAATAGAGGCCCCAATTGCGGTAACAATAATAGGCCAGGGTTCCCAAATAAAAAGCACCACTGTGGCAACGAGAATGATAAGAGCAATTGTCATTTGGCTCATAGTAGATTCTCCTTCACAATATTTTATCGAAAGAGCAAACTGTCAGGGCTGATACACATCATCAATGATCTCATATCCCTTTTCCGCCAGGGTCTTCTCCACCCAGGCCCGGTTGGCAGTGCCGTCCTTAGCGGCAGCCAGCTTCTTCTCATCGGCAGCCTGGAACTTCTTGGCATCCTCCAGAATCACTGCAGCGTCCTTGCGGGGAATGCAGATCACACCGTCAGGATCGGCTAAAATAATATCTCCGGGATTGACACTGATACCGCCGCAGGCGATGGGCACATTTACCTCGCCGGGGCCTTCCTTGTAAGGGCCGCCGGGAGTGGTACCGGTGCAGTAGACGGGGAAGTCCCAGTTGCCGATCTCATCAATATCGCGGATGGGACCGTCCAACACAATACCTGCTACCTTCTTGGTGTAGCGCAGATAGGCCATCATGATCTCACCCATCAGGGCACGGGTGTCATCCTCCTCATTGGACACCACCAGCACATCTCCCTCCTGGCAGAAGTTCAGAGCGGCATGGAGGGTCAGGTTGTCGCCAGCCCGGCATTTCACTGTGTAGGCAGGCCCCACCATCATCTGATCTTTGGGCTTGCTCACCAGATGGATCCGGGGATTCATGGCACAGCTGCGCCCCATCACATCGGCGGTGTTGGAGGCGGGGATATCCTTGAACTGGGCCATGATCTCAGGATCCGGCATTTCACGCTTTAAGTAAATTCTCTTTCCCACACTCATAATTTTATCTCCTTTTTTGCCTCCAGGGCAATTATTTCTGAATCAGGTCCCGCAGCTCCGGCACCACAAACTTGGGGGTACGGCCGGAGAAGAAGTCATCAATGGCTTGCGCGCACGCCACGGAGGAGCGGCTGGAGGCCTCCTTGGTGGCCCCGCCGATATGGGGGGCGGTGAGCACGTTGTCCATGGACACCAGAGGGTTGGCCGGGTCAATGGGCTCCTTCTCCAGGGTGTCCAGACCGGCACCGGCAATTTTGCCAGCCTCCAGTGCTCGAATCAGGGCGGGCTCGTCCACGATGGAACCCCGGGCAGCGTTGATAAGATAGGCAGTCTCCTTCATCAGGTCAAACTCCCGGTCGCTCACCGAGTGGATGGTCTCAGGGGTGGCAGGGACATGCAGAGAGACGTAGTCGCTGCGCTTGAAGATTTCATCCCGGTCCTGCACCAGCTGGATGTACTCAGGCAGGCCTTCCTGCTTGGCAAAGGGATCAAAGGCCAGCACCGTCATGTCAAAGCCCAGAGCCGCCTTCTTGGCCACCAACTTGCCGATGTTGCCCAGGCCTACCAAGCCCAGGGTCTTACCCTCCAGTTCCGTTTTGGGAATCCCCATCTTAGCCTGCCGGTAGTCGGTAAGATATAGGTTCTGCACCTTTTTGAAGTTCCGGGAACAGTAGAGCATGTAGAAGATGGTCAGCTCGGCCACCGAGATGGCGTTTGCCCCGCCGGCGGTGCACACCAGCACACCGTGCTTACGGGCAGCCTCCAGATCCACTCCGTCGTATCCCGCCCCGTGGCGGGCTATAATCTTCAGCTTGGGGGCAGCATCCAGGATCTTGGCGGTCACCTTGGCGGTACGGATAATGGCTGCATCACAATCTTTGATGTCGGCGATGATGTCCTCCTCGGTAAACCCCCGGCCATCCACTACCTCATAGCCGTGCTCCCGCAGATACTCATATCCAGCAGGCAGGATGGGCTGAGGCAGCAGCACACGAATTGCCATATGGATTCCTCCTTAATTTCTTTGTGCGTTTTTTATAAAATGCCATTGCGTTTTTTCTGAAAACAGCGTAGTATAAACAATACCAAAAAGCAAACAGCGTTTTTTTCATTTTTCTACAAAGAAATTTTGTAGGGAGGCATCTGAATGGATCTGACCAGCCTGTATTATTTTCGGGAGCTATCCAAAGATTTGAATATGACCAAAACTGCCGCCCGGCTCTATATCTCCCAACAGACCTTAAGTAACCACATCCATCGTCTGGAGCAGTATTACGACACGCCGCTGTTTTACCGCAAGCCCAGTCTCTCCCTCACCTGTGCCGGGGAGTTTGTGCTGGCCTTTGCCCAGGTGGTGGAAAAGGAGGAGGTCAACCTGCGGGACATTCTCTCAGACATTGAACACCAGGAACGCGGCACCTTACGGGTCGGCGCCAGCGCGGCACGGGGAACTCAGTTTCTTCCCCGCATTTTACCTGACTTCTACGCCCACTATCCACAGGTGGAACTGCGTTTTGTAGATGGCCTGTCCCAGCAACTAGAGCGGATGCTCTCCAACGGGGAACTGGATTTTGCTGTGGTACTCTCCGGTGAGTACCGCCCTGATCTGGTGGAACATGAGCTGTGCCGGGACCCAATCTATCTCTGTGTCCCGGAAAACCTTCTGCAGCAATATTATTCTCCTCAACAGGTCCTAACATTGAAAGAACGTGCTGCTAATGGGGCAAATATAAAAGACTTTTCTCACGTCCCATTTGCACTGATGACCAATCGACTCGGTTCCCGGCTCCAGGAATGTTTCCTTCGGGAGCATGTGACTTTGACGGTTCCCTTCACCGGTCCCTCCACCAGTCAGATTCTTCCGCTGTGTGCCATGGGTGTGACCGCCTGCTGCTGCTCCCACCTGAGCCTGGTGGAGGCTGGCAGCCAGCTCGGCGATCAAATTAACATTTTTCCTCTTTTAGATCAAGGAGAACCTATGGTTCAGCGTCTGAGCCTTTTGCGGCATCGTCAGCGCTATCTGACCCATTTTTCCAAGTACTTTATGGATCTGCTCTTTCAAACAGCTACCCAGCTGGAACAAGTGCAGATCAGCCGAACTGTTTGAGCACGCTTCGTCTGAAGTGAACTGTATATTTCCTGCCGGAAAGCTGAAATCCTCTGTATAGGAAAAGCCATCCTATACAGAGGCTTTTTATATCTCTGCCACCTGTGTTTTAAGCCGAGAAGAACGTCAATATAGCACGTATTGTTTTGTACTGTATTTCCTTGATACACATGTATTAAGTAATACACAATACCAATTCCCTCGAATTTTTGACACGATTTTCGCTTAAATGCGCTACTCTTTGATCATGTTCTTTTTTCTTCTTTTTGCGGTTTTTACCCCAAAACATTGTGCAGTTATCATAAAATATGCGTACTATATTTTCTATTTCCTCCACTTGACTCACAATATGTATTAAAATATACTGTAGTTACTAAATAATACATCCGGAGGTGATTACACCGTCGTTTCCCGCATAACCAAACTGTAAAGGAGAATTGACCATGACTTTGACCGACGTATTGATTGACTTTTCCCTCATCAGTCTTCTGCTTGTAGTAAGCGCTTGGCTGCGCCGGAAAATCAAACCTCTGCAAATGTACTATATTCCTGTCGCCCTCATCGCCGGAGTACTGGGCATCCTCCTGGGTCCCGACGTACTTGGCCAGGTATCTCCCGTCTGCATCTCGTTCTCCAGTTCCATCGGCCAGTGGGCCGGCGTGCTCAGCGCCATCATCTTCAGCTGTTCCTTCCTGGGACTGAAATTAGAGAAGGTCTCCGGCCCTGCTCTTCAAACATACTTCCTGGCCGGAACCATTCACCAGGCTCAGGTCATTGTAGGCCTCACTGTCACTGCCGTGCTGGGTCTTGTTTTTGCAGATCTTAAGTTTGGCTTTGGCATCCTGCCTGTACTGGGCTTCTATGGCGGCCACTCCATGGCCATCGCCGGCGGCACCATTTTCGACGAGGCCGGCTACATGACCAACGGCGCTCAGGTAGGCGCCACCTTCGGTACCATCGGTATGCTGTGCGGCGTTATCTGGGGTATGATCCTCATCAACAAAGCGGCGCAGCGCGGAATCACCAAGGTAAAAATGAAGCGGGAAGACATGCCCGAGAGTATGATGACCGGATACATTCCTGAGGGGCAGCGTCCCTCCATCGGCAACGCGGTCACCGCCTCTGCCTCTCTGGATCCCCTTGGCGCTCAGCTCATGCTGGTAGGCTTTATCATTCTGTGCGGTCACTTGCTGCGTACCGGTCTGATCAAGATCAACTCTTTCTTTACCAATCTCCCCCTGTTCGCCTGCTGCCTGATCTTCAGCGCCATCTTCTGTATCTTCACTCAGAACATGCCCCGCATTAACCAGCACATCGACCGTAAGACCGTGGTTCGTATTTCCGGCGCCGCGCTGGAATACATGATCGCCTCCTCGATCGCCACCACCAGCCTGAGCGTGTTCACCGCTTATGCCGTTCCCCTGGTTGTGGTCAGTGTCTGTGTGGCTGTTGTTACCTATGTGGCCTGCTTCATTCTTTCCAAATGGGTACTTCCCAAAGAGGATCGCTTTGAAACCTCCGTTGGTCTGTTTGGACAGTGTAACGGCGTATTGGCTACCGGCCTGCTGCTGCTTAAGGTTGTCGATCCTGAATTCGAGACCAATGCAGCCACCAACATCACCTCTTCCAGCACACTGGGCTACACATACCAGCTGCAATATACCCTGGTCTTTGTCGCCCTGTGTATGACAAAGCCGCTGTTTGTCTATCTGTGGAGCTGGCTGCTCTTTATCGTGCTCTTTGGCGCCGGCGTGTTCTTCGGCAGAAAATACCGCCGCGCTTAACCGAAATATCGTTTGGATTTGTATATCATTAAGGAGGAATTACCATGAAAAATACCAATTGGATGAAAGAAATGAGCTGGACCGAGTTCCAGGAGCGCAAGGCTACCTGTGATACCGTTATCATCCCCGCCGGCGCCATCGAAGTGTATGGACCTCAGCTGCCCCTGGGTTCTGACTCCATTGTCTCCAAGGCAATCTGCGAGCTGGTAGCCGAGAAGACCAACGCCATGATCGGTCCCTTCATTGAAGTAGGCGAATCCGCCCCCCTCTATCAGTTCCCCGGCACCATCAAGCTCATGCCCAACACTTATTATCTGGTGATGAAGGACATCATGGAGTCCCTGATCCGCTGGGGCTTCAAGAACTTCATGTTCATCAACATGCATGCCGGTAACGTGCCCATCATCGGCCAGCTGTGCCGGGAGTATCAGCGCTCCCACGGCATTAAGTGTGCCCAGGTAGACTGGTGGCGCTTTACTCAGCCCAATTCCGTGGGCATCTGCGAGAACACCGGCTGGATGGCTCACGGCCACGCCAGTGAGTGCGGCACTTCGGTCATGCTGTACCTCCACCCCGAGTACGTGGATCTCTCCAAAGTGGAGTGTGTGAAGATGGATCCCTCCTTCACCAAGTATCCCGACATCGTCACCTATGACGAGTTTGGCTCCAAGACCCCCAACGGCATCCTGGGCGACGCCACCATCGCCTCCCGCGAAAAGGGCGAGGCCATCGTCACCAAGTGTGTGGATCGTATTGTTTCCTTCATGAAGGAGACCTTTGACTGCTGATAGATAGGGGATAGAAGATCATGAACAAGTTTATTGCTGCGGCCATCCAGATGGATTCCACCGGAAATCTGCAGGAAAATCTGGCCGCTATCACCGATTTTGTGGATGAGGCTGCCGCCCGCGGCGCCAAGCTCATTGCCATGCCGGAAAATGTAAACTACGTGGGCACCGAGAGCGCCGCCAACGCCGAAGAGGTCCCCGGCGGTCCTACCTTCCGCCATCTGTCCGCTCTGGCCCAGAAGCACCAGGTCTGGCTGCACTGCGGCAGCATCTACGAGAAGAACCCCAACGACCCCCGTCCCTACAACTGCAACATGGTCATCAACCCCAAGGGCGAGCTGGTGGCCAAGTATCACAAGCTTCACCCCTTTGATGTGGTGATCAAAAACGGTCCCGAGGTAAAGGAGTCCGACCGCATCTGCCCCGGCAGCGACATTGTCACCGTGGATACCGGCGAAGTAGGCCACTGGGGTCTCTCCATCTGCTACGACATCCGCTTTGGCGAGATGTACCGCCTTATGGCTCTGGAGGGCGCACAGATCCTCTTTACCCCCGCTGACTTCACCATGAACACCGGAAAAGATCACTGGGAGCCGCTGCTGCGTGCACGTGCCATTGAAAACGGATGCTACGTGATCGCTCCCGGCCAGTATGGGATCAAGCCCAAGTTCCAGGCCTACGGCAAGTCTCTCATCGTGGATCCCTGGGGCAATGTAATCGCCAAAGCGCCCGATCACCCCTGCGTGATCACCGCAGAGATCGATCTGGATTATCTGGATAAGGTCCGCAAGCAGATCTTTACGCTGGAAAATCGCCGTTCCGATCTGTATAGCCTGACCAGAGTACAGAAAGGCTGAGTATGAGCCGGCAAAAGGGATTTCTGCTTACCATACTCTCGGCGGTCATTTTCGGCACCATGCCCTTCTTCGCCCGGCACATTTACGCCGCCGGAGGGAACTCTATCACGCTGTGCTTTCACCGTTTTTTCTTCAGCATCCCATTTCTTTATATTGTGGTTCGCTGGGTGGTGAAAGCTCCTATGCGTGTGACCCGCTCCCAGCTTAAGCAGATCTTCCTGCTCTCTCTGGGGATCGCCGGCACCCCGGTGCTGCTGTTCCGCTCCTATGTGTACATCTCTTCCGGAACCGCTACGACCCTGCACTTTGTCTACCCGGTGCTGGTGCTGTTGGGCTGCGCCCTGTTTTTCCGGGAACGCATCACCCCCCTTCAGTGGCTTTGCTGTGCACTGTGTGTGGCAGGCATCCTGGGCTTTTACACTCCCGGACAGTCCGCAGGCTCCGCAGGAATTCTGCTTGCCTTTTCCTCGGGCATTACTTATGCGTTTTATGTGATCTACTATGCCCGCAGCGGTCTATCTGTTCTGAATCCCTATGTGTTGTGCCTGTACCTGTCCATTTTCAGCGCGGCAGAAGTGTTCCTGATTGCCCTTTTCTCCGGGGAACTGGTCATGAATCTCCCCGCCAGTGCATGGGGAATCAGCATCATCTTCTCCTTCTTTGTCTCCGTGGTAGCCACAGTCTGCTTCCAGATCGGAGCCAAAGTGATCGGCCCCCAGATGGTATCTATGGTCAGCACCTTCGAGCCCCTGACCAGCGTGCTGGTGGGTGCACTGGTCTTCCGGGAGGCTATGTCCTATCGCTCCATGGTAGGCGTTGTATGTATTCTGGCCGCCGTAGTCCTTTTGGCAGCCAAAGGACAACCTCAAAAAAGCGCCGCTTAATCCTGCGTGCCCTCAGTTTTCCGGGGGCACGCATTATTTTTTAGAATTTGACGGCCTCTTGCCCCCATGCTAAAATATTCCTACGAGAAGGGGATGGAGCTATGTCCGGATTCATCAATAAAATTACAGAACACTTAGGTGAGCTGTCTGCCGCTCATCAAAATGTAGCCAGCTATATGCTGTACAACATCGACAAGGTCGCCTTCGGCACCGTGGAGGAGTTGTCCCGCCAGATCGGTGTAAGCACTACCACGGTGATCCGCTTTGCCCAGCGCCTGGGCTATCGGGGATTCTCCGATCTGCAGAAGGACGCACAGCAGATCGTTCTCACCAAAAGCGACAACAACGTGGACACCTCTCAGACAGCGCACCTGCCCGCTATCCACGCTCTGCTGGAATCTTATCAGCAGGATATGCAGAATGTGACCGCCACTTTTTCCAACCTTACGGTCCAACAGCTGGATCAGGCGGTACAATGGATGCAGGAGGGAAAATGCCTCTATCTGTTGGGCCTGCGTATGGCTTTCACTCTGTCCTACTATGCCTATGCCAGCTGGGGCCGTATGCGTCGGAATATTCGCCTGGTCCACATGGAGGGTTTGGAGTACCCTGAAGATATGCTGAACATGAAACAGGGAGACGTATGCGTGTGCTTTGCCTTTCCCCGCTACGTAGCCGATACCTTGCGGCTGCTGAAATGGATGCGCAAGCAGGGGGTCCGGGTGATCCTGATCACAGGTGCCAGGAAAAGCATTTTGTGGGACATGGCTGATCTGGTTCTCCCTTGCCATGTCAAATCTTCCTCGTATCAGAACTCCTATTCCGCTCCCTTGGCGCTGGTCAATTACTTTACCAAGGCTCTTTCCGGTCTCAATCAGAAAACCATCTCTGACCTGCTGCGCAACTCCGAAGAGCTGCTGGGAGAAGATTTCTATTTATCCAACTGACTCCCAGCTTTACTTAATCACAGACGAAACCCCCGGCTGTTCACTATGAACTGCCGGGGGTTTTTATTCGTGATAAGCCAGGGAGGCCATTTTTCAATCAAAGTAACTTCCGCTTACAGTTTTTCGCTGTGTTCTTAACAGACTGCGGCAAGGCCACCTTGTTTCCTGATTCTTCTATTTTTGATTTCAAAAGCATGTATCATTTTAACTGTCAGAAGTATAAGTCAATAATTTTCCACATTTATACAAGAAGCATAAAAGAATACTTAAATTTGGTAAAGATTCTTTATTTTCCTTGTATTCCAATCTCTATGTAGTACAATGAGCTTGCCTGATGCAGGCAAAGGAAACCAATAAATTCCAAAATTTTGACATAGGAGGAATTTAACTATGAAACGATTGCGAACACGATTATTTAGTATAGCAATGGCTTTCGCTATGCTTATTGGTCTGCTTCCCGTAACGGCCTTAGCCGCCGAGGGAAGCGCCGCCAGCATCAATGGCGCAGAATACGCCACCCTGGCAGAGGCCTTTGCTGCAGTAAAAGATGAAGCCGTTACGGTTACCCTTCTGAGGGATACAGAGGTCCCTTCTCCGATTACGATTGCCGAGGGCAAAACCGTCACCCTGGATATGCAGGGACACAAAATCTCCGTCAGCAATGATTTTTCCGGACGTGTATTTGTGAACAACGGCACCTTTACCATCCAGGGCAACGGCACAATCGATGTGACCGCCGCCGGACAAAATGGCTACGGTTCTGTAAACAACTTCGGTACGTTGACCGTGTCAGGCGGTACCTACACAAATCCGAAAGCATCCGATGCCAGCAACTTCTATAACCGAAGCGGAGGCACCGCCACATTTGAAAATGCTGCCATTTATGGCGGCGGCGGTTGTATTGCCACCGCAGTAAATACCATTACTACGATTCATGGCGGTTACTATGAAGATGAAACCTATCCCGCCATTGAGAACCGGGGCAACATGCTGATCACCGGCGGCACCTTTGTCAACACATCCTGTTCCTCCTGTGACAGCAGATGGGGCTATACCGTTCGCAGCGGAGAAAGTTCTGCAAACGCCTACCTGAAAATTCAGGGTGCAGCCGAGGACAGCGTAAAGGTCACCGGCGTTCAGGGCGGTCTGGCTGTTGTCGGCGGTACTGCGGATATCTATAACGGCATCTACAAAACTACAGCTTGCAAGGTCCATACCACTGGTGCAAGTGCCTTCTATGCCGGCTATTTCACCGGCGAGTCCTACAAAACTGCCACTACCATCTATGGCGGCACCTTCCAGTCCTGCTCCAAGACCGCTGTACTGGTGGGCAACGGCAATCCCGCTCCTGACAGCGGCGCAGGCAAAGAGTCCACGGTAATGATCAAGGGCGGTACCTATATAGGTGGCGACACCGCAAAAACCGCTATTACAGTAAATAAAAGTGAGTATGCTGTGGGTGCAGCCAACATTACCGGCGGTACCTTCTCCAGTAATGTAGCGCAGTATATGGCGGACGACCACAAGACCATTCAGCGAGGCGACCAGTGGGTCGTCGGCACGCTGGATGAGTTGGCCGTAGCAGAGGTCAACGGCCAGAAATACCTCACCTTGACAGAGGCTCTCGATGCTGCTGCCGACGGTCAGACCGTCAAGCTGCTGGCCGACTCCACTGGAAATACCAAAGTGGCGATTCGGGACGGCCGCAAGCTGACTCTGGATCTGAACGGCTTTCATGCCGGATTTGCCAAAAATCAAAACATCAGCATCTACCAGGGTGGCATGGATATGATTGGCCGCGGCAAGCTATATGAGGAGCAGCCCAACTACGCTCCCATCATGCTCTACGGCTCCAACGATCCCCAGGCATCCAACTATACCACTGTCACAGTTGGCAAAGATGTAACTCTGGAGGGCTGGTCCGGCTTGTTTATCAACCAGCTCAGCTCCAATTCCGGCGGCGTAAATGCTTTTGGCATCCAAGCTACCGTCCACGGCACTCTTCACAGCGTCAAGGACACAGCCGGTTATGGCGGCCATGCACTCTATGTCAACGGGGACATTCAAGCCGCCGAAGGAAATGTCCCTGAAATCATTCTGGATGGTGCTGTCCTGAACACCGATCTCGGCAACGGCATGTACCTGGCCGGCTATGCCAAAACCACCATCACCGATTCCACCATCACCAGCATTGGTACAGATAGCACCGGCATTGAGATCCGTGCCGGCGAGCTTACCATCAACGGCAGCACCACGGTCCGCGGAGGAACAGGCGCATTTTCAGCAGAGCCCAATGGCAACGGTTCTACCACCGGCAATGTTGCGCTGGCTGTGGTACAGCACACCACAAAGCAGCCCACCGTAGTCACCATCAACGGCGGTACATTCAGCGGAGGCGCCGCACTCTTTGAGCAAAATGCGCAGAACAACGATGCCGAGGCAGTGGCAAAGATTCAAATTTCCGTCCATAACGGCACCTTTAAGGGCCAGCTTTACAGCGAAAATAAAACCGACTTTATTGACGGCGGCCACTTTGCCCAACCTGTCGACTCCAAGTACCTGGACAACCGTCTCAACACCCAGTTGAAGAGCGTCTCCAATCCCGAGGCTCCTTACAGCTACTACACCAGCGCAGAAGAAGGCAATGCCGCCGCTAAACCCGGCGATGTGGTTTCTCCTGTGCAGACATCCCCTTCTGCTGCAACTTATACCGTCACACTGAATTATAATGACGGCCAGACCGCCAACCAGACCTATACCGAGACAGAAAACAGCTTTATCTCTCTGCCCACTCCCACCCGTTCCGGCTATACCTTCCAGGGCTGGTACGCTGGCAGCACCAAGGTTAGCAGCCCCTACAAAGTAACCGGCGATGTGACTCTGACCGCTCAATGGAGCCTCAGCAGCAGTTCCGGCGGTTCCTCTTCCAGCGGCGACTACCAGGTCACCGTTGACAGCGGCAAAAACGGCAAGGTCACCGTCTCTCCCAGCCTCGCCGACAAGGGCGACACCGTCATCGTTACCGTTAAGCCCAATGACGGCTACCAGCTGGACAAGCTGACGGTCACAGACAAGAACGGCAATACCGTAAAACTGACCAGCAAGGGCAGCAAATATACCTTCACCATGCCTGCCTCCAAGGTCACCGTGGAGGCCTCCTTTGCAAAGACTAGCAGTCCTGTGGATTCCTTCCTGGATGTCCGTACCGGCGCCTGGTACTACGACGCAGTGAAGTATGCCGTGGAGAACGGCCTCATGTCCGGCACCGGCACCTACACCTTCGAGCCTAACACCACCCTCAGCCGCGGCATGATCGCCCAGATGCTCTATGCTCTGGAGGGCAAGCCCAGCATCTCTTCTGCCAACAACTTCACCGATGTGTCCTCCAGCGACTGGTACGACAAGGCGGCCAGCTGGGCTCAGTCCAAGGGCATCATCACCGGCTATGAAGACGGCAGATTTGGTCCCAACGATCCCCTCACCCGAGAGCAGCTGGCTCTGATTCTCTACAACTACGCCAAGAGCGAGGGCTATGGCACCAGCGCCAAGGCAGATCTGAGCAAGTTTACTGACGGCACTTCCACTTCCCCTTGGGCTCAGCAGGCTATGTCCTGGGCGGTAGGCGAGGGTCTGCTGTCCGGCAGAGGTGTGAACATGCTCTATCCCACCGGCACCGCTACCCGCGCCGAAGTGGCTCAGATCATGATGAACTTCTGTGAAAATATAGCGAAGTAACCTCATCTTTCTCAAAACAACAGGGACGCTCCACTTGGAGCGTCCCTGTTGTTATTCTTTCAGAAAGTCAGGACTCCCGGCTAAACCGGGAGCTTGAGTAAGCCCTAAAAGGGCACAATACGGGCAACGCCCCTAAAGGGGCTATTTTTTCTTGCTACCCGTAAACGGGTCTATAAATTCCTTGATACTGATTTGGTCCGCGATCTTGTTCTCCTCTAATTGACTCCGTATGTACTCTTGTATCTGCTTTTTATTCCGTCCTACTGTGTCCACATAGTACCCTCTTGCCCAGAAATACCTGTCTCCGTACTTGTATTTTAAATTCGCATGCCGGTCAAATATCATTAGGCCGCTTTTCCCTTTGAGATACTCCATGATTTGTGATACACTGTACTTAGGCGGTATACTGATTAGCATGTGAATATGGTCTGGGCATGCTTCTGCTTCTATAAATTTCCACACTTTTTTGCTCGCATAGTTTCCGCAGAATTTGTCCAACACCCCTCTTGATCTGTCCGTATATGGCTAGCCGTCTGTATTTGGGAGCAAATACGATATGGTATTGACATCTCCATGTCGTATGCCGCAAATTCCCTATATCTTTTTCTTTCATTAAAAAACCTCCTGGTGATTGTTGTTGCAGTTGCCGACCGCAACTTCCATTCTACCAGAAGGTTTCTTCACTATTTACTCTCCCCAGCATAGCTGGGGGTGTCGTTGCGCTAAAGCGGTAACAGCACAAAAATCCACCGTTTCCCGTGGGAAAACGGTGGATTTTTATTTTATCTTGCAGTTTACATTTTTAATTTCTCACTAATTCTTTCAACAACAAGTTATTTCCCCCATTTATGGACGCTGATTGTATTGTTAAACAACTATTTTGAGGATCAAATTCATTTATTAAACTTTACACTAAAAAAGGATTGATTTGCTAAAATCAGGATGTTAGAATGATTTTTGGTTTTACACTTGGCTTTGTTTTCATCCGAACATGAAATAATTACCATTTTTATATTGAAAACACCGCAAAAGTGTTGGCCCCTGAATAACCGCACCGCAGGAGTATTCCGTGAATTTTTATCCTAAGCGGGGCAACAAAACTAAAACGGAGGGAAAATAATGAAACAGCGAATACGGCATTGGTTGAGTATATCTCTCGCCTTTGCCATGGTACTTAGCTTGCTTCCTGTAAGCGCAATGGCAGTATCTCTAGAATATGATGTAAACCAAAACGATGTGGAAATTGTTGACCACAACGGCGCAGAGTGTCCCGGACACATTATTAGGGGTACGTCAAGCAGCGGTGTTACTTGGGAGCAGCATAAAATCACTGTCAACGGCGGCACTCATAAAATTATTCTGGACAATGTTAATGTAAATCCTCGATGGCCTTTGGAACAATCCGCCATGGATATTACCGGCGGAGCCAATGTCACCTTGGTGCTTCAGGGCAACAATACCCTGAACGGACGCTCAAATCATCCCGGGATTTGGGTCGAAGCCGGCAGTTCGCTGACGATTGAAGGTGACGGCAGTCTGTATGCCGCTGCCCTTGGCGGAACGGCAGGTATGGGTGCCGCAGGTATCGGCAGCAGCTATGGCACCAACACAAATTTTGGTGATATTACCATCAAAAGTGGAACCGTGGAGGCTTATGGCACCGTTGGCGGCGCCGGTATTGGCGGTGGCTATGAGCTGAGTTCTGGTACTGCCACAGGTAACATTACTATCACTGGCGGCTGGGTAAAAGCAATCGGTGGTAGTATTTGGGGAGAATCTTCTGCCGGCTCTGGTATCGGTGCCGGTGAAAATGCCAATTATGGTGGCACCATTACCATTTCGGGCGGCGTGGTCTATGCTCAAAGCGGCAAAGATGATATGCCCAGTATCGGCGGCGGTGGACACATTACCGGTGGCGTATCTCACGGCACTTTCTCCACCAATAAGCCCGATGGTTCAAAGGGAAACGCCGTCATTGTGGCCCCTAACGGCATTGGCGCAAACCAAAATGCCGCGGAGTGGGATGGCATTTTCTGCAGCTATGGCAGTGACGAAAATACTGCAACCGTGAGCAACGGTACCGTGGTCCTGAGCGGCGGAAATGCCAACATCCAGGTCTGGGGCGATCCCGAACTGAATTATAACCTGACTGTGCAGAATGGCGCCGACCTGAGAATTGTTGCAAACAACAGAAACAATGCATCCGCAACTCTGACCATGGGCGCTGGTTATACGCTGACCAATAACAGCACGATCACTCTTGGCACGGGCGATGCCGACACCTCTTATCTGATCCTCAAAGGCGGCGTGGGAAAGACCGCTGGCAACGGAACATTGAACGTCAGCAACCCCGCCGCAGTCAAACTGCCTTTGACCGAGGATCTGGTCACCCTTGATCCTGAATCTCCCACAAAGTATAGCGGTAAAGTGCAAAATCCTAATGTCACCGTCAAGCTGGAAAATTTGTGGGAATACGATCAGGACTTTTACAATCCTGCTGATTACACAAAATCTGCTCCTTCCGGCGAGATTAAAAATGCCAATACTTATGAAATCACTCTTGTAGCTACCGGAACGGGTAATCTACTGTCCGGCCAGGATGTTGAGATTTCTTATATTATTAACCCTGCCGATTTGACCGTTACTATGCCTAAGAGTTGGACCGTCTGGAAAGATGAGCCGAACCCCGTTGATACCCTGCCCACAACCCCCGCAGGCCTGGAAAGTAAAAGTGCGACCGCTTATATAGGCGAAATTGATGATGGCACGATTACATGGTATTCCAATGAGGACTGTACAGAGCTGCTTAAAAACGAGGACACGGTGTTTGAAAACAGCGGCTCAGTATACTGGAAGTATACCCACGGGAACGGCAACTTTGAAAGCGGCCAGACGGGTAGTATGCTAATCCAGATCTCGGATACACAGCCGCCTCACGTTAAAATTACCGGCGGTGCCGCTACTAAAACCTATGGTGATTCTGCCTTTGACTTGACAGCCGTCTTGGAGACCCAGGAGGGCAAGCTGGTTACGATTCAGAGCGGTGTGACTTGGACAAGCAGCAATCCTGAGGTTGCTACTGTAACAGGAACTAATGAAACCGCCATGGTCAACATTACCGGTGCAGGCAGCACCATAATTACCGCCACAGTGGATGCATATCAGGGCAGCGGCAACGGCGATGAATACCCCAGTGTGACCGGCACGTTTGTTCTGACCATAAATCCGAAGACAATCACCGTTGATGAAAGCACTCTGATCCTGAATAATCAGCCTGCTTCAAGTGGCAGCTACACCTGGAGCTATGACGGCAAGAAAACCGTCGCTGCTGCGGGCGCACAGCTTTCCGAGGACGGCATTGTTGTCGGAGATATTGGTAAGGTGTCCCTTGATGCTTCTGCGGTTTTAGACAATACCAATGTGGGAGATCGGAAGGCCACGGTCACATATACGCTGAGCGGCGATCGCGCTGAGCACTATGTCTTAAATCCCAAGACATCTACAAAAACCGTCATCATCACACAGGCGGAGAGCAGCAACAATAACGTGACCTCCACCCCCGGAACGCTGACCATTACCAACGATGTTGAAAAGACCTATTTCTTCTACCTCAATGCATTAGATCCTAAGGCGACATTTGGTCAGCTTGGCAGCGTATCGTATTCTGATCCTGTAGTTCAGATAAGTGAAGGAAATGCCTATAAAGACCATATCAGCGCCAAAATCACGGGCAACACCCTGATTGTGACAGTAGATCAGGTCGATACAACTGTAAGCAGCGTCGGCACGATTCAAGTTACCATTTCCAGCACCAATTTCAAGCCTGCTATCGGGACCATCACCCTGGAGGCGGAAAACCTGGATCAGGGCCATTCCACCGGTGACATTACCATCAAGAACAAGTTGAGTGGTAATAATACCAACACCAACGATGTCTTCCAGTATACGATCCAGCTGGAGTATGAGCCCCTGGCCGGAGGTGATCCGACTCCGTTTACTGCCCCTGTGGCCTACCGTGGCACAGGCTCCGTTCAGAATCATAATAATGATGGCACTGTGACCCCGAATAATAAAGGCGTGATCTTCTTTACTTTGAATGGTGGTCAGGAACTGACCTTCTCCGGTAATCTGGATCAGGCCCACAAGGTCAATTACACCATTACCCAGATCGACAGTCTGGGCTATACCACTGCGGTTACTAAGGCAACCGACTTTAATGAAACACCGCAATTCATTGACAACCCGGCAACCGGCTATCTCCACTGTCAGCACGAGAATCCAAGTAGCGGGGTTGAGAACAACGATTGGGCCGAGATTGTCTATACCAATACAAAAAACAGCGGAACTGATCCCGGCACCCGCGATGACTACACCCTGCACTATGTAACCAACGGCGGTAAGCACCTGTCCTCCGAGACCAAGAGCTCCTCCTGGACCAAGGACTATGAGGATCTGCCCATCCCCGTCCGCGACGGCTACACCTTCGAGGGCTGGTACTGGGATCTGCGCCTCACTGAGCCTGTCACCGGCGACGTAAAGGTCAACAAGACCACCGTTACCCTCTACGCCAAGTGGAGCGGCGGCAACTACGGTCCCGACGACACCGGCGTGTCCAAGTGGCTGGAGACTGACGAGCACAATGCCTTCCTCAGCGGCTATCCTGACGGCTCTTTCCAGGCCGACAAGAACATGACCCGCGCCGAGGTGGCTCAGATGTTCTATTCCTTGTTGCTTGACAAAGACGTGAAGATCACCAAGTCCTTCTCCGACGTGCCCGCCGACGCTTGGTACGCCAAGGCCGTGAACACCCTGTCCAGCCTGGGCATGCTGGGCGGCTATCCCGACGGTACCTTCCGTCCCGATGCTCCCATTACCCGCGCTGAGTTTGCTGCTATCGCACTGGCCTTTGCCTACGATCCTGCCAGCGCCAGCTGCTCCTACACCGACGTGAGCGCGAACGCCTGGTACTACACCTATGTGGCTCAGGCCACCAACTACGGTTGGATCGGCGGCTACCCCGATGGCAGCTTCCGTCCCAACAACTCCATCACCCGCGCTGAGGTGGCGGTCATCGTCAACAACATGCTGGGCCGCGACGCGGACGAGAGCTACATTAACCGCAATGCGGATGAGCTGGTCAGCTTCGTAGATCTGTCCACTAACCACTGGGCCTACTACACCATTATGGAGGCCACCAACTCCCACGATTACACCACCTCCTCCAATGGTGAGTCCTGGAAATAAGTCCAGATAACCCGGCATTTCCCTTTCAGCAAGTACAGAGCCCCAGACAGCGATTGTCTGGGGCTCTGTTTCTTTTTCTCCAAGATTAGGTAATTTATTGGATGACCGTACAAAGAAACGCCCTTACGCTCCCGGTTCTTCTCAATCCTGCATATGACGCAATTCTTGCAAAATTTATCTTGTTCGGCTATAATAATAACAATTCCAAAAATTATTACTATTTACTTTAACTGTTTAATTCGTTTTCTCTGGAGCTGGTTTTGCTTCCAGCTCTTTTCTGCGCTCCCCCTTTGCCGCCCGGTACTGGGAGTAAAACAAAAAATTACCGTTCAAGGAGGAAACATGAAAAACCACGTACGAGTACGAATCGGAAGCGCATTATTGTCCCTGACCATGGCACTGTCCCTTCTCCCTGCCAGCGTGCTGGCTGCGGAGATCCCCTCTGTCCATACGGAGGAGGATGTGAGCACTTCTGTCCCTGTGGAAGAAACCCAGGGCAAGGTTACCATCACGGGCAAAGAAGGTTCCTACGCCACCCTCTCCGAGGCCATCCACGCCGCCGCTCCCGGCGACACCCTTGTGCTGGACGGTGATCTGGAGGTGGACTCCAAGATCCTGATCAACAAGCAAATTACCCTGGATGGCAGCGGCTATACCGTAAAAGCGACCGGAACATGGAGCACCAGCAACCTGAGCAAACAGCTGCTGGGCGTCGAGGGAAGCGCTGCCGCCGGGACCGTAATTCAGAACATCACCTTGGACAGCAACGGCAAGGCGTATGGTTTTCAGCCTTACGATGTAGACGGAACCGTTATCTTAAGCAATGTTACGCTGCAGAACAGCGCCGGCACCGGCATGTCTGTAAATGGCTCCTCGGTGATCGCGGATCAGCTGACCATTACCGGCAGCGGATGGAACCAGAGCATTGATGTATCCAACGGCGTTGGAATCGAGGGCAACCCTATGCTGATTTTGACCAATTCCGACCTGCAGGACCCCATCGGAATTTTTGAGGATATCCCTGCGTCCGGTGTACAAGGAAACAGTGCCGCCGTTAAAGTCGACGGAGTGGTTTATCAGGCCGTTGAACACAAAATCGGCGAAAAATATAAACTCATCTATCAGGGTATGCCCGTTAAGATTGGAGAGCAGGGATATCAGACCCTGGAAGAGGCGGTTAAAGCCGCTGCTCCGGGAGACACGATCGAGTTGTTTGACGATATTGCGTTGACCTCCTGTCTGGAGTTGGACAAGTCCCTCACCATCCAGGGCAATCATCACACCATCACCAATACAGCAAACCGCATCATTCGTCTGACCCAGCCCGACCTGGATGTGAAAATTTATAATTGCGATTTGATTTCCAAATGCACAGCCAGCTCCGATGTGCGCGGCATCAGCTTTGACTCTGTGGCCAGCAACGCTTCTCTTCTGCTGGATGGGTGCAGCATTTCCGCATCCTTCTATGCTATCAACATTATCCCCGGCCCCAGCAACATCTCTGTCACCATCAGAAATGGCTCCGTGGCCGCCGGCTGGGCCGCCATCAACAGTTATTCCAACAACTCCACCTTTGTGATCGAAAACTCCCAGCTGACCGGACTGAATGACAAGGGAGAGAGCCAGTGGAACAATTTTGCCACCATCGTATTTGATGGTTTCGGCTTCTCCACTTACGATAACATCGGCAAGTACGGCAGCAACAATACGGTCCGCATTTTGAATTCCACCGTGATGGCATCCACCGAGAGCTCCAATAGCCAGGACTGGCTGTCCCTCCAGTACGGTGCGACAGGCAATCAGGTATATGTGGACAGCGAAAGCCGCATTGTGGACGATGCCGCCAACGATATGAGCGAGGCAATCTACCTCTCTTATCGTACTGGTACCAGCAGCAACCCGGGGCAGACCTATAACCCCGAGCATCTGGTATCGGTCCAGAAAAGTGCTGAGGCCTATCGCATTTGGGCGCCTGCCGGCAATACCATTCCGTTGCCTGACGCTCCCAGCAAAAGCGGATATTCTTTCGATGGTTGGTCTGATGGTACTGCCGTCTATCCTGCCGCCAGCTCCTACACAATGCCAGAGAGCAGCACCATCACGTTGACCGCCCAGTGGAGCGCCATCTCCAGCGGCGGCTCTAGCTCCGGCGGTTCTTCTTCCGGAGATAAGACCGAGACGGTCACCAATCCTGACGGCTCCACCACCACAACGGTAACCAAGCCCGACGGCACCGTCACTGAGACTACCAAGAACCCCGACGGTTCCAAGGAAGTGGTGGAGACCAAAAAGGACGGCACCACCACGACCACCACCACCGACAAGAGCGGCAACAAGACTGAGACCGTAGAAAATCCCGACGGCTCCAGCAAGACCACCGTGGACAACAAGGACGGCTCCTCTTCCACCACCACCGTCTCTGAGGACGGCAAGGTGGAAGCCGAGGTCAAGCTGCCTGCCGCTGTGGTAAATGACGCCGCTGACAAGGGGGAGACGGTGATGCTTCCCATGCCCGAGGTCCCCGTGACCACCAGCACGGAAAACGCCCCCACCGTCACGGTCACCCTGCCTTCCAATACCTCCGCCAAGGTGGAGATTCCCGTTGCGGAGGTCACTCCCGGCACCGTAGCCGTCATTGTTAAGGCCGATGGCACGGAGGAGATTATCAAAACCACCTTGACCACCGACAACGGCGTAGCCGTCACCCTGGCTGACGGCGATACAGTCAAGATCGTGGATAACTCCAAGGAGTTTGACGACGTCTCCAGCCACCACTGGGGCAGCGACTACATCGACTTTGCCACCAGCCGCGAGCTTTTCTCCGGCACCAGCGCCACCACCTTCTCTCCGGAAACTGTCATGACCCGAGCTATGATCGTCACCGTTCTGGCTTCCTATGACGGAGCAGATACCTCCGCTTCCGCCGGTGAGGCCTGGTACACCTCCGGTCAGCAGTGGGCTGTGGAGAACGGTATCTCTGACGGCTCCAACATGGAGAACAGTCTCAACCGTGAGCAGCTGGCTGTTATGCTGTGGAACTACGCCGGCAAGCCCGCTCCCTCCGGTAATCTGAGCAGCTTTTCCGACGCCTACGATACCAGCGATTGGGCTGCTCAGGCTATGGCCTGGGCTGTGGAAAACGGCCTGATTTCCGGCATGGGCGACGGCTCCCTGGACCCCCAGGGTCTGGCCACCCGTGCTCAGGTTGCCACGATCATGAGCCAGTTTGTGGCTCTCACCGCCTGAGCAATTCACAAACACAATTTCCCCTGCGGTGCTTATTACAGCCGCGGGAGGGATATAAGAAAGCCTTGAAATCAAATGATTTCAAGGCTTTTCCTTTTCTATCAGCTTACATATTTTAATTTTTTCCGCTCGCCTTTGCTTTGCAGATCAGCTGTGTCATGGTGCCCATCGGGCAGTAGACACACCAGCTGCGGGGCTTAAAGAGGACCATTGTCAACAGGCCCAGCACGGTGGAGGTGAGCATCACACTATAAAATCCAAAGGCAAATTGGACTGCTCCGGCGGGAAGTGCACTTCCGTGATAAGCCCAGTGCCAGGGCAACTTAAATGTCCACAGGAGGGTGACCACCTGTTTGAGATCGGAAGCGCCCGCAAACACCAGCCAGGTGCTCCACAGCATCTGAAAAAACATCGCAAAGAAGAAGATCAAAAATCCATACCGAAACCATTTGCTTCTCATCCAGCCCGGGATATCACACTTCCGGGACAGCCCAAACCGCCCGCCAAGCAAGCCAAACAGCTGCCCTCGGCCGCAGTAGCGGTTGCAGTAGCCTTTGGTTCCGCCTGCCACAGCCATAATCAGCGGGATAAAGAAGCACAACAGACCCAGCCAGGCGAAAAGGATATTGAAAAAGCCCAGCAGCAGATAGCACAGGGAAGCGATCCAGAGATAATCATACCATTTCTTTTTCATACCGCCGCCTCCCGGATCTCAATCACCGATGCCGGACATTCCTTGGCACACTTGCCACAGCCGACGCATTTGTCCCGATCCACTACCGCCTTGATGCCGCGGTAGATAGAAATGGCACCCAGAGGGCACACCTTGACGCAGCATCCGCACGCCACACAGTATGCTTCTGATACTTCCGCTTTTCGCGGCACCCGGTTTCCTCTTGTCATAAACAGACCTCCATCACAACTCAGTGCTGACAGCATAACAGAGGTGGAGGCCATTCTTCTGTGATTTTATCACACTCACTTTCCCTGCTCCTTGTTGGCCCCTGTTTTACCCTGTTTATGTCCAATAATATGGTTATTTTGGCAAATTATTAACAAAATCTTAATCTATATAAATTTCATCAGCAACAAACTCTGTTACCATTCTGTTTCCAAAACTATTTCCATCTTAAATGGAAGAAAAGCAGCGAAATCGCGCTGTATCCGACCAAAAGCTCCCATCTAAAATTTAAGATTTGTTGTGCATTTTCGCTATTTTTATCCGTTTTTCGCCTTTGTGATAGGGTTGAATTGTCAAAAACGGGGTGGTAGAATAAAGGAAAGTTCCAGCGCTGATTATTCGCCTGATCATGGACAAGATTTACAATTTTGTCTTCTGTCAGGCACACCTATGAAAGACAGAATTCGATTCCCCTGCACGGCTGCAACCCAGTCTATGGAAAGAGGACATTCTGTAGTGCTGTTAAGCATTTGTATCAAACCGCGTTTGGAACAAATATCAAAATGGAGGGAACGGAAATGAAACAACGAGTGCGTCACTTACTGAGCGTTCTGCTCGTGTGTGCGATGGTGCTCAGCCTTCTGCCCATTTCTGTGCTGGCAGAGGAACTGGAACCCCCGCGCACAACGGTGACAGAGCCCGCCAAGGCACCCGAAGTGGAAGGTGAACCTAAAGAGGAGCCTGAGCCGGAACCTGAACCGGAGCCGGAACCCGATCCTGCGCCAACACAGACTATCTATGTGTCTGAATCAGGCAATGATACATCGGGTAATGGCACTGTGGATTACCCTTATGCCTCTCTGGCCAAGGCAATGGAGAAAGCGGTGGATGGTGGTACGGTTCAGCTTCTGACTGATCTGGAGGCATCTGCGTTAGCCCGTATCGACGTCAAAAACATCACGATTGACGGCGGCGGTCACACAGTGACCCGTGCAGAACACTTTACTTCTAAGAATGATACGGCGCGAGGCGGCTATAATCCCGAGCTGATTGAGGTTGCCAACGGAGCAACCCTGACGCTGAAAAATATCACTTTGGATGATGCCAATAAAACTGTGGGATCTAAATATCTGGAACAGTTAACCGGTGAAGGCGACAAGCATAACGAAGAAAAGGTTCAGGGTGCCATCATTGCCGCTTTTGGAGATGGTAAAGGCACAATTATCCTTGAAAAAGGTGCAATCCTGAAAAACTTTGGCGGTATGTCAGCTGTTCAGATCGGCGGCAAAACAGACTCCGAAGGAAACTGGCATGGCAGCACTCTGATTATGAAAAATGGAAGCCAAATCATTGACGATGCTGGCATGGGCGAAGCAGGTCGAAAAGGCGGTGTTGCCGCAGTTTGGAGCCAGGGCGGCAAAATCGAGATGCAGAATGGTTCTGAGATCAGCAACATTGATGGCCGTGCTATTTATCTGGAAAACGGCGGTATCGCCACAGTCTGTGGTTCTATTGAAGATATCACCGCAAACAGCACGATGACATATGATCCGACCAAAGAGACGGGCCTAGGCGGTGGTGCACAGGGCGGATTTGGCGGTATCGCTGTAGCTGCAAGAGAAAATTCCACTTTTACGCTTGGCGAGGGCGGAACAATTACCAGAATCAAAAGCGATGAATCAAAACCAGGCGATGTCGCTGTCATGCTGGAGAGCAACTCCACGTTTGCAACGGAAAGCAATTCTACGATATCCAAGATTGAGACGATTGGTTTGGTTGAAAACAATGAGGGTAAAATAGTAATTGGAGGAACAGTTTCCGATTGTACCTTAAAAAACGTTTTTTTCCGTCTTCGTGGCAGCGAATTCCGCACCGTAACGTTCGAACTTCTGAAAAGTGGCAGCATAACCAATAACGAAACAACAGATGCGGGACTGCTTTATCGGAACGGCGGTAAAATCAACGTTAATATTGCGGGTACCATTGACGGTTTTAATAAGCCTGTCCTGTTTCTTTCGAGTAATCTCGATGTCAAAGGCGGTACTACTACAGTAGCAAGTACAGGTAAAATTAAAAATATCGCGGCTACTGCTATCAAGGCTGAATCGTCTGGTACGCTGATCATCGAGGGTGAAATTTCTAATTGTACTGGTTACGCAGTAACATACGAGCCAAAGGCTGACAAATCGTTGTTCAAAATCGCGAGTACTGCGATGATCAAAGATAATAACAAAGGAAAGGCACAAATCCAAGTTACAGGTAGTCTCACTGCTACCAATCAACAAGAGCATGCCGTGATTGCTACAGAAGGGCTCGTCGGTAATAAAACAATTGACCTGAAAGCATTCGATGTAACTCTGGATGATAATGATTCTCCTATCAAACTGGGTAATGCCAATAGTTCTGCAGTAAACGCTATAAAAGATTCCGTTAAAAAACAGCACGCTGATTGGACTGTAGTCGGCAGCAGTGCTCTGTGGTTCCAGCCTTCGGAAGAAAGTATTCACTTTATTGCCAGCAACCTCTATGGAGCTAAGAAAACCGGCCTCTTTGCTGCCTACATTCCGCTGGATCCGGATGGAACTCCGGCCGATGGTGCTACGGTGACACTGAAAGAAGTGACCAATTCTGAGTCCATCGACGCAACTTTGGATGGCTTAACTAAGGGACAGTCCTATGCTTTGATGTTCGTCAACAACAAGGAATACACCCTGCGTCCCGACGATATCACCATCTATACTGGCGGTGGCCAGAACGACGAAATCTATGATAATGGTGGCCTTCCCAAACTGACGTTGAATGACTGTGTGGATTTGGATTATAATAAAAAACTCACAAGCTTGGAAATCGGCGGAAATCCTATTGAGGCAGACGACCTGATGGCCGAGTTGTTGAAGTTGTTCACCGTCAAATATACCGATGAAAACGGAAAGACAATTACCAACGACGAAACCCCCGGAGAGTATACCGCCACCCTGAGTTGGAATGGCGAGCCAACGACTCTCAAAATCAACGGCAATAATGTAAATGGCAACTTTGAAACCGGTACGCTGATTATCCGCCACACCGAGGACAAGGAAGAAGCGGAAGACGGCACCAATACCTATCCGCTTTTGACAAGTGAAACGCTGGAAGCCCCTGTAACGCACGCTGAGGCGTTTGCAAAAGGCTCTACTCCGATCTTCTACACCAACAACGATACCAACCGTAAAATAACAAATACCGATGGCATCTCCATCCTGGATGACTCCCTGCTGCTGGAGCATGAGAACGACAACCGCCAGCAGCTGATGGAGGAAAAGGCAATTGAGCGTTTGGGCAGCGCGGGCGTTGGTCAGACCTACGCCTTTGACTTCCACTATCTGGACCTGGTGGATGCTTTCAACGGCAACGCTTGGGTCTCCGCCAGCTACGGTACCACGGTCTACCTGCCTTACCCTGCAGGCACCAATTCCAAGACTGAGTTCACCCTGATCCACTACAAGGACCTGCACCGCGAGTACGGTATCAGCGGCCAGGCTAATGTAGAAGAGGCAATCAAGGCCTGTGAGTTGGAGGAGGTACTTGTTACCGCCACGGAATATGGCATCAAATTTGATGTTGACCGTTCTGGATTCTCTCCCTTCGCTCTGGTCTGGAAAGTAGACGCTCACACCATTACCGCTACCGCTGGCCCCGGCGGCTCCATTGATCCTTCTGGCAAGATCACTGTCGGTGACGGAATGGGCATGTATTTCACAATTGCCCCCGATTCCGGCTACCAAATCAGCGACGTAAAGGTGGATGGCGTCAGCCAGGGCAACATCAAAGCGTACAATTTTGTAAATGTTACTGAGGATCATAAAATTGAAGCTTACTTCAGCAAGGACAGCTCCGGCGGCGGAACCGGCACCCGTGACGACTACACCCTGCACTATGTAACCAACGGCGGTAAGCACCTGTCCTCCGAAACCAAGAGTTCCTCCTGGACCAAGGACTATGAGGACCTGCCCATTCCCGTCCGCGACGGCTACACCTTCGAGGGCTGGTACTGGGATCTGCGTCTCACTGAGCCTGTCACCGGCGACGTAAAGGTCAACAAGACCACCGTTACCCTCTACGCCAAGTGGAGCGGCGGCAACTACGGTCCCGACGACACCGGCGTGTCCAAGTGGCTGGAGACTGACGAGCACAATGCCTTCCTCAGCGGCTATCCTGACGGCTCTTTCCAGGCCGACAAGAACATGACCCGCGCCGAGGTGGCTCAGATGTTCTATTCCTTGTTGCTTGACAAAGACGTGAAGATCACCAAGTCCTTCTCCGACGTGCCCGCCGACGCTTGGTACGCCA
>ERZ791803.282-NODE-282-length-35919-cov-3.107991_pt1 | contig 35919 bp, 53 predicted proteins | sample MGYA00510307_ERZ791803 | MGnify/ENA primary metagenome ERZ791803 (study PRJEB30046, sample SAMN00791963) | human gut metagenome | study: EMG produced TPA metagenomics assembly of the A metagenome-wide association study of gut microbiota in type 2...
GGGGTGCTGGCCATGGACCCCGAGGTCTTGATCCTCGACGAGCCCACCGCCGGCCTCGACCCCCGGGGCCGGGACATGATCCTGGGCCAGATCAAGGCCTATCACGCCGAAAAGGGGAACACGGTGCTGCTGGTCTCCCACTCGATGGAGGACGTGGCCAAATTCGCCACCAAGGTGCTGGTGCTCAACGACACCGGGGTGCTCCTCTACGGCACGGTGGACGAGGTCTTCTCCCGGGCCGAGGAGATCCGCGCCATCGGCCTGGGCATCCCCCAGATCACCCAGGTGTTCAGGGCCCTGCGGCAGCGGGGCTACCCGGTGAGCGACACCGTCTACACCGTGGCCCAGGCCAAAGGGGAGATTTTGCGCCTGTTGGCGGAGAGGGGGGCGGAGAGATGATCAAGGACATCACCATCGGCCAGTACTTCACCGGCCACTCCCCCCTGCACCGGATGGACCCGCGGACCAAGCTGTTCGGTACGCTGGTGTTTATCATTTCTTTATTTATAGCAAACAGCATTCCGGCATATATTGCGGCGGTTGTATTCCTGGCTGGAGCGATCCGGCTGTCGAAGGTGCCGTTTAAGTTCATTGTGCGTGGCTTGAAAGCCATTGTGTTCCTGCTGCTGATCAGCGTCAGCTTCAATCTGTTTCTGACGCCGGGTACGGTCCTGTTCCAGATCGGATTTTTGAAGCTGACATTGGAAGGGCTGAAAACGGCGGGATTTATGGGGCTGCGCCTGATATTTTTGGTGATCGGCTCCTCCATCATGACGCTGACCACGACCCCCAACGAACTGACGGACGGCCTGGAAAAGAGCCTTGGGTTTTTAAATAAGATCGGAGTGCCGGTGCACGAGGTATCCATGATGATGTCCATTGCGCTGCGTTTTATCCCTATCCTGGTTGAGGAGACCGACAAGATCATGAAGGCGCAGATGGCGCGTGGCGCAGATTTCGAGAGTGGGAACCTGATCCAGAAGGCCAAGGCCATGGTGCCGCTGTTAGTGCCGCTGTTCATCTCCGCATTCCGCCGGGCTACGGACTTAGCCATGGCGATGGAAGCCCGCTGTTACCACGGCGGGGAGGGGCGGACCAAGATGAAGCCGCTCCACTATGCGCGGAGGGATAAGATCGCTTACGTTGTATATCTTGTATATTTTGTGATCGTTTTTTTGCTGAGAGGTAGTTTATGAAACGGGTGAAGCTGGTTGTAGCCTATGACGGCACCAACTACTGCGGCTGGCAGCTCCAGCCCAACGGCGTGACCATAGAGGAAGTGTTAAACCATGCGCTGTCAGAACTTTTAAAGGAGCCTGTCACTGTGATCGGTGCAAGCCGCACCGATTCCGGCGTCCATGCCAGAGGAAATGTTGCAGTGTTTGATACGGAAAACAGGATGCCCGCAGACAAGATCTGCTTTGCCTTAAACCAGCGTCTGCCGGACGACATCCGCATCCAGTCCTCAGAAGAAGTCCCCTTAGACTGGCATCCAAGAAAAGCCAACTGCACCAAGACCTATGAATACAAGATCTTAAACCGTAAGATCGCCATGCCCTTAGAGCGTCTGTACTCCCATTTCTGCTACGTCCCCCTGGACGTGGAAAAGATGAGGCAGGCGGCCCAGTACATCATCGGCGAGCACGACTTCAAGAGCTTCTGCACCGTGCGTACCCAGGCGGAAGAGACCGTGAGGACGGTTTACAGCCTGGATATCACGAAAGAAGATGACATGATCACCATCCGCATCAGCGGAAACGGTTTCCTCTACAATATGGTCCGGATCATCGCAGGGACCCTTATGAAAGCAGGGATGGGAGTCTATCCGCCGGAGCATGTGCAGGAGATCATTGAGGCGAGGGACCGGCAGCAGGCCGGCCAGACCGCGCTGGCAAAGGGACTGACCCTGGTGAGTATGGAGTATGAGACGGAGCTTCCACAGTGGCAGTACAGGGAGAACCTCCACTGGAATTATGACATCCTCCAGTCCCATATCAAGGCGGACGGGATCGCCTATTTCCTGATCGAACGGTGTGAGGATGAGGAGTGGGAAAGACTACTTCGCCGCAACATCCACCACGCCTTCCAAAACGGCACCAACAAGGTATTTCTGATCGACCTTGAAAAAGACCGGCTAAAGCCGGGAGACCGCTATGGCTACTATGTGATCCGGGACGTGGAACCGGAAGCCATGGGGGAAGCCATGATGCTTCTTGATGACGATGAGAACATGGCGATCATGGAGATCCATTGCATGGCGGAGCGGAAGACCGGCGGAATGCCCATGTGGTACCTGGCGGTGGATAGCGGCCCAGCAGTCGCCACTTCCTCCCGCTCTTGAATTTATGTGCGGATGCGAGATACCAGAAGGTCGGCCACGTTCAGTTCAGCCCAGTTTGTTACTATGGGAAGGCGCGTTCTGCCGTCCGCGCCTTCCCACCGCGACATCCTCCCCCGCGCTGAACTGAACGCACTCCCATTATGAATTTTCCCCGCATCCCCCAAAAAATCAAGAAAAATCTGCTTGACACACGTGGACAGGTGGGATATAATGTATAACTGTGACGTTAGGTGGAAATGCTTAGGCCAAAGCCCCGGAGTAGGCATTTTACTATAATTGTTAAGCGAAAAGTTGAATCAGAAGCAGTAATTTAACAGGAGGTTAACCAATGAAAAGTTTTATGGCTAGTCCAGCGACAATTGAGAGAAAATGGTACGTAGTAGATGCTACCGGATATACATTAGGACGTTTGGCTTCAGAAGTAGCAAAGGTTTTGAGAGGTAAGAACAAACCGATTTACACCCCGCACATGGACTGCGGCGATTATGTGATCGTAGTAAACGCAGACAAAGTTAAAGTTTCCGGCAAGAAGATGGATCAGAAGATTTACTACAGCCATTCTGATTATGTTGGCGGCATGAAAGAGACCACTCTGCGCGAGATGATGGCGAAGAAGCCGGAGCGCGTTATGGAGCTGGCAGTTAAGGGTATGCTTCCGAAAGGACCTTTAGGAAGAAGCATGATGACCAAACTTCATGTGTATGCAGGCCCGGATCACGAGCAGGCAGCTCAGAAACCAGAAGTTCTGGAAATCAAATTTTAATTAAAGGTACTGAAAGGAGGAAGTTATCATGGCAAACAAATTTTACGGAACAGGCAGAAGAAAAAAATCTATCGCAAGAGTATATCTGGTACCGGGTACCGGCAAAGTTACCATCAACAAGAGAGACATGGATGAGTACTTCGGTCTTGAGACCTTGAAGGTAGTAGTTCGTCAGCCGCTTGTGGCTACCGAGACTACCGATAAATTCGACGTACAGGTTAACGTTCGCGGCGGCGGTTTCACCGGCCAGGCAGGCGCTATCCGTCACGGCATCTCCAGAGCACTGCTTCAGGTTGATACGGATTACAGACCGATCCTGAAGAAAGCAGGCTTCCTGACCAGAGACCCGCGTATGAAAGAGAGAAAGAAATACGGTCTCAAAGCAGCGCGTCGTGCTCCGCAGTTCAGCAAGAGATAATTCAAGCGAATATCGAAAAAGAGCAACAGACCCCGAAAACACTGTGTTTTCGGGGTTTTCTTTATGCTCGGAACTTTCATCAGACCATACGGAAAAGCACGAAATTTTCACGGTAACTTACAAGTAACTAACAGGTAACACACAAAGAAAAAGTGGTCTTGTGCAAGACTTTCGATGTCTTGTGCAAGACACAGTTTGAAAAAGAAAAAGGACGAAATCAATCGCCCTTTTTGCTGCAATATTCAATGATACATGACCGGACATCTTTCTTTGTCCGGCAGTGGCACGAGTGTCCATCCTTGAAAATGATGTCATATCCGTCGTGCATGTTCCCGGTGATACCGGAAATCATTTCCCTGTTTTTATCCGCAATCTGCATCGTGTCGAACATACCACACTGATCTTTTCTGACTAAGTCTTGAATATAGGCATTGACAGACATTCCTTTGTCGGATGCGAGTTGCTTGATGACCTCTTTCATTCCTTTCGGAACTGCGAGGGGAATCCGATCATAATGTTCTTTGTAAAAGTTATTCTTGTATTCTGTTCTATTCATGGCACACCTCACTATATCCGATTGATAGCGTCAATAAGTTCCTCGATCTCAAAGTGAGTATATACGACCTCCGTGACACTCTGACCTTTGTGACCGACAATTTTCTTGATGACCTTGTCGGAGACTCCGGCGACGGTAAGCATGGAAATACATGTGTGCCGGGTGTCGTGCGGTCGATGTTCCATTCCGAGCGACTCAATCAGCGGTGTCCAATAACTATCATAATAATTCCGGTATTTGAAGTGTTCGCCGTCCGGAGTAGAAATCAAATACTCGCAGTCATTGAGGGTGTACCAGTATTCAAAGAATGGATATACTTTTTCTGCAATCGGAGCGGTGCGGATTCCTGCCTCTGTTTTTGAGGCGACAATTTTGAAATATCTTTCCTCAAGGTTCACATGTTCCTTTTTCAAATCCAACATCTCGCCGATTCGACATCCGCAGTATATCAGCATGAGAACGACTGTGTAATATATGTTTGAATCATTGACCTCCCACAGCCTTTTGACCTCTGTTTTTGAAAATGGCTTGCGGTTGTAGGCGTTCGGGTTGCCTGCATTTTTGATGTTCAGATACTCGACCATGTTTCGCTCTTTAGGAATGATTTCATGAATCACAGCGTATTTATACATCAGACCGAACAAAACTTTGAGTTTCCGGAGTGTGGGATAATTCTTTCCGGATTCATCAACGACCATTTGCAGATGATCGAGTTTGACATCAACGAACCTCATTCGTGCGATCTTGTCGCAGAGGAGGTATGCTGCCTTGTATCCTTTGACGTTGGAGTCGCTGACAGTTGGAAAATGTTCAGAACTCCATCGCTCATACACATCATCGAAAGTGACCTTTGCAGCGTTCACATCATAAGGATTTGCGTTGAACTCTGCGAGGGCGGTCAATGCCTCTTTGCGTGTCGGGTAGTATCCGACAGTAATATATAATTGTTTGGTTTTGCCTGTCTCCGGATTGATTTCCCACCCTTTTGTCTTTTTCGCAACATAGGGATTCCGGCGGTTTCCGGATAGTTTATAGACAGAACCGAAACCGTTTGGGAGTTTCATTCTATCACCTCAATCTAAAAAAGCGTACAAAAATAAAACCAGTGCAAAAAGCAAGGTTTTATGATAGAATGTTATTTGTAGGGAGCATTCATCAAGTGCTTTTTGCAGGGCATGAGATACATGTTTCTAAAGGGAACGGCTACCGTTGCAGCGGTGGTCGTTCTTTTTGCGTGAGGGAACAAAAAAGACCTCACACGGATGTGAGGTCTCAATGGATTCTGCTCGCAAGGAGCGGTGTCTTTTATACTGCCTGTAAAAGGCTGTGTTTTATGAATCCATCATAACCTCATTATATGATTTTGTCAATGATTTATTCACCGGATGACTGGTTCGTGTATAGAGAAATCAGTTCCCGGTCGATCATATCGAGTTTCTCATTCGAGAGTTTAATTCCACTAAGTACATCAAAATTTGTTTTCGGGTCATAGATTCGGATTTTGCTGATTGCACGAATCTGACCAACGAGGGCAATGCTGCCGGATTTCATTTTTGAAATCTCTTTCCGTGTGCGATCGAGCAGGGAGCATTCACGGCTCAACTGTTCGAGGCGTTCAGTCATGGCGTTGACCTCTGCATCCGGAGCAGTCATCACATGCTTGATGCTGCCGACCATATCGTGAAGTTGTTTGCGTTCTGCATCGGTGATTCGTTGCAGCGATGTCACCTTTGCACTCAAACTCGTAAAAAGTTCATTTCCGAGAAAAACGCTGCCCTTGTGGAGTCTGGTCACGTCTGTATGTGGATTCACGGAAGTGAGAGGAACAACGGTCACGACAGGAGAGTTCACGGAATTGTTCTTGTCCAGTACGACCGCATAATGCAGACCGCCCTCCTCGCTACCGACATTGAAACCGAGGTGAATCTTTACAATCTCGCCTCGCTTATATCTCCGCAGACTGGTGGGAGAAAATTGAGGCTCAAAGGAAAGAAAGGTCGTCCAGTCCTCCATCCAGTAGGAGAGTTTGTCTGACTTGCCCTGCATCCGGGCATCATCAGAGGCGATCAAGGAATCCATATACTCGCCGAATTTCTTGAGAGCCTGTTCTTTGTGTTGCATCAAGGCATTTTTATCAATCTGACGTGCCACGATGTCACCTCCAATCGTAAAAATGGTACATCGTTTACACTTTCCTCATAGAGAGGAGGTGAGACGATGAAGATTCTGACATGGGAAGTGAGAACCGAAAAAGGTTTCACTCTGATGGAGTTGGCGAAGAAATCCGGACTCGGAAAGTCTACGCTAAACAACATCGAAAACGGAAAGGTGTCTCCGACATTATTTCAACTCGAAATGATTGCGATCGCACTTGATGTCAAGATCACAGACCTGTTCGATTCCGAGTATAAATAATACATATCATTGTACCACGAGACTGAACCCGAAAGGGTAACAGGTGCAAATATTTCCATAATCATGGAAATGCACTGTGAGATTTCCACAATCATGGAAATCGGTGGTATAATCGGAATCGGAAAGGGGTGGTTGCTATCAAGTACAAGAATGCTATCATCGAGATAGTCAGAAAGATACACAGCGAAAAGACCCTCAAAAGGATATACAAATTCGTTTCGTATCTTTACACCCACGAGACTGGCGGTTGATAAGACCGTCAGTCTTTTTCTATGTCATTGTAAAGGTTCATGATTCGGGCAAGAGCCTCGACATCCTCGTCTGACGCATACAACAGAGCCTTGAATATATTTCTCCGGGCATCGTTTTCATTTGCCATGATGCGATCAATTCTCTCCATGAAATCGTCGTCAGTCTCGACGAACATCTCGCCCTCTCCAGTAGTCAACCAAAGATAGTCAACATTAAATTCACGGCAGACAGATTTGACAACCTGCTCGGTGATATTTCTTTGACCGCTTTCTAATAAGGAGACGGAACTGCCTTTCATACCAATGCGATCGGCAAATGCGTCTTGACTAAGTTTGAGGGATTTTCTGACCTCTTTCAATCGTTCGTTCAATGCTTTTCACCTCCTTGTAATGCGACTATATCATAAAAACTTTGCAGAGTAAAGAAAAAAGTAAAAAATATATTGACAAACTTTACGCAGCAAGGTATTATTATTGCAGAGCAAAGAAAAACCATTGCACAGACAGGAGGAAAAGAGTCATGATGCAGCGAGAATTTGAGGAGTTGGCAGGTAGAAAAGTAACACCGGAGCAATACAGAGCAATCGAAACGCTTTATATGGGCAGCAATCTCAACAAACAGGATTTCGTGAAAAGCATCCGAACAATGCTCAAGAGTATTCCGGAGGCAGGGGAAGAGAAGAACATCAAAAAGATGTGCGTGAGAGACCGGAGCGGATTCAGAAAGACACCAAACGGATGTTGGTTTCATATTAAATACGTCGAATTTGTGGATATTGATGTAAAAACTGGAAAGTACATAGTGAGAGAACTTGAGGAAAAGGATTTTGAGAAGTTGGTGAGTGAGGGAGTGGATTTGCATTACAGTACAGATTTTGATTTCGATTATATGAAGTGCATTGATACGCAGAGAAAAGAAATCAGACTGACAGCGTAAAAAGGAGGGTGCGAAATGGACTACAAGAAACATATTTGTGAGTTGATTGAAAAGATCGAATCGGAGAAGTCACTGGAAAGAATTTATAAACTTGTGAGGCATCTGTGGATGAACGAGGATGCAGAGGACGAGCAGGGAAAGGAGGACAATCATGAGTGATTTTTACAGGAAAGTAAAAGAAAACCTCAAGCAGCAAGGTTTTCTTTCGTGGATGGCGTTCATCGTTTCCATTTTGGCACTAATCAAAGCGATTTTATTTGAATAGTGCAATGATGGCGACAATGAGTGCGAGGATGGCGAGATGGTTGTTGATTAAATATCTTTTGACAGCGTCGTTTCTGCTACGCTTGATATTTTTCTCGCTGATCTCCATGCACAATTTTTCATAGTCGTTCATGCAGTTCACCTCCTGTCAGTCGGAAATGTTCGCACATTCATTATAAGGCAGGAGAGGAAACAAAACAAGCCGAAACGGAGGCACAGTCCTCCGTCAGCGTCCGGATGGCGACCGACGCTCTGACGATGGCAAGCCGAGAGACATCAGCAGGATACCGTGAGAAACATGGCAGTGGTCTCGCCTCACTACAAAGCGAGAAGATGGTCAACAGGTTTTTCTTGATTTTTTAAGGCGAAAAATCAAAACACGGTAGACGATCGCCGGAGCAGAGGTGAGGTCATGAACAGACCGAGAGAACCACCAACAGGAGGAGAGAACATGAAAATCGGGAGAATATTGCCGACAGAGGCAGCAGCAATCCTCAATGTGTCACCGCAGTTTGTGCGGATTGCAATGCAGAGGGAGAAACTGCCGATCGGAACGGCGGTGCAGATGTCATCAGTGTGGACATATCACATTTCGGAGAAATTGCTCGCAGAGTATTCCGGAAAGAACATAGAGAAAGAACTTGAGAGGATTCGAGGAGGAGTGAAATGAAATTCTATCATGCGACAACGACGGAGAACATGGAGAAAATCGCAGAGACAGGAATCATCAAAAAGTCATGGGATGGTGTTGTGTATTTATGCACAGACCCGATTGATGCTTGCAAGTTCCTTGTTTTGAGAGGACTGCGGAAAATGTGCGTGATTGAAACCGAACTGAACGAGGCAGATGTGGAGGAATCGTTTGACCACTCACAGGCGTTTTTCAAATGTAGGGCATACATGCACAAGGGAGATATTCGATTCATGGGAACGGAAAAGGTTGAGGAGTTCGCATTCGATATATAGTCGAAACGGATGCAGGTCATCCGTCTGCGTGAGGTTGACCGCCACGCACTGACGAGACAGGTCACGAGAGGAGGACATCACATGTCTAAAGAGGAGAGAAAGAAATTGATCGAGGCGATGGCTGAGAAGTTCATCGGAATGGACGCAGAGGACAAGGCATTGATTGTCGGTTATCAACTGGGAAAACAGGAGGAGCGTCAGAGATGGGAACTGAAAGAGAGCAGAGCCACAGCGATGGCGTAATGGCAGCAGGTAAACGATGCCCTGTCAGAGATGGCAGGGCGACAGTAAATGAAAAGGCGAGAGCCTTTGACATATAGGGAGCAAAGAGCAGGACATGAGATCGGGAGGATGATTGCAGTCATGCCTCCAGAAAAAAGAGTAAAAGAAAAGGAATCGGTTGCAACCGATTCCTAAACTCTCAAAGACGTATTTGTCAGTGATATAAACCCTATAAGTATTATATCAAAAACTGACCTGTGCGTCAATGAAAATGGCAAAAAGTCCGCATAAAACAAGGATTTTTCGAGGTTTTTCTCGACCTCGTAATGGATAGTAACAAGTCAACGAAAGTCTTTCCGGAAGAATGTGGACAGGTAGGAAAGGACGCATGTGGTAAGTGAAGAAAGGCAGAAAGAAAAAGAGGGGGATGGTGTTCATCCCTTATGACTACGAGGCAGCATTCAACAAGAGCATCGAGGATTTGCATGAGTTTTTTGTGGAGCAGATGCTAAAGCATAGATACAAGTGCGTGTATGCCTTGAAAGAAATCAGAGCAGGAGAGCAGCTTGAGGTTGAAATATATCCGGAGTTCAAAAAGATGGATGAAGTTCCGGAGGAGGGGAGAGTCAAGAGAGATAATTCCAAAGCACAAAAGAACCTAAATGACAAGAATGCAAGGAAATATGTGGAGAGGCTGCTCAATGAGAATTTTGGTGATTTTGATATATGGATAACGCTGACGTATGGTGCAGGGAACGAGCCGGAGGACATGGCAGAGGCGGTCAAGAACATGCAGAACTACATCAGACGGATAAACTACCAACGGAAAAAGAGAGGGTTGCATCCGGCGAAATACATCTACATCACGGAACACTCTCCGGACGAGGAAATCCGATGGCATCATCATCTCGTGATGGATGGCTTGCTTGACATGGATGCGGTTGAATCCACATGGAAGAAAGGACGCAGGAACGAGACGAGGAGACTGGAAAAGGACGAGCATGGTCTCACAGGAATGAGCATCTACATCACCAAAGAAAAAGACAGGAAGAAAGGGGAAAAGAGGTGGAACTCCTCGCAGAACCTCAAACAGCCTCGTATCCGGAAAGTGCATTCAAAGAGACCGACAGCAACAGCAGGAACATATAAACCTGTCGGAAAGTATGTGGACGGTTTTGTCAGAAATGCAGACACGATCAGAGAGCAGATGCTCAAGTGGTATCCGGAATATGATTTCACGGATTCGGGGGTATATTACAACGATTTCAATGGGATGTTCTACATCCGGGGGAGAATGAGGAAACGGAGGAAAGCAGATGACAAGAAAGCAGTTAGAAAAGCACGATCGCATTTGCACAAGGATACTCGCAGCACTGGCGATCATCATGGCGGTTCACATGATTGTGGCGACCGCAGTGGGAAACAGACGGCAGCAGGAAGAACAAAAAGAGACTGCGAGGGCAGAGGACACGGCAGCAGGCATTGAACGGCAGACAGAGGAGGAACATCCGAGCGTCTTTGATTCCATGTCGATGGACTACGGAGGAGAAAACGAGGGTTTTGTGTTCTATGAGATACCGGAAGAATATGCAGCGTCAGGAGGCTATCTGCCGGAGAAAGTGCAGATATATACATATTGCCTATGTAAGCAGGAGGGCGTGAGGTACGCTCTGATTATTGCGATGATCGAAAGAGAATCGGGGTATAAGTACGACACGGTCGGAGACGGAGGCGAGAGTTTCGGATACATGCAGGTAATGCAGAAATACCATGAGGAACGGATGGAGGAACTGGGGGCGGTTGATTTGCTCAATCCATACCAAAATATCCGGGTCGGCGTGAACTACATGAAAGAACTCATTGACAGATATGGAACGATACAGGATGCACTTGCGGTATATAACTACGGAGCAAAGGGAGCAAGGGAAAATCTGTGGAGCAATGGGGTCTACATGTATTCGTATAACGAGGGAATCATGGAGCGAATGAAAGAGATTGAGGAGGAACTGGGGATATGAGTTTCGACTGGCAGCAGGAATCAAAGGAACTCTATTTCCGGAAAGCAGAGGAGAGAATCGAGACAGCAGGATTCGGAGAGTTCTTGAAGATTGACCGATCGCAATTCGGAACGGTCGGACAAAAGACGGTAAAGGTATACACGCAGAGAGTACACAGAGAGGGGAACATGCGAAAGTGGTGGGAAGTAAAGCGGACATTTCCGGAGTTCAAAGAATGTCCTGCACCACGGAACGGCTACGGCAAGAAAGAAAAGCCGATTTTCCTCCGGGGTTATTTTGAGATAGAGATGGAGGTGAGCGAGGAATGAATCTGAAATATGCAATGAGGAGCGAGGACACGGAGCAGATTGCGGTCATCCAGTGGTCACAGTACAACGTGAACCGTTATCCGGAATTGAAGTGGCTGCACCATATTCCGAACGGAGGCAGCAGGAACAAGCAGGAGGCGGTCAAACTCAAGCAGATGGGAGTCAAGGCAGGAGTGAGCGATTTGTGTCTGCCGTACCCGAAAGGCATCTATTGCGGATTGTATATCGAAATGAAGTACGGAGACGGCAGGCAGCAGCAGTCGCAAAAGGGATTTCTGAAAGATATGGCAAAGGCAGGTCATTTCGTGGCGACCTGTTATTCCGCAGAGGAGGCGATCAGAGTTATAGTGAAATACTTAACACTAAAGACATGGGGAATCAAAGAGAGTATGACGGCACTTGCAGGGATAAGGACAAAAAGAGAAGTGCTCGACATGATGCAAATGGATATACCGAACAACAGCATCTTGAAAGGCGGTGAGGTGAAATGACACCGTTGCAGAAGATTGAAAAGCAGACACGAGTGACGAGGTTGGCAATCAAGAAGTGTGTGACGGCACAGAATCAGATCAAATTTGGATTCAAGCCTCCGATCGTAAACGGTAGAGGACAGTGTTCCGGATGCTACAATCCGGACGACAATCGGATGGAAAGTGTCTGCCGGAATTGTCTGCATAATGAATATTACATCGAGGAGGTGACAGCATGAGGGTAGCAGTCGTCATCGGAGTGGTAGCAGTGGCAGCAGGAGGAGTCGCTTTTCTGAAAGTGCTTTATGAGGTCGGAAAAGAGATGAATCAGTTCAGAACGTGCAGCAGCGGTCAGAACCGCAGGAGATAACAGAGAAAAGATAACAGGAGGAAATGAAACATGAAAACTATTGCGGTGATGTCTCCGAAAGGAGGCATCGGGAAAACGACAACATCGGACTCCATCACCTACATACTGGGGGAGGAGTTCAAAAAGAGAGTGCTCTTGATTGAGGGCGATCAGCAGGGTGACACATCAGAGACGTTTGGGTGCTATGAGCCGGAGGGAATCGGAATGAGCGAACTCCTCGAAAATCATGTAAATGTAGGAGGGAGATTACGGACAAGCGACATCATCAAACCGACGAGATTTCAGAACATTGACATTGTTCCGGCGAACGGATACCTAATGCAGACAGACATGAACCTGCTCATGAAGTCGGAAGAAAATCAGATTTTTCGATTGCGTGATGCACTGGCAGAGGTAACGAACGCATACGACTATTGCATTTGCGACTGTGGGCGATTGTTCGACATGGTGGTGGTCAATATTCTCATGGCTGCGGAACTCGTCATTGTTCCGGTAAAAGTCGGAGGATATGAAATCAGAGCCATCACGAACCTGTCAGAGCAGATTGAGGATTTGAGGCAAATCAATCCGAAACTCCGCATCAAGGCGATTCTGACCATGAGACAGAAAAACAAGACCTCACTGGATTTCGAGGACTGGCTCAAGAACGAGTCGGGATTCGATGCGTTCGTTACTCCGGTGAGACGTTCCGTGATTGCAGAGAGGGCGACGATCGAGATGCGTCCGCTGCCGGAGTTCTCACCGAGGAGTATTGCCTCGCAGGACTATCGGAATATTGTTCACGAGATTTTGAAAGAGATGGAGGTGCAGTGATGGAACGCAGACCGATCATCATGATAAACACGGATAATTTTCCGATGATGTGCGATAGCAGATGCGAGAATAGAGAGTGCAGCAGGCACATTTCAAAACTGTCACTGATAAAGGGAGGTTGTAAGATTTCAAAGTTGAAAGGCACGGAAAAGTGTGAGGGGCATATTCCGAGAAAAAGAACAGCAAAAGTACAGGAGGAAAAGTGATGGCAACAGGATACAGCGTCATGGACGCACTGAATAAGCAGACAAAGGCAGGGATTGACGACACAACGGCGAGAGCAAGATTCCGGACGAAAGACCTGTCGATTTTCAAGATATACGCCAACGAGGGCAATTTCTATCCGCAGGAAGATATTGAGCAGAAAGCAGGAGAGATTCTTGCAATCGGGTTACTGGAAAACCTCGTCGTGAAATATGAGCCTCTTGAGGCAGCAGGAGAATATAAACTGATTTCCGGTGAAAGACGATGGAGGGCGTTGCACCTGCTCGTCGAGCGTGGATATAAAGAATTTGAATTTGTGACATGCAACATCACAGCACCGACGACAACACAGGAGGAGAGAATCGCATTGATTATCGCCAACAGTCACCGGAGCAAGAACATCGACACGATGATTCGTGAGGAGCAGGAACTAAAAGCAACGCTTGAGGACATGAAAGCGAATGGAATGGAGTTGAAAGGGTACAACCTGCAATCCGGTCGCCTCCGTGACACGATCGCAGAGATGCTCAATATATCAAAGACCAAAGTGGCACAGATTGAGGCGGTGAACAATAACCTCATTCCGGAGTTCAAGGAAGAAATGAGAAAGAACCGACTGACGTTCTCTGCTACGTATGAATTGAGCGGAATGTCATCGGACGAGCAGAGGGAGGCACTGGGAGTTCTCGTTGATACCGGAGAGTTGTCCTATCAGACCATCAAGGACATGAAAGAGAAAAAAGCAGCAGAGCAGGCAGCAGGACAGATTGAGGGTCAGATGGAATTGCAGGGGATGCAGGACGGAGAAAAGACACCTCTGTCATATCATGGGAACGTGATCGGAGAAGATGCAGAGGAGCAGGTGTCCGATTCTGACACTGGAAAGGAAACAGAGTTCGACGGCATGAATCCTCCGGAGCAGCATCCGGCAGCAGGTGACGACTATAAGACACCGCATCCGGAGGGAGTCACCTCTCTTTGCTATTCATGCACAGAATACGAGACGTGCAATGTCAAGACCGGAACATGTACGAAGTGCGACCAGTACAGAAACAGAGCAGAGGCATACAAAACCGACGAGCAGAAATATTCAGAGGAGCAGGATGCAATCGACCGGGAGACAAAGAGAAAACTCCGGGAGATGGCAGACGAGAAGAAAATGAACAGCCTGCCGAGCGAGACAATGGAAAATGGTCAGAAAGTACATCAGATTCGACTCGGAGTATCATTCTTTGATGACGTATGCAGTGGGAAAAAGAGTTTTGAAATCCGGAAGAATGACAGAGGATACAAAGAGGGCGACATCCTTGAGATGATGGAATTTGCGGACGGCAGAAACACAGGGAGAACGGTCAGAGTGATTGTGACGTATATGCTTGACGAGTTCTCCGGACTTGAGGACGGATATTGCATCATGGCGACGAGGCTGCTGAATAAAAACGACGAGCCGATGGAATACGCAGACATCAAACAGATTTGTGCAGATATTAAGGCGAACGCAGACGGATACATCGAAGATGATGACGTGATTGCGGTTGAGAAAGCGGTGGAGTTTGTAAAAAGTCGAGGTGTTGAGTAATGAAAAAGAAATATAAAATATTAGACCTGTTTTGTAAAGCAGGAGGAGCAGCGGAGGGGTATCATCGAGCAGGGTTCGAGGTCGTGGGAGTTGACATTGTTCATCAACCGAATTACCCTTTTGAGTTCGTGCAGATGGACGCTATTGAATACTTAAAGACGCACGACTTGACGGAATTTGATGCGATTCACGCATCACCTCCATGTCAAGCACACACAAAGGCACAGGCACTCTCAAAAGGGCGAAACAATGGGAAATATGGTGAGCATCCGGATTTTATTCCGCAGACGAGAGAATTGCTTGAGAAGATAGGAAAACCCTATATCATTGAGAATGTGGACGGAGCACCATTGCAGAATCCGATTGCGTTGTATGGCTCACAGTTCAAAAACCTGTATACGCAGAGAAAGAGACTGTTTGAGAGCAACATTGAACTGAAAACGCCGGACACACCGATGGTACAAAGAAAGACACCGACTGCCGGAAATGGATTCGGAGAAGATGGTTTCATCGCTATATGCGGAAGTGGTGGCGTGAGAGGAATGAACAGCAAACAGATTCCTCTGTACTGGGGATTTGCACTCGGAGGAATAGACTGGATGACAAGAGCGGAACTTGCAGAGGCGATTCCTCCTGCATATACGGAGTTTTTGGGAAAACAGTTGATTGACTTCATTGAAAGAGGGGAGGACTCAAAATGAACGACATCAAAAGAGGAGAAATTTTCTACATAAGCAGGGGGGCGTTACGACTGGGAGCGAACAGTTCTCCGATCGTCCGGCGGTAGTGGTTAGCAATGATATGGGAAATAAAAACGGAGGTACGGTTGAAGTGGTCTATTTGACCACGCAGCCGAAAACAGACCTGCCGACGCACTGCACAATTCGATCGACTGGAAGAATCAGCACTGTTTTGTGTGAGCAGGTTCACACGGTATCCATTGAGAGGGTGGGAAAGTATATCGGGCAATGCACCGACGTGGAAATGAGGAACATCGACATCGCCATCATGATTTCTCTGTCGTTGGATGCAGGCATAAAGACATCAAAGCAGTACAATGAGACGATAGAACGGCAGCAGGAGACCATCGAAAGCCTAAAGGCAGAGATTGAGATTGAGTCGATGAAGAAAGAAAAAGCCGAAAATGAGGCTGTGGAGCAGTCGAGAAACAGTGCAGAGACAGCAGGCGAGGAAATCATAAGAACTCGGACGGAAAGGGATACATATAAAGCATTATATGAGAGTCTGTTCGAGAGAATGATCGCATCATAGAGAGGAGGACGACGAGTGAATAAAAAAGAGTTTGCCGGGATATTCAAAAAGGCGATAGAGGAAAATGCACGATATATCGGAGTCGGTATTCAGACAGAGGGCAGCAGGAGACCGGAAATCATCATAAATCCGACAGAGAACTTTGAGGAGAAACTGAAATACTATCGTGCAGCGTATGACGAGGATTTGACGCTTGTTTCTGCAAAAGGAAAGAAAGACATCCGAATCATTGCGATCGCTGCCGGAGATTCATTTGCAGATATTGAGTTTCTGCTGACAGAGGGGAGACCGGACTGGAAAAAGGTGATTTCGGATGCGGTGGACAAGGTGGTGGAGAGGACGCTTGCGAAACATCCGGATGTGAGCGGAAAACAGAGAGACACATGGACGGCAGTCCTTGAGGGATACAAAGAACAGTTTTTCGAGAACCGATATTCGGTGAGTCAGCAACGTTTCATCGTGGAAAATGCAGAACTCTATGAGGACATGTTTGAAACCTGCATGAATGGTAGCAATGAGGAGTTCAAAAAGAAGTTTCTGCACCTGTCAAGGGAACTAAATAATCACGCATAAAGCCTGCAAATAAAAAGTCAATAGGAAAATGAAAAAATTTCAAGATTTATTGTTGACTGAATTTCAGGTATACCAAATAGACCACCGTTATCCGCTGGTCTGAAAGGATGTGGTGTTTCTTATTCTGGAAGAGATGTGAGATATTCTTTAACTCTTCCGTAATAGATGCGCAGAAACTTGTTAGCACCTGCGGTCATATAGACGTAATAAGGCTTTCCCTGAGCACGTTTTTTATCTATAAACGCATATACAGGGTCATCCTGCGGCTTTGTTTTGATGAGACAGTCCATGACCTGAAATAAGGTTTTTCTAAGGGAAGAAGAGCCACGTTTGGAAGTCGGAACACTTTTTTGCTCATAGGTTCCGGATTCATTGACACCTGGATCCACACCGGCAAATGCAGTGATAGCGCCTTTGTGAGTGAAACGTGTGACATCTCCAATCTCAGCCATAAGCTGAGGTCCGAGAGACGGGCCGACACCCTTCATTTCCATAACAACGGGATATTCCGGCAGTTTGGCGGCAGTCTCGTTCATCAGGGTACGGAGTTCTTCCACGGTCTTGGAAGCCGTGTTTAATTGTTCTATGGCTTGATTTACGATCAGCTTGGTCAGGTCATTTTTGGGAAGTACAGGAACAAGTTCCTTGGCAGCTCCATAGATTTCTTCAGCCTTGTCTTGACTGAAGTTGTACTTTCTGCGTTTGCACCATTTTTGATAATGGTCGACAAATGCGTTTAATGACATTTTACGAACACAGTCCACATGCCAGTAGGTAGTGGCGAAATCAACCCACTTCTGGCTGCCGTCCTCACGGGCGGGGCTGTCAAAGTAAGTATTCACACCAGGGTAAGTCTGATCGAGGATGCCGATGAGGTTATTCTTCATAGCTGTTTTGTGTTTCATGTAGAAGCCAAACTGACGGTTCATAGTCTTTAACTGATTGCGAATTTCATCCATAAGACTATATTGTTTCAATTCCGTCCAACTGTCAAGTGTATAACGGGCTATTTTTACAGCATCTGCTTTATCAGACTTCACTTTACGGAGAGAGTTATCTCCGAAGTCTTTAATGAGCTTGGGATTTACGGCAGTTACAAAAAGACCTGCCAGAGAAAGCTCACGGGCCAGTGGTTCGTAGTAACGGCCAGTGTGTTCCATAACGATGCGGGACTCACCTTCGATCGATTTAATCTGCTCAATAAAGGATCGGATGTTAGCGGAAGTGTGTTTGATTTCAAAGGGAGAAGAAACGCTCTCGCCATAAGGGCGAAGAATGGCGACCATACTTTTTCCTTTGGAAACATCAATACCAACTGCGTTCATGTTCATAAATTTGTCACTCCTTAAGGTTATTGCAATGGAAAAGTACCAGTTTTACTCATTGCCTATTCAATCTACTGTGGTGTGACACGAACGTACCAGAGGCAGTTCAACCTGCATAAAACGAACGCTGCAAATGAGGAGCTGGTTATCAGTCTTTTTTACGGACGCGAAGTCCAAGGAGGAAGATCGATATACCGATTGCTCCATCATTATAACAGCTTAAGCAACAAGATGGATAATTCCTTACCGGCTGTAAGGGATATTAACCATAAATATATTGTAGTAGGAGGAGAGGAAAGATGCAGTTATTCAGTGCGATACTGGTCGGAATCGGCGTTGTGGTCGGTCTGATCGTTTTGACGGTATTGGTTGCATTTTTGATTGAACTGGTAAAAGCGTTCGGTCAGATGGGAAAAGGAAAGATTGAGCAAAAAGGAGATGCAGGGGATGAACCTCGTGGAGATGGTCGAATATGAGGTGATATTGCGAGAGGCGATTCTAAAAATCCGGTGTGTTGATTCTGACGCACCGGATGACCGTGTTTTAAGGAGGAGAATGGAAAGGATTGCCGAAAGAGCACCAAAGACGACGGTGGAAATCGCAGAAATTGCATACATGGAAATATGCCGGACAGGAAAGACGGCAGAGGAAATCATCAGAAAAATGGAGGAGGATTTGATTCATGAATAAGGTCATATTGATGGGGAGACTCACGAGAGACCCGGAAACAAGATATACACAGGCAAACAGTTCGCAGGAGTCCATGTGCGTCGCTCGTTATACACTGGCGGTTGATCGCAGGGGAAAACGAGAGGGGCAGCAGTCGGCGGATTTCATTTCATGCGTGGCGTTCGGGAGAGCCGGAGAGTTTGCGGAAAAGTATTTCCGGCAGGGAATGAGAGTGGCAATCTCCGGCAGGATTCAGACAGGATCATACACAAACCGAGACGGTCAGAAAGTATATACCACAGATGTGGTCATTGAGGAGCAGGAGTTCGCAGAGAGCAAAGGAGAACATCAAGGCAGCAGGCAGGGAGAACAAGGACAGCCGTGTCCGGTGGGAGATGATGGGTTCATGAATATTCCGGACGGTATTGATGAGGAACTTCCTTTCAACTAACCGGAGAGGATGGAGGTGAGACAATGAGATGGACGGAAAAGGTGAGGACTATCATCGCCGGATTGAGAAAGCAAGGCAGGAGCGAGGTTGAGGTTGAGACGATTGTCCGGCAGGCAGCGGAAAAGGCGACAGTCAAAACAGTGCAGCAGCCAAAGAAAGAGGAGACAGAAGAACTCCGGATATTGGAAAGAGAAAGACGGCAGCAGGCGAACAACTGGAGGAAGATGCACAGGATGCCAATGCGGAGAAAGGGGAAACGAAGATAATGGAGCAGATCGAAAGCACTGCGATCGAAAAGGCATATCTCTATCTTGAGAATTACAATGAGATGCAGAGATACATCAAAGAGGCGGTCAGTGAAGTGTCGCAGGTGGAGAGTGCTGACTTGTTCAATATATCGGCAGAGCGAGCGTTCCTCAAATCAATCCGTGAGTGCAGGGCAGAGACGGTCATCTTGTTCGAGCATATCAACAAGGCACTGAATGCGTTGGAGAAAGAGGCAGAGGCAGCAGGTGAGGAGTACAAGTTCGACGCTCTGCGGATGCGGTACATTGAGGGCAAGACATACGAGGACATCAGAGCAAAGCATAATTGTGGGAAGAACGCACCGAAAACGTGGTGCAGGGTCATGGTGGAACGCCTGGCAATCAAATTATTCGGGGCAAAAGCGATTGAAACCTGCAAGATTGCCGTGAAAAAGGTGTGAAACAGCCGTGAAAACAGCGTGAAAATGCCGTGAAAAGATGGTGAACAAAAGGGGAAAACAACGTGGTAATATGATAGGGTGAACAGTTGTGAGGAGCGATTGCAGAGATGCAGTCGCTTTTTTTCTTGCCTCTGTTCGCCCTCCTGTTATCGGGGCAGCAGAACGCAGCAGTGTGACCGCTGCCCTATATAAAAACAGACAGCAGGAGACGGAAAGAGGTGAGGGTGATGTTGTATAAGGTGTGCAGATGCGGAGCGATGATTCCGCAGACAATGAGGATGTGTGAGAAGTGTGAGCAGAGGCAGCAGTCGAGGCATGTTGTGTATAACAATACACGCAGAGACAAGAGGGCAGCAGAGTTCTACATCTCAAAGCAGTGGCAGGCAATGCGACCGATTATGCAGGCTGTGTATGGATATATAGACATCTACGCCCTGTATGTATTAGAGGAACTGATTCCACTCAAGAAGTCCGACCCGGTGCATCACATCGTTGAGTTAGATGACGACTGGGAACAAAGGCTCAACCCTTTGAACCTGCTGCCTGTCAGCCACAACACGCACAACATCATCACAGCACTATACAAAGAGGATAAGGCAACCATGAGGGCAACGCAAACAAGGATTCGACAGGTGATTGTGCAGCACTTCCAAGAGGCAGGGGGCATCGAAAAAGTTTTGAACCGATTCGGTTTAGTCGCACCCCCCGAATGATTCGGAGAAAACTCCCCACGAGAAAATCAGAAGATGGGGGAATCTGAATCGGGTGTCAGAATGTGACACAACATCGCCGGACATCAGACGGAAAGGAGGTTTGTTGTTGCATGGCAGGAACAAGACAACCGACCGATCTGGTGGTTTTGAAAGGGAAAAAGCATCTCACAAAAGCGGAAATTGAGGCTCGAAAGAATGCGGAGGTGAAAGCACCGTCCGATAAAGTAAAGCCTCCGACATATCTGTCGCCGGAACTCAAAAAGAAGTTCCGAAAACTGGCGAAAGAACTGCTCGAAATAAAACTCATTGCGAATGTGGACTGTGACGCACTCGCAAGGCTGCTCATAGCACAAGAGAAATACCTCGAAGTCACAAAGAAATTGAGCGAGACACCTCTGACGATCATGATTCCGGTGTTCAGTGAAAAGATGAATCCGGAGACCGGGAAGATGGAACGGGTTCAGACTGGGGAAAGAGAAGTCGTGAATGGAGAACAGGAACGACTCTTGATTATACAGGACAGGTGTTGGAAACAGTGCAGGCAGGGAGCGAGTGATTTCGGACTGACGGTGTCGAGCCGATGCCGTTTAGTTGTGCCAAAGGCACAGGAACAAAAACCGGAGAATAAGTTTGCGAAATATGCAAACTAACCTATGGCAAAGGGTGTTGAAATCATAGACCGCTGCACACAGTACGCAGTTGATGTCGTAACCGGGAAAGAAAATGCCGGGGAACTTGTCAGACTGGCGTGTCAGAGGCATCTTGACGACCTTGAGAGGTCAAAGGCAGCACCGTACATCTATTATTTTGATGTCGAACAGTCGGAACGAATTATTGATTTTGCGGAAGAACTCACGATCGCAGAGGGCGAGGAGGAGGAACGAGTCACCTGTTATCCGTTCCAGTGCTTTATTTTGGGGTCACTGAATGGGTGGAGAAAGAAGATTGCAGACCCGAAAAGCGGTGTGCATCACAGAAGATTCAGAACCTCATACGTTCAACTGGGGAGGCAGAACGGAAAATCGTTCATCAACGGTATTCTCGCAGCGTATTACGGAAACTTTGACGGATATAAATACGGAAAAGTGTTCTGTACCGCAACAAAACAAGACCAAGCGAACATTGTTTTGCAAGAGGTCATTAAGTTCATAAACAGTGACGAAGAACTGCAATCGTGGTTCAAGGTTCACGAGCATAACAACACGATCGACTGCCTGTTGACGCACTCGATCATCAAGGCGGTTTCCGGCGATACGAAGTCGATGGACGGTTTCAGACCGTACCTCGGAATCGTTGACGAGTACCACGCTCACAAGACGAATCAGATGTATAAACTGCTTGAGGGCGGTATCAAAAAGATGAAATCAGCATTGATTTCAGTCATTACGACAGCAGGATTCGACCTAAAATCGCCATGTTATAAGTTGTATGAGTATTGCTGCAATCTCCTCAAGGGAGTATTTGAAAACGAGGCACAATTCGCATACATCGCACAGATGGACGAGGGTGATGACCTTTGGAAATCGGAAAACTGGATAAAAGCGAACCCGATTCTTGCGTTCGATGCGGATGCTCTTGAGAATATGATTCCGGTGGCAGCGACCGCCAAAGACATGGGGGGCGAGGACTTGCGAGATTTCCTCGTCAAGCAGTTGAATCAGTGGATACAGTGGTCAAATCACCAGTATATCAAGGACATCAAGAAGTGGAAACGCCTCGCAGTTCTCAAGACACTGGCAAATTTTAGAGGTTCAAAGTGTTATGTGGGAGTTGACCTGTCATCCGGAGGAGATCTCACATCCATCGCAATCGTCATTCCTTTCGTGGACGAGGATGGAAACAAGAAGTATTTCGTCAAGACACATTCATTCATCCCTGCGAGCCGGGTGGACGAGCACATAAAAACGGACAAAGTTCCCTATGACGTGTGGATTGAGAAAGGTCTCGTGACACCGACCTATACACTGGGAGGAATCAAGACAGATTACAAGTACATCTTGACCTATCTGAAAGACTTGATCGAGGAATACGAACTCAAGCCTCAAATGATTTGTTACGACCCACACAACGCATCAGCGTTCCTCTCTGATCTTGAGGTGATGGGATGGGATTCCATTTCTATCACGCAGACGGCGAAAGAGTTGAACGATGCGACAGTCGATTTCAGATTGGAAATCCTTGTCGGAAATGTGGAGATTGAGGGTGTTGAGATCGGAAAAGGAAAGAAAGTTGTTCCGGTGGATGAATTGCTCACATGGTCGATTGCGAATGCAAAGACCATCTCAAACAATTACGGAGAAATCAAGATCGACAAGGACATCAGCGAGGACAGAATCGACCCGATCGACGCAATTATCGACGCATGGAAACTCGCAATGAAAGACGAGTACAAGCCGGATGCAAATGATTTCGTGTCAGAATGGCTTGCCTTGAAAGAACAATACAAAGAGAACGGAGGTGAGAACCGATGAATCCATTCAAAACAGCATACAGCAACTTAATGGAGAGATGGAAAAACAGAAACGGAGCAGTGGATGCAGCAGAACCGGAGTCATACAGGACATTCGGAATCAATTCTCCGTGGTTTTATGGTCTCTTAGGGAAAAAGAGGAGAAAACCTCTGCAAGAAGTGACATATTTCACCTGCCTCAAGATGCTGTCGGAAACGCTGGCAAAGATGCCTGTTAAATACTATCAATCGACGGAGGAGGGCATTGTTGAACCGGAGGAAACGGAAACATCTCGCCTCTTAAAGACAAGACCGAATCCGTTCATGACACCGACGGTATTTTGGAACACGGTGGAGATGAACCGGAATCACTACGGAAACGCTTATGTGTATATCCGGAGGAAATTCGTCCGGAAAAAGTACGGAGGAGAGTTGAGGGTCATCGACTTGTGGGTGATGCAGTCAAATTGTGTGCAGATCGTCGTTGATGATGCAGGAATTTTCGCAGGAGTCGGTCGCTTGTGGTATGTCTACACAGACCCGACATCCGGAAAACGGTACATATTCAACACGGACGAAGTGATGCACTTTAAGACATCGCACAGTCTTGACGGAATCACGGGTCTACCAGTACAGAAAATTTTGCAGGATACGGTGAGCGGAGCATCCGCATCGCAGGAGTTTATGAATCGCATGTATGAATCCGGACTGACTGCAAAGGCGGTACTGGAATACACAGGGGAACTCAACGAAAAAGCAAAGACGATTCTCCGGGAGTCATTCGAGGAGTTTGGAAGTGGTGCAAAGAACACAGGAAGAATCCTGCCTGTTCCGCTCGGAATGAAATTGACACCGCTCGACATCAAACTGACAGACTCGCAGTTCTTTGAACTGAAAAAATATACATCACTGCAAATCGCAGCAGCGTTCGGAGTGAAACCGAATCAGATCAATGACTATGAGAAATCGTCATATAGCAATTCGGAAATGCAGCAGTTGTCATTCTATGTTGACACGATGCTTTTCATCATAAAGCAGTACGAGGAGGAAATCAATTTCAAACTCCTCGCACCGGACGAGCAGGACAACGGAAAGTATTTCAAATTCAACGAAAAAGTTCTGTTCCGGACAGACTCAAAGACACAAATGGAGTACCTCTCCAACGGTGTCAAAAACAGTATTCTCATGCCGGACGAGGCAAGGAGGAAACTGGACATGTCGAATGCTATGGGAGGGAATCGTCTCTATGCGAATGGAAACGTGATTCCTATTGAACAGGCAGGCGTACAATACGCAAAAGGTCAGCAGACGACCGAAGAAAACGAACCGGAGGGAGGTGAGGAGAATGCCGAAGATGAAACGATTTGATTTCACAAAGAAAAACAAACGAACCGGACAGGTGGACAAGGTCGGGTATTTGGATTTGAAAGAGGATGAAGAAAAACAGAGATGCTCTCTCTATTTTTACGGCGACATCGTATCAGCGACATGGGAATCCATGTGGTACGAGGAGGACAAGTGTCCGCAGGACATTGCTGATTTCCTGCATCAGATCGACAAATACGAGGACATCGACATCTATTTCAATTCCGGAGGTGGAGATGTTTTCGCAGGACTGGCGATCTACAACCAGTTGAGGAGACACGAGGGTCACAAGACCGGATATGTGGACGGAATGGCAGCGAGCATCGCATCCGTCATCATGTTCGCATGTGACGAACTGCATTTCGCATCCGGTGCTCAATGTATGGTTCATAAACCTCTGTGCATCGCATGGGGGAACGCCGACGATTTCGAGGCAGTAATTGAGCAGTTGAATAAATGCGAGGAATCCATTCTCGACATCTACATGGAGCATGTGCAGGATGGTGTCGAGCGTGAGACCATCAAGGCACTGGTGGACGCAGAGACGTGGATGAATGGCAGCGAGGTCGCAACGTATTTTGATGTGGAAATTGAGGAACAGGCAGCAGTCGCAGCATGTGCCTCGGATTTCTTTGAGAAATACAATAATCTGCCGGAGAGTTTGAAAAAGACAGCGACAGAGGACATTGTGGATGCTGTGCTTGCTGCACTGGATAACAGGCAGAAAGAGGCAGAGGAGAAAGCAAGAGAGGAAGAAATCAAAAACCTGCTCGAAGATTTGGACGAGTATGGGGTATAAGAGAGGAGAATGAACATGAACAAAGAAATGCAGAAATTGCTCAAGGCGATCAACGACAAAAAGAATGCGGTGAGATCGCTGACCAACGAGGGAAAACTGAAAGAGGCGAGACAGGCGAAAGAGGAACTCATTGAGTTGCAGGAAAAATTTGACCTGCTCGCAGACCTTGAGGATGACGACCTTGACGGAATCGAGGACGGACTGGAATCCGGCAGAGCGAAAGACATCACAAGAGGAGCAGCAGACCCGAAAGCAAACAAGAAAAACCTTGTGAAAGCATTCGTCAACATTGTCAAATGCGGTTTCTTAAAGAAAGAGCCGAATGAGGATGATGTGAGAGTCTACAAGGACGCACTGACATCCGATGCGACTGCGGATGATGACGGAGAAATGGGAATCGGAGTGACAATTCCGGAGGACATCAGAACCGACATTATCGAGTTGAGACGCAGTGATGACAACCTTGAACAGTATGTGAATACCGAGGGAGTAACCACAAACAGCGGTTCAAGAAATATCGAGGTAGATGCGGAGTCCACTCCGTTTGATAACGTGGACGAGGAGGCGGAGTTCCCGGACATGGATGAACCGAAGTTCAAAAAGATTAAGTACGCCATCAAGAAAAAGGGCGGTATTTTGAAGTGTACCGCAGAACTGTTTGAGGATACGGCATACAACGTCATGGCGTACATCAACAAGTGGATTGCGAAAAAGACAAAGGCGACAAGAAATGCCGTGATTCTCAAGACACTGGATGCGATGACAAAAGGGAAAGAGGTTGTAATTTCCAACATCGACAGTCTCAAAGATGTGTTCAACGTGATGCTTGAGCCTGCGATCGCAACCAGTTCCATCATCATCACGAATCAGAATGGTTTCAACTATCTGGACAAACTGAAAGACAGCGATGGAAAGTATATTTTGCAGCCGAATCCGACGCAGCCGACGCAGATGCTTTTGTTTGGTAAGTATCCGATCGTAAAGGTATCGAATAAGACGATCAAGAGTGCAGCCATCACAAAGATGGAGGGTGAGACCGGAAAAGAAGTCGAGGTTATCACAGGATACAAGCACCCGGTTTATATGGGAGACATGAAAGAGGCGGTCACTCTGTTTGACAGAAATGTCATGACGATCGACATGAATGACAAGGCAGCAGGGTTGTGGGAGAAAGACATGACAGGAATCAAGGTGAGAGACCGATTCGATGTGCAGCCTGTTGACGCAGAGGCGGTTGTTAAAGGTGAAATTACAGAGACAGTGCAGGGATAAAAGAGCAGGGCGGTCACACAAGACCGCCCCGGTGAAAGCAGGTGAGAATGATGACGGACGAGGAAAAAGAGCAGGCAAGAAAGAAATTACTTGAGGAATGCAAGAAATACAACCACATCGACTATGAGGACGACGAGGACATCATTGAATTGATGATCGACGTTGTCTTTGAGGAGATGGGGGAACTCATTCCGGGGTTCGATTCCGAAAATCTGTCGGCAAGGCAAAGGCTGCTCGTTCTCATATCTGTGAAAGATTTGTATGACAACCGTGAGAAGTATGGAAAGGACGAGAAAAAAATGCAGAACGCAGTCTCGTCCATGCTGCTCAAGGAAATCTATGGAGGAAAAGAATGACCGGGAGAATAATCATCATGAGAGAGACCTCCGAGGTGGTGGATGGAAGAAATCAGACCGCAGAGGAGGAATATTTCAAATGTTGGTGCGATGTCTCTGATCTGTTGAGTGCAGAGAAGTACGCTGCGTTGCAGCAGTCACTTGAGGAAACGGCAGTTTTCAAAGTGAGGAGTTGCAAAAAGACGCAGGCGATGCGGACACGCCTCAAAGAGTTCTTGGTTGTCTACAAAGAGGACAGGTTCAACATCTATTCGATGACACCTGTGGAGAACGGAACACATTTCCTGTTGAAAACGAACCGTATTTCATAGGTGTCAGAATATGACACAGGGAGGTGATTTCTGTGAGGATTGAGATGGAGTTTCAAGGACTGGATGAACTGGTCAAAGCACTGGAAAAGAGTGCAACGGACAAGGAAATCCAAACGCTGAACAGGAACATCGTGACAAAGGCTCAACCGATTATTCAGAAAGCGGTGTCGGGAGGGATGCCAAAGTCAAGCAATCAAGCACTTTCCGGGCGAGGGTTCGGGTCGAAATCACATCCGTCCGGTCATGCTGCGGACGCAGTTCCGATCGAAAAAGTGAGAGTGAGCGGAACAAGAGCCGAGGGTGATGTAGGTTGGACAAAATCTGACAACAGTGAACACTTTTATGTGAAATTCATCAACTGGGGAACGGTTGACAGACCACCTCAAGAGTTCATATACAAGGCAGGTCGTGCAGCAGAGGGGCAGATTCAGAGCATTGCAGAACAGGAATATCAAAACTTTTTAGACAAGACAGTGGGGTGATTTGATGGCTGACATCATAAAGGACGCAGCGGATGCCTTGTCGGAGGTGACAGAATCCGGAATACAAGTCATGCAGGGGTGGTATAGAAAAGACATCAAAGACACACATGTGACGCTGTGGGATTTGGGAGAGATGGACGATAGTCACTCGGATGATGCAGCGGAGGGTGTTCAGCAGTCAGTACAGGTGACGATCTTTTCTCAAAAGGACGAGGTCGCATTGGCTGCGAAAATTAAGAAACTCATGAAACGGTGTGGATTTCAATTTGAGGCAAGGAATGCAGATGATTCCGAACCGCAAAACGGAATCTATATGAAAGCACAGAGATTCAACAAATTTTACGAAGAAAGCGAGGAATAAACATGCCGGAATTAGCAAATACAATCGTTCGCAGTAGATACTGCGGTTTAAGAGACATTTATGTCGCAAAGTTGACGCAGAACACGCAGACCGCATATGCAGCAGAGACTCCGGTGAAACTGGCGAGAGCGATCAATGCAAAAGTTTCTGATAAGTGGTCAAGTGAAAAGGTATACTCCGATGATGGAACAGAGGAGACAATCACCTCCTATGAGGGTACAGAGGTCGAACTGGAAATCGCAACCCTTGCACCGCAGGACAGAGCGTTGCTGTTTGGTCAGTTGTACGAGAACGGTTTCCTTGTAAAGACAAAGGACGACCTTGCACCGGAGATCGCTCTCGGATACCGTACAAAACGCCGGAACGGCAAGTATGAATTTGTATGGTTGTACTGCGGAAAATTCGGACAGGGCGTTGACGACGAGCATGAGACGCAGGCAGAAAAGGTCGCAGTACAGAGCAATACAATCAAGGGCGATTTCTATGACAGACAGAAAGATGGTCGTTATCAGATTGTTGTTGACGAGAGCAATCTTGTGGATGCTGACACGGATGCAAAGGCTGCAATCGCTGACTGGTTCAGCAAGGTGCAGGAAAAAGAGCAGGCAGCAGGTTAAAAAGTAAAACGATAACAGGAGGGAAAATCAATGGCAAAGCATGAAATCATTATCAATAAAAAACTTTACACGATGCCGAAAATCGGTGCGGATGACTATATGGACTATTTGGATGCGTCGGAGGTCGTAAACGGTACAGGGAACGCCGGATATAAGAGGGAACACATTCAGTTGATGTGTGAATGGATTGTCCGGTTGTACGGAAATCAGTTCACGATCGAGGAGTTAAAGAATCCGGAAACTGGTCTCTCTGCGGATGAAATTATCACGGAGTTTATGATGGTTGATATTGACATCGCAGGAAAGATTCAGAAAAGAATGGAGAAGATACAGGAAAATTTTACCGTCGTCAAGTGATTCCGGAAATATATATCGCCTGCGGTAGTGAGAGACATTTCGTGAACAGCATTACGGTCGGACAGTACCGGAAGTATACGAAACTCATGAAACAGAATGATGGAGGGAATCTGTCGGATGCACTGTTTTTCAATCAAAAGATTGCACAGGAGATATTCGACAGCAGGATGTCACTTGAGGAACTGGGAGAAACCGACATCGTTGAGGTCATGGTCGCAGCAAAGAGCATTCATTTTGTTATGCAGGAAATCATCACGCCGAAGTTTTTGGAGTTGATGGACGAGCCTGTGGAGCAGGAAAAATCCGCATTCGACGACTATGACCGGGAAAACGGATATGACGAGATAGACCGCCGGAATATTTGGGAGGTCTGCTCGGACAATATCGACAGAGTGATTCAGATAGCAATTAAATTATTGAATAATTCATACAGTCAATGCCTTGAGACTGACATCGTGGCATTGCTTGATTACATGAAATTTGCAATCAAGACAATAAACGAAAAGCAGTAGGAGAGGAGGGAACTGAATGGCTTATGTAAGCGTCAAAGCGACAGCGGATGCGAACTCGTATCAAAAGACGATGAAATCAATGGCTCAAGAGGCGAAAGCACTGGCGAGTCAGTGGACAGCGACGCAGGCGAAAGCAAAGGCATTCGGCTCTCAAACCGACATCCTCAAAAGCAAGGCAGGAGCGTTATCTGACAAGATAAAACTCCAAAAAGAAATAGTAAAACTGGCAGGAGACCAGTATGGAAAACTTTCCACGAGGCTGACAGAGCAAAGAACAAAGCACGACGAACTGAAAGGAAAGGTCGATGCTGCAAAGAAAGCCTATGAAGAATCGGCACAGGCGACCGGGAAAGACTCGGAGGAAACAAAGAAACTCAAGGAAGAACTGACAAAACTTGAGACGGAGTTGAAAACAAACGAGAACTCCATCAATCAGACAGAGAATGCTCTGAACAGGCAGGCGATCGCAGCAAATAACGCAGAGACGAAACTTGCCGGGATGGAGGAGGAACTCGAACAGGTCAACAACCAACTGCGTGACCACAAACTTGATGCGTTCGCTGACGGATGCGACAAGGCAGGTCAGAAACTTGAGGCGTTCGGGCAGAAAATGCTCATTGTGTCAGCAGGCATCGCAGCCTTTGCGACTGGTGCTGCAAAGATGGCGATCGACTTTGAGGACTCCATTGCAAAGGTATCCACGATCATGGATACAGGGGAAATGTCCGTCGGAGAGATGCAGGATGCCATTGTGGAATTATCCAACGAGACAGGCATCGCAGCAACGGACATCGCAGACAACGTATACAATGCCATCAGTGCAGGACAGAAAACCGGAGACGCAGTGAATTTCGTTCGTGAGTCCACGAAACTGGCGACAGCAGGATTTGCGGAATCCGGAGACACGCTTGATTTGCTGACCACGATTCTGAATGCTTATGGTTTGGAGGCAGAACAGGTCACGAATGTGTCTGACATGCTTATTCAGACGCAGAACCTCGGAAAAACTACGGTTGCAGAGTTATCCTCTGCGATGGGTAAAGTCATCCCGACCGCAAACGCCAACAGCGTGGCACTCGACCAGTTATGTGCAGGATATGCAATCATGACGGCGAACGGTGTGGCGACAGCAGAATCGACCACATACATCAATGCGATGCTCAATGAACTGTCAAAGACAGGCAGCAAAACAGACGCAGTCATCCGGGAGAAAACCGGAAAATCGTTCAAGGAATTGATGGCAGACGGAGCGAGCCTTGCCGATGTACTGGCGATTGTTGACGGTGCTGCGAAAGAACAGAACCTCTCAATGAGTGATATGTTCTCGTCATCAGAGGCAGCCAAAGCAGGTCTCATTCTTTTGGGAGACAGTGCGGATACATTCAACTCTACACTCGGACAGATGCGTGAGTCCACAGGTGCGACGGATACGGCGTTCGACAAGATGAAAACGACATCGTATGACATCCAGTTGACGCTCAATGAGTTGAAAAACACAGTCATGCAGTTCGGTCAGACCATTATGTCGTCGGCTGCACCGATGATCGAGGATTTTTCGGCAAAAGTCAGCACATTATGCGACTGGTTCAAGAGTTTGGACGAGGGGCAGCAGCAGACCATCATCAAGGTGGGGTTGTTCGTTGCAGCGATCGCACCTGCAAGCATTGCAATCGGAAAGATGGGGCAGGGGATAAAGACTGCGGTCGATACATACAAGACCATGCGAGACATCATTCCGAAAGTCATTGCAAAACTGGCAGGGAAAACGGCAGCGACGGCAGCGGATACGGCAGCAGAGACAGCGTCAACCGTGGCATCTACGGCAAACGCAACAGCGACATCGGCAGGAACAGCAGCGACAATCGCACATACAGTCGCAGCGAAAGCAGCAGCAGCCGGACAATGGCTGCTCAATGCAGCAATGACCGCAAACCCGATCGGAATCATTGTGGTGGCGATTGCCGGACTGGTAGCCGGATTTGTGGCTCTGTATAAAAATTCAGAGACGTTCCGGAATGCAGTCAATAAGTTGTGGACGACCATCAAAGAGGCGTTCGGGAAGATCGCAGAGGTAGTCACGAACGCATTCGGAAAGGTCAAAGAGACCGTTTCGGGGGCATGGGAAAAGGTCAAAACGGTCACATCGGAGAAACTTTCGTCAGTAAAAGAGGCGGTGTCCGAGGGGTTCGGAAAAGTCAAGGAAACGATGGGAACGGTGCTCGATGCAGCGAAAGAAACTGCGTCGGAGAAACTGGAAAACATCAAAGCAGCCTATGAGGAAAACGGTGGAGGCATAAAGGGAGTTGTCGCCGGAGCATGGGAGGGAATCAAAGGGTATTATACCGCAGGATTTTCTTTCGTGGATAATCTGACCGGAGGCAAACTCACAGAAATAAAAGAGAAATTTGCGAGCAAGTTGACAGAGGTCAAGACGGCAGTTACGGAGAAACTGACAGCAGTCAAGACAGCATTTTCAAATGTGTTCGCAGCGTGCAGCGAGGTCGTCTCGAATGTGTTCAACACAATCAAGAATGTCATCACGGTGGCGTTCATGGCGATTCGGGAGATTATCAATGCAGCAGTGGCAATCGTCACGTTGCCGTTCCGGTTTATTTGGGAGAACTGCAAAGGGATTGTCATTGAGGTGTGGGATGCCATAAAGGAAAAAATCCAGACGGCGATCACAACGGTGCAGACCATCATCTCGACGGTGATGACAGCGATCAAAACGGTCATCGGTTCTGTGTGGGATGCAATCAAAAGCAAGGTGCAGGCAGTGCTTGAGGGAATGCGGACGCTAATCATGACTGTGTTCGATTTCTTCCTTGCAAGAATACAGTTTATTTTGACTGGAATCCTGTCGGTAATTACGACCGTATGGACAACGATCAAGACAAACGTCACGACAATTCTGAATGCGATTCGGGATGTCATCAATTTGGTGTGGACAACCATCAAGACAAATGTCACGACGGTGGTCAATGCCATCAAGACAGTTGTGACGACGGTGTGGAATGCGATCAAAACAACAGTCACCACAATCGTTAATGCAGTGAAAACGGCAGTCACAACAGCATGGAACGCAATCAAGTCGAGCGTGACCACGATCGTGAATGCGATTAAGACCACAATCACGACCGTATGGAATGCAATCAAAACGACGGTCACGACAGTGGTCAATGCAATCAAAACAACCGTGACATCGGTGTTCAATTCGGTCAAGGCGACCGTGACGACCGTGTGGAACGGAATCAAGACCACAATCACGACTGCGATCAATGCAGCAAAGACAACGGTGTCCACGGCGGTGAATGCGATTAAGAACACAGTGACAAGTGTGTTCAATGCTCTGAAATCAACCGTGACGACCGTGTGGAATGGTATCAAGTCGGCAATCGAAACGCCGATCAATGCAGCAAAAACAGCCGTACAGAATGCCATCAATGCGATAAAAAACGCATTTAATTTCGAGTGGTCTCTGCCGAAGTTGAAACTGCCACATTTTTCGATTTCCGGAGAGTTTAGTCTGAATCCTCCGTCAGTTCCGCATTTCGGAATTGAGTGGTACAAGACAGGCGGTATCATGATGAATCCGACAGCGTTCGGAATAAACGGCAGCAGGCTCATGGTTGGAGGAGAGGCAGGTGCGGAGGCGATTCTGCCACTCGAACCGTTCTACATGAGATTGAACCGGATGCTCGACAGCAAATTGCAGGCGATTCAGACGGCGGTCAACGTAAAAACGGAGGTTCACACTTACATCGACAGCGACGAGGTCGCAAATGTAACAACGGAAAAGGTGAGCGACAATCTCGCTATGGATATTAAAAAGAGGAGGTAAGGAATGAAAATAGACGATCTTGACATTCGAGAGTTCGATGCAAAGCAGTTGACAGTTGATTTCGAGCCTCCTCAAACTGTTGTCAGTCACGAACTATTTGAGGGGGCGTTGATTCCATCGGAGAGTGAGACATACACGCCTTTGTCCGGTGTAACAGTAGGGATTTTGTTCCGGGGAGAGTCGAGAGATGAAATTCAGCAGCATGTGAGTGATTTTCATGCAGAACTGCAAAAGGGAGTTGTGCTGACACTGGACGGATACCGGAGAAAGTTCAAGGGATTCATGACCGCCAACTCACTGGAAAAGACGATCACAAAAAGGAGATACACGGCAGAGTTCACGTTCTCCGGATACTGGTTCAGTGAGGAGGTCACATTGACGTGGCAGGAGATTCACGAGGCTGTGTTTGATGCCATCGGAAACCGATGGGCACCCTGCAAAATCAGCATCACGGCGGTGGAGTATATTGAGGAAATGCGGATAAATGGTTTTACAGACGAAATCATTATCCATACGATTCCGAGAGGCTCGACGGTAGTCATCGACAGTCAAAAGGGATTTGTGACAATGGACGGAGCAAATAAGTTCGGGGATGTGGACGGTATGATGGAGTTTCCATTCCTAAAGACCGGGAAAGAGAAAAACCATCACCTCATATTCTCGGACAAGAATGCGATCGTAACATTGCAGTACAATCCTATGTGGTTGTAGGAGGTGCAGCGTGGAACTATTCAATGATATGCACGAAAAGGTGTGCAACCTGTCGGGGTTGAAAGAAACCTGTATCACGAGCACCCTCAAGACCGGAGACAAGGAAATCACTTTCTTTTTCCGAAAAGAGAATCATTTTGCGAGGGAAATCAAAGAGGAGGCATATCTGCGGACGGACGAGGATGAATTTGTCATCAAGCAGATTGAACCATCGGACGCATGGTATAAATGCACCGGAACGATGAACGTGGAGGAGTTGGAGGGGAAACAGTTTCCGACCGGATTCAAAACCACGGAAGTCACAGCGGACGAGTGTATCAGAGAGGCGATCGCAGGAACATCGTGGACGGTGATTTTGTGCGAGCCGACAAAGAAAAGGACAGTGTCATTCGACTCAAACTGTTCCGGGTGGGAAGTGATTCAGCAGGTCATCACGACGTACCGATGCGAAATCAAATTTGATTCTATCAACAAAACCATCGCCATCTTTGAAAAGATCGGTGAGGACAAAGGGGCGTATTTCATGGAACGCCTCAATTTGAAAAAGTTGAAAATACAGTCGAACTCATACGATTTCTGCACAAGGTTAATCTGCATCGGGAAAGAGGGATTGATGATCGATGTGGATGGAAAGAACTACATTGAAAATCACCAGTATTCGAGCAAAGTTAAGACGAGGACGTGGAAAGATGAACGGTACACCTCGGTTGAGTCGCTGCGAGAAGATGGAGAGGCGAAACTGGATGAACTGTCAAAACCATATAAGTCATACACGGCAGAAATCATCAATCTCGCCGAGGCGGTGCAAGACGAGGAGGAAAAAGAACAGTACCGGGAGGCGTTTTCTTTCGGACTGGGAGACACGGTCAGTCTGATCTCGAAGTCGCAAAACATCCGGGAAAAGCACAGGATTGTAAAAATGTATGAGTATCCGCAAACGAAAGAGAAGAACAAGGCAGAACTGGCGAACACGAGGCTCTCTTTTGAGGAGGTTCAGAAAACAGAGCAGGAATTGTCGTGAGAATGGAGGTGAAAAAGTGGAGATCATCAGACACATAAAGGTGGATTTGTACGGCGACACAAAGCATTTTGCAGTAGCAGCCAAACAGATGGATATGGGAACGAGATACATTGCGGTGACTCTTATGGAGGACGGTGTTGTGTATCAGATTCCGGATGATGTTGAGGTCATTGTGAACATGACAAAGCCGGACAAGACACACGTCCACAATGATGGATTGAAATACGGAAACGAGGCTCTCATTCCTCTGACAAGAAAGATGCTTATGGTTCACGGAACTGCGATTTGCGAAATCCAGTTGTATCAGAACGGAGCATTGCTGACATCGGCAAATTTTGAGATGGAAATTTTTCCATCTCAGAGAGACGAGTCGGAGATTATTCATTCCGGAGAATACACACGACTGGAAAACAGTATCGCAGCAGCGAGAGAAGCGTTGCAAATTGCACAGGAAACACAGAATGAGATTGATGCAGCGGAGGCGTTAAGGGCAGCAGCGGAAAGGGCAAGAGAGACCGCAGAGAGGGCAAGAGAAATCCGTGAGAGTCGGAGAGAGGACAGCACAGCGAAAGCGATTGAGGACTGCATGGAGGCGATGGCAGAGACCATTGAACAGACTGCGGAGTGCCTCAAGGCAACAGAGGAGGCAAAGAAAATCATTATTTCGCAGAGTGGTCTTGATGCAATACTGGCAGCAGTGAGAGATTATTATGAAAGAATCTTGCAACTGGAAACGGACATCAATATCAATGTGGACGGTGGAACACCGACATCGACGGAACTGCTACTCGTGAAAGGTGGAACGCCATTCACGACCGACTATGACAAGTATTATGCAGGAACGTCGCACACGATATAGAA
>ERZ791803.294-NODE-294-length-34821-cov-9.737243_pt1 | contig 34821 bp, 39 predicted proteins | sample MGYA00510307_ERZ791803 | MGnify/ENA primary metagenome ERZ791803 (study PRJEB30046, sample SAMN00791963) | human gut metagenome | study: EMG produced TPA metagenomics assembly of the A metagenome-wide association study of gut microbiota in type 2...
AGTCATCGGGCATTATCTGAACATAAAACACTATCAATAAGTTGGGACCATTACCTTTCTTCTGATCCGATTTCTGGTGAAATCGGAACCTGCGCTAATCCTTGCTGGCTTATGTCAGAACAGCGAATGGAAGAAGGTCGAATCCCACCTACAGACGTTGCATGATCTGTTGACTAAGTGGATCAGAACTGGCGATGAGAATCCTCCTTCTGAATATCAAAGCCAGGATTACAAATGAATAAGTTTGAGCTGATGCAAAAGCAGGAGAAAATTCAGAGGGAATCTGGAACTATAGCTATATGCCATTTGATGTTGTATAGGCCGATCATTTTTTCTGACTGATCGCAAATGTTAAACACAATTCGTGTCCCCGGAAATAGTCGTCATTTCCAGTATTTTGGTCAACCATACTCGGAGCGGATTATCATTACTTTTCCGATGCCAGGCGACAGTGACATCAAACGGGACCATTTTTTCTGGCATCTCCAGTTTACAGTAATTTCCCTGCGCTCCTATCGCTGATGGAATGAAAGCAATGGCGTCATTCGCAGTGAAAAAAGCGCCGAGCGTCGTATAACACGGTAACGTAGCGATGACATTATTTTTCATTCCGGCTTTGTTAAAAAAATCATCAACCAGATTTTCAATATTACCGGCACTCGGAGCAAATTTAACGGCAGGAATGTCTGAAAAGGACATTTTCATTTCAAGTTTTCCCGGAATAGCTGAGCCGTGTCTGACCACACAGCAGTACTCTTCACGCCGGATGTTTTTGCGTATCAGTCCGGGATCAATATGATTCGAAAAACCCAGTACCAGATCGACATCGCCGGAATTAAGACTTTCAACGTGGTGCCTGGAATTGAAGTCTTTGATTTCAACGCTGGCCCGCGGTGCCTGCATATGTAGTGTCTTCAGTAAGGATGGGATGATAGTAAGTTGAGCATATTCGTTTGCCATTATGCATATGCTGAAGTCCTGAATGTTCGGATTAAATACCTGGGGTGAACGAAGCTGGCTAACCTCATCCAGAATTTTTTCTATTTTAGGCACAAGAGAAAGGGCATAGTCGGTCGGCTCAAGTCCTGCACTCCTGCGTACAAACAGCTCGGTTCCGAAATAAGTTCTCAGTCTTTTAAGATATGCACTGACCGCCTGCTGAGAGATATCCAGCTTTGAAGCTACCCTTGAGACATTAAGTTCTTTAACCAGCAGTAACAATACACGCATGTGTTTGATATCAATGTAATCCACGTTTAGTTGTACCTCATACAATGTTTGCTTTATTTAAATTGTATCATAACCCATATATGATTTCTCCTGTCTTTCATAAACATATCCGAGGTAAATAATGAAAACTGTAATTCTGATTGGTGCTCAGGGGAAAATGGGCAAAGCGGCGCTGACCGGTTTGGGCGATCACAAAGTGATTACCGCCAGTCGCTCAGGAAAAGGTACGGACTATCAGGTAGATATTACAAGTCATGAATCCCTGAGAGCACTTTTCAAAAACGTCGGCGCCTTTGACGCTGTTGTTAACGCCGTTGGCCACTGCGAGTATGCTAATTTTGTCGATATGACAGCTGAGCAGTGGGAGCTCACTGTCCAGAGCAAAATGCTGGGTCAGATCAATGTCGTTAAAATAGGCCTTGAGTACATCAACGACCGCGGCTCATTCACTTTAATTTCCGGCATTCATAATGTGAAACCTATCCCCGGCTCTATAGCTGACGCGACAACCAGCGGTGCTATCGACACATTTGTACAGTGTGTGGCTAACGAACTGCCCCGCGGGATCCGTATCAATGTAGTGAACCCAACCGTACTGGAAGAAGCCTGGGATGTTTACGGCCCTATGCTGCCAGGGTTCCAGCCAGTTCCGGGCAAACTGGTCGGAAAAGCGTTCCAGCGTTCTGTTGACGGATTTATCAACGGTAAAGTTCTCTTTGTCGATGCCTAACTGCCAGTCAGTCTGTTATTCAGCGTAACTGTTATAGCCTGAGGAGGAGCATAACTCCGGACTCAGGCTATATGCGTTGGGAACTAAATGAATTTGTGGGTAATGCTCACGACGGTTTTCAGTACGCAGCTTCAGTGCTTATTTCCCTTTTTTCTAGTGCTCCCGCGAAAATACTGAGCAGGAAAGCGAAGAAAACGACCACACCGGCAAGCCATGTGGTATGCAGGAGACCGAAATGGATTACGACCAGGCCACCTATCCAGGTTCCGCCAGCGATACCGATATTGAAGGCCGATATATTCAGCCCTGATGCCACATCCACAGCTTCAGGAACGAATTTTTCAGCCTGCCTGACAGCCAGATATTGCAGTACAGGGACGTTTGCAAATGCGGCAGCACCCCAGACAAATGTAGTGACCAGCATCAGCCATGAATTAGATGCTGTCAGATATAAAGCGAACAACACCAGGGACAGTAATAAAAATATAATTTTAAGAGCATTAATAGGGCCATGTTTGTCAGAGATCCGTCCGCCATACAGATTGCCCAGTGCAGCTGCAAAACCGTATACCAGCATGACACCGCTTACCGCAGCGGGTGAAAATCCGGATATTTCCTCAAGAGTAGAGGCAAGGTAGGTAAACGTTATAAACGATCCCCCGTACCCTATCGCGGTCAGGGAATATGCCAGTATCAGCTGAGGGGTTGTCAGGACCTTAATCAGAAATCTCACGGGCGCGGGTTCAGATTTTTTTATGCCGCGGGGTATCAGTAAAAAGCTGCCTGCAAAGGCGATCATTCCGAGGACAGACACTGAAAAAAATGTGGCTCTCCAGCCAAGGTGCTGAGCGATGAAAGTCCCCAGGGGAACACCGGTGACCAGAGCGACGGTCAGCCCGGTGAACATGATAGCTATTGCACTCGTGGCTTTCTCTCTTGGAACAAGGCTGGCAGCGATTGTTGAACCAATGGAATAGAACACGCCGTGTGCCATGCCGGTAATGATCCTCGCCACAATCAACGAGACGAACCCGGGTGCCTGCCAGGCATACAGATTGCTTAGAGTAAAAACGGCCATCAGGCACAGAAGAAGCGTTTTGCGGGGCATCTTTCCTGTTGCTGCTGTTAAAAGAGGTGCCCCCACTGCCACGCCCAGCGCATAGAGACTGACAAGCAGACCCGCTGACGGTACTGAAACTGATAAATCAGCTGAAATGATGGGAATGATTCCAACAAGGACAAATTCAGCTGTCCCGATAGCATAAGCGCTGATTGTCAAAGCGAAGAGTGCTATTGGCATAAAAATCCTTAATCGATAAATGTAAGGATTAATACTGAAATATCTCTGTGAATAAGAACAGATTTATGCCGTTAAAACACTTTTGACTTCAAGGCAAAGATGAAAACAACTTTAGCAGAAATGCAGATATTTATTGCTGTTATAGAAACAGGGACATTATCACGAGCTGCGTATGAGCTGGATCTTACCGTATCAGCTGTTAGCAGAGCGCTTCGACGACTGGAGGAGAAATTAGATACCGTACTGGTCAGACGCTCAACGCGGAGACTGGAATCCACTGAAGAAGGAAGGACATTCCTGGAATATGCCAAACAAATCATTGCTTCAGTAGAGGATGCAGAAGAACATGTCACCATGAAACGTCGTCATCCATCCGGGAAGATTCGGATCATTGCGTCCACGTCTCTTGTACTGCACGTCATTACACCGGTTCTGCATCGATATCAGAAATGCTATCCTGAGATAGAAATTGAAATAATTTCAAATGACAATGTTTATGATTTGCTTGAACACAGAAGTGATGTTGCTGTTTGCATCGGAAAACTCAAAGATTCCGGCTTACATGCGAAGATACTTGGGCTGTGCCAGATGATGTTTGTTGCCTCTCCGCGATACATTGCAGAGCATGGTATGCCTCATCGAGTTGATGCATTAAAAAGCCACAGGCTGATAGGTTACAAACAAAACTCCTTAATGAATGACTGGCCTCTGGATACGGGCGAAGAACACTATTATAAAATTCAGCCATCCATTGTCGCTTCAAACAGTGAGATTATAAGACAGCTGGCCATTCACTCGTCGGGTATTGCTTGCCTGCCAGAACCGTATGTAAAAAATGATATTACAAAGGGTGATCTTGTCAATCTTGATATAAAAGAGAAACTGCGTGTCCGCGAACCACTCAATGCGGTTTATTATAAAAACATTGTTCTTCCATCAAGAACCTCATCATTTGTAGAGTTCCTCGCGGAAAGTTTAGTGTTGCCCTCGGAATAAAAAATTATCCCATATCATTATAAATAAAAGAAAGTGTTACCGGTAAATGTTGGACTGTAATCAACGACACCGGAAAGGGATCAGGGTTTCCCCGTTCGTAGTAATGACATCCCGAAACCAGTAAAAACTATCCTTTGGATATCTTGCATAATCGCCATCACCGCTGTCATCATGGTCAACGTAGATAAAGCCGTAACGCTTATCTAACTCTGCGGTGGCGTTACTGACCAGATCGATGGGGGCCCATGCTGTATAGCCCATAACTTCGACGCCATCCTCGATTGCTTCATAAACCTGATACAGGTGATTATTGATGTAATTAATACGGTAATCATCATTGACGGTCATATCCTCGTTAAGCTTGTCTCTGGCACCCAGTCCGTTTCCGGCAATGAACAGCGGCTTCTGATAACGATCCCACAGCATGTTTAACAGAATGCGCATTCCCGTCGGGTCAATTGTCCAGCCCCACTCCGACACCGGCAGCAGCGGGTTTTGTATCATGCTCAGCACGTTACCCCGTGACTTCTCGATGGTGTCCTCGTCGGTTGTCGCACAGCCGCTGTTGTAATAGCTGAACGAGATGAAGTCCACGGTGTTGTTCTTCAGCTGCTCGCGGTCCTCCTCTGTAATATCCAGCACAATATTATTGTCACGGAAGAAGCGCAGCATGTACCCCGGGTAGGCTCCGCGGCACTGCACGTCGCCAAAGAACAGCCAGCCGCGGTTCTCATTCATCGTTTTCAGCACGTCATCCGGTTTGCAGGTCAGCGGGTAAAGCAGGCCCCCCAGGAGCATATTGCCGATTTTTGCATCCGGGATGATGTCATGGCACCGCCCCACGACGATGGCACTGGCGACCAGCTGATGGTGGATAGCCTGATAGATATCAGCCTGACTGCTGCCTTCAGGCAGGCCCACTCCGGTCAGCGGCGCGTGCAGGGACATGTTGATTTCGTTGAAGGTCAGCCACAGCTTGACCTTCTCTCTGTAGCGCCCGAAAACCGTGACGGCGTAGTCAGTGAAAAAACCAATCAGTCTGCGGTCAGCCCAGCCGTTATAGCGGGTCACCAGATTCCAGGGCATCTCATAGTGGGAGAGCGTCACCATCGGCGTAATTCCGTGCTGCAGAAGCTCGTCAAACAGCCTGTCGTAGTAGGCCAGACCGGCTTCATTCGGGGTCTGCTCATCACCCTGTGGATAGATGCGTGCCCAGGCGATGGAAACGCGCAGGCAGGTAAACCCCATCTCGCTGAAGAGTTTAATGTCCTCCGGGTAGCGGTGGTAAAAGTCGATGGCCACGTCCTTGATGCTGCTGACGCTCCCGTCACGTTCCACCACCTCGCCGAAGATACCTGCGGGCTGAACGTCCGAGGTGGACACCCCTTTGCCGTCCTTGTCCCATGCACCCTCGACCTGGTTTGCGGCAATTGCCCCGCCCCAGTAAAAATTATCCGGGAACACTGTTATTGTGAAGTGTTTATTCGCTGTATCTGACATTTTAGCTAACCTGTATACTAGGGCTGGAATAAACATATAATGCTTAAGGACGGTCCAATAGAGAGAAAATCGTTATGTATTATGAGAAGGGTTCATTTTGTCTGAATGGATTCATATAACAACTTAATATCCTGCACCTTCCTGTAAACCCTGCCATGATAAAAGGTTAATCGTATTTAATTTAAAATGCCTGAACGCAGAGTCATTTTTTCCAGTTCTGTCAGATCCTGATTATAATTTGTCGTTTATTCGATGTATCTGCATGAAAGGGAAATAGCGAATAAAAGAGTATCTATGGTCCCGCCCTGACGGAGCTGAAATGGAGCCAGACCGTTCTGTTCATATGAATCTGGTTATGAGAAATATTTAGATGGCGTGGTACCAAACATTGCCTTGAAAGCAGCAATAAAGCTTGAAGCAGACTCATAGCCTGACTCCAGCGCGACATTCATGACACTCTGGCCATAAGCCAGACGTTCCAGTGCAAACAGCATTCGATGTCTCTGTCTCCAGGCTCCGAAGGGAAGATTTGTCTCCTGAGCAAAAAGTCGTTCTATCGTTCTTCCGCTAGCTCCTGCTTCTCTGGCCAGGTCGTGCAGCGACCGTCGTGATCCCGGGTCGTGCTCCAGTAATTTTATTAAGTGGATGGCTCTGGGATCTTTCGGCTTGATCAGTTCCAGTGATGCGAGCTGTAAACCTGAAAGACTGCCTACCAACACCTCTGCCAGTCGGTGACTGTGACTATTTTCATCATAGGTCCACCCCATTTTTGCACACGCCATGATGAGCTCCCTGACCAGGTTGCTCACTTCAACCACGCAGCAGTGTTCAGGCTTATCCATGGAAAAAAAAGCGGGAGAAATATACAGAACAAAGAGCGAGGCTGGCTTCTTGGTTTCAACATAATGTTCAGTACCGGCATCAATCCAGAGTGCCCTGCTGGGTGGAAGAACCCACTCGCCGACATGTGTTTTGATGTGAATGACGCCCCGGGAGGAAAAAATTAACTGGTGGCGCGCATGAGTATGCTTTTCAAGAACATCAGCCCCCCATTGTTCTGGCTGACCTACCAGAGGCGAGATAGCGAAATCTGGATTCATAGTGTTTTGGCGTATATTAGACATAATTTGTCATCCTATCTGAATCATGACACGCATGCTACTGGTATTTTTTAGGTTGTTTTTACACCGTCGCACAGGGCGTATCAGATGAAAAGTAGTGAAGAAATGATATCAGGGAAAGGAAATGAGCTGGCTTATTCAGCAGACAATATTAAGTTCACAGAACTCACGGACGCAAAACTTGCCACCAGACTGGCATTCTTTATCGCTGGTTTTGGGCTCGCCTGTTGGGCTCCCCTGGTACCCTTCGCCCAAAGCCGTATGCAGGCGGAGCCCGCTCTTTTGGGTGCCGTATTGTTATGTCTGGGTCTGGGGGCATTAATAGGGATGCCTGCTGCCGGTGGCATTTCTGCTAAAGCCGGCAGCCGGATGGTCATCATCATGGGTGCTGTGGGTATTGTGGTTGCTTTACCCCTTCTTGCCCTGCTTTCCACCCCCCTGGGAATTGGTGCTGCACTTTTCTTATTTGGCCTTTCGATTGGTGCGACTGATGTAGCAGCCAACATTCACGGTTCTGAAGTTCAGGATCGGGCGGGTATGCCTTTAATGTCAGGATTTCATGGTTTTTACAGCGTTGGAGGGCTTGCCGGCGCTGTGGTTATGACTTTGCTGATTGCCACGGGATTACACGTTTTTGTGGCATCGATGATCGCAATATTTACGATACTGATATGCCTCTCAGTTATCAGAAACAAGTTCCTCAGAACAGTTACGGTTAACGACGCGCCATTATTTGTACTTCCTAAAGGTAAAGTGATTGTGGTAGGCCTTCTGGCAATGGTGATGTTCCTGGCAGAAGGTGCGATGCTTGACTGGGGTGCATTGCTCCTGATTCAGGAAAAAAGTTTACCGGCAAACATAGCAGGATCGGGGTATGTTGTCTTTGCGGTGGCGATGACATTAAGCCGCTTCGTCGGTGACAGGCTCGTCTCACTTGCAGGAGAGCGCTGGATACTGACTCTTGGTGTAATATTTACGGCAATTGGACTTTTGGTTATTTCACTGTCCTCATCCGTTGCCATTGTCTTTAGTGCGATTGCGATAGCGGGCTTTGCTGCCGGTAACGTGGTGCCTATTTTGTTCACGCGTGCAGGCAAACAGGATTCAATGGCCCCTTCTTTGGCTATCTCCGCTGCAAGCATGCTGGGATATCTGGGGGTGCTTATGGGGCCCGCAGCGGTCGGATTTATTGCACATTATACAGGACTGGCCAATGCGTTTTGTTTCCTGTCCGCCCTGGTCATGCTATTTTCCCTGACCATCATCCCTATTTTCTCTGAAAAAAAAATGTAGATCATTAAAAATTAATAGAATATATGAAAGGAATAGCTATGAACCATCTTTCACATGACAACATTAGCCTCTTACAGCCGTCAGAAGGCTCCGTTTGGAACATTGATACGCTATCCCGGAAGATAGCCGTTAGGGCATTGCCGTACAGTGATATTTTCATCGATCCGGGAAGGGGCACAAGCCAGGTAACGTCTGCAAGCCGGTGTAATGCAGCAACACTTTTACGTCCGGCTCCTGGCGGAGACTTTCAATTTCGTTCAACGGTAAAAGTCGAATTCGGTAACACCTTCGATGCCGGCGTGTTGCTTCTTTACGTTAACGAACGATCATGGGCGAAGTTGTGCTTTGAATATTCACCCGAACGTGAACCCATGGTTGTCTCTGTGGTGAACAACGGATATACCTCTGATGATGCCAATGCTTTTACCGTCAGTGGACAGGAAGTGCATTTACGGATCTCCCGCAAAGATAATGTATTTGCCTTCCATGCTTCGCTGGATGGTCAAAAATGGATATTTGTGCGCGCTTTTCCCCTTGATGTGCTGAACGACGCGGAACAGATTTTACACATAGGGTTCGAGGCACAAGCGCCTAACGCCTCCGGATGCGAAGTAGAATTCTCTGATTTCGCCCTCGTTTCAGGAAATGTTCCTGATTTCCGTAGCGGAAAATAGAGAACCGGATTTCAGAGTGAATGCAGGGCATACCGGTAAAAACATATCATGTGGTCCCGCCACCTCACTTTTACCCTGCATGCTAATAGATCTGTATAAATAAAGCCTCATATGATATGAGGCTTTATTTTTTGCTATCTGTATATTTTACGACGATTGATATCGGTAATCCGCCATACTGCATTTCTGCTATTCATATGAACTCAGGCACGGTGTATAACATTTTTGAGGATACATGAATCGCCACGGGTTTAACAGACACCTCAGAGTCATTTAAGATGGCTTAAAGAGAGGTGCCCATGAGCGGTAAGCGTTATCCCGAAGAGTTTAAAATTGAAGCAGTCAAACAGGTTGTTGATCGCGGTTATTCTGTTGCCAGCGTTGCAACACGTCTCGATATCACCACCCACAGCCTTTACGCCTGGATAAAGAAGTACGGTCCGGATTCTTCCACTAATAAAGAACAGTCAGATGCTCAGGCCGAGATCCGCCGTCTCCAGAAAGAGCTGAAGCGGGTTACCGACGAACGGGACATATTAAAAAAAGCCGCGGCGTACTTCGCAAAGCTGTCCGACTGAGGTACGCCTTTATCCGTGACAACACCTGTTGCTGGCCTGTTCGCCTGCTCTGTCGGGTGCTGGATGTTCATCCCAGTGGTTTTTACGCCTGGCTTCAGCAGCCGCATTCACAACGCCATCAGGCAGACCTAAGACTGACAGGACAGATTAAACAGTTCTGGCTGGAATCGGGATGCGTCTATGGTTATCGCAAAATCCATCTGGATCTGCGGGACAGCGGGCAACAGTGCGGAGTGAACAGAGTCTGGCGACTGATGAAACGTGTCGGGATAAAGGCTCAGGTTGGATACCGGAGCCCGCGGGCACGTAAAGGCGAAGCCAGTATCGTGTCGCCCAACAGGCTCCAGCGACAGTTCAATCCGGATGCTCCGGATGAGCGTTGGGTAACGGACATAACCTACATCAGGACCCACGAAGGCTGGCTGTATCTTGCCGTGGTTGTTGATCTGTTCTCACGCAAAATTATCGGCTGGTCCATGCAATCCCGGATGACAAAGGACATTGTCCTGAACGCACTGCTGATGGCTGTATGGCGGCGTAATCCCCAAAAACAGGTGCTGGTTCATTCGGATCAGGGCAGTCAATACACAAGCCATGAGTGGCAGTCGTTCCTGAAATCACACGGCCTGGAGGGCAGCATGAGCCGTCGCGGTAACTGCCATGATAATGCGGTTGCAGAAAGCTTTTTCCAGTTGTTGAAACGCGAACGGATAAAGAAAAAGCTCTACGGAACGCGGGAAGAAGCCCGCAGCGATATTTTTGATTACATCGAAATGTTTTATAACAGTAAGCGTCGGCATGGTTCTAGCGATCAGATGTCACCGACAGAATATGAAAACCAGTATTATCAACGGCTCGGAAGTGTCTAGATTATCCGTGGCGATTCACCTTGTTGATTCGCAACATTACCAGAAACCTGTCCGGCAGTAGGGACTGCTGACGTGTCAGGTGCGATTTGCTGCTGCTCATGTCCGCTGGCATAGTTGCCACCAGAACCCAGTGCGACAAACTGATCCAGTTTTTCCGTCGCGGGCGCAATCATACCGGCATTGGCCCCCATGATGCTGACAGCATTTTTCAGCATCTGAGATGTTTTCTGGATATCGCCCAAATTATGTGCAACCGTCTCCCCCGCATCCATATGAGTAAGTTTCTCTGCTTCATTAAACATCATTTTAACAAAGGCATCATTACCGTTTCTCTGGTCTCCCAATGTGTTACTGCTGTTTAATGTATTTTTCATGGATTGCCATTGAGCAACCGCAGCTTCACGGTTTCCACCAATAGAGGCAAAGAAATCACCTACCGATTGCGCGGTCGCTGGTTTGCTCAGGGTGTCTGATAGTTTAGCCCCGTCAATATTAAGACTGTTACTGAGTGAGAGTTGAGAAGCCTGCCCACCTGTCTTACTGAATGCATTACTCTCTTTATTAGTGACAGCCTGGGCATGTTCCTGCATCCTTTGGGCCGTTTTTTGGTAACTGTCAGAATTAGAGAACCCATTCTGTATCACATTAGACTCAAGCTTTGCTATGTCTTTGGCAAATCCATCACCATTTTTCATCGCACTTAACAGATTGTCAGTTAAGCCTTTTTTTACCCTATCAGATAGTTGACTGTTATTTTGTATGCTAGCCGCTATGTTTCCAACCAAATTACCTACAGAGCCACTCCCACCTCCTCCTTTAGCTTTACCTCCTAGGCTAAAACCTAAGCTAGCCATACCACCAAGTACAGCTGCAGCTGCCATAGATTGGAGAGCTTCCGCGGATACTCCAACGTCTTTCCCGAGACTACCGGTCATTGCGGCCGCAACGTCAGTAACAGCCTTCATTCCACCCTGGTTTGTTGAGCCTGCTGTTTGCGTTCGACTGCCTTGCATTCCACTGGTCCAAGCTTCATTAAAAGCCTGCCTTGAGCTGAGCGTGGACAATCTGTCGGTCCCTATCGAGTGCTGCCCTGCTGCGTTAACGGTATCACTTAACGATGACCCCAACCCAAGCGTTGGCATCATCCTGGTCGGAGAATCCAGAAGCCCGCCAGATGATATACCTCCACCGGTTGCAGTGGCTGCTGTGTGTGTCTGGTCACCAAAGGACTGTTTACCCGCATTACCCGCCGACCACACTTCTGGTGTGACATGTCCAGTATTGGCAGGAGCATCCGGAGTCACATTTTTCAACGCCCCCATCATCGGGTGGATGCTGGTGGTCAACAGGAACAGCGTCAGCATCGGCACCATGCAATACAGCGCTGAAGCTACTGACAGGTAGCTGCCGTACGTCTCCTGAATACTCCCCATATTCGCCCAGTTCATAGTGGTCTGTACACCCAGCGATGACCATGTGTCAAACTGCTGATTCAATACCATTTTTACGTATGCGTTGACCATGACCGCCGTTATCGGCCACATGTTAACGAATACAATCAGCTGCAGATACTTTGCTGCTGAAGTTATACCTTCCCCCCCTAAAAACAGGATCGCAATCAGGGCAAAGGGGGCAACCATGTAGCTGAACATTTCCAGAAACGATATTGCAGCGCCTGAGATGTTCAGCCAGAGTTGCCCCTGACTGACCATGGCGTTGGTACGTTTCATGCTCGCTTCGAAAAGCTGGTAGTCAGCCGCTATACCCAACGACTTGCGATACTGCAACACACCTTTATCTATTTGGTTGAGGACAAATGCAGCAGTCGTGATATTGTGAGCCTGACCGGCACTTCCAAAAAGCGTGGTGGCTGCACCTCCGATAAAATCGGTTTGTTGGCCGCTATCCTCCTGCTGCGGTGCTACAAACTGATTCATCTGACCCAAATTACGCATAATTGACGCGCCCTGAGGCGAGTCGAATGCGGCTTTAACCGCCGCCCAGGCATCTGTACACGACGCATACTGCAAACCTGTCGATGTCACCATTGGGACGCTGGCTGTCTTCAGGCTGTTGGCCGTCATTGAATCCATCACGTTCATTACTGACGCAAGATCTGTGGCATAGATTTCATTCAACGCCACCCCTCTGAGTGGTGTATTGACCTCTGAGTCTTGGGTCGTTTTAATACAATAGCGTGCAATAGACTGGATGATTCTGCAGACATCAAAAGTAACAGGTTTTTCACTCCCGCTCATCGTATTTGGGAAAGCCTGACAGAATCCACTGGATTCCCCACCCCACTCCATGTATTTGACCATTTTGGTCATTGGGCCCAGCGTCAGGCTGTCATCGAGCGTGTCAGTGACCTGGCCCACCGGCGTAAGCGGGTCAAACGCTGCTCGCCAGTCCGTAATGAGCCCGTGCAGTAATCCGGTTGTCAGTTCACCGGTTGACGCGATAAATAACGGAACATCGTCTATGTTCCTGACCTCCCCCGTTTTAACCGATTCCAGTGTTACATCGGCTTTAATTACGGCAATGGAATAGAACAGCAACCCCATTATCCAGGAGAAGATCGGGACATCGTTTTTTGTGGGGGCAAGAACCCACCGCAGGGATTTATAAAAAAGTCCAATTGCTGCTGCATATGCAGCAAATCTGAGCCATTCATTGGATCCGTGAGTGGAAAAAATCAGCGCGATCCCGTTAAAAGCCGTATAAACAAAATCAATATCACCAATGGTATAAATAGTGTAATTACTCATATCAGCCACCATTCCCGCTATCGCCATAGGTCCGTTTTTTAACGTATGCCATATCCCAGTAAGCCAGGACCGTTTTTTCCTCAGTGTTCTGTATGGACTGAACCTCTGAAGCGCTGCGGATCTGGTTTCTGAAGGTTTGGTTTATTTTTTCTAGTTGGTCCTTAAACGATGCCATTGCCTCTGAAGGCAAAGTCATATTCGTCATTTTATTCTGCACACTACTCAGCAACTCTATTGTGAAGTTTTTGGCCGCGATCGTACTGATATCATTGATGTATTGAACCCCCTCAGCAGCTGACAAGGTCTGAAGAGTCGGAATGATGTTATTAACACCTAACATACTGATAAGTTTACGTTGGTCTTGCGTCAACTCAGTGTCATTCCTGACAGCCCGCTGAATTTCGAGTAAAGTTTCAATAATGGTTTCAGAAAGACCTTTAAATTGTATAGAGTCCTGACGCATTTCAAGACACTGTGCTTTCCTGTTACTGCGTAAATCAGGTGTTGGGTTACAAACATTTAATTTAACGTTGCCGGATCCTGTCCCCTTTATGAAATCAGCGGCTTTCATCGTAGGTGGGATCGGTGTTATCGCTGAATTTTCTCCATTACTATCCCAGCTGACGATAAGTGTTCCTGTAAGCGACATAATTTGTTCGGCCAGTTTGTAACCTGTTAATTCAGTCACGCCCCCCACATTCATATTGCCGTTATCAATGCTCATGAATCCCTGGTAAACAATATTCCCTGCATATTTCTCTTTAAAGGCATCAGGATCTTTTGCATAGTTCTTTTTGTTGACTTCACTGGCAGGCTGACTCATGGTGCTACCAAAATCCGGGAATATACCTGATACCATGGAGTCAACAGCGCCGCCGCCGAGCCCTATTTTCTCAGTAAACTCCTGAGGTGTACCCAGCCCGTTTTGCAAAAACTCATAGGTTGCGTTACAGCTGTCTTTGGCAAATTTGTTCAGTGCTGCGAGCTTGTCCTGAATGTTGGCAATGATCGCTGCGCAATCGGCACAGATTGCCGATACTGCCGTGTTAAAAGCATATACCGCTGACCCCTGCGCAATACCGCGTCCAATCTGCACAAGCTGATCACCATTGATCATGCTGAAACTGCCGAGGAAAATATCGATGCCGTTACACCCGACGCTGGCTTTCGGGAAACTGACATTGACGAGGTTGGTATTCACCTGAGGCTGGCGGTATGAGAAACTCCCCCCAACAGCTCCGACACGTGATGCCGTTCTTACGGAAGCGGGATCTGTTGAAGCCACCATACCTTTAAATATGCCCTCCATGACGTTGGCAGCATGGACCTGCTGCATGGAGAACACACCAAAGAACATGGCCGATAAAAGTAACTTTTTCATGAAAGTTACTTTTGGAAAATCAGTAGCCACTTAAGCCCCCTTCATTTTCTGAAATACCGGTTTTAACCCGATCGGTTGTTGGCATGTCGTACCCGCTAAGTTTTTCATCCATTATGTGCTGAAGCAGATAAGGATCCTGTTCATAGCGCTCTTTGTTCACGGTCAGAACATCTCTGTCGCCAATGGCATATTGTTTCTTAATATCGAGCGTGTTCTGGAATGTCGCTTCGTCGAGAAGGTTCATACCTCTGGCCGCAAGAATAATCGTATTTTTCAGTTCGTCAGCGGACACCAGACCGGTACTGACTCGTGTAGCCTGAGAACCATCATTGGACATGAGATAAATAGTGGGAACTTCTGTGATGGCGTATTGCTTGATCATCTCCATCGTTGCCCGTCCATAACGGGGAAATAAACCATTGTGAAGAGGTCGCCCGTCTATACTCACCGGCATAATGTCAATGTGATAATAGTTCTGCATGAAATTCAGTATCTGGCTTTGCTCGTGACAGTACGCACAGGTACTCTGGAAAAAGAAAAACAATCCACCTTTCTGAAAGATGGAGGTAAGTGCTTTTTGCTGATTTTCCTCAAGTCCTGCACGGTGTGCATTTAACGCGACAGTTTCGGTTGGCTGTCGTCGTTTTTCTGACATCATCGGGTTATTAAGGAAATAGTCGCGGGTCCGGTCAGAGAAACGGGTGGCAATATCCAGCATTAAACGTTGCGCAGTATAATAGCGGGACAGGTTTTCGTTGGTCGGGTTATCCATTGCCGCATAACGAAGATTCAGCAGATTTTCTTTTAGCCAGCGTGAATCGAGCTTAAGCTCTTCTTTTTTGTCCTGAGACGGCGACCCCGTTAATGGCTGTTGTGGTTGTTCTTCTTCATCTTTTACCGGTTCTTTATCGTTATACCAGAAGAAACCTTTTTTCAGGGATTGTCCCGAAACAAAAGGTGTGTTCTCAACTTTCTGCGTATCCGCCAGGCTCATAGTGGAAAGCACCAGCAACGAACTAATGGCGGCTTTCAGGATAAAAGTTTTGGTGTTCTGCATATGCTACCCCTCGATGGTTAGCATTATCATCCCATAAAAAAAAATCCGATTTCTTCTATAAGGAAGATGTTCTGTACGAAATCTGGATTTTTTCTTGAGGGGTGTTGGGATTCAATGTCGCCGGATCATGAATCATCGGGAAAGCCAGAAATGAGTAACTCCAGGTAACGGGTTTACCTGTAACATGACTATTCAGTAAAACCACCACGGTTATACGCTGAATGATTAAGCCTGTGAATTTACGGAATGTTAAACAATAAACGGGAGGATAGATTCCTGACACACGAACACGTTGACCTTCAGTTGGTTAAAAAGGTCAACACCAGAAAGTAAAAGATAATGAGGAAGATATAACATGACCCCGTTCAGGGACGCCAGGTATTACCCGGCGATTTAAATCTGGACACGGTTTCTTCTGCCTGCATCAGGAGTGCCAGCTGATGCGAAAGATTACATTTTCTGGCAGCGAGTATTTTCTCAACTCTCGCCTTACGGTCAGGGTTTTTTATCATCCGGAGAAAACGGGATGGGCCCGAAAGATATTCGGCCAGACGAATGCTGACAGCATCTGGACTGGCTGAAAACATGGCGTCCAGCTCTTTATCAAACCTGATTTTTCCGGAGGGACAGGTAGTTCTTTTTAACGGTGCAAGTTCCTGAACAAGTTGCAGGATATAAGAAGGAAAATGGTTTTTAAGGTCGCCAGTTTTTAACTCTGTATGAATGACAGGCAGGAATAAATAAGAGGCACAACGGACATGAAGGTCAGGAGAAATCGCACGCAGGCGATTATGGATGCTGTCGGAAAGATGAAAAAAACCCTGCTCATCTGACGGTGTCGTTATTCCCGTCGATGCAAACGCGATATGGCAGATGGTGCTTGCCGTGTGTAAAAGCTGATTTTCCATGTAATCTTAATTACTTTTATTCAAAGGGAATTACGGACTGAGAATAACGCATAATAGCAACTTTGCATTTTTTTGCGCTACATGTCGGGCAGGAATCATACCTGTCCGGCGCATGTATGAAGGGCTTTTTACATACCAGGCAATAGTCTTTATAGTCAGCTTCCGACATCCCGTTGAGAACTTCGACAATCCTGTTGACCTTGAGCGGGTAGTATTCCGGCGTATAGCCCGTGTTAATTAACAAATCAACAAGTGCATTAAAATCCATTTCTCTGGTTGATTCTGTAGGATTTTGAGGGTCATATCCAAAAATATGAATAGCATTGTTTACAACGACATTTGACAGCAACATGGCGGATTTTTCACCGAGCCATTTACCTACCCCTTTTCTTGTATTTATCCCTTTGGGGTACTCCAGGCTGTCGGCAACTTTACGACCATACAAATGTGTTATGGTATATTTATTGGCATCAAATTCTATACTTTATGGCACTTGCCAGACTATTTAGCTGGCTTACCTCGCTCTTTTTAAAGCCCATTATCTGCATTCTCCTTAACGTGTACCTGGTCCGGTTCTGTCGACCGGCAGGAAAAACCACTTCATGTTTTCAGAAAAGTTACTTTTCAGCGAAGCACGCTCGGATACTGTTATTCACTAACATGAATGAACCGTAATCAGGTTACCATATCAATGAGTGAAACCAGCTAACTCATATAGCATCCAGACACCGCTAAAATAACTTTAGCTTCTCATATGAATCTTTAAGAGCAAATTCGACCCGTAAGTTTTCCATATTTTCCCTTGGAATGAAACCTTCCAGAACATCAGCCATAATCTCGTAACCCCATGCATATACTTTGTGATCACGTCGTCCGGTATCATAGGTTATAAACCGGGGAAAAGAACCACATTTGTCATCTCCACAAAGGCGGACATCTCTGTATCGAGGAGCATCTGAAAAGCGTCATTAGACAGGGCCAAATAAGCCCTGACATAAGCCGGTTTAAATCTGGCCAGATTCCATAGATTGACCAGGAAATTCATCTGTATAGAGACGATGTTTTTCCTGAATAACTCAAGGTCGACGGGTTTATAAACATACTGCTTCCCGCTCAATAATTCGCATGGCTCATTTGGTTTCATCTCGGTACTGTCAAAAGGTCTGCCGTACGTTTCAAACTTCAGTAACTGAGAGTCATCCAGGATTAATTTTATTAACTCACCCCATAAAACAGGTTTCCCGTTGACACGGGGAACTAGCAGGCTACCTGGCCTGGCTTCTGACAGGGCAATTCTATTTAGACGCGCATCCGTGGCGGGATGGAAAAAACGCTCCAGCAGGTTGTCCGGTATATAGCGGTAGTCCGACGCGAGATCACGAGGCAACACACTGAGTAGTTTTTTCTGACTACGTATCAACTGCAACTCCGAGCGGAGAAACGCCTTAATGACCGTGTCAGTCTGTACGTTGGGTTGTACGTCCATACGCTCTCCAGGATACTTTTAAATCGCGCTACGTAGGTTACTGAAAGAGGTTTTATTATATCATAGCAATCCGAGGGAGTGTAGAAAAGGGTTAATCACAAATAGTATAAGGCACTTTCTTCGTTTTAGTTCCTTGTGCAAGAACATCCGAATTTTCACCAATATCATTAGGCACTTTTTTGAAAAAACCGTCGATAAGCGACATCTTTCATTGGTATCTTTTTTGAAAAAAGGTACCAATGGGGAAAAATCTTCATTTGTAACTTTTCCCGGAATAGTGACCAATGGACAACAAATTTTCATGCTCCATCATTTGTAACTATTACGCAAAAAGTTACTTATGCATAAGGGTAACTATTACTGGTTCGCAAAAAAGTTACTTTTCCATCTCCACGGTTGCAAGGAGTGGTTTTACGGGAGGTGGAACGCACACTTTGTTGGGCCTCAGGCAGAGGTTGCTGGTCATGCTCACAAGAAAGTTACTTTTTTGCCGACGACATGTGCACAAAAAAATTTAAAAAAAAATGCAAACACCCTTGTTAGTTCAGAAAAATCTTTTGGGATTCATGTAGTCTGTGAGAATGGAGGAGTTGATATGAACCCGATAATTACGGCACATCAGGAAATCGTTATCGAAAACTCGGTTCGCTATATCGAGTTACTGAAATCAGAAGCGACAAAAATTCCGGATGAATACTGGGAGACCTGGAAGGCACGAAATCAACTGATATCCCAGACCACGTATGCAAACGGGGGGAAATTCATGCCCGGTCGATTCGCACCGGTGTTTAAAAAGGTCGGCTCATCGCAAAAGCTGACAATTGTATGGAAAGATTTTTCGCCCAGGTTCAAAAACAAAATTGAACATCATGGCGTGGTTGTTAAACCTAAACTCGGAGGTTACAGCGTTAGTTGTTTTAAAAAAGCCCTGGACTGGGAACTGGAGATGATCCTGGAAACAGAAAACAAAATTAAACCAATCCGTGAACTACTCGCGGAATACCATCAACGAAAACTGGCCGACATCAAAAGGCTGGAAAAACTGAAGAGGTTAATATAATGGCTGAGAACGCATCCCCAAAAACTGAACCGCGCAATCAACGTAACGCTGGCAATAACCGCCCGTTAGGGATGGTCATTTCAAAATTAAAGCCACTTTCAAGTGAGTTCTATACGCATTTTCATGAAAAAAACAGAACCTGCCTGCGCCAGTTTAACGCCATTTCCAATGCAATTTATAATATTTTCCGACTGGTAGAAGGTGACCAGGCGACAAGCACTAAAGTTCAGAAATGGCTCTCCGGTGTTTACGATGAACTGTCGGGTAATGTAAATACCTTCAAGGAGCAGATTGACAAAAATGTCGCCAGACTGCCTCTGGATGATTCATCATTCGAAGGGTTTGACTATGGTGAATTTGAAATTCGCTGGAACCACCCAATGACCTATAAATTACTGGATATTATCCAGACCATCAACGTCCTGACTCGTCAGGCACATCAGTTGTGGTTATACGGTCAGATATCACAACAGGTTCATGACCGAATTATCCTGCAACTCCTGAGCTCACTGCGGGTTGCGATGGACAACATCACTAAAATACTGAACACTGAAAACCGCGTGAATGGAAAATACGACGCATTGCCATTCATCCAGAGCATTAAGCGGTTTAAATCGGTGGAACTTTATATTGCCAGTCTCGAAACTAAAGCCCCTCTTCAGTCCGGTCACAGTAACAGTTCTGCTGATGCTGGCAGTGAGCCGACATTAAAACAAGAAGAAGCAGCTGGCTCCGGTAAACCATCTGACAAAACACAGCCTTCTGCCACTCCTGTTTCGGTACAATAACTCACAGGTTGATATGAATATTATATCCAGGCTTTTTTTAAAAATTAGGGTCGCCCTCTTCGGAGGGCCTGACCACGATATTATTTATGATACAGATGATGAGTACGATATCCCGCACACGCCTAACAAGGATGTTCAAAGCTATCTTGATTATCCAAGCAAGCCTGCGGGTATAACACTCTTTTCAGAGCGTGAGATTCTATCTGTACATGCTAACCGGTTACAGGAAATTAATATGTATATCGGTTTGCCAAATTCAGACCTGAGTGAGGAGGCCTATACCTTCACTAATCTGGTCATTAAGCCATTGATGGAATATACACGCTGGATACATCTTTTACCTGCGTCTGAAAACCATCACCATGCCGGTACAGGCGGCCTGTTAACGCACAGTTTAGAAACTGCTTTCCTCGCTTTAAAATTTGCGTACAGCACTGAATTACTCCCTATTGGTCTGCAGGATGAAGAACAGATCCGAAAACGTCGTTATCTTTATGCAGCCTTTATTTGTGGGCTTTTACATGACGCAGGGAAGATATTTGATGTCGACGTTATTTCGTCCACCCCTGGCGTTAAAAGCACCTGGCGTCCGCTCTCGTCCAGCCTGATGGACTGGGCAAAGTCCAACCGTATTTTTTCCTATGAAGTTATCTGGCGGAAAAGGCAGGCTAACGAGCATTCCGTGCGGGCACCTGTATTCCTGGAACGCTGCTTAAACGATACGTGTCTTAATTATTTGAGCGACGTGGTCAAAGAACGGTTGTACGATAAAATGCTGTCGGCATTGGGTAATTATACAACCAGTGATGATTTTATTTCTCGTTGCATGAGAACGGCCGACTGGCATTCCACCGGCACCGATACCAGCTACCGGTATGATAAACAATCCGGTATTCGGGCCTCTGATACTGCTGCACGTGCCATCGCGATTCTGAAAGACAACATCAGTACTCTTAATATCAATGGTTTCGACTCATCGTCAGTACGACATGACAGAAACTCACCGCCTCCGGTACATATTATGATTATCGGTGGCTCTGTTTACATCAACGAACATGCGGCCCTTGATTTCATCCTGAATCAGTTTAAACATCTTGGGATTAACTTCCCGGATGGCGATCTTGGCCGCAAAGCATTAACCGACCTTCTTTTAAGTGGGGGCTATATAGAGCCATACGGTGAACAACGGGTTGCTCACTTTTTCCATCGCGGTGACTTTACGGAAACTGACATACAACGAATGTTTGATGAGGGTATCAAAGGCCTGAGCTGGTTCTCTCTCTTAAAAATCAAATGGGTTGGCTTTCTGTTTAAATACGATATTCTGCCCGAAAGTACGCCGGGTATTTTCAGTATTAATGAGACTAATGACTATGTTTTTGTCGACCGCAAAGGGAATGACACACTTTACTTACGCCCTCTTGCTAATGGAACAAAATCAATCCGTCTTGGAGTAACTCAATCCACTGATAACGCTGCAGTCTCAACGGCTGATACACATACTGCAGCGGAAAGTAACAGTACAGTTTCAGATACAGATAATACTGCTGATTCTGAAAATGATCAGGCTACTTCCGGTGAGAATCAGCAGGTTCAGGAAAACACTAATAAAACATCCCTTAGAACAGATGCATCTGAACCTGAGACACAAGAACCTGATTCTAAAAAACCTGTTAAAACCCGCCGTAAAAAAGGTGAAGTGAGTCCTGATGAGTACATTTCCAGACTCCAGCATCAGTTCAAAAATAATGCCATTAATGCTAATGAACTGGCTTTAATCGATGGGGTCCTGTATGTATCAGAAACACATATTCGCTCCATAGCACCGCTTGAAGAGCCGCGCTTAATTGAGACCGGTCTTTTTGTTCTTTCTTTACGGTCAGGAAGCCTCGATGAAGAATTCAGCATTCCGTGCAATGACGGGAAACGGTATGTTCAGTTAACTGACGAAGTATCTCTTGTTCAGTTACGTCATCAACCTGATATTAGAGAGGTTGAGATGCTGCCTTTGCTTTCTCCAGATTTATTTGGTGGGGTTAAGACTGATGATGAAGGGGGGTCTTTCACTTTTCCGCCGCCACTGGCTGAGGTGAAACCTGAGCCACTCCCTCCGGAACGTTATGAAGAGCAAACGCCTGAACTGACTCGAACTGAACATGAACCGACTGACATACCATCAGCGGAATTTTCCGATGATCAGGAAGATGATGTTGAACAATTCTGGGCGGATTACGCTTCATATTCGTACGGTGATGGCTGTATAAACCCGATAAATCAAACCATTGAGAGCACTGATGTTGATGTAGCACAGGTCAAAAAGTCACTTTCAGAGCATACACCGGATGATAGTACCTCTGTTCACGGAAAACCCCTGGCAGAGGAGGATGATTTCGACCAAACGGAAGAGGAAGCGCAAGATGAAGATTCTGGTGAGGGGATCGGTGACATTAACAGCGATTTTGAAGCGCTGTTTGCCCGTCAGAGTCAAATTATCACTGATCCGGCTGTCGTCATTGCACACAGCCTTGAGCAGTTAAAATCCAGTACTCCACCAGATCAGCAGCAAGTTGAAAATATTAATAGCGATACGCTTTCATCCGATATCGACACGATTATTACTCTCTTAAATCGTGTCAGGAACAATAACAATTCTGCTCACGTAAGAGTATTGCTACGGGTGGTTTTGGTAACTGATATAAATCTTTGCATCCGTCTTCGAATTTTAGATGATGTCGGATCCTGGGGTTTTAATCAGGAAGAAATCCGTCAACTCAAACTATCACTTTCTCATTTCCCTGTTGCCTCGTTAAAGGTCACGATAGGCCAACCAATTCGACACTACATGATCCGCCTTAGTGATCTTCAACAAGGTGCTCTACGCAATAACATTTTCTACGAAGAATTTATTTCGTATTTTAACCATCAGGAAGTAAGCCATGAAACGCAGAAGCCGTAACAAAACCCACATATCCGGAGTGTGTCGGGCCATAAAGCGGGATGATGAGGGTATTGTTAATGTTGTGTTACTGACGGGCTCCAGTAAGTTTATGGCAGACCCAGCACCGGAGTGGTTGTGCCGTAATTGTGATGACCTCGGGAACAAGTTCACCGCATACGATGCTGAGCCCGTGTATAGTGTTGAGGAGGTTAGCTGGTTCGAAAATGACCTGCGTAAAGCAATGCCGCCGCAGACGCTGTTGACCGACCTGGGTCACGTCTATTCACTGAAACTGAAACATCGACAACCAATATCTGTACCGCACAGGGTGACCTATTTTACGCTACTGACTACCACACTATTCTTCCGTGTGCTGAAAAAGTTATTTTCGCGTAAGCGCTCACAGGTCATCCACAAGCAGTACCGTGAATAGCTCACATCCATTTTCCACCGTTCTATATGCACAGGGCCACCAGCTGGCCCTGTTTAGCTAAAGTAGTCAGATGCAGGAGGATTAAGGTACGGAACGGACTGCCAGGCGCGGATCATGTTAACCATCTGCTCAGCGATCCCCATTGACTGGTTTAACCGGTATGCCGTCCGGGCTACCATTCCTTCCTGACGTTCATCAGATTTCACATCCACCAGCCTGAAGCACCACCACTCTTTGCCGCAGCTGATGACACAGATATCAAACTCGGCATTAACCACCGGCAGATAAGTGTGTTGATTCAGTTCCAGCAAAAGCGAATATGCCTGTGGCATATACCGTCCATCGAATGACCCCGCCCAACGATATGTTGCGATGAACGGCGGCGAGTCCAGAGATTTGAGAAATGTCATGTCATATCCACCAGCAGTTCGAACTTGCTCCCATTATAAATATTCGAAAGCCTCCTCAAAGCCCCCTTTTCAAACATGCAACAAAGCGACTTTCCCGCGCCCCAAAAAAAGTGACTTATATCGGAATTGTATTCGGGTCTGGAACTATGTTTAGTGCGAGTTTTTGTTACCAGTGCTTTTGGTGGGTCTTTAGCAACAGGATTCAGATGATCGGGTATTCATAAACAACGAGAAATTATGTGGCGCATTGATGAATTGCCTCGGTGAGGTCCGTTGATGAAAAGTACCTTTTGTGCTGAATGCCGACCGGGATATCAGGGGGAGTCGCCGTCTCCGGGAGGGCCTGGAATGAACAGCGACGTCCTGTCAGATATACATTAACGCGCTTACGATCGAGCCCGGTCTATCAAGAGCACTGTATGCTGATGTTGATGCTTCCATCCACTAACTGCAGGTTTTTTTAGCATAACAGCATCACTACGGCGAGAATGAGGCATGGTCGGTGACAATTAAAGTTACTTTCTCTTAAATCAATTCAATACGAATCTGAAATTACTGTTGCTGTATACAGCAAGTGCAATCTTATTTTTTCTTCATCAGACCGGCCTGCCATTTGCTCATTGAGCGGCGTTGACCTTACGATGATGTTTCTCGCTATGTTCAGAGGTTTCACGTCTTTACAGGAACCAGCGAGGATAACGGCTTTACCGTCGTTTAATTTTTCATTGAATCTATCTAATTTTACAAATGATACTATTTTCATAATCATCTCCATTTATCTGAATGCCTGTTCATTAAACATATCGTTACTGAGCCAGTACTTCCTCACGGTCAGCGAAAGCTATCCAATAAAATCAAGCAGAACCCTGCGGGCAATGCTTTGCTCCGGCAAATCACTGTAGATACGCCGCATTGCTGCTTTGTGGAATTGGGAACGATTAACCATGTCCACCAGCGCTAACCTGCTTTTGTTGAATGATGCCCTAACCTCCCTGTAACGCTGGTAATGAAACAGCCTGTGGAACAGATTCATGGACAACATCTGATCGCCTGTGACTTTGAATCGTATTACCGCCTCCCTTACCTCAATCCCTTCTGCCGGGATTTCACCATCAGCATAGGAACCCACAATACCAGGGGAAAGCAGGTATTCCTCATCAAGTGGATCGTTCATGAAACGGCTATACATTTGCGGCTCCTGTTTAAGGAAATCGTCGTACCGGGGCATCCCAAAAGTTACTTTTCCCGGTCTGTGCGTTGCTAAGTAAAAATTATCGTTTAGATCTGGATAGGAGAGCCCGATAATCCTGAAAAGCAGATGCACTTGTCACTAACAATGCAAGGGAGGATATCAGCTCCAGGAAGCCTAATTCCTGCGGACTTACAAAGTAATGAACCATGAATGCTATCCCTAGCAAAAACGATGAAACAAACACAACACCTAGTTTATATCGCTCTTTTTTCCGCTCAATATTCCTGCTCACACAGGGATTATCTTTTTCATAAGCAATCATAAGCACTTCAATTTGTGCGGCGAAATAATTTAAAATCTGACTAAAGTCCTCATGTACTGTTTTACACAACCTTTCCTTTTCTAAAGAAATAGAGTTAAGAATCCTAATAGCTTCCTCGTATTCACGATCATTAGTAATCGTCACAACACAATAAGCCTTCATCGTATTTTCATTTACATAGGTTTCGTATGGCATATAACTCATGTGGATTTACCGTCTTTTCTTACTTTTCGATGAGCGATAAAGGGAACCGCACGGATCCCCTCCAGCAGCTGGCAATGATGGTACTGTCAGGAAGACACCAGCTTTTTAATTTCTTCCACACCAAACGCTTTACACTTCATTTGCGTTTTCTGCCCGACAGTTTCAGGTGCTTTCCACATGCCGTATAACTTGTCTTTGTCTGCCATAAATTTCGCGCCTTGCAACTCGCATGACGGAGCCTGTTTTTTATCATTCCATGTGGCATTAACAACGAACGTCCAGACCTGACCCGCCTTTAATTCTGTCGGCATATCGTAGGAGAAGGAGACAGTCGACGCGTGTTGGCTGTTATCTGCAACCGTCATCGATGAAGTATCTACCCCGGCCGCTTTCAGCTCATTGATCGCAGCTCCCCGGCTTGCACCGTTACTTTCCTGCTCATCAATCTGTTGCTGAATCCACTCTTTGTTGCTGGATGTAAGCGAGGATGCATGGCTGTTGTTGCTGCTCATCATCCAGTACATAAGTGCAAGAGTTGTCCAGTCTGTCCCACTTCGCTCACGTTCACGAATGACAGTGCGTACGTTATCCGGAGCCGCCTGACGCAGGTTACTATAATCCCGGCCGGAGGTCCCTGGGATGCGCTGAGCTGGCGCGATTGACGACGATTTAACGGAGGATGGACTTGATGCAGATATAGTCCCTTTCTTAGCCACCAGCTCCGACCCGCTCACTGATTTCTTTGGCGTAGTGCCTGCAGCAGCGCCTTCGTTATCTCCCTTGGTCTGAGAACGACTACTGACAACAGCATACCCATCAGCCTGGTTCCTCACCTTCCCGGAGGTGCTCTCGGACGGTTTATTTCCTGATGACGCGGAAACAGCCCCGACCGTTAATGCGGCTCCAGGACCTGCAATCATCGCTTTCTGTCTGGTGGTCAGCGGCCTGGTGCCAGCTGGTGCTGGGGTATCATTAACCGTGCGGCTCGCCTGGACTCTGGTTGAAGAGGTGTACGACCTGGTAATGGACGAGGGGCGGAAGGACGATTTGTAGGAGGACCGATAGGAACTGGATTTATATCCGGCTTCCGCAGAGGAGGCCACCAGCATCAAACAGATTAGTGAGATCGAGGTTTTGCTGATTTTGCTGCGCATGGTTTATTCCATTTCTTGACGAGTCATTCTGAAAGTAACTTTTGGCCCAGAGAGCGTTAATCAGCCACTCACAGGTTTTTGAAAACGGAATCGCCTCTTAATGCCAGGTTAACCCCCAGCCAGAGGAGGTTACCCATAACCGAACAGGTCAGAATGTTAGTTAACATTCCTTGTTGCAGCAGGGTAGCCAAAGGGACACCCGTGGAATCAAATGCTAATGCAAATCCCACCAGCACATAAAAAAACACGACCGGGAATGAGCGCAGATAATATTCCGTCATTATCGCCGTTGCTCTTACAGCGTAAGCAATATTGCGGATTATGGTTTCTGACCTGGATGGGGCATCCTTTATATTTATCTTCATGCTCGAATCTCTTATTTTTGGGTTTAAGACAACATTTTACAGTAGCCATGTAGTGCCCTATCCCCTTAACTGTTGGATTTTGCCATTCCGGGATTTTTTTCTTTATCCTTTAATCCAACATTCAATCTTTTCCAGGCATTTTGAGTCATTTTCTGGACTGGATTACACAGTATGTTTATGGCAAATTTCTGGCTTCTTTCTTGTTCTCATCCATATCCTATCGGTGATGTAGTATGTCCAGATTTCTGAAAGGTGTTGGTCTTGGTATGGCGGGCATTGTGTTGCTGCTGTGCGGACTTATCGCGCTGTATTATTTTGAGTCGAAAGCAGCGCTCAGAGCTGATATCAAGGCCTGTCCCACGGTTACAGCTGGTCAGGCAACCGATGCCGTCATTCAGGACATACTCGTGAACAGAGAGCGCGTTTTCTCTAAGCCGCAGCTGGAGCGTCGGGACATAGTGATAGAAGAAAGGAACGTCCAGATAGGCTATACAGGAACCCTTGTCCCTTTCAGGATCACCGGTGTCAACGATCGCCGTTTTTTTGGCATGTCGGGATGTGCTTCTCTCGACTCCGTTGAATATGCCACAGAGTTTTTGACCCAGCAGTAGCTTGATCGGCCACAACTAACGAGCAGCATATTTTCCTGATTGTCCGTTTCGTTTGGCTCAGCCGGTGCCACAGTACCGGAGAATTTGCATTCAGGAGAAATGGGCTAAAGTGATGGCCATAGACAGCCAACCGGTCAGCAACACCTGTTCCGGGCGATTCCGGTTCATAATGTTCGCGTCGGCCACCAGCTGACCATCAGTCAATACCAGCATCCTGATTTGCATTAAAAAGAGCCATCTCCTCATCTATAAACACCGGATACTCGAACTTCTCTACCGCCTGAATTACTTCCGGATGGTTACGCCAGCATTCTTCAACAAAACCGAGAGATAACTGTTCAGCTTGCCGCCGCAGCTGTCGTGCAGTCTCGTAGTTGTCCCAGCCACTCTCATAGCTTGCTTTCTGATAGAGGTCTTTTTGCTGTGCTTTTATCTTTTCGATCTCATCAGGGCTGGTTACATGGCGGTGCCACTCCAGTGTGCGGGCATTGCCTGTTAACACCAGCCTGTCACCCCTATCGCGGATCTCTATAGTCCTTTCGGAAAAACTCACCGGCCCCTGGTCACGTCCTGTCAGGTGGTCAATGAACTCATCCCGCCATTCTTCATCCTGGACAATCCATTCACCCCGCGTAAAAGCTTCTTTTGCGCACTCAAGGGCATCATGTATGGTTTTCGCTTTACCTACCAGGTACGTACCTTCTGTAACGTACTTGCCATACATCGGGTCATCTTCCGGATACTCTACCTGACCAGTTACGTATACGAGGAAGGGGCACTGCCGTTCCCTGTGACGGACAATAAATCGTTCGCGTTTTGCCATAGCCTCTTTCTGGTAATAACGCAGCGGCTGAACCGACCATGGCACGATTTGCTTCCACCAGTCTGGGGCTAAACGCATGGCCAGTTGCTCAACGTGTTTAACCATTTCATATACCGCAGGGCTCGTTATGGCACCACAATCCCCTAGCTGAACCACGCACTGAGCAGCTGAGTCCTGACTCACCCCCAGCATGCTATCCATCATCTCTTCATCTACCTCGATACCGTTCCGCAGAAGGCCTTCAAACGTCATTAGAGTGCCTTCATGTTTAGCAAGGTCCACCAGCGTATTCACGATATGGGTAAAAAGAATGTCGCTGTGAGCAACTGGAGTGTTTTGAGTTTTCATTCGTGAACCCCCTGTTTAAAAAAATATTGGCAAGGTATAAGCGAATATTTCATTCATGCACACCAGGATACCAATAAAATAACGACCATCAACCCCTTATTATCATCGGGCGCTATTTCCAGCTTACGGGAAATGCATACCAAACCGGTTATAAACGCCTTAATCATTTACAGCATTCAGAATCATCCAGAGTTTTTATGAGTTAACATGCAGCATACCGGTGTATAAAATCCGACAGGAAAATAAGGATTAATGATTTTCCTGATTGTGTTTCATGGATTTAATTAGCCAGTAATTTAATATATTGATGCCCCCCTCATCCGTTGAGCAGACGTCAGGATAAAGGCTGTGTCTCCGTCCTGTTTTTCAGACTGATGACAGGGTGTCACATGGAGTGAAGTGTGCTAGATTGATTTGCGATTCATTGAATCCATGTGTAGAAAGATGAATGTGTTTTTTTGCCCGTCGTCGTGCGGGCTTTTTTTATTTCATGTAGTCAGGAAAAAGGGGCTACCGGCGAACGGCAACCCCTTCATAAAGGCGCTTCAGGCATGTCGGATCAACACAGCCCTGAAAAGGCGGGGTCTCCCCCGCCTCCAGGTTGCTACTTACCGTTGGATTCGTAAGCCAGGCTTGCCGCGACCTCCCTGTTCCCGTCCTTTAGCCGGACTTCGCATAAGCGGTTCCGGGTCAGGCATGTGAATATCAAGAGCGTTAAACACACGATTAATACGCACCAGACCAGGGCGTTTCGCGGTAGCTTCATGGCTTTCTTCTCCTTGCAAATTGCGCGGTAAGAGGCCATACTGGTGTTGACTAGACATTCAGTGGGCCTCGTGGTGTACTGACCCCAAAAAGTTGGACAGATTAACCGAGGCATCAGAGAAAGAGTCCATTTAATACATGGGCTCTTTTTTGTTCCCTATAATGCTAAATAATCAATTTCGCAGCTGTATTATCCATTCCACAGCATTCCTACTGCACGTGCATTCTTGTCTAGCCAATAACTCGTTCACCATCTTCTCACATGAAGTATGTCTATTGAACTAACCGCATGCGCACTATTTAATTATTGCTCATAAAGTTCCGAACAAAAGGTCCTTTCGCATTACTGAGGGAGTCTGAGGAACAGTGTCCGCGGCTGAGTTTGTGATGGTTTGAAACCATGGTGAATGTAGAAATTTTTGGCTTCTTCTGTGAGCGCATGAACCATGATTGCACGTACACCTATATTCTCGGCAACCCGATAGCAACGAAGTACTGCATCATGAAGTAAATCAGCGCCAAGCCCTTTTCCGCGCAATGAGACATCTACCGCCAGGCGAGCGAGTATAATCACCGGTATAGGATCTGGCATGTTACGCCGAAGACTGCCTGTCGCTTCCGTATGGTTAACGCTACCGGTGGCCAAAGAGTAAAAACCAGCTACTTGCTTCGTACCCTTCTTGCAAACAACGAACGTTCGGGCAGCGCCAAGAGCTTGATTTTTTAAACCTCTCTGTTTTAGCCATTCATCGAGGACTGTCTCTCCACTGACGAACTCAGCCAGCTGATGAGCGCTGGATAACGGCTCGGGCGCGGTTATACGTCCCACTGAGGTTTCCTTGCCAGTAGTTTATTAATGGCGGGCTCATCCTCGACTGGTGCATCGAGCATATCGATGAACTCTGCATACTGTTCGTCGTTAAAATTGAAAACACGGCGATCAAGGATCACATTCTCCGCAGCCTTGCAGGCCATCTCCAGGATAAAGTCGGTTCGCGATTTATGAAGGATCTCTGCAGCGGCATCGATGAGTGCTCTCTGAGACTCTTTAGCTCTTAGGTTGAGTTGAACATCTGATTTCATACACACCTCTCTTGTATAGCATTTGCTTTACAAGAATAGCACAACCACCACGTATAGCATATGCTATACATAAAATCATCGTTTTTTTATTTTTTTGAATACTGATGTCCGCTTTGTGCTGGGTGCGGACGCTCAGGAATTGAGTTTCAGGCACTTTAAAAGCGAGGCAAGCGACTCGACAGGTCCAGCGTGGCCACTAGGTGAGCGGGTTTCATCCCAGGGCATTGCATCATCAGTGCAGAAGTCTCCTGCACATTCCATGTCAAGACGTTCGTCAATTAAACCAACAGGAACCCAGACATAAGGTACGTCTCGCAGACTGTTAGGCACAGTTGAGCCACATACATTGCAAAAATCTGTACGGTACCCCGTTGGCTTAGACCATGAAGCAACGCAGTTTTTCCCCTTTATCCAGCGAAACTCACTGTCTTTCACTAGTGTGGCGAGATTGTAACCCACGCCGCTCTGCTTTCTGCAAAGCGAGCAATGACAACGATAAAACACTGCTGGTTTATGAGTAAGTTCAAATTCAATTGTTCCACACAAACAAGATCCATTCATTTCAAAACCATTCCTGCAAGGCCTAAGAGATTTTATGAAACATTACCATCTTTTTAGTACTGAATAGGAGTGCTTTTTTTGGTAACTCAAAATCAGCTATCAGTCGGTGTGAATATCCGCTCATCGCTCATAGCAGACATTTGCGTGAGCGTGTCCAACGACGTTCAGGTTTCCTGATAGAATCCCTGTACAGAGCCTTGTTAATTTCTGCCTGGATAGCTCTTTAGGCGGTATTCAACCGGGCTGAGTCCCTTGAATTTAAGGCTAATTCGTCGGGTATTGTAGTATCGTATGTAATGACCTGCTCCCCGTTGATTAGTACACCCCGATGTTAGTAATGTCTTCATAAGCCACATGAGGACATCCCCATGAAGAAGCGTTTTTCCGACGAACAGATCATCAGTATTCTCCGCGAAGCCGAAGCTGGGGTACCCGCCCGTGAACTCTGCCGCAAGCATGCCATTTCCGATGCCACGTTTTACACCTGGCGTAAGAAGTATGGCGGTATGGAGGTGCCTGAAGTTAAGCGCCTGAAGTCGCTTGAGGAAGAGAACGCCAGACTCAAGAAGCTGCTTGCCGAAGCCATGCTGGATAAAGAGGCGCTTCAGGTGGCTCTTGGGCGAAAGTACTGACGACAGACCAGAAGCGGGAAGCCGTGATGCTGATGTGTGATGCGACCGGTCTGTCGCAACGTCGTGCCTGCAGGCTTACAGGTTTATCCCTGTCGACCTGCCGCTATGAGGCTCACCGTCCGGCTGCTGATGCGCATTTATCAGGGCGCATCACTGAGCTGGTACTGGAGAGCAGGCGTTTTGGCTACCGTCGTATTTGGCAGTTGCTGCGCCGTGAAGGGCTTCATGTTAATCATAAGCGCGTGTACCGGCTTTATCACCTCAGTGGCCTGGGCGTAAAACGCAGAAGACGTCGTAAAGGGCTGGCAACAGAACGTCTGCCGCTGCTCCGTCCGGCGGCGCCCAATCTGACCTGGTCGATGGATTTCGTCATGGACGCACTTTCCACCGGTCGCAGGATCAAGTGTCTTACCTGCGTCGATGATTTCACAAAGGAATGCCTGACGGTCACTGTTGCCTTTGGGATTTCAGGCGTTCAGGTCTCGCGTATTCTGGACAGCATTGCACTGTTTCGAGGCTATCCGGCGACGATAAGAACTGACCAGGGGCCGGAGTTCACTTGCCGTGCACTGGATCAATGGGCCTTTGAGCATGGTGTTGAGTTGCGCTTAATCCAGCCGGGCAAGCCAACGCAGAGCGGATTTATTGAGAGCTTTAACGGACGATTTCGCGATGAATGCCTGAATGAGCACTGGTTCAGCGATATCGTTCACGCAAGGAAAATCATTAATGACTGGCGGCAGGATTATAACGAGTGTCGTCCACATTCAGCACTGAATTATCAGACGCCATCAGAGTTTGCAGCACGGTGGCGAAATGGAAAATGTGAAGGTAAACAAACCGACCTTACTAACTGACGGTTGTATCTAACTCTGGGGGCAGGTCAGTAATCCTCAATAACTATCTTAAGTTCATCAATATCCTTAAATTTACTGGTGTAAAAACATTCTGATTTTAAAGTCCCGAAAAAACATTCTGCACAGGCATTATCGAGGCAGTTGCCTTTGCGGGACATACTTTGGATGATGCCAAACTCCCGTAACTGATACTGGTACCATCGATGACGGTATTGCCAGCCCTGATCTGAATGAAGAACCGGATTGGTACCCGCATCAAGCCTGGCAAATGCCTTAATGAGCATGTCATCGATCATCGGCATGGTTGGATGTTCTGAAATACTGTAGGAGATCACTTCGTTATTGAAGAGATCAATAATGGGTGAAAGGTAGAGTTTGCGGCCACTGACGGCGAATTCAGTGACATCGGTGACCCATTTTTCGTTGGGCCGGCTGGCTTTGAAGTTTCGTTGCAGGATATTGTCAGCAGCGCGCCCATGTTCACCCCGCCATGAACTGTAGCGCTTCACTCTTATTGCAGCTTTGAGACGAAGCACATTCATCAGACGTTGAACCACTTTGTGGTTCAACGCTCCTCCCTCTCTTCTGAGCGCCAGTGCTATCCGCCGATAACCATAGCGGCCCAGGTTCTCATCATAGATCTCTTTGATTCTGCATTTCACTTCATCGTATTTTCCCGGAGAGCGGAGTGCTTTCAGATGATAGTAAAACGTACTCCTGGGTATCTGAGCTATCTGCAAAAGCTGGTCGAACGAATAGTGCTGCCTCAGTTCGTCGATAATTCTGACCTTATTCCTTACCGAACTAAGGCTTTCAACTTTTTTAAATAAAGTATCCGCAATTCCAGACGGCGGACTTTTTGTTCAAGCTCCTGAATACGTTTATCTTTCGAACGCTCCAGTTCTACCTCAAGCGCAACAGGATCATCAATCATATGAAGTGCCCTTTTCTTGCCCACACGGAGAGAACGAAGCCCTTCCTCTCCATGTTCGCTGAACACCTTCATCCACTTCCCAACCGAGGCCGAACCCGCGACGTTAAATTTCGCAGCAGCCTGCGTCTGGGAAATCTGTCCCGTCAGTACAGCCTTCACGGCTTCGACTCTGATATCGGGATCGATTGATACGCCCTTATCCCTGGGCTTCAGACCTTCTTCTCCATAAGCATCATAGGCTGCAACCCAAATTCTTACCTGGGTTCTGGGAACGTTAAAGCGAGCTGAAGTTAAGCGATAGCCTTCATCGGTAGCGAAATAGTGCATAACCACTTCGAGGCGCTGTTGAAAGGTGTACTTACGTCTGGACATGGAACTCTCCAATTTGAGAGTCCAACTAAATGGGCGCAGTGCATGTGGTTGGTTAATGAAAATTAACGTCCTACGGGGCTTTCTTCTTTCTGCCTCACAACATCAAAACACTCAAACATCATGAGGCAAAAAGCCTCAAGCGCCGACACCATTATACCGTGTTTACTCTCATCCTCCCAGGGCTGATAAGCTGGTAAGTTAATAACTTTTAAGATGGTTTCCGCCGTGTTTCTGCCCTGCATCCTGGCATCTGCTGGAGTTCAGTCATGAATTTTCCCCTCTGTCGATATGCTCCGGTTACCACTTCTGCGCCGTCCAGTGTAGCGGTTCTGTGCAGACGCAATGCATTGCCAGAACAACCCCCTTGTTCGCCAACTGCGCCCATGTCTGATGTTAACCAAACGACTCAGCTACCAGTTTGAAGATTTACGCCCAAATAGAGGTCTACGCCTATGACAAAATTCTCCAGGCAATATCAGATATCAGTAGCGTCATGTTCGAAAGAGATTTTTAAAGTCACTTTTCCTGATTGTATTTCTTTCAAAATTTAATGAAGGTAAAGTTATTTAGCCAATTGACGCGCCACTTGAATAAGTTATTATTACTTACAAGCGCTCTGAGCTATCAGCAATTTTACAGGCTCAACTATGCCTGTAGAAATATCTTTGCATCGATATTATTTTAAGTAATCAATTATGACACTCACTGCATATTACCAGTTAAGAAATACAAAGTCCTCAGGTCTTGGTTTCGAATTGCTGACCAGTGAACCGGGAGCCTTTATTGTGCTGGAAGAATGCAGTTATGAGAAACCGTATGAAATTGCCCGTTATGGGCATAACGGGAGTGCAGGCGATCGTTCGAATGCGTTCAGCTGCACGATGAATAAAGCCAGTAGCCTGCATAATTACAGTGGAGCAAAGCTGGATTACAACGTTTACGAAGAAACTGCCTGAATCATCCTGTAATAATTGTGTGTAGACTTTGCCCGCCGCTGGCGGGCTTTTTTTATGTGACACCGGACAGGAGCGCCAGGCATCATGACAGCGCCCTATCCTCTCTTGCTTCACTTCCTGTC
>ERZ791803.309-NODE-309-length-33696-cov-3.326566_pt1 | contig 33696 bp, 37 predicted proteins | sample MGYA00510307_ERZ791803 | MGnify/ENA primary metagenome ERZ791803 (study PRJEB30046, sample SAMN00791963) | human gut metagenome | study: EMG produced TPA metagenomics assembly of the A metagenome-wide association study of gut microbiota in type 2...
CGCCTCCCAGCACCAGGGAGACCGTGGGCTTGGACATACCGGCGATGAGCTCGGCAATGCCTAACCCCGCCTCCACGTCGCCGCCTACCGTGTTCAGCAGCACCAGTAGCCCATCGATGGCCTCGCTCTCCTCCACCATCGCCAGCAGCGGCATGACGTGCTCATATTTCGTACTCTTACTGCTTGGCGGCAGCACCTGGTGGCCCTCCACCTGGCCCACGATGGTCAACACGTGGACGGTGCCCTTGCTGGTTTGAATAATAGAGGAACCGTACTCCAAAATGGGATTTTCCTCTTTGACCGTTTCCTGGGTAGTCTCCTGTAACTCTTTGTTTTCGTCCATAGGTCCGCTCCTTTCCCAGGGTTAGGATGGCCGGATTTCAGCTGAATAGTCAAAAAAACAGCACCGGAATATCCGGTGCTGTTTTTTCAAGAATCAAATCACTTTGTGATCTGGAAGGAACGGGTGATGGGCGCAGCCATGTAGTTGCCGCCCAGGATGCACACGGTCACCACGTAGCGGCCGGGCTCAGTGGGAGCTGTGGTGGTACTGGAGTAGACGCGCCAGCTGCTGGTAAAGCCGGAGTACAGATAGTGGACACTGCTCTGGTCCTTCACAGGCAGACCATCATAATAAAGGGTAGCGTCAAAATCGAAGTTCTGAGCCTCCGCAGCGGTCAGCTTGCCGCCGTTAATCTCCTTGTCCCAGACCAGCTTAGGACCGGAGAAGCGCATCTTGGTCAGCAGGAAGCCGAAGCCCAGGCCGGTCTCATAGTTCTTGTTGTCGGTAATGGCGGTCACGGTGTACAGGCCGGCCCGATTGGGGGTGCCGAAGCCGATGCGCACGGAATCCATGACGCCGGGCAGCTTGTTGATGACGCTGAGGATCTGGCCAAACGTGCCGGTGTCGATGTTCAGCTTGTCCAGCAGGTCCAGCAGCTCCTGAGTGCTGAAGAGCTCACGCAGCTCGCCCACGGTGACGCCGTCGTTCAGCATCTGAGACAGGGTCTTTTGGCCTGCTGCCTCCAAAGCCTGGTCGATCAGCTTAAGTAGCAGAGATCCGTCGGCAGTGTAGCGGTCGGGCAGATCCAGATAGACGCCGGTGGAGACGCTGCTGGTAACGCCGGCGTAGATGGTGTAGATGTCGAACTCATCGGCGGGATCGGTGGTGATGAAACCGGCGGGCAGGGCCTCGTCGGCGTAGATGTTGGTGGAGTTGACCTTCACGGACACCTTGGCCTTGTTGACGGTGACAGTGCCCTCAGCAGTCTCGCTGGGCCGGTAGTCGGCGTTGCCCTTGTAGCTGATGCGGATGGACTGGTTCTCACCAGCGCCGATCTGGGGGTAAGAGCCAATGAGCTGGCCAAGCACCCAGTACTCCTCGCCCTCAAGGGGCACCCACTGGGTCAGTACGATATCATCAAATTTATCGCCGAAAATACCTCCAAACAGGTCTTCCAGGTCCTCCAGGCCCAGGTCCACGCCGCTCTCAGCGTCAGTGAGTTTGGCCTTGTATTCGATGACAAAGTCATCCAAGTTCAGGGTCTCCTTGGGAGGCAAGGTGGAGTTATCCCAGTCAATGACGTTGTCAAAGATGGCCTGCTTCATGGCGTTGGCATCCATGTTGTAGGTGAAGGACGCACCGGACTTGAGGGCAACGGCGCTGGCGAGGCGGTTGTCGGTGGTCTTTACGTCCACAGTGATGGAATTGCCGCGATAGGCCTGGGTGTCGGCCACGGAGATGCGGATCTTCCACTCACCCACGCCAAAACTGGTCCAGAAGTTAGTCTGATCCAAAGGCTCAAAGTTCGCACCGGTCTTGCTGAACTCAAGGGTGACCTGGGAGAAGTCGACCTCAGGGGTGGTGGAGGCCACCACAGCGTTGTAGATGGCCTGTGCCGTCACCGAATAGTCATAGGCCTGATCGTCGGTAAACTTCATACCCACCTCGTAGGGGCCGTCGTTCAGATTGAACTGGACCTGATCCCGGTCGTTGACGGTAACAGTAGCTTCGATGGTGGTGGGGGCGTACTGCTGGTTGCCAGGCCAGTAGATGCGGATCTGCTTGTTACCAGCAGAGATAGCGGGCCAACCGGCCTCACCTACCACAGGCTTGCCTTCCAGAGGCAGCCACTTCGAATCGACACTGGTGAGGCCCTCATAATAGTACTCGACAGTCACATTATCGGCCTTGATGACATCAGAAGAAGCCACCACAGCGTTGAAGATAGCGGTTTCCAGCAGATTATAATCTACTTTCATATCGGAACCCACAGCTAAAGTCACAGCGTCAGGGGTTTCTTTTAGGGTATAGGGAGCCGCAGGCAGGTTGGTAACAGTAATGGTGGCCTCGATGGTGGTGGGGGCATACTGCTGATTACCTGCAAAATAGATGCGGACACTCTGAGTGCCAGCGGAGATAGCAGGCCAAGTGAGAATGGTGCCCTTTTCACCTTCCAGAGCCACATACTTGGCGTCTGCATCGGTAACGGCCTTAGTATAGTAGGTAATCGTTACATTGTCGGCAGTGAGGACGTCGGAAGACTCCACCACAGCGTTGAAGATGGCATCATGCACCGCATCGTAGTCCACCTTCATATTTTCATCCACAGCCAAGACTACGGTATCCGGAGTCTCCTTCAGAGTATAGGGAGCCTCAGTCCGCTCGGTGATGGTGACGTCAACCATAGCAGAAGAACCATAGTATGTATTGTTCTCTGCGTAGGAGATGCGGATCTGCTGATCGCCGGCAGAGATGGCGGGGTAGTCCAAAGGAATGCCGATGGCATTCTTAATCGTATCACCTTCAAAACGAACCCACTCGTGAGTGCCAGCGGGCCGTCCGGCAACTACGTTCTCAGCGTAATACTCAATGGTCACATCGTCCACGCTCAGGTCTTCCGGCGTTTTGGAAGCCACTACATTCTTAAAGATAGCGGCCCGCAGGGCATCATAGTCCACCTGGGCGTTCTCGTCGTAAGGCAGGGCAACCGAGACCCCCTCGTTCAGAGTAATGCTGGAAGACAGCTTGGCGGCCTTGGTCAGGGTGACCTCAGTGGTAGTATCTTTAATACGGACCGGGTAGTCACCGTCTTTGTTTTCCTTAAGCGCAGGGTGATTATATGTTGCAAAAGTAATACCGAATTTTTTTACTTCACTGGTAAACCCGTCAATAGAGCCCCAGGACTCGTTGCCCCAAACATATCCAGTTGAAAGTTCGCCCTCGCACTTGTACTCCCACTCCAGACTCTGGGGGTTCAGGCCTTCCTTGTTGGCCACCAGTTTGTCGAACAGGATCTCCTTCACCTGCTCCGGCGTTGCATCGCTGGGGATAATGGCAGTACCGTTTTGCAACTGGACAGTCTGAGTCTCGCCCAGGGTCTCCACCTGGCTGGTCTGGCTGGAACTGCCCCAGTTGCCCCAGCCGCCCCAGCTCCATGCACCCGCAGGCAGGCACATGCCCTGGGCCAGCAGCAGTGCAGCCAGCGTGCCGGACAGCCAGCGCGTTGCTTTTGTGCTTCGCATAACAATTCGTCTCCTTCTTCTTATTCTCCCTCTCCCAATTTTCATAAGCGGCTTATAGCCATATAAAAACCAAGAGACAATATACATTTTAAACCACAATTTATCCATTTTCAAGAATTTTTTGAGAAGATTATCCAGATTTTACTTTCATTCTCAGACAAAGAAATTCGTTCATTATTGAAGAATTTTTTGGCAGTTTACCCTTATATCCCATACGATTTTCACTTTTAGGATAATAACCCCAGGAGACAGATGTTTTCCGCCCGACATCACATAAAAATCAAATAGCGTGGATTGAATATTCAATCCACGCTATTTGAATAATTATTCTATATTTGCAGGATTTGAAAGACTCCTCTGCAATCCTGCATTTTTCCTGTTAGCTTAAGCCTCGTAGATGGCCTTCATTCCCTTAAAGGTCATATAGCAGTCCAGCTTGCTCACCGTCTCAAAGGGAGCGTGCATACTGAGCACCGGCACGCCCGCGTCCAGGGTGTCGATGTTGCGCTCGGCCATGAACATGGCCACGGTGCCGCCGCCGCCGGCGTCCACCTTGCCCAGCTCAGCCATCTGCCACACCACGTCGGCCTCGTCCAGCACCTTGCGCACATAGGCCACCAGCTCAGCGGAGGCATCGGAAGCTCCAGACTTACCCCGGGAACCGGTGTACTTGCACAGGCCCACGCCGTAGTTCACCAGAGCGCTGTTGCGCTTTTCGTACACGTCGGCAAAATTGGGATCGTAAGCGGCGGTCACGTCGGCGGACAGGCAGAAGGAGGCCTCGTAGCAGACACGCAGAGGTACGCCCTGACCCGCACACAGGTCAGCCATAAAAGCATCAAAGGCAGCGGACTTCATGCCGGTGACACCCTCGGAGCCGATCTCCTCCTTGTCAGCCAGCATACACACGGCGGTACGACGGGGAGTATCCAGCTGGAGCAGAGCAGCAAGGCAGGCGTAGCCGCACACCCGGTCATCGTGGCCGTAGGCTCCGATGAGAGAGCGGTCAAAACCGATGTCGCAGGCGTTGAAGGCGGGGACAGCGGACAGCTCGGCGGAGATGAAGTCCTCCTCCACGATGCCGTACTTGCGGTTTAACAGCTCCAGAATGGCAATCTTCACCCGGTCGCTGCCCTCGTCGTCAGCCAGAGGACGGCTGCCCACCAAGATGTTCAGGCTCTCCGCGGGGATGGCCTCGCTCAGGGCCTTCTTGGACTGCTCCACGCCCAGGTGGGGCAGCAGGTCGTCAATGGTGAACTTGGGGTCTCCTTCCCCATTGCCCACGGAGACGCGGATCACATCCCCGTTTTTCAGAGCCACCACGCCGTGGAGCTCCAGAGGGATGGTTACCCACTGGTACTTACGCAGGCCGCCGTAGTAGTGGGTCTTGAGGAATGAGAGCTCGTCGGCCTCATAGAGGGGATTCTGCTTCAGATCCAGACGGGGAGAATCGATGTGGGCCGCGCCGATGTTGGCGCCCTTGTCCAGATTCTCCTGGCCCATGACTGCCAGCATCACCGCTTTCCCGCGGTTCACCCGGTAGATCTTGTCTCCGGGCTTGAGCTCCATGCCCCGCTCATAGGGCCGGAAGCCGGCGTCCTTCGCCAGGGCCACTGCTCGCTCCACACACTCCCGTTCCGTCTTACCAGCGTCCAAAAACTGCTTATAACCAGTGCAGTAGGCCTCCAAGGGCTCCATCTCCTGGGGATTCATGCGGTCATAGCCGTTCTTCTTATTGTAGCACAGGGCACGGCGCAGCTCCTCGCCCCGGGTCAGTTCTTTTTTCTCATCCATTGGAAAAACCTCCTTTGTGCCTTTATTGTATGTGTTCCTGTAAAATCGATTCTACCAACGTTTTGGCCCGAAGCGCAAATTCTTCCGCCTGGGCACAGTCATTATATAAGGTATGGTCGCAGCCTTCGGTAAAGTAGTCATCGCTCTTTTGGGCCTTGACCCGGGACCAGGCGTACTCCTCCGAAATGCCCTCCCGGGCCATGATGCGCTGCACCCGCACCTCCTGGGGCGCAATCACCGCAATGGTGGCGTCACACAGCTGGGCCAGCGAACTCTCCAGCAAAGCAATGGCATCAATGGCCACAAGTTTTCTTCCCTTGGCGCGGTACTCCTCCAGCAATTCCTGGGTACGCCGCACTGTGGCGGTCTGGGCGATGGCATTGAGCCTTGCCAGCTTCTCCGGATCTCCGAAGACGATGGTGCCCAGCTTCTTTCGGTCGATGGCTCCGCTCTCGTCCCGCAGAGGGCCAAAGGCGCTCTCCAGCATTCCCTGCAAGGTAATATCACGTTCCAGAAGGTCGTGGTACACGGCATCGCAGTCAATGACTGCGCCTCCCAGTTTTTCGATCTCCCGCAGCGCGGTGGTCTTCCCTGCCCCGGTAGGGCCGGTGATGCCAATAATGGTCATGAGAACATCTCCTCATTTTTCATAAAACAGCTGCCGTACCGATTCAGAGGACAGATATTTTACCCAGATACCCAGCATAGCCGCCAAACCCACACTGATCATCCCTAAGGCCAGCTGCTTTGCACAGATGGTGCAGATGGCGGACACAAGGATACTAAGTCCTTCCCCACACAGGATGCCGCCCCACACATAGATGCTGCGGAACCAAAGGCTCAGAAAAACTGCCGCAGAACCCAGCGTTCCCGCAAAGGCAAGGACCTGGAAAGGCTCGCCTCCATGCAATTGGCCTGCCGCTGCCACCGCCAGCCAAACTGCCAGGCGAATGAGAGCCATGGTCCGGTATTGGTCAGAAGGTGTTTGCTCATACGACTCTTTGGAATCCGTCTCCGTCTGAGCTCGGCCGGTCAACTGGTCCAAAGTAACCTCATAGAGATTAGCCAGGGCCTTTAAGTTATCCACTCCCGGCTCTGCCTTGTCTGTCTCCCATTTTGAGATGGTCTGACGGGACACGAACAGCGCCCGGGCCACATCCTCCTGGGACAGTCCCTTCTCTTTTCGCAGTCTTTGCAGGTTTTCGCCCAGCGTCATATCGATCACCTCGGCTTCAGCGTACCGGAAGGGCGTGAAACCGTCAAGCAATTTTCATGCAACCTAAGGTTGCAGCCCCTGGGGCTCAAGGGTTTTAAACCTGGATAATATGAAATCCCGCCGCCTTATTCAGTCGGTTGGCAATGGCCAGGCCAATACCGGTGGTGTCGGGGCACTGGGCCCAGATGGCAGGCACACTGGTGTGGTCAAAAGAGCGCAGGGCGTCAAAGATGTGCCGGGCCTGCTCCTCCTTGTCCCCTGCCGGACCCAGGTCCATGACGGGCCTCGTCTCAGAGCGTCTCGTGAACAGAGGCAAAAACTCGTCAAAACAGATGATCCCGTCCTCCGCCCCTGCGTGGGAGGCGATATACTCCGCACTCTTTTTCGGGTCACCGGTGACCACAGTAACCGGAGCCTTGGGGGCGTAGTGTCGGTACTTCATACCGGGCGCCTTGGGCTGCTCTCCGGCTCCCATGAGACGGGTGACTGCCGGGTCCACCGCCACCTCCCCCAGCACTGCCTCCAGCTGCTCCAGGGTGATGCCGCCGGGCCGCAGCAGCCGGGCAGGCGTCTCGGTGAGGTCAATGATGGTGGACTCCACCCCCACCGAGCAGGGACCGCCGTCCACGATGGCGTCGATCTTGCCATCCATGTCCTCCAGCATGTGCTGGGCGGTGGTGGGGCTGGGACGACCGGAGGTATTTCCCGAAGGGGCCGCCACCGGCACCCCGGAGGCCGCAATGATCTCTCTGCACAGAGGGTGGGCGGGACAGCGCATACCTACCGTATCCAGCCCGGCCGTCACCGCGTCAGGGACGATGTCCTTCCGCTTCAAAATCATGGTCATGGGGCCGGGCCAGTAGGCTTCTGCCAGCTGATAGGCTGTCAAGGGAATATCCTTGCAGTATCTCTCCAGCCAAGAGGCATCTGGGATATGTAAGATGAGAGGGTTATCCTGGGGACGGCCCTTGGCTTCAAAAATGTGAGCCACAGCCTCCTCGTTAAGGCCGTTGGCCCCCAGACCGTATACCGTCTCGGTGGGGATACCCAGCAGTCCACCATCCCGCAGGATGGCAGCTGCCTCATCGATATCATGTTCTGTCAATCGCTTTGTATTCAACGAAAAGACTCCTTACTTATTACGCTCAGTCCTTCAAAATAAGGTCCAGCAGCTCCTGAGGCGTGGAGACGATCACGTCGGCTCCCGCCGCCTCCAGCTCCTCGCGGCTCCGAAAGCCCCACAGCACGCCACAGCCGGTGAGGCCGCCGTTTTTCGCCGTGCGGATATCCACGTTGCTGTCTCCCACAAAGAGGGTGTCCTCCTGGGTGGCCCCCAAGCGGTCCATCAGCTTATGAAGGAGCGTGGGGTCGGGCTTGGTAGGCAGGCCGGGCAGCGCCCCCTGAACCACGGGGAAAATTCCTGGGTAATAGTGCTCCACCACCGGGCCGGCCATCACGTCCGCCTTGTTGGACAGTACCGCGATGGACACCCCAGCCTCCCGCAGAGCCTTGGTTACCTCGGGCATACCGGCGTAGGGTGCTGTCTTGTCCTCCTTGTGGACGCCGTACCAGTCCATAAACTCCTGGAAAGCCTGATCCAGCACTTCCTGGCTGGTCCCCTGGGGAGCGAAGCGCTCCACCAGCTTGGGAATGCCATTACCCACCATCAGCTTGAACTCAGCCACCGTGTGGGTGGGCCAGCCGTGGAGTTCGCAGACATGATTTCCGGTGTCCGCTAGATCGTCGATGGTGTTAAGCAGGGTACCGTCCAGGTCAAAGATTACATGCTTGTACATGGGAGAAGGACCTCACTCGTAAATGCCGATTTCCATGCCGCCGATCTCCACGGCGGTCTCCTTGGAAAAGCCGGCCCGCTGCAGATAGGCCTTCACCGCCATCTGGGCGTGCTTGGGGTTGACCTTCTCGTCCTCCAGGTCCAGATCCAGGCGGTTGTCCTCGCCGCCGCACACCACGCCAGTGTCGTCCAGAACCTCATTGAGCTCGCCCACGAAGTCCGCCAGAGTCAGTCCTTCGGGCAGTTCTTTATAGTGGATATACAGTTCCATGTGATAAACTCCTATCTATTGTTAATTGGTATCGCTTGACTGAAGACGTTCCGCCTGATCAGCGGCAGCCAGAGCGTCGATGACTTCGTTGAGGTCACCGTTCATGATGTTGTCGATCTTGTAGAGGGTCAGGCCAATCCGATGGTCGGTGACCCGTCCCTGAGGGAAGTTATAGGTACGGATGCGCTCGTTGCGCATGCCGCTGCCCACTTGGCTTCGCCGCTGGGCGGTATACTCGCTGGAGATCTTCTCCTGTTCCGCCTCATAGAGCCGGGAGGCCAGAATACGCATGGCCTTGTCCCGGTTCTGGAACTGGCTGCGCTCCTGCTGGCACTCTACCACGGTGCCCGTGGGCTTATGGATCAGGCGCACGGCGGAGGAAGTCTTATTGACGTGCTGGCCGCCCGCGCCGGAGGAACGGAACACCTGCATCTCAATGTCAGCGGGGTTAATCTGCACGTCAGCGGTCTCCATCTCGGGGAGCACTGCCACAGTCACGGTGGAGGTGTGCACCCGGCCGCCGGATTCGGTCTCCGGCACCCGCTGTACCCGATGGACTCCGCTTTCAAATTTTAAGCGGGAGTAGGCCCCGTCTCCTTCAATGGTAAAGGAAATTTCCTTCACCCCTCCTAGCTCCGTTTCGCTGATGCTGTCCACCTCGGTCTTCCAGTGGTTGGCCTCGGCAAACATGGAGTACATGCGGTACAGGGAGTGGGCAAACAGGGCAGCCTCCTCGCCGCCTACGCCCGCCCGGATCTCCACAATGACGTTTTTGTCGTCGTTGGGGTCCTTGGGTAGCAGCAGGATCTTCAGCTGATGCTCCAGCCGCTCCAGCTCCTCTTTGGACTGCCGCCACTCCTCCTGGGCCAGCTCTTTCATCTCGGGGTCGCCCAGCAGGCTCTCAGCTTCCCGGTGGCTCTGCTGGGTACGGAGGTAGGTGCGGTAGGTCTCCACCAGAGGCTGGAGCTCGGTCTGTTCCTTATTCAGTTTGGCCACCAGAGCCGGGTCCTCGTAGGTCTCGGAGGCGCTCAGGCGGGCCTCGATCTGGCTGTATTTGGCCTCAATGGCGGCCAGTTTGTCCTGCATTAAGGGTCCTCCCGTTCAGTTAATTTTAAATTACAGCCCTCACCGATCCAGCAGGAAGGACTTGACCAGAGCCAGCGGCTCCCGGATGTACATCTGGATGCGGGATGGGACGTGGCTGGTGGGGGCGGCCAGGGTGGAGACGTGACCGTAGCCAAAGCGCTCGGCCAGCATCCGGGACCGGGTAAGGTGGAAGCCATTGGACACCACCAGCACTCCCTCCTCCCCTACGTCCACGCCCTGCTCTTCCAGCAGTTCCCGGGAGTAGATGAGATTTTCTTTGGTATTGCTGGACTCATCCTCCAGCAGGATCTGGTCAGCGTCTACCCCGTGTTCCTCCAGATAGTCCGCCATGCAGGCGGCCTCGGAGGTGGGCTCATTGCTCCCCTGTCCTCCGGACACTACCACAGTTATATCCGGGTGGTCGTCCAGATAGTCCAGAGCGGTGTCCAGCCGATCCTGGAGCAGAATAGAAGGCTCGCCCCCGGGCATCACCCGGCAGCCCAAAATGATCATCACCTGGGGGTCCCCCGACACATGGTCGTAGGCCCCGTACATCACCGCGCCAAACAGTCCCGCAAAACACAAGATTCCTGCCAGTACCAGGGCCAGCAGTATCTTGAGCCATCGCCGCGGCTGCTTTCCACGGTATCCTGCCATAGGTGGGCCTCCCCTCTGGTTATCCTTCGCCCCGGGCCTCTTCCAATTGAGCGGACAGTTCCTCCCAACGGCCGTAGAGCTTTAAAATTTCCTCCTCCAGGGCTTCCTTTTGTTCGTAAAGCTCCTGGAGCTTCAAATAGTCGGCGGCGGCCTCCTCCATCTGCTGGGTAAGGTCGTACATCTGTTCCTCGGCCTTGCCCACCGCCCGCTCGGCGGCGGCCACCTCTTTTTCCAGCATTTTGGTGCCGCCGGGTCGCTTGGGCTTCTCCTTCTTTTCTACCGGAGCCTTTGCAGCCTGCGCCGGCACGGCAGGAGCCGCTTTGCTGAACAGCCCCTTGGCCCGTGCGGCCTGGAACTCCTCATAGGTACCCTTGAAGTCGGTGATGTGTCCGTCCTCCAGCAGCCAGATGCGGCTGGCAAAGCGCTCGATAAAGTAGCGGTCGTGGGAGACAAAGAGCAGGTTGCCCTCGTACTCCTCCACCGCCTCCTCAATCCATTCCCGGCTCTGAATATCCAGATGGTTGGTGGGCTCGTCCAGGATGAGCAGATTGATCTTCGCGTCCATGAGCATACACAGCCGCAGGCGGCTCTGCTCGCCGCCGGACAGGGCGGAGACAGGCTTGAACACGTCCTCTCCCCGGAATTTAAAGGCGGCCAACCGGTTTCTGGCGGTCTGGGCGGTACAGTCCAAGTCGTAGAGCATGGTGTCCACCAGGCTGCGCTCCGGATGGCTGAAGTGGATGATCTGAGGCAGATAGCCGATCTTTACGGTGGGGCCCATGCGGAGCTTTCCGCTGTCGGGCTCCTCCTCCCCCATCAAAATCTTGATGAGAGTAGACTTACCGGTACCGTTGTCTCCCAGCAGGGCGATGCGCTCGCCCCCTGCCACCTCCAGGTTCACGTCGGAAAACAGGGTGCGGTCTCCGAAGGATTTCTTCAGGTTCTTGATGGTGAGTACCTCGTCTCCCCGGAACTCCCGCTCGCCAAAGCGCACCTCCATCTTCCGCTCCTTCTTGGGACGGTCAGTGACCCGCATGCGCTCGATGCGCTTCTCCATGGACTGGGCCCGCTTAAAGGTTTTGTCCATGCCCGAGTAAGCCCAGGTGCGCAGCTGCTCAGCGGCCTTCTCCAGCTGCTGGATCTTGGCCTGCTCCTTCTCATACTGCTTGAGCTTTTCCTCGTACCGCCGCTCCTTCTCCACGGCGTAGAAGCTGTAGTTGCCGGAGTAAAATTCCGCCTTGCCCTCCTGGATCTCAATGATCCGGTCCACCACCTTGTCTAAAAAGTAGCGGTCATGGGAGACGGTGAGCACGGTGCCCTTGAATTTTTCCAGATACTCCTCCAGCCACTCGGTGGCCCGCAGATCCAGGTGGTTGGTGGGCTCGTCCAGCAGGAGGATGTCGGTGTCCTCCAGAATGAGGCGGGCCAGGTTCACCCGGGTCTTCTCTCCGCCGGAGAGTTTGTCGAAGAGCTGCTCCCGCATGGCCTGGGGAATGGACAGGCCGTTACACACCTTGTTGGTCTTGGTCTGGGTGTCGTAGCCGCCCGCAGCCTCAAAAGCAGCGGTGAGCTTGTCATACCGGCTCATCACCGCCGGGTCGGTGTTTCCCTGGGCCATCTCTGTGGCCAGCTGGGTCATCTCCCCCTCCATGCGGTGCAGAGGCTCGAAGGCGGTAGCCAGTACGTCCTCCACGGTGTAGCCCGCAGGGTAAACAGGGATCTGGGAGATGAGGCCCAGCCGCTTTCCAGGGGCCAGCACCACATCTCCCTCGTCGTAGTCCATGACCCCAGTGAGGATGCGGAGCAGGGTGGTCTTGCCGCAGCCGTTGGGCCCCAGCAGACCAACCCGCTCTCCCGTGTCCACCTGGAAGGTCAGGCCATTCAATATTTTATTTCCAACCTCAAATTCTTTGACCAGATTGGATACGGAAATATCGATCATAACGTCCTCTTACGTGGTTTATTCTCTCTTCAGCAAAGGGTAAGCAGCTGGGCGGTGAGCTCCTCCAGAGCCATGCCCCGGGATGCCTTCACCAGAATGGTGCTGTCCGGGCGCACAACCTGAGGCAGCACCACCTTGGCTGCCTCCTTGTCCGCGCAGGAGTAGACCATAGGAACCCCTGCCTCCCGTGCCCCCTGAGCCATATGCTCAGACAACTTGCCTACCGCTACCAGGCAGTCAATGCCCCGCTTGCCCAGGTAGTCCCCTACTCCAGCGTGGAGAGCGGGGGCATAGGGCCCAAGCTCGAACATATCGCCCAGAATGGCCACCTTCCAGCTGCTGTGGGTGTCGGCCAGCACGCTGATGGCCGCCCGCATGGACTGGGGATTGGCGTTGTAGGAGTCGTCCAGAATGGTGATCTCCCCCTCCCGCTGGATCACGTTCATCCGCATGCGGGTGGGGACAAAACGGGCAATACCGTCCTCGATCTCGTCGGGGGTAAGACCAAAGTGCTCGCCCACCGCCGCAGCGATGAGGGTGGGGTAAATCATGTGCTCTCCCAGGGCAGGGATCTTGACATCCCGCTCCATCTTGGGAGTGGTAATATGGCAGTGGATGTGGCTGACTCCGTCGCCGCCGGTAACCTGAGCCCGGTAGTCGGCATCTTCCGCCTTGCCGCAGAACACCGCCTGCACCGGAGTATTGCCCCGCAGGGTGGTAAGCATGGGATCGTCAGCGTTGAGCACCACCAGGCCGTTCTCCTTGCGGATGTTGGGCAGCAGCTCGCACTTGGCCTTGAAGATGTTCTCCCGGCTGCCCAGCTTTTCAATGTGGGCGTCGCCGATGTTGGTGATGACTCCCACCTCGGGTCGCACGATATCGCTGAGGTAGTCGATCTCCCCCGGCTTATCCATGCCCATCTCCAGCACGCCCACCTGATGGGTGCGGTCCAGACGCAGCAGGGTCAGGGGAAGGCCAATGTTGTTATTAAAGTTGCCCTCCGTCTTCAGCACCTTGTACTTGACGGAAAGCACCGCCGCGATCATATCCTTGGCTGTGGTCTTGCCCACGCTGCCGGTGATGCCCACAAAGGGGATCTGAAAGCGGTCTTTATACCAGGCGGCCAGGTCCCGCAGGGCCCGTTCGGTGTTGCCCACCTGGATGTAGAACTTGTCCTCCCGGTAGTCGGTACGCACACGGGCGGTGAGACAGCCCGCAGCCCCCGCCTCCAGGGCGGAGGTGATATAGGCGTGGCCGTCAAACCGCTCCCCCACCAGGGGGATGAACAGGGAGCCGGGATGGATGTCCCGGCTGTCGGTATCCACGCCGCTCACAGTCAATTCCATGTCCTGGGAGCCGCCCAGCAGAGTGCCGTGTACCGCCTCCAGCAGTTGGCCAACAGTGATGGTCTCCATACGGTTATGCTCCTTCCTTGCGGGCCTTCAGGGAGGAGGCCACAATGGTCTCACACAGGGTGGCATAGTCCATGCCCACTGCTGCCGCCTCCTGGGGCACCAGGCTGGTGGGAGTCATGCCGGGCAGGGTGTTGATCTCCAGGAAGTAGGCCTCTCCGTCCTCGGTGACAATGAAGTCGGCACGGGAGTATACGGCCAGACCCAGCTCCTCAAACACGGCCACCGCCGCGTCCCCTACCTTCTTCTCCCACTCCGGGGGGATCTCAGCGGGGCATACCTCCCGGGCGGCGCCGGGCTGGTACTTGTTGGCGTAGTCGTAGAAATCGGCCTGGGGAATGATCTCAATGGAGGGAAGAGCCTTTCCGTTGAGTACCGCCACCTGGATCTCACGGCCCTTTACATACTGCTCCAGTACGGTGCGGCCGCCCAGGCGGATGCTCTCCTCCAGACCACGGCGCAGATCGTCCTTGGTGTGGGCGATGGTCACGCCGATGGAGGAGCCGCTGGCGATGGGTTTGACCACCACAGGCAGCTTGGTCTCTTCCATGAGCTGCTCCAGGTTCTCCTCCGTCACAGTGACAGTACACCAGCTGGGGGTGCGCACCTTGTGGGCCACCAGACGCTTGGTCATATCCTTATCCATAGCGATGGCCGAACCCAGGCAGCCCGAACCGGTATAAGGAACGCCCAGCAGATCCAGGGTGGCCTGAATGCGGCCGTCCTCTCCGCAGGCCCCGTGGAGGGCCAGATAGACAACGTCAGCCTGGGCACACAGCTCCAGCACACCCTGCCCAATGGCGGAGGGGCTGGAGTCCTTACGGCTCTGGCGTACCTGAGCCAGGTCGGGAGCCTCGGGGCTGACCTTTTTAAAGGCCTGGGGAATGGGGGCCTCAAAGGGGTCCACCGTGCGGTCGGTCCCCTCCACGCCAAAGAACAGGTCCATCAGGGCCACCTTGTGTCCCTTGGAGCGCAGGGCCTCGCACACCATGGCTCCGGAGGACAGGGATACGTTGCGCTCGGGGCTCAGGCCGCCGGCCAATACCACTATTTTCATCCTTAACGACACCTCTATATCAGCGATCAAAGATCCGTGTTGGTATATTCTACACGCTAATGTTTTATTTTAGCACAGGCAGCACCAATGCACAAGGCAAGGGTACAATTTTCCCCTGTTTTTTCCTCCTTACACGCAGGCGCAGGCTTCCTTGTGCCGGTGGGAGACCAGCACGCTCACCTCAGGGAAGCGCTGGGACAGGTACTGAGCCACCCGGTCACAGATCACGTTCTCGGTGGCGTAGTGGCCAGCGTCCAGCAGGTTGACGCCCAGCGCCCGGGCCTCCAAAAACTGGTCGTACTTTACATCGGCGGTAACGAAGGTGTCGCAGCCCATGGCCACCGCATCGGCCAGCATGGAGCCGCAGGAGCCGCCGCCCACCGCCACCCGGCGTACCGGGCGGCCTCCGTCGGTGTACCGCACGCCCGCCGCGCCCAGCAGCAGCTTGACCCGGCCTGCGTAGTCCGCCGCACTCATGCCGGGCTGGTGGCACATTCCCACCCGGCCGATGCCGTAGGTACGGCCCGCCCGGTCCACTCCATCGGGGTGGAGCTGGGTGACCTCCTGAAGACCCAGTGCCTGGGCCAGACAGTCGTTCACCCCGTCCTGGGCAGCGTCCAGATTGGTGTGGCAGCAGATGGCGGCAATTTTTGCTTCCGTCAGAGCCAACAGGGTGCGCCCAGTAACGCTCTCATCGGTGACCGCCTTGACCGGGTGGAAGATCACCGGGTGGTGGGACACAATGAGCTGACAGCCCAGCTTGGCCGCCTCCTCCACCACCTCCTGGGTGATATCCAGCGCCACCAGAATCTTGTCTGCCTTAGCTTCTCCCCGGCCTACCAGAAAACCGGCGTTGTCAAAATCCATCTGGGTCTCAAAGGGGGCCCACTCATCCATTGCACAGTAAATATCCTTTACAGTTGCCATTGCTGCCACTCCTCTTTCATTGCTAGCATTTCCTCATATACGCATTCCAGTGCCTGGCGCCGCGCCTGGGTCTGCTCCCCTTTGCCCTTGGACATGCCGTCCAGAGCACGGCGCAGTTTCCGGGTCAGATGGTCCAGATACTCTCCCCGCAGGGGGTCCCGGCTCTGCCGTCCAGCCCAGAGCTGACCGGGCGTCTGTGTCCCCATCTCTCCCGCCGTTACCCGCATCACTACATACAGGGTCTCCCCTTCCCGGGCCAGCTGTTCTTTGGCAATGGCGTAGCCATGTTGGCCCAGCCACTCCCGCAGCTCGGGCAGGGAGCTCATGGGCTGGAGGATCAGGGGAATCTTCTCCTCCAAAACCCAGGGAGCGGCCTCCAGGATCTGGGCGATGGTCTCGCCCCCCATCCCGGCGATGACGATGGCGTCTACCTCACCGGGACGGATACCCGCCAGGCCGTTGCACAGCCGGAACGCCATCTTATCCCCGCAGCCATACTGCCGGGCCGTCTCACGGGCACGGTCCAGCGGACCCTTCCGCAGGTCGGAGGCGATAGCCCAGGGAATCTTACCCTCCAGCAGCAGGCAGGCGGGCAGATAGGCGTGGTCGGTGCCCACATCGGCCAGCCGCGCCCCCTGGGGCACCAGATCAGCCGCCAGCCGCAGCCGGGGCGAGAGTTCGATATGTTGTTTCATAAGTCCTCCCCGCCGGCCTTTTGAATGAGCGACCGGGCAAAATCCCGGGCGGCGGCCAGCTTGTCTTGTGTTAAAAATGGGACGCCGGGACCCATATCCCGGCCACAAAGCATCCCCTGCCAATGTAATCCGCTGTGGCGGCACCAGCGGCGCAGCCCAGCCTCCCACAGGTCAGCTCCCTTCTCCGGAGGATACCCGCAGGTGACGATGGTGGCAAGGTTCTTACCTCGGAGCAGAGACGGTCCCTTTACCCGGCCGTAATTTTTGGTGCCGGCGTACACCGCCCGGTCCATCAGAGCCTTCATGGGGGCGGTGCAGAACCAGTCGTAAATGGGGGTGGCCAGAACGATGATATCGCTGCGCTCCATAGTTCCGAACAGGTCGGCCACATCGTCTTTCTGCACGCAGCCCAGGCCGTTCATCCGGTCCTGGCAGGTCTTGCAGCCCAGACAGGGCAAGATGGTCTTGTCATAAAGCCAAACGGTCTCTACCACGACCCCCAACTGTCCGCACTCCTCCAGGAAGGGTGCCGCCAGGGCGGCGGTATTGCCATTTTTCCTGGGGCTTCCCATGAACAGCACCAATTTCATACCGGGCACCTCCGCAAAAAATGGGGGCGGAACCCCTCCGCCCCCATCTTTCATTCCTTGGTTTTATTCGCCCTCGGCGATCATCTTGTTGACCGCAGCCAGCAGCTCGTCGGGATCCACCCCGTGAACCATGCAGGCCTGCTCCACGGTCTCACCCCGGGAAGCGGGGCAGCCCAGGCAGTGCATGCCGATGTTCATGAACAGGGGCGCAGTCTGAGGGGCGATGTTCAGAATATCACCAATGATGGTGTCTTTAGTAATGGTCATAGCAGGATTCCTCCAGTTAGTCATTAGGATGATGATAGTATATCCTAACTCGCGCTATTTTGCAATGGATTTTTCCTCGTTTTCTTTCCAGCGGCGGCAAACGATCCGGCCCCCCAGAAAAAAGAGCACCGCGCCCAAAACCACACCCAATACCAGAATCAAGAGTCCTTGATTGCGCAAGGCGACCACCTGTAAGTAGCCATCTCCATTGAGATACCCTTCCGGGATTTGGTCGATCTGTTCCCACAAAGCGTCTCCCTGATACATATTCAGGTTTTGGCGATCAGTTTCTATCTGGTCATAGAGGGCTTGGGAAGCGGACATCCGCAGTACGCCCCCCAGCACACTGGCACCGGCCAGAAGGGCTCCCAGCCAATACCACCGCCGGGCGATCAGCTCCCGTACTCCCTTCCAGGGGGGCGGCATCAAGGGTTTCAGGCCGTACCTTTGCCGGACAGAACGCCGTCCCAGAATCACCATCAGCACACCTCCCGCCAGCGCTGTCAGGAACAGGATAAGGTATGGCAGATACAACAGGATACCAGAGGACGCCTGGGACATCGTCAGCAGGAACCAGACGGCAAACAACATTGGGATCAGCCGGGCCGCCCCCCACAGGCTCAGGGGCACCCCAATCCAGTACCAATGGAGGGCCAGCCACCCGGGCTTCTTCTCCTCTATCTCTTTTGTTGTCTCCTCTGTCTCCTGAGGGTGGTGGTCCAACAGAGTGTCCACCGAAATTCCTAACGCCCGGGCCAAAGGGACCAGCTTGTCTGTGTCGGGTACTGCGTCCCCCAGCTCCCACTTGCTCACCGCCTGACGGGACACCCCCACCTGCTCGGCCAGCTTTTCCTGGGACAGGCCCAGGCGGGTACGCTCTCTTTGGATGATTTCTCCGATCGTCATACCCACGTCTCCTTTCGGCCCTATCCTAGCAAACCAGCCTCTCTAATACTACCAGCTTGGGGTGGAACTTCCGCAACCCGGAGTTGCGGCCGAAAAACAGCCCGTTTTTTCTCCCTGAATACAGAAAAAGGACGCCCGGCTGGGCGCCCTTTTATCCTGGTTCTAAAAATTAGCCCTGCTGCTCGCGCATCTTGGCGAAGCACTCGCTGCAGTAGACAGGACGGTCAGACTTGGGCTCGAAAGGAACGCGAGCCTCGCCGCCGCAGGCAGCGCAGGTGGCAGTGAAGTACTCACGGGGGCCGCGGGCAGCGTTCTTGCGGGCGTCACGGCAAGCTTTGCAGCGCTGGGGCTCGTTCTGGAAGCCGCGCTCAGCGTAAAACTCCTGCTCACCAGCGGTAAAGGTGAACTCGTTGCCGCACTCTTTGCATACCAGGATCTTGTCTTCGTACATTGGATTTCCCTCTCTTTGACTCGTTGCCCAATTACCCAGATTTCAAGGATTGGACGGTTGTATTTGCGATCAGCTCTCGCTGGATGCGCCGGAAGAAGTTTGCCGGGCCACCTTGCGGCGGATGCGCTGCACGGCGTTGTCCACGGACTTTGGAGACCGACCGACCCGTTTTGCAATCTCTGCACAAGTGAGACCGCTTAAGTAGGGCGGCAGGATTTTCCCTTCGAGCTCAGATAACTGGCCCTTCAGAGCGTCAAGGCGCTCTCTCAGTTCCTCCCTGCCGATGATGACGTCTTCTGGGCTCTCTTCGCTGGAAAACAGATACGCGTTCGGGCCGTCAAAAAGAGGGGGTTCGAAAGAGACACTGTGATTAAGTGGAAGATGCTTATCCCCCTGAGCAGCGCGGACTGCGCTGTACAGGCGGTTGCGGACACAAACCTCCGCATAGGTCCGGAAAGAGGCGTCCCGCCGGGCATCAAAGCCACGGATGGCGGACAGCAGGCCCAGCATACCCTCCTGAAACAGGTCCTCGCTGTCCCCTCCTGCCAAAAACAGGGGGCGGGCGCAGGCACGCACCAAGCGGCCATAGCGGCGGACCAGCTCTTCCTCCGCGGCGGCGCTTCCTGCTGCCGCCTGGAGACACAGCGCCTCGTCTGTGGGAGGCGGAGGCTGGGGCGTTTCCAATTTTTTGTTCCGGTTAAAACTCATAATAATCAAATTGACTGGTTTTGTCAAGGGGTATCGGGAAAATATTTGGCGTTTTTCCCATATTCATTCCGGTTTGTTCTATTATTTCCAGAATATGACACCGTTTTCCGGCCTTGATCTGGAAATTGTTTTCCCTCAGGACCGGATCTTATGCCGCTTTTCCACAAAATAAGCATAGCATAAAATTTCCCTACCGTCTATCACTTATTCAGCCAATTCTCCTGCCAAATTTGTCAAATTTTCGTTTTAATGCCTTTTCTACTGGGAAAATGGTGGCGATCATCACCACAACCTGGACCAAAACCACGCCCATAAGCCATATTCCCAGTGCTTGCGTATCTTTGCCCAGTGCGGGCAGCATGGCCAAAAGGCTCAGGGGCAGCATCACTATCCCCGCCCGAAACCACAGCTTTCCGCATACCTGGTGGGCATAATCCCAGGTCTGTTGGTTTTTCATAGAACGGCTGGTGCGGTAACCATAGAGGGCATTGATCTTTTTGGGCGGTCTGTTCAAAAAACGCCATCCAAAGTACAGCATCACAGCGGGCACCAGCAGGCACATTGCAGTACAGTACAGCCAAAAGCCCATCGTCCTCTCCCCTTTCGGTCAGTCATCCTTCTTTATGGGCTGGGTGATCAGTGCCGTTCCAAAGCCCAGAATGCACAAAGAGAGTCCGGTGGTGGACACACTGGCCATCAACCCGTCCGCAACCCAAAACGCGGCGATGGTAAACAAGGTGTCCATTGGGATGTAAAGTAAATTTCCCTGCCGACGGTCCACTTTTCCCATTCGATACAGCACCTTGGGCAGCGCTGTACTGATCAGATCCAGAGGCAGGCCAATCAGTTCCCCTAACAGGAAGTAGAGCAGCAACTGTCCCACGCTGTCATAGCGAAACCCGAACAGCCTCATCACATTGCCGCCGACCAGAGCAACCACTGCAAACGTCCCGAACAAGAGCAAAATCATGATCCCGCTGCCCAACAGGCCCGCCAGCCATTTTTTCAGTTTTTCTTTCACAAAAGAGCGCCTCCGGGGTCAGAAACTCAGCTGGTCCAGCCCTCCGGCCTCTCCGGGAACGCTGAGACCCAGATGCTGATAGGCCTTGGGGGTGACACAGCGGCCACGGGGGGTGCGGGTAAGGAAGCCCAGCTGCATCAGATAGGGCTCGTACACGTCCTCCAGGGTCACCGCCTCCTCGTTGATGGTGGCCGCCAGGGTCTCCAGGCCCACCGGGCCGCCCCGGTAGTTCTCAATGATGGAGCGCAGCATCCGGTGGTCAATGGAGTCCAGTCCCAAGTGGTCGATCTCCAGAGCGGTGAGGGCCTCATCAGCCACCTTTTTGGTGATGACGCCTCCCGCCCGTACCTGGGCAAAGTCCCGTACCCGGCGCAGCATCCGGTTGGCAATACGGGGGGTGCCGCGGCTGCGGCGGGCGGTCTCCATGGCTCCATCATCCTCGATGGGTACGCCCAAAATACCCGCAGAGCGCTTGACGATAAGCGCCAGCTCCTCGGGGGTGTAAAGCTCCAGCCTTAACGTCACGCCAAAGCGGTCACGCAGGGGCGCGGACAGCTGCCCTGCCCGGGTGGTGGCTCCAATGAGGGTAAATTTGGGCAGGTCCAGACGGATGGAGTTGGCCGACGGACCCTTGCCAATGATAATGTCGATGGCGAAGTCCTCCATGGCCGGGTACAAGACCTCCTCCACCGAGCGGTTGAAGCGGTGGATCTCATCCACAAAGAGGATGTCGTTTTCATTTAAGTTGGTGAGCAGCGCCGCCAGGTCCCCTGCCTTCTCAATGGCAGGACCGGAGGTAATGCGCACATTCACCCCCATCTCATTGGCGATGATGCCGCTGAGGGTGGTCTTGCCCAGGCCGGGCGGGCCGTGGAGCAGCACATGATCCAGAGGCTCATTTCTCATTTTAGCCGCCTGGATAAAGACCTCCAGGTTGCCTTTGGCCTTCTCCTGGCCGATGTACTCCCGAAGGGTCTTGGGCCGCAGGGAATACTCCCCCTCGTCCTCCCGGGTGAGGGAGGTGGTCACCAGAGGCTCGCTCAGCTCCTCCGGGTCAAATTCTGGATTGGAAAAATCAATGGCCATAATCGTTTGGTTCCTCTCGAAATATATCTGTCCAAATCAGTATCGCAGGATAAAATAGATGACATACACCCAGCTGAGCAAACCATGGAAAATGGCCCATCCCACCGAGTGCCAGGTGGTATAGGAGATGACCATGGCCAGGCAGGTACCGAAGGTAATGCCGCTTTTCACCACGGTCTTGGTGGTTTTCTTTGCCTCCAAAGTGCTCATCCTTTCATCCTCTCACTTGGATTTCTTTTGGAAGCGGTTTCCGGTGTTGGCGTAGATAACGGTCCAGAATGCCACTGCCAAGAAGGCGGCGATTCCCACCCAAAACAGCCACATGCCGACCACAAGTATTCCCAGTGCCATAATTCCCTGGCATCCGGCCAGGGCGAACATGATTGTGCCCATGAAGCGGCACAGGGCTTTCTCGTCATACCTGGCCTTCTCTGCCTTGGATGCGGTGTTGTACCCGGCGATGAGAAAGGCTCCCTTTCCCCGGGAGAAGATCAGCCCCAGCACAAGAAACAGGACGATCATGCCGAGAAAGACAATCGGCACGGGGTTCACCCCTTCATCATCTTTTTCAGAGCCTGCTTGATGATCTGCTCCAGGGTCAGGCTGTCCAGGTCGATGCCCTTGAGGGCCACGTTGATCTCCCCCTGGGTGTAACCCAGCACCGCCAGGGCGGCGCTGGCCTCGGAGAGTTTGTTTTCGGGAATGACGGTCACTCCGGTGCCGCCGTAGGTCTCCCCTGCCCCGTTCACCGCCTGACCCTTGGCCAGCTTGTCCTTCAGCTCCAGAATCACCCGCTGGGCGATCTTCTTGCCGATCCCCTGGGCGCAGGTGAGGGCCTTCTCATCCCCGGTGATGATGCTGAGGGCCAGATTGGCCGGAGTGTTGGAGGACAGAATAGACAAAGCTGCCTTGGGACCAACACCGGAAACAGAAATAAGCTGCTGAAACAGATTCAGCTCTTCCTGGGTGGCAAAGCCATAGAGCTCCATGGCGTCCTCCCGGACATTCAAGTGTGTAAAGACTTTTCCCTTTTCACCCTTTTTCAGTGCAGACAGGGTATAGCTGGTAGTGCGGCAGGCATAACCCCCCCCGCCGCAGTCGATGACCACCAGGTAAGGCTCGATATGGGCCACGGTGCCATTGAGATAGTAAAACATAAGTTCCTCCATAAACCGTCCAATGGACGGCATTTATTCTTTGAGCAAATACCGGAACTCTCCGGCGTAGCAGATGTCCAGCTGAAACTCCAGGCAGCGCTCCCCCACGTTGAGGAAACCGTCCAGCTTCACCTGCTGATATCCGTAGGTCTCGTCCATGATGTCCAGCGTCGCTTCGGGGTACTCCCGCAAAAAGTCCGCCACTGTCATTTTCCGTCCGGTGAAAGAGCCGTAGTTGCCGCACAGGACGCCTTGGTACTCCATCACATAGACGCAGGAGAAGTCCCAGTCGATCCCGGTGATCTCCACGTCTCCCTCCACCTGATTACAGGGCGGTGTGGTGCACACATAGCCGTACTGAGTAATCAGGCGCAGAGTATCCCCCTCCACCTGCAGCTTCAAAATGTAGGCGTCGTGGAGGCTGTAAGGCGGGTTGGGGTTAGGTTGTTTGACCATCGTTTTCATGGCACTTACCTCGTGTCGTATTTCTTGGGGTCAAAGACCCGCTCCGTATTCATAAGGGACGTGGCCGAGCGGCCATGGCAGATAGCCAGTGCCAGGGCGTCAGCGGCGTCGTCAGGCCGGGGAATTTGCTTCATGTTCAGCAGCCGCTGGGTCATCAGCATCACCTGGCGTTTGTCCGCGCCTCCATAGCCCGCCACTGCCTGCTTGACCTGCATGGGGGTGTACTCAAACACCGGCACCCCAAGCTTTTCCGCCGCCAGGAGGATCACTCCACGGCCATGGGCCACGGCGATGCCGGTGGTAATATTTTTGCTGAAGAAGAGCTCCTCCACCGCCATCTCGTCGGGATGGAAGGTGCGGATCAGCTCCTCCATGTCGTTGGAAATTTGCAGCAGCCGGCTGGACAGGGGGATGCCCGGCGGTGTAGTAATGACCCCGTACTGAATAAGGGTGTTTTTCCCCCGCTGGGCCTTGATGACCCCAAAGCCGATCGTGGCCACTCCGGGGTCGATGCCTAAGATGATCATGGATGCCTCCCCATGGAAAAGATACGTTGACATTGTACCACGGTTTGCCCAAAATGAAAAGGAGAACAAATTTCAGGGAACTTAGGCCGGGTTTCTCCGTCTAAAGGAATACAGAAGTCTATCACCGGGAGGTATCTCACATGAAACGATGGCTTACCCTTACCCTGGCCGGTCTGCTGGCCCTGTCCCTGGCTGGCTGCGGCAGTTCGGACGGCGCAAGCTCCTCTGCACCTCAGAAAATCAACTCCAGCTCCTCTGAATCATCCTCTGTCCAAACCACAGAGGACTCCTGGGGCCTCATCCTATCGGTGAAAAACGTGACCCCCACCGGCCTGACTTTGGTTATCGCCCAGCAGGGCGGCAGCCCCACCGGCACCTTGCAGTACGGCAGCGAGTACACCCTGGAGGTGGAACAGGACGGTGCGTGGCAGAACGTCCCTGACATTGTAGATGGAAACTTTGCCTGGGATGGTATGGCCTATCTGGTTACCATGGACGGAGAAACGGAACAGGCCGTGGACTGGGATTGGCTCTTCGGTCCCCTCTCCCCCGGCCACTACCGCTTAAGCAAAGAGTTTATGGATTTCCGGGACACAGGAGACTATGATACCCAGCTCTATGAGGTAGAATTTGATATCCTATAAGGAAGCAAGGGCAGGCCAAGCATGGTCTGCCCTTGACATTTTTCCCTCTGAGGGCTACCATACTTTTATTCTCAATCCCAAGTCAGGAGGAACCCATATGGACGCTCAGACCTGTATTCTCACCCGGCGCAGTGTGCGCCAGTTCACCGACCAGCCCGTCCCCCACGAGCTGCTGGAGGATGTGGTAGCCCTGGCTGCCTACGCTCCCAGTTGGAAAAACACCCAGATCAGCCGTTATCTTGCCATTGAAGACCCCGCTGTGCGGGAGACCATCGCTTCGGAATACTGCCTGGCCGGGGCCAACAACCCCGCTATCATCCGCAGCGCTCCCCTGCTGGTGGCCCAGACCTTCGTAAAGAACCGCTGCGGTTACGAGCGGGACGGCTCTTTCAACACCGACCGGGAGGACGGCTGGCAGTATTACGACTGCGGCATCGCCGCTCAGACCTTCTGCCTGGCTGCCCACGACCTGGGTCTGGCTACCGTGATTATGGGCGTGTTTGACCGCAAGCGGCTGCAGGAGTATCTCCAGGTCCCCGAGGATCAGGAGCTCATGGCACTCATTGCCGTGGGTTATCCCGCCCAGGTTGGCGGGGCTCCCAAGCGCAAGGGTGTAGACGTACTTCTGTCGTGGAAATAAAGGAACAGCGACGGCAATGCCGTCGCTGTTTTTTATAGCTCCATAGCCCGTTTCAACGCTGCGTCAATGTTGGGACAGAAATTCTCCTTCCCTACCTGCTGGTAAAGTCCGGATTTTTTCAGCACCGACATGGGCTGCTCGTTCACATGGGAAAAGACAAGCTGCACTCCGGCACGGCCGCACTCCTCCCACAGCCGCCGAAGCCCCTTCAGGGCGGTGATATCCAGGGCGGGCACACTTCGCATGCGTAAAATCAGCACCCGTTTCTCTCCCCCCTCGTCGATATGGGGGATCTTATCCGCCGCGCCGAAGAACATGGGACCGTTGATCTCATAGACCATCACATGGACGGGCACGTGCTTGAATCGTCCCTTTCCGGCCTGGGTGTCCTCCACATATTCCCACTCTTCCACCACGGCCACATCGGCCATCCGCTTCATAAACAGCAGGCAGGCCAGAGTCAGACCCACGCCGATGGCCACCACCAGATCAAAGGCCACCGTCAGGAAAAAAGTAAGCAGCAGCACCGCCGTATCACTCTTGGGAGACTGGCGGACCACCCGTACAAAGGTGCGCCAGCCGCTCATATTGTAGGCTACCACAAACAAGATGGCTGCAATGCAGGGCATGGGGATCAGCGCCGCATAGGGCATCAGCAGCACCAGCACCAACACCAGCACCCCCGCATGGACCATTCCAGCCACCGGGGACACGCCGCCGTTTTTAATGTTGGCAGCGGTGCGGGCAATGGCTCCCGTGGCCGGGATGCCGCCAAACAGCGCAGATGCCGTATTGCCCACACCCTGGGCCACCAGCTCCATGTTGGAGTTATGATGGGAGCCCGTCATCTCATCGGCCACCACGCAGGACAGCAGCGACTCGATGGCCGCCAGAATGGCGATGGTGAAGGCATCGGGCAGAACGGCCGCCACGATGTCATAATTGACCGTGGGCAGAGTAAATTGGGGCAGATCGGTGGAAATGGTATACAGATCCCCGATGGTGTTCACCGGCAGGTGCAGCAGCTTGACCATGGCCGCCGTGACGATCACCGCCACCAGCGAGGCAGGGATTTTGGCAAAAAATCTGGGCCAGATGATCTGAATGACCAGCGCCACACATCCCACCGCCACAGCGCTTACGCTCCAGGTAGAAAAGCACGCAAAAAACTCCTCCAGCTTCTCCACCGTCTCAACGGGAGAGTTCTGGAAGGTGACGCCAAAGAAATCCTTCAGCTGCCCTACCACAATGGTCACCGCGATGCCTGCCGTAAATCCGGTGGTAATGGTGTAGGGAATAAACTTGATCATGCTGCCCATACGCAGCACACCCATCAGGATCAGCAGGATACCGGCCAGCACCGTGGCCACAGCCAGGCCATCCATCCCGTTGCGGGCCACGATCCCCGCCACAATGGAGGCAAAGGCCGCTGTGGGACCGGCGATCTGGACCTTACTTCCTCCCAGGGCCGAGATCAGAAATCCCGCTACAATGGCCGTATACAAGCCCTGCTCCGGCGAAACACCGGACGCCAGGGCCAGGGCGATGGACAAAGGCAGGGCAATGATGGCCACAATGACACCTGCCACCAGGTCCTTCATAAACTTTGCTCTGGAATAGTCCGCCAACGACTCCAGAAGCTGGGGCCTGAATAAGTACATAAAAAAGCTCCCTCCTAAAAAATAGCACACAGGGCTATTCTATCGGAGGGAGCATCTTTACGCAAGGGAAAAAGGTAATTTTGTAAAATTTTGTCCGCCGTTTTCCTTGTTTCTCAGTCTCTCTGTCTGCCTAGGAAGCGCAGCAGGTACAAGAAGAGGTTGATGAAGTCCATATACAGCTGCAGCGCGGAGAAAATGGAGGCCTTCTCCATCATATCGGGATAGCCGGAATAGTAGTAGTAAAACTCCCGGATACGCTGGGTGTCATAGGCAGTATAGCCCAGGAAGATGGCAATGCCAAACAGAGAAATCATGCTGTCAAAGGCGGTCATGCCGGGGATAAACAGAGATAGCACCCCAAACAGGATGAGGAAGATAAGCCCGCTGAGCAGGATCGACTTGTATCCGGCCAGGCTGCGGTTGGTAAAGTGGCCATAGGCAGCCAGAGCGCCAAAGTAGAGAGCGGTGGCCAGGAAAATAAACACAATGCTGGTCAGTTGATACAGGTACAGCCAGGTAGAAGCGGTAACGCCCATCAGAGCAGAAAATACAAGAAACATCATCTGGGCTGAGGCTACCGACATTTTCTCAATCCGGGCCGATAGGCTGTATGACAAGACCAGCGTCACCACCAAAATCACCAGGTGAACGGTGGGAAACGCAGAAAACAGATACAGTGTCGCGTTGGTCATCCAGCCCACCAGGGCTACGCCAAAGGTGACCATCAGCCCCAGCATCATCCACAGAAAGGTGCGGGTGGTATATTGTGCCTCGGTAATTACGCCGCTGGGCGCGCCGTAGTCCCGGTCCAGTTCATAAGGATCAAAAGCCATAAAAACAGCTCCTTTCAAAAGGGAAAACCTACCCCTCAGACCTCTTTCTGAGGTTGGCCTTATTATATCTGCTTTCCGGGGAAAAATCAATCTTTCCGTCCATATACCATGTTTATCCCAAGGTAAAAAGAAAGACATCTGCTTTCAGCAGATGTCTTTCTTTTTTGGAGCAGGTGAGGGGAATCGAACCCCCGTGTTCAGCTTGGGAAGCTGACATTCTGCCATTGAACTACACCTGCAAATTGATTGCCTGAATAATATAACACAAAGTCTCCTGAAATGCAAGAAAAACTTACCTTTCCATTCCGACCGGTTCCCCCTCCGCTTTACAATGCTTGAGGCCATTTGCCCCTGGCGCCCCAATATTGCGGCGCCAGGGGATCTTGTTTTTCTTCGTTTTACACTCCGGTTCTGGAACAGACCTGCCGCAGCTGCCGAGCCGCGGCGTCCATCTCCCAGGGCTGGTTGAAGGCGGACACACTCAGGCGCACGGTTCCCTCCTCCAGCGTGCCCGCCGTCTTGTGGGCCAGAGGGGCGCAGTGTAGGCCAGCCCGCACGGCCACTCCCCGCCGTCCCAGCCGCTCTCCCAGTTCCTCGCTGTCCATTCCCTCCACCTGGAGGGACAGCACCCCTGCCTGGGCTCTGGGGTCCCGGGCGCGGAACATGGTGATCCCTGGGATTTGCTCCAAATTGTCGGACAGGCGGCGGATCAGTGCGCTCTCCCGGCGGCCGATGCTCTCCACTCCGGTTCGCCGTACAAAACGCAGCCCCTCCAGCAGCCCGGCAATGCCTGTCACATTGTGGGTACCCGCCTCCAGGCGGTCGGGCAAAAAGTCGGGCATGGTCTGCACCAGGGAGGCCGATCCCGTTCCCCCCTCCAGCAGAGGCTGGGGCACCGTGTCGCCGCACAGGAGCAGGCCGGTACCCTGGGGACCATAGAGTCCCTTGTGACCCGGCATGGCCATATAGGCCGCGCCCAGCGCCTCCATATCCAGAGGAACACACCCTGCCGACTGGGATGCGTCTACGATGAGAGGGACATTCCGCTCCCGGCACAGCCCGGCAATCTCCTCCACGGGCAGGATAAACCCGAACACATTGGAGACATGGCAGCACACCACGACAGATACCTCCGGCGTGATGGCGCTCCGGAAGGCCTCCACCGCTCCCTTCCGGTCAAAAAGAGGACTCTCCGCCACCCGCACCGTAACGTTAGGGATGGCATGAAGGGGCCGGGTGACGGCGTTGTGCTCATAACCGGAAATGACCACGGTGCTCCCCGGCCGCACCAGAGATTTGATGGCAATGTTCAGGCCGTGGGTGGCGTTAAAGGTAAAAACCACCCGCTCCGGGTCAGAGAGGTGGAACAGGCGGGCGGCTTCCTGGCGGCAGGCAAAGACGGTTTCCGCCGCCGCCATGGCGGCGGAGTGCCCTCCCCGGCCGGGACTGGCAAGATGCCCCATCGCCCAGGCCGAGGCCCGGGCTACCTGAGGCGGCTTTTGCAGGGTGGTGGCGGCACTGTCCAAATAGATCACAGGCGCACCTCCTCATATCCGCCGCCGTTATCTGCCAGAAAGACCCGCTTGGGCGGAAGTCCTACCTGGTGCAGCACCGCCAGGGCGTCCTCCAGATCATGTTGGCGGATCTTGACGCAGTGGCTGCAACCCTCTCCGGCAATCTGCCGGGGAGTACGGAAAATATGAGCCGTGATCCCCGCCCGCCCCAGAGCGGCGGCGGTGCGCTGGGCATAGGTGAGGGACCGGCAGATGATAAGATAATAGAGCATGACATGGCTCCTTTCTCGGGGGCCGGGACCATGCCGAGTCCTTCTCCCCTGGACCAGTCTATGCTCTATTTTTCTCTTTGCCCCTGCGGGGGCTTATTTTATTTTTGTTCCAGTAGGCACACCGCGTGGGCAGCAATGCCCTGCTCCGCACCGGTAAAGCCCAGCTTCTCCTCGGTGGTGGCTTTCACATTCACCTGTCCCGGCTCCACTCCCATGTGTCGGGCCAGATTGTCCCGCATTTGAGGGATATGGGGGGCCAGCTTGGGCTTCTGAGCCAGAATAGTCGCATCTACATTGCCTATCTTCCAGCCCGCCTGGTCCAGCAGCGCCATTACATGGTCCAGCAAAACCAGACTGTCCGCTCCCTTGTAGGCCGGATCGGTATCCGGGAAATGGCGGCCGATATCACCCAGAGCTGCCGCACCCAGAAGGGCGTCCATGACCGCGTGGGTGAGCACATCGGCGTCCGAGTGGCCCAGCAGCCCCAACGTGTGGGGTACCTCTACCCCGCCCAGAATGAGCTTGCGTCCCTCTACCAGGCGGTGTACGTCGTATCCATGTCCAATGCGCATCACAGTACCCTCCCGTCTCTGGCGTCCAGGATCGCCTCACCCAAAAACAGGTCCAAGGGCGTGGTGATCTTGATATTCTCCCGGCTTCCCTGGGTAAGAGATACCTTCATCCCCAGCCGCTCCACGGCGGCGCAGTCATCGGTAAGGGTCACACCCTCCTCCACCGCCTTTTCTACCGCTGCCCGGATGAGACCAGCTTCAAACACCTGAGGCGTCTGTACCGCAAAGAGAGAGGCTCGGTCCGGGGTCTCCACGGCCAGTCCGTTCTCCACCCGCTTGATGGTATCGGTCACCGGGATGGCGGGAGCGGCGGCTCCGGTGGCCTCCGCCTTTTTCAGAACCTCCCCCAAAACCTCCTGGGTCAGGAAGGGCCGCGCGCCGTCCTGGATGGCAATGATCTCCGCGTCCTGCCGCACTTCCCGCAGGCCGCACAGCACCGAGTGGATGCGCTCCTTGCCGCCTACCACAACCTTGCTCACCTTATCCAGGGCAAAGGCCTTGCACAGCTGGCTCACCTCCACCAGCAGGTCCTCCCGGGTGACCACCACGATCTCGTCGATATCGTCACAGTTCTGGAACACCCGCAGGGTACGCACCAGCACCGGCACGTCAGCCAGAGGGGTAAGTACCTTGTCAATCCCCTCCATCCGGGTGGCAGAGCCAGCAGCTACTACCACCGCCGCACGCACCGTTTTTTTCTGCTTCCGCCCCAGCCGGGACAGTAATCCTGCCATATGTCTCACTCCTTGCAAAAGAGGAGCCCTTCCGGCCCCTCTTTCTCATCCTATTGTTCTGCCCCGGCAGATATGTCAAGCCAAGGCGTGGTCGATGCACGCCTCCACGTCCTCATAGCTGCTGCTCTGGCACATGACGATCTCAGAGATGAGGATCTGCTTGGCGGAGTGGAGCATCTTCCGTTCCCCGGTGGACAGCCCCTTCTGCACATCCCGAAGCATCAGTCCCTTTACCACCCGGGCTACCTCGAACAGGTCACCGCTTTTAATCCGCTCCATATTTTCCCGGTAGCGGCGGTTCCAGTTCTGCGTCATCTCCACCTGGATGTCCGGAATGGCTGCCAATACCCGGTCTGCCTGCTCCCGGTCCACAATGGGACGCACGCCGATCTCCTCACAGTTCTCTGTGGGCACCATGACCACCATGGCACGCACCGGCAGCTTCAACACATAGTATTCCCGCATGACCCCATTGACCTTCTTTTGTACGATGCTGTCTACGATACCCGCCCCGTGCATGGGGTGGACCACCTTATCTCCGATCTGAAACAACGCCTACACCTCCACTTCAGTCCGGAAAAGCCTGAACCTGCTTGTGCACGCTTGTTCTTTGGGTAGATTCAGTTCTCTCCGGGGCTCTTTCGTCAATTCCCTCACTTTGTTGGCTGCGCTCTCGTCATTCGTCTCCTGGGGTCACAGGGGAGCAAATATGTATCCGCAGGGCTTTATTCTTTTTTATTATAACCACTTTTTCCCCGTTTGACAAGTTCTGCCCCAGGTTTCACAAATATTTTACCTGTCTTTCCCTGGGGCAGGGCTCATTGAGGCATAAAAAAGCGCTGCATCCGATGGTTCGGATGCAGCGCTTGAGCGTATGAGGATTACTCCTCCACCTCGGGCTCCTCCTCAGCGGGAGCAGCCTCCAGCAGAGCGCGGATGGACAGGGAGACCTTCTTGTTCTCCATATCCACGTCGGTGATCTTCACGTCCACCTTATCGCCCTCAGCCAGCACGTCGCCGGGCTTCTCGATGCGGTGATCGGCGATCTGGGAGATGTGGATCAGGCCGTCCACGCCGGGAACGATCTCGGCGAAGGCGCCGAAGGTCATCAGCTTCACGATGCGAACGTTGGCCACGTCGCCCACCTGATAGGTGCTGGTGAAGACAGTCCAGGGATCCTGGCTGTGATCCTTCATGCCCAGAGAGATCTTCTTCTTCTCGGGGTCAGCGGAGATGACGTACACGTCCACGGTGTCGCCCACCTTCACCACCTCAGAGGGGTGCTTGATGCGGGACCAAGACAGCTCGGAGATGTGGACCATGCCGTCCACGCCGCCGATGTCCACGAAGGCGCCGTAAGAAGTCAGGGACTTCACGGTGCCGGTATAACGCTTGCCGTCCTCGATCTCGGCCCAGACCTTCTCGGCGGCGGCAGCACGCTCAGCGCGCAGCACGCGGCTGATGGAACCCACCACGCGGCGGCGGGCACGGTTGACCTCGGTGATCACCAGGCGCACCTTCTGCTTGAGCAGGGTGCTCATGGGAGTCTCGCGGGGCAGACCAGTCTGAGAAGCGGGAACGAACACGCGGATGCCCTTCACGGACACGACCACGCCGCCCTTGTTGTCCTCAGTAACCACGCCCTCCAGCACGGTCTCGTTCTCACGGGCGGTCTCGATCTCCTCCCAGCCCTTGACAACGTCCAGGCGCTTCTTGGACAGGGTGACAACACCCTCCTGGTCGTTGACGCGGACCACAAAGGTCTCGATCTCGTCGCCGACCTTGACCAGATCCTCCACCTTGGCGGTGGGATCGTCAGTCAGCTCGGATACGGGAATATAGCCGGCGTGCTTGGTGCCCAGATCAACCTGGATCTCAGTGGGTGTGATCGCAACCACAGTACCAGTTACCTTATCCCCCGTATTCAAAGTTTTGATCGACTCCTCCAGCAGCTCCGCAAAGGATTTTTCGATCTCCATGATTTCATCGCTCATTTTGTCACAGACCTCCTTTATTATCCACGCGGGAGTCGAAGCACCCGCCGTGATGCCGACAACTTCTGCCTGGGCCAGCCGGCTTAAATCCAAGTCCGCTGCGCGCTCAATGAGCTGCACATCCGGACAGGACTCCCGGCAAATCTCCGCCAAGCGTTTGGTGTTGGAGCTTTTACCGTCGCCGATGACCACCATTTTGTCGCACTGCGCGGCGAACTGATGGGCTTCCTCCTGGCGTTTCGATGTCGCTCCGCATATTGTATCAAAAAATTCCGCGTTTGTACACTCTTTTTTTGCTTTTTTCACGCACCCGTCCCAGATTTTTCTGGTAGAGGTGGTTTGAGAGACAAAAGTCAGCGGAAGATTTTTCCTGTTTTCGTCCTCCTGGAGCCACGCTTCCAGCTCCTGGGCGCCGGAGAGCACCACCGGATGGCTGCACCAGCCAGCAATGGCAGTCACTTCCGGATGATGGGGCGTGCCGATGATCACCGGCTGTCTCCCCTGCTCCTCCGCCTGGGAAACGATCTGATGGATACGCTTGACGTTGGGGCAGGTGGCGTCCAGGATGCGGGCTCCCCGCTTCTCCAGGCGCTCATAGGTCTCCCGGCTCTCCCCGTGGGAGCGGATGATCACGCCGCACCCCTGGGGCACCTGGTCGGGATCCTCTACTACCTTCACGCCCTGGCTGGCCAGGCGGTCCACCACGTCGCTGTTGTGGATGATATAGCCCAGCATGACACAGGGCTCTCCGGACTGGGCGGCCGACTCAGCCAGCTCCACCGCCCGCTTCACGCCGTAGCAGAAACCGGCGGACTTGGCCAGACGGATTTTCATTCCAACCCCTCCCCCAGCTGGTGGATCTGGTCCATCACGGTATGGGTGATCTGGTCCAGCTCCTCCGCGGTCGCTTTCCGCCCCGCAATCTGGGGATGGAAGGGCTGTCCGAAGACCACCGTAGTGGGCCGGAACCAGGGTTTTTTCCGAGTGACATATATCGGCAGGATGGGGCTTCCTGTGCGGGTGGCAAACAGGGCCGCGCCCCCCTTGGCCGCCACATCCTCCCCCTCGTGGACTCGGGTCCCTTCGGGGAAAATCAGCAGCTTGCCCTCTCCCTTCAGGCAGGCAAGAGCGGATTTGACTGCCTTGACATCGGCGTGGCCCCGGTCCACATAGATGACCCCCGCCTTGCCCAGCAGCCAACCGATCAGGGGCACCCGGGACAACTCGATCTTGGCCATGGGCCGGAGCTGATACCGCAGCCCCGCGGCAAAGCAGAC
>ERZ791803.315-NODE-315-length-33407-cov-4.795754_pt1 | contig 33407 bp, 35 predicted proteins | sample MGYA00510307_ERZ791803 | MGnify/ENA primary metagenome ERZ791803 (study PRJEB30046, sample SAMN00791963) | human gut metagenome | study: EMG produced TPA metagenomics assembly of the A metagenome-wide association study of gut microbiota in type 2...
CAGGGGTGGTGCATTTCTTTCTAAGGCGGAACCACCAGCCGCCGGAGAAGATATTTCTTTATCGCTCCATCCCTCGGCTCTTTTTCTTTACCGGCTTCTTATCCGGCAGATTCCACTCTTCCCGAAACTCTGCCACACCTTTGGGGTCAAATGCCTTCAACTTCTCCAGATCAAAGGCAACAGCAGAATATTTTCCATAACCGGACTGCACCTGGTAGGGAAGCACCTTCCCCAATTTGTTCTCTTTGATGAATCGCAGCAGGTCCTTGCTGATGTCACCGGAAATAAACGCCTCTCCGGGGTCCAGGGAATACCCCGGAAGGTTCACCGTCATATCTGCAAACGGCTCTGCTCCATCTTCTGTATGGGTAATCATGCCGATATAAAGCCGCTGATTATTCGCATACATCCCAAGTTGCAGCGATATGGTTTCTTCCCCATATTCCCACTTGAAGGGGACTTTCTTTTCCTCATTCATATCAGATTCCTCCTATCGTATCTGTTCTTTGTGGTCATAAAACAAATCTCCATTTCTGACCTTTGCATGACTGAGAATCTTGATCTGTCCCTTTGCCTGACTGTCCAGAGCTTTTTCATAGCCCTTATCTGACAAAAACAGGCGGGTTCGTTCACCTTTCCAGCCCACCGGGGAGTCATGCGTCAGCACATCAAAAATAATCATGTGCCGGGTGTTCTCAGCAAATCGCTGGAGATCCATGTAGTCATGGCCGTGATAGTTCTGCGCTCCAGCTTTCTGGCGCATTTCTTCCATCAGCTGACCGATTGTTTTGCCTTCTGGCATAAAACTCACTTCCTTTCCCACTCTCATACAACCATCAAAATCATGTCTCTCAGCTGAGCAAAGTAGAGTTTGCCTTGCGGGGTTATCAGCGTATAGGAGCCGATATGCCCGTGATTGCAGTAGTCTTTGACACAAAACAGTCCTTCATTGGCTGGCTTTGCATAGGGCAGTACATTACCGGATGCGGTGCGGTACACAAAACGCTTTTCCAGAAGGAAACGGACAAACCGACGCTCCGGGACAAGCAACTCTTTGGCGGTGGTGCGGAGGTTGGTACTGTGATTGAGGTCGATGAACAAATCATAAAAGGCTGCCTTACTCTCCAGCAGGGCATTTTCCTCTCGTAGCGACGCATTTTCTTCCCGCTCAGCAAGCAGCTCGGAGCAGAGCTTTATCAGAGCTTCCGGAGAAGTGGCTATCTCCCACAACTTCTCTTTTGTGAGATAGGCTCCGTGCTTGCGAATGGCAGGTAGAACTTCATCAAACACCCATTGTTCAAACCGTTCCGCTGACGGCAGTTTACTATGGGCGATCAGACGATATAGATCACCTTCGGGGATAAAGAGCATTTCGACCATTTGTACCGCGGGGCTTCCATCTGCCTTTTTCCCAGTCTGGACCCCTATGGAACATTTCGTTCCACCCCTGGTATGGTCGCGGACGGCTTTGCGTGGATTGGTATATCCCAGCGCTGTTGCCACATCTGTACCGCAAAATAATACTTTGCCATTCTGTTCCAAAGTGCGAATGCTTCCGAACTCTGGACTATTGAAAATTTCAATCTGATTCATGCTGTGCCTCCTTTGGTGTAATACAAAAGCGGCTGATTACCAGCCGCCTGCGTGCATATCGTGATTTACCAGTGAAGTGTAGTGGTTATTCATGGTGGTAGGAGCGTTGAACAGCACTGCAAGCAGGTACTGCTTGATGTTGTGTACCTGGGTGGTGTTCTTTTGCAGACAGTCCATGACAAACTCGATGTGAGAGCTGTCCAGCTTCAAAAAGCGGGAGCGTACAATTTCATGAGGAAAGTCCGCACCAGAGATCCGGGTGGTCTTTCGTTTGGCACAGACCGTTTCTACCAACAGCTCTACGATCTCATTCAGGTCATCCAGGTAGAGAGGATAACGCTGCTTCAGACAATCATACTCGATATTCTCCAAAATCAATTCCCGATAATTTTCTATCTCTGTGACAGACATCGCATCCCTTCCTTTCCGTTCCGGCGGTATTACCGCCGCTGTTTCCCGGAAGGGAATGGAATCGGTATTTGATCCATGAGTATTTTGTTTTTGGGTATTTGATTTCTTAGTATTTAATTGTGTTGGATTTTCCGGTAACGGATTTACCGCTGACGGGTTTACCGTTATCGGGTTTTCCGACAACGGCTTATCCAACATCGGTTCTCCCTCGATGGGACGCTCAAAAATGGTATACTCATTGGCTGCGAATTTACCAGAAGCATCAGTTGTCTGTCTGCGCCGAATGTATCCGGCTGTTTCAAGCTCATTGACAGCAGAGCGGATTGCATCTTTGCTTTCTCGATTGATATAGCTGAGTCCTGACAGCGTATAATCCCAGTCATCAGGCAGAGATAACATTTGCGACAAGAGACCCTTTGCCTTCAAAGAAAGTCGTTTGTCTTTTAGATGAAAATTGCTCATAACCGTGTAATCGCCAGTGCGTTCTACACGAAAAACAGCCATTTACTTCACTCCTTTCATTTCTCAGGTATGAAAAAAGCCGCAATTCATAAAAGAATTGTGGCAGCGGTTAGGGTCTGTCTGTATCTTTTTTCTTGCGTCGGTAGGGGCGTTTTGGCATTGGTGGTTTATCAAACAGATCCCTTTCCTGAGAAAATGGTAAGGTTTGAAAAACACGGTCAATCTCGGTGGATTCCATATCACGCTGTGAGCGGCAATCTTCTTGAATAGCTTCTCGGATTTCTCTTACAGTACACATATTCATTCCTTTCCTTTCGTTGTATCGGTTATGAACGACGGTGTTTTTTAGGCTTGAAGTCGAGGATATGCCCCTCAATAACATGGGCATATCTCTTAATTTTGATTTCTCGACGCTGCTGGCTTTGCAGAGCTGACTGATACCCGTCCTCTGTGAGAAAAAGCCTCATTTCGTCACCAGGTTCTCCATAAGCAGTAGGGCGCAAGACAGTAAACTCAATCATCCAGAAAGTGCTGTCCCAAAATCGCTCCACTGCAAGAATGTTGTGGCCTTTCAGTTCCCTTGCTGCAATATCTTTCATAGGCTCTCCCTTCATCGTTCCTGATCTCGTTGGCGTTTTTTCTGCCATTGTTCCAGCAGTTTAATAATGGTTTCCTGCATTTTGGCCGGTGTATAGCTTTTGGGGAAATACTTTCGCAAGGTATCGCTGCTCAAGGTCACTTTATCCAGATCACCCTTTTTTTCCTCTGACATGATGGCAAGCATCACATCTTCTGACAATTTCCCTTCCTGGCTGAACTTTTTCATTCGCTGAGCCTGAGAGAGAGAAGGGGTAGCCTGCTCATAGTCCATTGTTTCCACCAGCATTTGCTGTTCGTCCGGTTTCAAAAAAGAGAGTTCATAGGCTGGGTTAAATGCGATTTTCTTTTCATCCACCATATCCAAAAGCTCTGGAATCAGTTCAGTCAAACGAACATATCGCATTACCTGGATACCGCTTCGTTCACCGGCTTCTTTTGCCACCTGGTCTCTGGCGCTCAACTTCTGTTCAACTTGAACAGAAGTCAGGTCTGTTCTTGCTCCTTGATGTTTAATGGCTTCCAGCTTCATTTTGTAGGCAAAAGCCCTTTCACTGGGGAGCAGATTTTCTCGCTGCAAATTGCTGTCAACCATAATAATTGTGGCAGCATCGTCATCCAAGTCGCGCACAATGACAGGCATGGTTTCTTTTCCGGCCAATTCGCTGGCTCTGCGGCGTCTGTGACCGGCTACCAGCTCATAACCGCCATCAGGCAGTGGTCTGGCAATCGCAGGAACCAACACACCATACTTTTTGATGCTGTCTGCGGTTTCTATCATTGCATCATCATCCTTGACCTTGAAGGGGTGATCCTTGAACGGATGCAGTTCAGATAGGGGAATTTCCTGAATTTTTTCCAGTTGCTCGTCTTGCCGACTTTCTTCTGTAGAAAACAGGTCATCTACTGAGGCCAGCTCTATTTTTTTCGCGCTGCTTTTCAAGTTTCAATACCTCCTTCGTCAGATTTTTGTAGCCCTCAGCCACTTTGCCATTAGGATCATGGGCATAAATGCTTTTTCCTTCAGCACTGATTTCTTTAGCCCTGACAGAATGAGGAATTTCTGATGTAAACACCTTGATCTTACTGCCATAGGTTTCGCGCAGAAGAGCGGAGATTTCTTTGGCAAAATTGGTTCGGCTGTCTACCATCGTCAGCAGAATCCCATCAATTTGCAGCTTGGGATTGATTTGTCTGCGAACCTTATTGATAGTTTGCAAAAGCTGCTCCAAACCTTTAGCTGGAAGATACTCTGCCTGGACGGGGATTATAACCCTATTAGCGGCAGCCAGTGCATTGACCGTAAGCATACCCAGGGAGGGCTGGCAATCAATAAGGATATGGGAGTATTGCCCCTTCAGCGTGTCCAGATATTGTCGCAGAATGGTTTCTCGGCTCATAGCGTTTACCAGAGATACCTCCATACCAGATAGCTGGATGTCCGCAGGCATCAGGTCTACGCCCTCAGGGTGGTGCAGGATACCCTCGCCGGGACGAATTGGTTCATCCATCAAAATACGGCCCATAGCGTCTGACAGTGTAAAGGGCAGCTTATCAGGCTGAGGATTGCCCAAGCTGATGGTCAGGCTTCCCTGTGGGTCTCCGTCAATCAGAAGGACTTTCTTCCCGGACTGCGCCAGACCAATTCCAAGATTGGCACAAGTGGTTGTTTTGCCGACACCACCTTTTTGGTTGGCTATGGCAATAATCTGTGTATTCATGATTTCACCTCATTTCTTTCTAAGTTTAGATATGAAAAAAAGTGCCTGCTTTACCTTTCCTGAGAAAGATAAAACAGGCACTTTCACTGGCTCAATACCTCTTGTAATGAACCTCTATGTATGGTAAACTATGTCCACGATACCATGAATATAATTAAGTCTCGACGGGAATTGAACTTTTGGCTAACGCCAAATTTCGCGCCTTTGCAAACAGAGTGCAAACAATAGGGGGCTAAAATCCTTTGTTTTTGCTTGATTTTGCTTGTACAAGGTTTATAGAGAACATGGAGAAAAGCCTTGATATAACTGCATTTTCTTTATCCCTGTTGATAGGGAATATATGCACTGGGTCCATCTCCTAAGCGACAGGCCACTGGTTCGAACCCAGCCGGGGGTGCCAAAAATGACCGCTGTAAGCTGTTTTTGATGGTTTACAGCGGTTTTTTGTTATCATTCTCTCGGAGCATTCTTGCCGTTCCGCCGGAACGATTTTATACATTTTCCGCTGTATGCCTGCTAATTGGCTTCGAACTATTTTTCCGACCTTGCTAATAAAAAACGCCGATTTGCTAATACGATTTTCCCGCCCTATTTTTCGGATGGGGCCGACGCCAGCAATGCGGCCAGTGTGTTGGCCAGTTCCGGCGACTTGCGAAGCTGTTCTACCAGCGCTTCCAAATCCAATGTGGCGGGTGCCGGTTCCTTTGGTTCCTCCGGGGGACGAACCGAACGCAGGTCGGGATTGGCATAGAAGGCACTCTCAAACTTCTGGGCATTGATCTTGCGATCCTCGTCCAGAATGTGGGCATACACGCTGGTGATCATGTCGATCTGGGCGTGTCCGGTATCGCCCTGGGTGGCCTTCAGGTCGCCGTGGTTGAGCTTCAGCTTATAGGTGGTACTGGAATGACGGAGAGAGTGAAAGACCACTTTGGGAAGCCCCGCTTTCTCCCGCAACTTCTCAAACGACTTCAGGATGATACGGTCCTCACAAGGGCGGCCATTGGCCAGCGCCACCACCAGGTCGTAGTCCTGATACTCATCACGGAGCAGCGCCCGCAGCTCGTCTTGCGCGGATTTCCATTCCCGCAGGATGTAAGCCAGGGTCTTGGGCAGCCAAACCTTGCGGATGCTGGAATCGGTCTTGGGCTTCTTCAGGATGATCCTGGTGCTGGTATTGGGAAACAGGGGCGTGAACACATGGTAGATGTCCTTTTGCCCCAGCATCTCAATGGCTCGCTTGGAGGCCCGCGCCAGCTCCTTGTCGATGTAGACATAGGCGTTGTCATCGGCAATATCTTCATCGGAGATGTGGACATTGCTCCAGGTCAGCCCCAAAATCTCACCCATGCGCAACGAACAGGCAAAGGCCAGGTTCATTGCCACATAGAGCTTGCTGTCCGTACACTGGTCCAGGGCGGTGCGGATCATATCGGCGGTCCAGATGTCCCGCTTCTTGTATACCACTTTAGGCAGCACCACATTGTCAAAGGGATTCTTGGCAACCAGTTCCCACCGAACCGCCTGCTTGAAGGCACAGCGGAGAAGTTTGATGATCTTCTCGATGGTGGCGTTGGTGACAAACTCCGTTTTAGCGTGGTGCGTCCTGGTGTTCACCGCAGGGGTTTTCTGCAAGGTCTGGATGTACTTGTCCACCACTCGCGTGGTAATGTCCTGCACCTTCATATCCCCGATGATGGGGTTGATGTAATTGGCGATCAGCGAGTTTTGGCTGTCATACATGGACACGCCCCACCGCTTTTCGCCATAGAGGGAAACGAAGTCCGACAGGAACTCCGCAATATTCTGATTGGTGGGCGGAAGGAAGGAGTTGGAGCTTTTCTGGCTCTCGATCTCCGCCTTGCGCTTCAATGCTTCTTGGTAAGAGGTGCGAGTTTCCCACTTCTGCTTGGTCTCGCCGTTCTCGTCCACATAGGTGTAGACGATGGAATAATTTTTCTTTCTCTTAATAATAGATGCCATAACGAACCTTCCTTTCTGATGTCACAGATCAAGCGGCTCCAGCCACTTATCAAACGACCGTTTGGGAATTCGTATGGCGTTACCAATTCGTACGCTTTTGAAAAGGTCCTCATGCACAAGGCGGTATGCTTGTGCCCGGCTGACGCCTAATATCCGGGCAATCTCGTTGACCGTATAGGTGCGGCACTCCAAAGGCCTTTTCTCCGTACCGTTCTGAATCTCTGACACAGCAGCCTCCTTTCCGGTCAGAAACGGCACGCAAAAGGGTGTTCATTCATAACTTCCACCCTCATTGTACCGCGCCGTTTCGGGTTTGTCTGCTGCTAATGGAAAGTTTACGAATTATCCGTAAACAGAAAAGCAGAAGATTTATCTGAAAATAAAAGAGGCAAAAAACGGACGGCTGCTGACCGCAGCTCCACGGGAATCTCACCCCGGCCCATACTGATGGGTGCGCCGCGCAATGCTTTGAGGGCGTTCAACGCGGGAGTCTCATTATCCTGTCTGTGCATCCTCGCCCACAGGCTGCCACACCTGTTTCGCGGCCTGGTTTTGTCGCTCACCTGTTTGGTAGGGGTCCCGTCCTGCGGACTTGCAACAGAGTCATGGCGCACCGGCCGACCGGCTCCACACAGACAGATCGTATCCGTCTGCCTTATGCTGCCCGGAGGCTTTCTTTGTCGAGGTGCATAGAGCTTTATGACCGGATCATCGGAGTGAGAAAGGGAGTAAAGCCGACTCCGTTGATGTTAGACCGGCAATACCTTGAAACTCGTTACAATGCTGTGAATCAGCTTTGCTTCCAACCGAAGCCGTATATCTTCATCGACATACAGGTATGCGTTGCCATAGTCGTCTTTTAGCGGTCTGGTGGAAAGCGCACGGATGTATTTTTGATAGTGACCAACCACGGCTGTGAGGGCATCCTCGTCTCCGTTTATGGCTGCCAGAATCACATTCGCCGGAACTGGGGTCACTTGCCCGGCCATTCAAATCCCTCCTTTACCAGATACTCGCGCAATTTCTTCAGTGTAACGAGCCGCCGTTTGGATACAGTCTGACGGACAATGTTCAGTTTGTCGCTGATCTCTCGATCTGTCATACCCAGGAAGTAAGACAGCAGGATCACGTCTCTCTTGCTTTTCGGCAACTGCATTAAAGCATCGGCCAGGAGATCGCCAGTCACGACCACTGGGAGCCCCAGCACCTCAAAGACATGTTCATCTGTGAAATGCTTGTCCCACACGGCAATTTGCTCCAGCTCAGAGATAGTCAGCTCATCCAGGGATTTTTCCCGGTCTTGAAGATGGGCAAATTCGCGTTGGATATGCCTAGCCTCATTTTTCAAGACCTTGATGCAGAAAGAGCCAAACTGATTTTGAATGCGCTGTTCATAGGAGTCTTTCATTTTTTCACCTCCCTTCGCGCCGCAACGGGTGCGGGGTGGTGATCTCTTCTCCCTTTCGCCTCAGTAATCCAAGGCCTGCAATTTTGGCAACCGCGAGAGGGAAAAAAGTTTTATGAAAGGCTCCGCCGGATGGCAAATGCCCACATAAACAGAAAACAGCGCTCGTATGCAAAATGCAGACGAGCGCAAGGACATAGTACTTATAAAAAGCGAATTGTAATACAGCTACGAGGGGGTGGATTCCCCAGGGGAAGCATTGAAATTCATCTCTAAATAATGCATGAGAACCCGTCTATCTCTTGTCATGCTGTAACCTTCTTCACCCAATATGTGAATTTTGATGCATTTAAGAGGTGAAGCGTGACGAATACAATCGAAATAAAGTGTATTGTAGAATTTATATGAGGTGAATTGTAATGCCTGAATACTCTCGCCCGTTGGGGGATGCTGTGAAGCGTGCCCGTGGGAAATTAGGCCTTACTCAAAGTGAAGTGGCCGATGCAGCGAATATTGATGTGCGCACTGTTTTAAATATTGAGAATTACAAAGGAAATCCAAAACTCGAAGTTTTGTATCCCCTAGTTCGCGTTTTGAAAATAGACTCCAGAGAGATCTTCAATCCGGAAATAGGCAGAGAAATGCCTGCACTTAGGCAGCTACGTTTGCTTATTGAAGAATGTAGCGAAGATGAAGCCGCGGCCATTATTCCCGTTTTTCAATCCGTACTAACAGCACTGCGCGATGTAAACGCAACGCCTATCAAATAAAACAGAGCCAGCTTCTCCCCCTATACTGGAGGAAAGCTGGCTCTGCATTTTTATGTCTGGCTCACTTGCTCAATACCATTTTCAGTTGTACTACATCAATCATAATTTCCTGCTTGCACTTGGGGCAATAAAGCGGAAATTTTACAAGGACTGTATCTGCATAGACCGTTGTTCTTGTTTTCCCTCCACAGATCGGACAATGAATCCAGAGAGAATTCTTTCGATTGTCGCTCACTTCTACACCTCCAACGATGGTATAGCTCTGCGTCAAGCGCCTGGCTTTCACCTAATCGGTAGATAAACGATATCAGCCGCTAAAAAACTTAAATACCGATCTTTTATTTATTTTTGCTGGTGTGGAGGAGGTTTTAACTCCTGCATATGTAATTCTATTTCCAATATATCTGTATTTTCCGTCATTTGGAGTTCGAATTGTTACCTCAAGAACAAAAAGATTATCCGTTTGTTTATCATGGTATATTACCCTATCGAAAAGAAAACAGAAGATACTCGTAAACTTACACATCTGATAGCAATCGCAACGATAAAAGTCATGGAGGGACGGCGCAATCACCTGACATTTGAATGCTATTGCCTATAAAATTGTTTTTATTCCCTGTTGCATTTTTGCCTGAAAGAAGTTTTATATAAATAAAGCGATTCTTAACCCGGTGGTGATAGCATGTGCAGTAATGCGTCTATTCACGAGGAAGGAAATTCTACCTGCGAGTTTGTCCTGTGGCTCTATGACGAATTTTACCGTCTGATGTTTTTTACCGCGCAAAAATATCTTGCCGATCCAGCTCAACTGGAGGAGATCGTGCAGGAAAGTTTGCGTAAACTCATTGAAAAAGCAGACCGGCTCCAATCCTTTCCACGCTCCATTCTGGCCGGATATATTGTAGCTACCGTGCGCAATACGGCCCTAACCTATCGCAAACGACAGGTCAAACATAGTCGTGTAATCAGTCTGGAGGATGTAGACCTGGAAGCGCCCGATGACCGAGAATCGATGGATGAATCTTTGATTCGCCAGGAAGAACTGGCCGGTTTACAAGCCATCTGGTCTCAGCTAAGCAGGGAGGACCAACTGCTGTTGGAAGGCAAATATCTTCTGGAATACAGCGACCCAGAGCTAGCACAGCTTTTAGGATGTCAGAGCGCCAGCGTGCGAATGAAACTGACGCGGGCGAGGCGCAGGGCGCAAAAGCTTTTGAAGAAAGAGGGCGTTTTGGATGAAGAACAGTAAAGAAGCAAATCTTTTCTCCCAGGATCCCCTTCAGGCTCTTCTTATGGCCAACCTGGAGCAGGAAGGGGAGGCGGCTTTGCGCCTGAATGAGAAGTTGAAGCAAGAACCCAAATCAGACGTGCCTGAGGAGGTACGGCAGCGATGCAGGAAATTTATTCAAACCACTGCAAGTCAGAAAAAAGCCACACCGCGCCAAAAGCCCTTTGGTCGTTTCGTCCGTCTGGCAGCCATTGCTGCCGCCCTTCTGCTGTTGGCCTGTGCCTGTGCGGCAGCGCTGGGACTGGACAAGCTGTTTCTGCGCTACCTGGGCGTGCCGGACAAGAATAGTTCGCTTCTGGGAGAAACGGCCGTGACTGTTGACCAGTCCCATACCTACGAAAATGGCTGGACGATCTCCGTGCGGCAGGCTATTGCGGATCGTTACTCCGTTGCAATTCTTTTTCAGGCACAGCCACCGGAGGGATATGACCTCGCTTTGTCCCCGGAGGATACACCTATCTACCTGAACGCGGGCTTTGATTTTTCTGATTCCGACCCGGCCTTCAGCCCTATGGACAGCTTTGGCTTTGACTACTGGTCTCTAGGGGATTCTGACCAGCTTTCTCTGATCACCACGCAGATATCTCTGGCTGGTTCCGGAAGCTTATTGGGACAGACACTCTCAGTCTCTCCATACAATCTGACCACTCTCCCAGTAGACTTTCGGGAATACCCTTGGAACTGTACCTTTACTCTCCCGACCAGCGATCCTGGACTGGACCACTCCGTCATGCAGGAATTCGTGCTGGCGGACGAGCAAATCACGTTAGGGTCCGTATATGTCTCACCCATTACACTGGCCCTAACATTGGATGCGCCCGTTGGTTGGGAATCCACAGAGGTCGAAGGATGGCTCGACCAGGTTTTCCTGACCACAGCAGAGGGAAAAAACATCGGTTTTTCTCAGGTATACAACTGGTCGGCGGACGAAACCGGACACCAGCAGGTTTGCCTGCGTCCGAAAGAAATCCTAGACCCGGACGAGATTGCTTCCCTTACCCTTTGGGGGCAGACCTTGCCTTTGAAGTAATTTTTTCACGGCCGCCTTTTTCAGGCGGCCGTTTTTATGATTCCGCTCCAAACAGGTAATAGTAGAGATGATCCACCGCCCCCGTCCCTGGCACCACACATTTTAGGTTATAGTGGGCAAACGCAGCTTGAAACAGACGGGCAATTGCCTCCTCCTGAGGCAGATTTTGAAGTGAAATCTCTGGGGTATCTCCCTGGAGGACCACATAGTCGGTCTCTTCCGCCAAAATGTAGCTCAACTGGCAGTCCAGAATTTCTGGGTGCTGGTCATAGCTTACATTGGGCAGGTAGAAGTAATAGATGGTTGGGATAACCTCTAATTCGTTGTAAAATCCCCGGTTCAGCATCCCGGCCTCCAGGAGGCTCGGGTTTTGAATTGGACCAGAGCGGATCTGTTGGGCGATTTGCTGCTGACAGGTTAGAGTTTTGGAACAGAACAAGGGTTTATAAAATATGGTTTGGTTTTGGGCAATGACTGCTACAAAGAGTCCCGCACACAGCAGATACGCCACCTGCCCACCCCAGTAAATCCTCTCCGGGACACAGCGCACCAAGGCCAGCACTCCGAAAAAGGCAAACAGCATCAAGGGCAGCAGGTTATAGAGCATGACCCGTCCCACAAAGGTTGCCGCCCCCAATGCAGCCATTGCCCCGCATATGCTTCCCTTCCACCAGAGGCTCCCGCCTTTTATGCCGCAGAGGCCCAGAAAACCGCCAAGGACAGATACTGCAACCACAGGTGTACCCAGCAGGGTTTGATATGCCTGTAAAACCGTGTGCTTAAGCAGCCAAATCAAGCTGCTATCCGCCCCTGCGGCATAACTCTGGTTGAACGCGAAATAGACCCGAACACAATCTCCCAGGCTTCCGGTGACCAGTGCATAAAGCACATAGGGGACAAGAGAAATCAGGATGCCGCCTAACACTTGAATTGCATCGCGTAGGCTGTCTTTCCATCTCTTTTCTGCCCAGAGGTGCAGAAACACCGGCAGTAGGAGTCCAACCCAAAACAGGGCCAGGTTGAGCTTGATCTGCAGCACCAGCCCCATGGAGAGGCCCAGCAGAGGAAAGTCCCTCCTTTGCCAGCCCCGGCACTCCCCACGGCTTACCAGCCACAGGGCAAAGGCAAACAGTGGCAGACAGAATTCCTCCGCACTCCCGCCTCCGTAGTCCAGGTTTTGCGGCAGGTAGTAGATCCCAGCCGTAAACAGAAACACTGGAGCCGCACATGCGCACACCAGCGCTCGTCCTTCCTGGACAAACAGCCTGCCTATCCCAAACAGGCACCACAGCGTACCCAGTAGTCCCGCCCACTGAAGAAGAAACACACCGCCAAAGACCTTGGGGTCAAGAAACGCCCCCAGGGCGTAGATGGCATACAGAACAGGCCCTTTGTGATCAAACAGGTCTCGATACGGCACAGCGCCGTTTAGCAGCCCGCGGCCCATGGTAAGATAGGTGTTGGCATCTGTCCAGTCGTGGCTTTGGTACAGGGGGGAAGTGGCGCTGCAAACCAGCAAGACAAGCAGAGAAAACACAACTAAGAAAAGAAATCGACTTGTTTTCTTGTCTGTGCCTTTAATTTCCATGGGGCTCACCTGCCTTGTCCACAGCGGTTGCTTTGCATTTTTTCGGTACGAAGGGTATGTACGGTGGGCCGGAAACGGCAGAAATCCCACACCGCTGTCCATCCGATCCCGGCGATCCGCCTCAGGTTGATACTGTTTACACCGCCCTGGCGGGAAAGAAAGGTAATGGGAAGAAAACGACCGGAACAGCCGCTGGCCTGGTAGAGAACCGACAGCAGGACGTTGGTCAGATTGTGGTTCTTGGGAATCAAAGGCAGCAGTTTCTCCAGGCTCTTCCCGCTCATCAGGCGAAAGGGGGTATTGGCATCTGGAATCCAGACTCCAAAAACACCCAGTAACACCAGTCTCAGCACCCTGGTCACCACGACCCGGGCATATCCGTCCTGTCGGCGCTTCCGGTGGCCGATCTGGTAATCATAGGTGTTCCGTGCTTCCCAGAATGGCCAAAATTCCTCCGGCACCGTCTGCCCGTCAGAATCCGTTTGAAATACATAGTCCGCTCCATGCTTCATAGCATACCGGTAGCCAAAGGCAATGGCGGCTCCATGACCTCCGTTTTCCTTGCTCAAAGGAACCAGCCGGGGCAATTTTTTCTGCAACTGCTCCAGAATCTCTCCGGTATGATCCCGGCTTCCGTCGTTGACGATGACGATCCGGCTCTCGCCACCGATCTCATCCACGATGCTGTGCCAGGCACAGGCAACAGCGGATATGGTTTCTTCTTCGTTATAGGCTGGAATCACAAGGTACAGCGTGTCCATCAAAACAGTCCTCCTACCAGAGCGTTATTCCCTTGGCTGACCAAAGGCGATGACGCGGTTGAGAAGGAACTGGAACGCCGCCACAACAACAATGGAGCACAGCTTGACCAAGAAGGGATCCTGTTCAAGCATAGTACCCACTAAGAGCAGAAGTTGAGAAATCAACAATCCCAGCAGACCGGTTCCGTAAAACAGGGCCAGCCTCCGCCATATATGGTCCCTCATACGAAATGTAAATGTTCGGTTGAGGAGAAAACTGCAGAGGATCCCGCAATGTATGCTGATGATGTTGGCGCTATAAGGTGCAACATGGCCCTGGTGGTTCAGAAGATAGAAAATCCCTGCGTCCAGACCAGAAGATAGTCCCCCTATGATGCCGTAAGAAACGGCCTGCCGGAAAAATGAGTGTTTTCCCTTGTGTCTTTTTCTGCGTTCCATCGTGTTCTTCTCTCTGTCATTAAACGGTTGGTATCAGCCTCTGTTTTAGAAAACTCCAGTTTTCCATATGTGCAACCTTTTACTTTGAAATTCATTTTTCTCCGCCTTTTAGTTGCAGAAATATGCCTTTTCGGATTACTTAGGTACGGAGAGAGAAACGATAGCAAGCACAGCAAGTGAGTACCCACTTGCGATTTTTGGCTTTAGGGAACCCTCCCCCTAAACCCGAAAAATGCTTGTTGGGAATATCCCAAACCCTAATACGAAAAGAGGCGAGATACCACGATGGCAAACAGAAAACGGAATATCCAGGTGAAGTTCTATGTCACCGCCGAAGAAAAGGAACTGATGGAACAGAAGATGGCCCAGCTCCAAACAAAGCGGGTCGGCGCCTACCTGCGGAAGATGGCGATTGACGGATATATCATCCATGTGGACACCAGGGACATCAAAGAGATGAACAAACTCCTGTCCGCTATCGGTCGGAACATCAATCAAATCGCTAAGCGAGTCAACGCCGGAGGCCCCACCTATCAGGCCGACATGGAGGAAATCCGGGAAAGGCTGGATCAGATATGGCAGTTACAAAGACGCATCCTATTAAGTCAACACTGAAAGCGGCCATTGACTATATCTGCAATCCCGACAAGACAGACGGGAAGTTGCTGGTGTCCTCCTTTGGCTGCGCTGCCGAAACCGCCGACATTGAGTTCGGCTGGACGTGCCGCCATTCCATCGACAAGGGCACGCACCTGGGCCGCCACCTGATCCAAGCCTTTGAGCCTGGTGAGGTGTCGCCAGAGGAAGCCCATGAGATCGGGTTGCAGTTGGCAAAAGAATTATTGGGTGGCAAGTACGAGTTTGTACTTACCACCCATATTGACAAGGGACATATTCACAACCATCTGATTTTCAATGCGGTCAGCTTCACCGACCATAAGCATTACCATTCCAACAAGCGCAGCTATCACGAGATACGCCGGACCAGCGACCGGCTGTGCAGAGAACACGGCCTGTCCGTCATCGACCCCGGCCGGGATAAGGGCAAGAGCTATATTGAGCATCAGGCCGCACAGAACGGCACCAGCTATAAGGCAAAGCTGAAAGCCGCCATCGACCGGCTGATCCTCGTGTCCTCCAACCTGGAAGATTTGCTTGCCCGGTTAGAGCGGGAAGGATACGAAATCAAGCAGGGAAAGTATATCTCTGCCAGGGCGCCGGACCAGGAAAGGTTCACCCGGCTCAAAACCCTGGGCGCCGATTACACGGAAGAAGCCGTTATCTCCCGTATTGCCGGAGGCCCCAGGCCCTCCAGACAGCCCCAACAGCGCAGTGGGAAGGTCAGCCTGCTCATTGATATTCAGAACAACATCAAAGCCCAACAGAGTGCTGGATACCAGCGGTGGGCGACCATTGAGAATCTAAAACGAGCGGCCGCCACCATGAACTTTCTCACCGAACATGGCATCGGCACCTATGAGGAATTAGTGGAACGGTGCGACGCCGTTGCCGCCGCCTCCATCCGTACTAGGGAGAGCCTGCGGGATACGGAACAGCAGATTGCTGACCTTGCCCTCCTGGGAAAGCAGATCGACACCTACCGCAAACTGAAGCCTGTCTATAACCGATACAAGGCATCAAAGGACAAGGAAAAATTCCTGCGTGGCTTTGAGAGCGAGATTATCTTGTTCGAGGCGGCAGCCAGGGAGATCAAGAAAGCCGGACTCACCAAACTTCCTCCCTCCGATAAGCTGAATGCAGAACTGGACGGACTCTCCGCCCGCAAGACCACCCTGCAAACGGAACTTCAGAAGATACAGCGGGAGGAAAGGGAATATGATCTTGCCCAGAAAAATGTAACAGCAGTTCTAAACTTGGATTTTAGAATGGGGAAGGAAAAGAATCCAGAACTAGAATAAGCGCTATTTGTCTAAGTGCGTTCTTTTGTTATACGCTACTACTGGACTCCAGTTATGGCTGGTACCTCTGCAACAGTTCCTCAAGTGCTACAATATACTCTTTATTGTTTAAATAGTCTGTTTCGTTAAGTAATTTACGTTTCTCGGTAAGAACAACTACCTTTGTTGGTGTTTCTATTTCATCTTCATACTCCGAATAATCAATCGTCGCCAAAATGATTTGCGGCAGCATTTTCATTTCAGAAATCATTTTTAAAATATCTTTACTGCTAGATATACTGGCTTCCTTGGCACGAGGTGAATCAACAACAAAAGAAAATCTTGTTGCACCGCTACGAAAGTAATCCATTGTCTGAAATAGGGCGACAAACTGAGCTAAAATGATTTTATTTTCTAATGTCCCTTGAGCCTTAATCGGTTTCAACAAACGAATGGTATTATCATATGCTGGGTCCCACGCATCCAAGGTCATTATATTTAACCGAGTGTACTCGATATACTTTTCTTCGACTTCTTTTTTATTGGGGAGCTTTTTAAGTTCCTTAGTAATCTCGTCAATTTGTTGTGTAACATCTCCGGAGTCTGCCGTAATACGACCTAGTTGACTTTGAAAGCGATCGATAGAAGATTTTAACCCTCGTTGGCGGATATACACATCAAAAACATTTTTTTCAACTTTATATGACTGTTCTTCCTGTTTGAGTTGATTCTGGAGGTTTACATATTGAGTTTTAGCGTTTTCTAATTTCTGGGATATACTACCTATTAACAGTTCTATTTGCTGACACATATAGTCCTCATTTGCAGTGCCATAATTTGACCGAACGAGATCAAATATTTCTTCGTCAAATAAATAGCCACAGTTTGGGCAGATGTGTTGATCCCGTACTTTATTTGTTTGCGAACTGCCTTTTATAGAGACAAACTCTCTAATAACATTTAGCTGATATTTGTGCTGGTACATAGCTGTTTCTAAACTCTGGATTTCATTACGGATTCTACCGATTTCTGAAACTAGTTCCTCAATGCGCTTTTGTGGAATAATCAAGTATGTTTCTAATTCTTCAACTGTTTCAACTGTTGGCAAATTATCTATTTCCTCTTGTAAGGCAGATAAAATAGTATGTAACCGTTCGCTCTCTATTTGTAAAGCCTCTAGCTTCTCCTTTAGGCGATCTTTTTTCGCCATAAGTTCTACAGTACCCTTTGTGTAAATATTAAGATGATAATATAATGATTTAATTCTGTCTGTACTTTTATATTGAGTAATTGCTGAAAAGCTGTCATACAGTCCACTCCAACCCTTATCTTGATCAATATAATATGGCATAAAAGTGAAGGCTGGAGGAGCCATTTCTACTTTTTCTGTTTCTTTGTTTGGTAGATAAACCGCAAAGTCAAAAATTTCGCTAAGTAACGGTGTTAACTCTTTTGTGACGCTATCAGTAATTTTTAAAAGTTTATCGCCATCAAATACAGCAAATCGCTTCATCAAACGAACTACACGGTATTCTTTTTCATCAACGCTCAAAGTTGCTACATAGAGCTTTGATTGTTTGTCCCAGACAGAATCAAACTGTACTTCTGCCCCTAATGTGTAATAAAGAGATTTTAGAAGTGACGATTTTCCCACATGATTATCAGTACTCGTAACAACATTGAACCCTTTTTCAAAAAGCTGGTTCCGTGCCGTATGGGTATGCAAATCAGCAATTAGTAAGCTCTTAAAATAAACCTCTTTCATGCTGTCCGCCTCCATTCATTTATGAGCATACAAGAAATAAGAACGGAAATATATATATTTCCATATATAGGACTTTTATTTGGAATTAGTCCGATTATGCGCTTACAGTAATTTTGAACTGTTTCATTTTCATCACGAGGATTTTGTTGACACGCATTTTTTATTTGCAAGAATAGTGCAGAAAATGAATCCGAATTTCCTTTCACATCTGAAAGAATCTTAGTGTACTCATAAGACGCTCTCATTTTCTCTTCATTGGAATATTCCATTAACCGTTCAATTTCACCAAACTCGGGAATTGATATATACATGGCATTCTCAATAATTTTTGAAAAATCTGATTTAGATACTCCTTTGTTTCGACGCACTTCCAAAAACTTGGCATCTTCATCCAATATTTCGCAGGATTGACGTCTTGAAAGCAACTCCATCATTGAAGCAAAAATTGTTTTGGCAGACTCAATAGTCATTTTAGGATACTGCGCATGAAGAAATGTGGAAAGTTCCTGTTCTGCAATTTCTCTGTGCTTTGGAATAGAAAGTGTTGTTCTCATATGAGCAAACTTTGATAAGTCTACATCATTTTCGGAGATTTTCTTTCGCTTCGCAATGTCACTTTTGATTCTATTAATAACAGCGGGATTGAAATCTGTAAACGGTGTCCGTGCCGAAGAGTAATTTTTTTCTTCTTGATGAACTTTTCCATCGGAATCTTTGGTTTTAATTTTTACTTTCAACGGAGAATTCGTAATTAGGCCAAGTTCTTTAACAAACCATTCAGGGCGACTTAACTGTTCATAAAGTTTGGCAATCCATTCCTGCGAGATAGCTGTGTCAATGCTGATTGAATCTTCACTTGTTTTCATCTGGTAAAAGCTCACTGTTGTGGGAGATAAATCATCATCAAATACAGTTATATCGTCATAGTGATCCAAGACAAGTAAATAGTTCATGTTGGGATAAAAATCAATTGCCATATGCAAAGACTGGCTCACCTGCATATCAAGACGGTTGTATGCAAGACTCCCTGACTTTTTATCCACATTTACAGATTTTTTTCCTTTTCGCGCCATTTCATACGCCTCCGTATGTTTTTTTGAAGACATCTTAAGAGACCGGTTCATGTTTGACGCCCTATGACCCGGTATTTATTTTGAACAAAGATTACCGTTTATGTATCAGCAATAATGAATAAATGGAATACTTCCAAAACATAACATTAGTATATCAGATTTCCTTTTGAACAACAACGTAATCGATGTTCCTTTTGAATTTAATCTATATGGAATCATAAGAAAAGAAGCGCCGCCACCGGACCAATATCCGATGACGGCGCTCCTCTCCTATTTGCCAAAAGGTGAAAATCCTGCGTTTTCCCTACGCAGAAACGCCCTGCAACTCCACATATGAAAAATCATACTATCCCTTCACGGAAAAGCCGCCACAGACGGTTTCTTCGCCCATTTTGAACCCTAATTCCTGCGTTTTTTGGAACGGCGGGAAAGATAGTACGGGCAGGACACCACCACCGCCCGAAAACTCTGCTTGCAGGGATGAACACAGCCCTTGCAGAGTTTGTTATACTGGCGCCTGCCGTTCTCGCCCAGGAAGAACGCCCATTCCAGACGCCATTTCTTGCTCCGGCTCATAAGTCGCCCAACTCCGGGGGCTTCTTCTGCGGGGCGGGCTTGTCCGGGGTTTTCCGCGACCCACACTCCCGTTTCGCGTCCTCCAACCGCTCCCGGATGGAAGGCTTTCTCTCCGGCGTGATCCTGCGAGCCTCGGCCTGGGCTTTCTCCAATTCCTCCCCACGGCGGCCGTTGTTGATGATCCCGTCGATCATCCCATAGTCGTCCTCCAGGGTCATTTCCGCCGCGCGCAGCGGGTTTTCCGGTTCCACAGAAACGGATACGATCTGCCCGTTGATGCTGGCGAACAGCTCCGGCCGCTTGAATTGCTCGGTGTACTTCTGGATCATGTCCGGGGGCAGGGACGCGAAGCTCTCCGGTCCCAGGCCCACCACCAGGAAGGTGCCTGCTACAATGTCGTAAATCTCCCCATGCTCGTCCCGGAGGGAACGGTTCAGGTCCAGACCAATGAGCTTGCCTTCATCGTTCAGCACCAGCCCCACCGGATCGTCAAAGGGATAGGAGGCGGCAATGTCGCCGCCCACCTCCGCTTGCAACGCATGGAGGCCGGGGTCGATCTCCTTCACATAGGGCTCCTTCATGGGCTCCACCACCAGGACGGTCAGCTTCTCCGGCGCGGTATGTTCGGGGGTGTCTCCGTTGGGGATGGCAAAGGCGCGGCTGCCGTTGGCCATGATGAGATACTTTCCGTCCTCGGACTCGTGGTGGAAACCGTATCCGGCCGCCTCCATCTGTTCCCGGCTCATATCCGTTACATGGAAGGTGCCCCTGGGGGTCCGCACCGTCTCGCCGGTCTCCCGGTCATCCGGGGTGGGCGCCGCTTGCTGCCCGTACAACTCCGCTTCATACTCCCGGTTTGCCTGTTCCGCAAAGGACAGCATCTCGTCCACATGGGATTGATCCGGGTTTTCAATAGCCTCCCGAATCGCTTGGGGGTCCACATCCAGAAATTCCTCATAGCCGGTGGCGTCCTTGAACTTCTCGATCTCCGAAGGCAGATAGTCCTCCTGGGTCTGCCCCAGAGCGGCCAGCTTCTCGTCCAGAGCGGAGATACGCCCGGCCATCAGGTTTTCGTAGATTTCTTCCTTCGCCGCGTGTTCCTCCGGGTGCTCGGCGGCGTACTGCGGATCGTGCTGCCGGAAAAACTCGTCCATATCGTAGGCAAGGTCCATGGCCCATTCCGAAATTTCTTCTTCGGGGATGTCGTCCTGGAAGGTCATCACCCGGTATTCCTCCGGGATGCTGCCGCGCTCGCCATCGTAATACTCATGGAAGCTGTCCCCGGTGTCCCGCACATAGCCCAGGTCGGTGAACTGGCCGCTTTCCTCAAGGGCGATGTCCCGTCCGTAGGCCTCATAGTCGATGTAATTGCGCAGATGCTCCGGCACCTGCATGGCGTCCAGTTCCTCGATGTAATACCGGCCCAGATCGTCGTGGTCGTGGATGTCGGGGTAAACGTCGTAGCAGTCCAGGTTCTCCGTCAGGTTGATAAGTTCCTGGATGCTGCCCGTGTGGTCGCCAATCTCCATGGCCGCCTGGAACCGCTCATATTCGTCCTGGCTCATATCGTCCAGCTTGGAGGCCAGATAGTTCAACTCGTCCAGGTTGGCATACTCACCCAGCAGGTCATAGAGGCCGTCCACATAGCAGTCGTAGTCCGTGATGAACCATTCCTCATAGGTCTGCCCAAAATCGTCTTTTGCGCCGATCCCGATGCGCTCAAAGACCTTTTTCAGATCCTCCGCCGTGGTGGGGAACTTCACCCATTCGCCCACAAGGGCGCCCTCGTTGTATTTGCCCAGGTTGGTGATGAAGGCGGCAAATGGATAATCTTTGTCATAGTCATAATGGGGCATAGCGACACCTCCTTACAGTTCCGGCGCAGACTTTTCCCGATGGGGCTGCGCCTTGCTCTGGTTGGCACATTCCTTCCGGCTCTGTTCCAGCCTCTCCTTGATGGAGGGCTTTTTCTCTGTCTGCCTCTCCCTGGGACGCTCATGCTCCCACTCGTCGCCGGAGAGGGTGAGATAGCCTCGGCTCGTAAAACAGCCCTGTTCCTCCTGCATGGCGTGATTGCCGAAGGGAACGGGATCAATGGCGTCCAGCAGCTCCGGGGGCAAAAGGACGTCCAAATGCTGCGCCAGATAGCGCCAGCCCACATCCTCCACCTTGCGGATATTGGGCTCCAGGACAAAATACTCGGTGTTGGCGGGAAACTCCCGGAACTGCTCCAGGGTGGTCAGACGATATGGCGACTCCTGGACTGCGGCCAGAAGGTCACGGTCCTCCGGTGAAAGCCCGGCAAGCGCCTGGACCGCTGCCTCCAGTTCGCTTGCGTCACCCCCTGCGGGAAGCAGCGGTTTCAAATGCTCCATGAAATTAGGTTCGTTTTGGCTCAAAGACATCATCCTTTCTGAAAATGGGTAAAAGAAAAGCAGGAAACCTGGAAAGGTTTCCTGCTTGGTGCCGCCACCGGCGAATGTTATTTTGTTGTGGAATGTAGTCTATCCCTTCAGGTTCTCCAGCGCAGCGGGATTGTTGGAAAGAATTGCACTGACCGTCTGACAACTTTCCAATTCAGGACAGTCACCGCAGGTCGTCACGCCTTTTTGCAGCGCGCATTGGCGAATACCGCAAAGGCTTTCGCAATACACCGTTTTTACCCCATCCGTGCGGCAACCTTGGCAGTTGATATGCTCCGGAAGAATGGGCGCATGATTTAATTCAGACCATAGTTTTGCGGTTTTCTCCCGCAATGCCTGATCGTCGTTGATCGTTGCAAGATAAGCGTCACACTTTTCGCAGTCCAGCCCACAGTATGCGATCATGTCCCTCACGGCTATTTACCTCCTGAAAGATTTTGGCCTTATTATACAGCAAATCGTTACTCTTGGATAGAGCCGTGAAGGAAGAACGACACGATACTTATTTCTCAATGCGGTAATTCACATACTTCCCGCCGGTGTCGGCCAGAACGATTGTCCCGTCATAGGTTTTCCCGGTACGCAGGGAGCGCAGTCCCTTGACCTTTGCCTTTCCGTCTTTGAGCAATGCAGCGGCAATTTTGGAAGTAAAGACTTTTCCGCGCTGCTCGAAAAAGCGGTCATTCTTCCACATGACAAACTGACAGGCACGGTCCGAACAGGCGAAGTTCCTCTTGCCCTCATAAACCGGCTTACCGCAGCGGGGGCAGAGACCCACCGTCTCCTTCTCCGGCTGGAACAGCTTTTGCCCATCCTCAGAAATGTGGGAGTATTTCCGCACCAGCTCCGCCGCCATCGTCTCGATCCCGTCCATGAAGTCCTCCGGCGATGCCTGGCCCTTTGCCACCTCGTTCAACCGCTGCTCCCAATCCGCTGTAAGTTTGGGAGAGGTCAGCAGCTCCGGCAGCACCGTGACCAGGTTGACACCTGCCTTTGTGGGAATCAGGTTTTTGCCCTTGCGTTCTACGAACCCACCGGATACCAGCTTTTCAATGATGGCCGCCCTGGTCGCCGGGGTGCCCAGACCGCGCCGTTCCGCGTCCTCCGGGATGTCCTCCTTACCCGCGTTCTCCATAGCCGACAGAAGGGTGTCCTCAGTGTAGGGCTTGGGGGGCGAAGTGAAGTGCTCGGTGACGGAGGCGGCGACCGGCTCAAAAACCTGCCCCTCGGTCAAGGCCGGAAGGACGCCCTCGGCATCTGCATCCTCCAGCTTCTCCTTCAGGGAGGAACGGAACACGTCCTGGACGGCTCGCCAGCCCTGGGAAAGCACCTGCTTTCCCTTTGCCGTAAAGGTATGTCCGCCGCAATCAAAGGTGGCCGTGACCGCCTTATACACGAAAGGCTCCGCCGCCGCACACAGCAACTTGCAGCAGACCAGCAGGAGGATATTGCGCTCGCCCACAGGCAGCGCAGGCACATCCGCCTTTTCCAGCTCCAGGGTGGGAATTAGGGCATGGTGATCGGATACCTCCTTGTCATTCACCAGCGCCAGAACATCGGGGAAAAACTCCGGGCAGGTGTCGAAGGGCGGCACCCGCGCTGCCAGATGCAGGACCACGGAGGCGGTCTCCGACATATCGCTGGTCAGATACCGGCTGTCCGTGCGGGGATAGGTCAGCAGCTTCTTTTCATAGAGCGACTGGGCGTAGTCCAGGGTTTGCTTGGCCGTGTAGCCCAACACCCGGTTTGCCTCCCGCTGCAAGGTGGTCAGGTCGTACAGCTTGGGCGGCTTTTCCTCCTTTTTCTCTCGCACCAGGGATACACACACGGCCCGCTGCCCGTCACAGGTATCCCGGATGGCCTGGGCGTCCTCCGTGGAAACAATACGGTCGCTGACCGCCTCGGCTCCCTCCAGCGCCAGCCGCACATGATGGTATTTCTCCTTGCGGAACAGGACGATCTTGCTGTCCCGGTTGGCCAGCATTGCCAGGGTGGGCGTCTGCACCCGCCCTACATTCAAAGTGCGGTGGTAGAGGACAGAGAACAGGCGGCTCGCGTTGATGCCGATGAGCCAGTCCGCCTTTTGACGGCAAAGTGCCGATTGATACAGCGGGTCATAGTCCTTGCCGGGGCGCAGGTCGGCAAAGCCCTCCCGGATCGCCGCATCCTCCATCGAAGAAATCCAGAGACGGGAGAAAGGCTTGGAACATCCGGCAGCCTCATAGACCAGCCGGAAAATCAGCTCACCCTCGCGCCCCGCGTCGCAGGCGTTGACTAGCTCCGTCACATCGGGGCGTTCCATCAGGGAACGGAGAATGTGGAACTGGGCGGCCTTTTCCTCGGACACCACATAGCGGAAGGGGGCGGGCAGGATGGGAAGGTCCTCATACCGCCACTTCTTATAGCGGTCATCGTAGGTGGCCGCGTCTGCCAGCCCCACCAAATGCCCGATACACCAGGAAATGAGATACCCATTTCCCTCAAAATAGCCATCGGCCCTGGATGTGACACCCAGGGCCGACGCGATACTTTTTGCTACACCCGGTTTTTCGCAAATTATTAATTTCATTACCGCTTTCCTTTCATCAAACTTCGTGGTATAATTTATAAAGGGGAGTATTCATGACCGTTTTGATAGGCTGGATTGGTGTTGATAGTCATTCACCTTGTTCTGCATACATCATGAGTGATAGTCGCCTTAGTTGGGGGACACACCCATCTGCTTATAATTTTGGTCGCAAACTTTTCGCACTTAAAAATAGTCCAGATATTCTCGGCTATTGTGGCGATGTTGTGTTTTCAAGTCAAGTTCTTTCTCAAATCGTAGAACTAGATGAATACGGATTGCTGTTTCAAGCTGGTATGAGTAGTGCAGAACGTTCAGAATCCATTCTGAAGCAAATCAACACTCAATTTGCAGGGTATCCACTGTGTGCTAGGAACATATCATCTATTTACCATATAAGTAGGGATATAGGCCAATCTTTCTGTGCCTACCAATACTCATACGATCCCAAGCATAATAATTGGATTGTTAGTTGTCTGCCCATAGAAACATCCCAATCTTCACTCGTGTTTTGTGATGGCTCTGGCTCGAGTGAGTTTTCTGAACTCTATCGGAAATATAATGCGGGGGATATTGCTGGAACCAGCAGAAATATCTATCAATGCTTTTGCGACGCTCTAACACATACCAAAATTTTGAGTTGTGGTGGCGCACCCCAATTGGTTGGACTGTATCGAGGAGAAAAATTTAATGGGCTTTCCTTTGGAATAATTCATGATGATAAGCGCTATTTCTTGGGAAGTCCAATATCCGAACGATGTTTTCCAGACTCGGTTCGTTGGTATAACGACAATTTCGAGATTTGCGATGGGATAACAAAGGAAAGATTGCCTAATGCAATGAGGCAACCAAATCCTAATGTTTAATTTGGCAACTCCCTGGCCCTCCACCATTATGGGGGGAGCGAGGTGCTTTGGCGTTGGAGTTTCTCCAACGCCAATCAGGGTACAATACTGGTGGTGCACAGCAATTGCTGTGCACCACTTTTTGCTTATTGTTGTTCATCGCCCACTTTAGCTTCTACAATATATTCCTCGTCCTCAAACTCATAATCGTCCGGGTCGGCGCTGACCTTTGCGTCCTGCTTGGGCTTGATGAACTTGATATAGGCGAAAGCTCCGCCGCCGCCCAGAGCCGCCAGCAGCAGGATCAGCACCAGGGCGCCGCTGCTGCCGGACTCCTTCTCCGGCTCCGGTTCAGGCTCTGGCTCCATCTCCGGCGCTTTCCCGGCGCACTCGCTCATATTCACAGCGCAGACCGGACAGGCGGTATTCACTGCACCGGCCCGGCATTTCTCGGTACAGGTACAAGCCGCAGGCGTTTCCTCTGCCTGCCCGTCCTCCAGCAGCGCCATCAGGTCGGCTTCATCCACCTGGTTCAAGAAATGAACGGCGGTCTCCTTGTCCTCGTTTGCCCGGTCGATCAGGATGTAAAAACAATTGCCCGCTTTCGTGGTCACGGTAATAAGCTGCTTGTCGCCGTAATAATCGTCCACCAGCGTGGCGTTGCCCTCCGGGGTAAGGGGATGGCCCTCCGGCTCCATGCCCCCGGTGGCGGGTTCCTCGGTGGGTTCCGGGGTCGTCTCGGCGGGCTCCCCGGTGTAGTAGTCGCCATCCCCACCGCCCGCAAAGGCGGTGACGGAGAAGGCGGTCATGCACAGTACAACCGCCAGCATCGCCGTAAACAGCCGGATCACTTTCTTATTCTTCATGGTCACTGTCCTCCATATCCTCGTCGTCGGGGTCCGGCGCCGCCTCCGCCTCCATCATCCCGTCGGGCAGGGTGATAAGGCCGCTGGCGTAGGCCTTCAGGAAGGCGGTCAGCTCCTTGTTGTCCATGCGCACCGCCTTGACCATGCGGACGATCTCCAGGTTTTCTTCCTCGGTGAGCTGCGCCTCCAGCTCCCGAAGGCGCTTCTGCTGGGCGGAAATCTTCTCCTTCGTCTTTTCAATGTCCTTGCGGATCTTCTCAGCCGTTGCCATAAATCATTCCTCCAATCAAATCAGTTGTACGGCGGTCTGCCGTATGCGTAGAAATGGGACTGCCAGTAGCTTGTGTTCAGGTTGGAATACTGGATGGGGTCGCCGCAGTGCAGCATCATCCCGTCGCCCACATAGATGCCTACATGAGATACGCCGGTTGTATCGTAGGTGCCCACGAAGAACACCAAATCGCCGGGCTGGGGGTCGGATACCGGGGTGGAAATGTTGTAGAGCCCCTGGGCGCCCAACCGCCCGGTATTGCACAGGCCGCTGTTGGTCAGCACATAACTGACAAAGCCGCTGCAATCGAAAGAAGTGCTGGGACTGCTGCCGCCCCACACATAGGGATAGCCCAAATACTTCTCCGCCTCGGTGATAAGGGTATTGAACCGCTCGTCCGTCAAGTATTCAGCGGGAATCTCCCAGGCGGTGGGCGGGTTGTCGATGTACTTGTTCACATACCCGGAGGACGGGAACAGATCGGGGCGGTTGCCCAGGGTGGACATATAGGTGGCGTAGAGGGAAAGCTGTTCCTCGCCCATCATATAAACCGGCACATGGGAGAGATCAAAGTTTTCCAGCGTGACGGTGCAGATGGTCCAGGTATAGGGCACCCGAACCGTATAGGTGTTGCCCTCGCTGTCCGTCCTTGTTTCCGTCCGATAGCGGGTCTCCGTGGTCACGGTTTCGGTGAGAATGTATTGCTTGTCAAAGAGGGTTTGAAGGTCGCCCTGTACCTGGTCAATGGTGAACACCCCTTCATGGAGTGCCGACAGAATGGAGATCAGCACATAGGGGTCATGCTCGATTTCGTCCAGGTCGAAGTGATACTCGTCATAGTCGTGGGTGGCCTCGTAGGTATCCAGGTATTCCCGCAATTCATCCTCTTTGGCGCAGTAGGCTTCTTCCGCCGCCAGCATGTCGGCATCCTCGGACAGATAGGAAGATGCCATGATATTGGACACCCCGCCGCCGAACATGGAGGAACAGGATTGCAGGGAGCCCAGCAGCATCACCAGCAGAAGGCCGATGCCGCCCACGATCAGCGCACCCTTCCAATGCCGTTTCAGGAAAAGGGCGGTGCGCTTGGACTCCTGGGCGGTTTTCTTGGCCGCCTTTGCCGTGGTCTCCGCTGTTTTCCCGGCCTGGGCGGTCTTGCCCGCCGCCCGGTATGCCTCCGCATATTGCTTTTGCAGCTTCCGTTTCTGCCACAGGCGGGAGATGGGATTGGATGCAAGCTGGGGGGTCTCCGCCACGGCTTTCCGATAGTAGAAATCCGCATTGGCCTTGACCGCCGCCTGCTCCGCCTTTGCCGCGTCTCGCCAGGGTTTCAGCTTGCGTTCCGCCCGCCAGTTCTGGACACGGCGGTTTCCGTAGCCCACAGCTTTCTCAAAGCTGCGTTCCCCCAGGTGGCCCGACTGGACGCCGGAATTTTCCTGCTCCACCTCCCGGACCTTGCCGTGGATGGCGGCGCCCGCCTCCTGGATGGGGCGGGACAGCGGATTGGCGTGGGGCTTTCCCGGACTCTTATTGGGAATCGCGTCCCTGGCGGCATCCAGCCGGTCCGCCGCCTTGTCCGACTTGCGGATGGCCCCTTGCAGCTCCGGCTTGGCCTGGTCTGCCTCGGAAAACTGCAATCGGGAGGATGGGCGGCCCGCTGCCGCCTCGCCCTCCCGATAGGCTCTGCGCTGTTTCCGGCGCTTCTTTTTGGCTGCTGCCTGTTCCCGATGCAGTTCCACACGGTCCACCGTTTTTCCAGCGGCGCCCACCGTTTCGCCGGATGCAGAATGGTCTTGCTCCGGCGTGCGGTCAGAGGGATAGGTCGTCTCGCCCGTGACCAGATTGACGGATACTGCCCCGTCACGGGTCATCTTCTGCGCCTCCTTTTCGGGGGCTTTCCATTCTTTCAAGGTGCGTCACCTCCTGTTCCATAGGGGCAGATGTTGACACAGGCCCCGGTTTCGATCATGGCGATGTACTGGAAAATGGGATAGGCCTGGGGCGGGCAGACCGCGTTGCCCAGGGTTTTCAGCCGCAGCGCCCGATTGTCGGTGTCCTCAGTCATGCGGGGGACTCCTTCGGGTTCGGCCCGCCATAGGATGCGTCCGTCCATTTCGGGGGGAATCCCATAAGCCATTCCACCCAGTCCGGGTTCAGCGCCGCTTTCTCGGAACGGGGCTGCTCCTGCCGGATCACCTGAGCCGACAGGTTGGAGGACGGGGATTTGTCCCGGAAGGCCGCCGGTTTCAGGGTGGAACGGTAGCCCTCCGACGCCGCCGGGGTCAGATAGAACACCGCCGCCGACAAGGACAGGCTCCAGATTGACCCGTCCTTGTTCCGTTTGCGGAGTATCCCACTCTCCGACAGGAACACATCCAGGTTGGCAGCGTCCCGCCCCGTGGATTTGTCGGAGGCAAGGGGTGTGGGAAACATCAGCCGCGACGATAAAAGTTCGCTGGCGCTCATGCCATGCGCCGACGCCGCAAGCCGGAAATACGAATGGGAGAACAGCGTATCCCGCTTTTGCCAGGTCAAAAATCGTTTTGTCGAGCCCCATATTGATGAAGCCAGCAACATTTTCCCCAAGCACCCAACGGGGCCGCAGTTCGGCAATAACGCGGCACATTTCCGGCCACAGGTAGCGTTCATCCGCAAAGCCCCGCCGTTTTCCTGCGGTGGAGAAGGGCTGGCACGGGAATCCGCCGGAGAGAATCGTGATGGTTTCAAGTCCTGTTTTCTCAAAAAACGCCTCCTTCGTGAATGTGGTGATGTCCCGGAATTTCGGCACATCCGGCCAATGCTTTTGCAGAATGGAATAGGGATAATCCGCCCACTCGCATTGACAGATCGTTTCAAAACCCGCTGCCTCCGCCGCAAGGTCCAGCCCGCCGATGCCGGAAAAGAGGCTGACATGGGTGAGGCGGTCAGGCATGGGGCTGATCCTCGTCGTCCTCGCAGTCCACATAGAAGGCATCCAGTTCGCACAGCTCCAGGGCCTTCAGCCGGGCAAGGTCGGCCTTGTCGCCGAACACCAGGTAGCGGCCGGGGATGCTCCAGCGGTCAAACATCTGGTCGGCAATCTCGCCGTACCGCCGGGCGGTGTCGATCAGGTTCTCCATGTCCCGGCGGTCCTTGATCTTCCCGGCAAGGAAGGCCAGCTGGTGCAGCAGCCCATAGAGATGCACTTCCTCGTCGATGTGCGCCTCGTAGGTCTTTTCTTCGATGACATACAACTTTTCCTGTTCCATATCCTTATCCCATCCTTTCCTCGTGTTCCATCTCGCTGGGCTTGGTGGTGAGCAGTTTATAAAGTTCAGTATCCTTCGGGAAGTCATCCGCAAAGGGCAGGATGACATTGTTGAAGAACAGCAGCCCGTGGCCCGGCTCGGAGTTGGTCACATAGGCAAGCTGCTCCGACGAAATGTTCAGCCGCTCCGCCAGTATCTTCCGGTCGCCCGCCGCCTGATTGAGCATATAGATGAAGTCGCTGTTCTCCAGGATATTTTCGATTTCCGGGGAGGAAAGCAGGTCTTTGGGGTTCTGGGTCGCCCCGGTGGGGATGCCGCCCCATTTTCTGAACCGTTTCCAAATCTCGGCGCTGTATGCCGCGGTCTGTTCCTCCTTCAGAAGAAGATGGAACTCGTCCACGAAATACCAGGTGGAGCGCCCGATAGCTCGGTTGATAGTGACGGTGTTCCACACCGCGTCCTGAACAATGAGCATCCCCGGCTTCTTTAGGTTCTTGCCCAAGCCCTTGATGTCAAAGCAGACCAGGCGGTTGGAGATGTCCACGGTGGTACGGTGGTTGAAGAAGTTCAGAGAACCGTTCACATAGAGGTCCAGCGCCTGGGCCACCCGGTCGGCCTCCGGGATGTGCTGGGACAGCAGGGCGTTCATCAGGTCGCCCAAAATCGGCATATTCTCCGGCCGGGGGTTGGCAAAGTAGGGCTGGTAGATCATCTGTACCGCCCGGTCGATGACCGTTTTCTCGATGGCCTCCAGTCCCGTCTTGCTGCCCATGATGAGCTCGCAGAAGGATAAGACGAAATCACTTTTCAGCGCCAGCGGGTTTTCTTCCTCGGAGTAGTTGAGGTTGATGTCCAGGGGGTTCACATAGTCGGTGCTGGACGGGGACAGCCGGATTACTTGGCCGCCCAGCCGCTTCACCAGGGGCGAATACTCGTCCTCCGGGTCGCAGATGATGACGTTGTCCTGAGTCATCAGCATGATGAAGGTGATCTCCCGTTTGCAGCTCATGGATTTGCCGCTACCGGGCGTACCAAACACAAGGCCGTTGGGACAGCGGGATTGTTTGCGGTCCAGCAGGATCATGTTGTTGGAGAGGGCGTTAAGGCCGTAGTACATGGCGTCGCCGCCCATGAACACCTCCTGGGTGACAAAGGGGACGAACACCGCCAGAGCCGATGTGGTCAGGCTCCGTTCGATCTTGATGCGATTGAGCCCCAGGGGAAGGCTGCTCATAAGCCCGTCCTCCTGCTGGAAGTCCAGCCGGGTCAAGAGGCAGTTGTAGGTCTGGGCGACGCTGGCCGCCTGGGATATGGCGATCTCCAGCTTTTGCCGGGTCTCCGCCGTGTGCAGCACCAGGAAGGTCATGTTGAACATTCTCTCGTTGCGGGATTGCAGGTCGGTGAGCAGGTCCTTTGCCGCACCGCCATAAGTAGACAAATCGCTGGGGAGTATGTCCATATCGTAGCCGCTGCGCACCGCCCGCTTCTGTTCCTGTATCTTCATGGCGTCCAGGTCGGTGATCTTCCGCTTTACCATTTTGATGGCCTCGTTCTGGTTGATGCCCCGGATGTGCATGGTGACCATGATATTTCCGTCCGCCTCCATGAAGTCGGTGAGGATACGGTCGTGCATCTCCGGCGCCAGAATTTGCAGGAAGGACACCGCCCCGTATCGCCTGCCGATGCGGAAGGTGCGGGTCTCCCCGAAGTGGAAGGAGGACGGAGAAATGAAGTCCTTCACCGAAAGGCCGCTGGCCGGGAGCCAGTCCCATTCAAAGGCGAACTGCCCTCCCTCCGGGTGGAGGATGTTGTAAAGCAGCTCCAGCCGCTCCTTTCCGTCCAGCACATGAGCGGCCGCCCCCATGACCTTGAAGCGGTTGAGGGTGTCGGTCTCAATGCGGGCAAACCGGGCTCGCGCTGCCGGAAGGTTTTCCGCCTCGATGGTCAGGGTCACATACTTGGTTTTCACATAGCCGTTGTTGCCCCGCTTATACTGCATCCGCAGGATGTCCACCGCCTCGTCCCGGATGGGGTCCAGGTCGTTGCCCTGCCGGGTGATACCGAACATTTCATCGGCGGCGCTGCCTCCGCTGCGGCTGTCCAAAGTGACCTGGACGCCGATGGAAGGGTCATAGCCGTTGTAGAAGTCGCAGAGGCTTTCAAAGATGCTCCGCTGGTCCTCCGGCCCCGCCAGGCGGTAATTCACATCTTCAAAGGCGATGGTCTTGGAGAAGGTGCTGCCCTCCAGCCTGCACAGACCGTCGGGGAACATATTCTGAAACGGGATGCTGTCCTGCACCGTATGGGCTTTTCCGTCGCCCTTTGCCTGCCGGATCACCGCCTCGATCTGCTTGCGCTCGGCACGGGTGAGCTTACGCTTTGCCGATCTTTCTGCCTTTTCTCGCAATCCGCTTCACCTCCTGTTCCAGTTGGGATTGCCGCACCAGGGCGGAATAGAGATTGTTGGTCTGGTAGATACGCACCTTCGGTCGGATGAATTTGTTCTGGATCAGATGGCCCAGGAACACCTCCAGCGGCTGCCCGTTCTTCTCGTACATGGCGAACAGGAAAAAGGGCAGCATCACCAGGATCATGCACAGCGCCGCCGTGGTGGTCCCCAGACTCGCCTTTGCCAAAAAGAAAAGCGGCACGCCTACCAGCGCCGCCGCTCCGAAGCAAATCACTTGTCGTTTTGTCAGCCCGAACAGGACCTTGCTCTGTATCCGGCTCAGATCCTTCGGGATCGTTACATAAGCCAATGTTTCACACCTCCTTTAGTGGGCGCCGAACAGGGATTTTGCCAGGCTGCCGGTCTTGAACAGGGTGTAGCACAGCAGAACCGTATAGCCCATGCAGCCCCAGATAGCCGCGGATATGTTGTCGCCGGATGTGGAGATGCCCTCCACCAGCACGGCATAGATGCCCACGCAGATCATAATGAGGAAGGCCTGGAAGCCTAGGGCCAACAGGGAGCGAAGGTAGTTCTGACCCGTGGAGCCCCACTCCCGGTTGACCATCGTGGCAAAAGGAATCGGCCCTATGGAGGTCACCAAATACACCTCAATCATTCTGCCGTAGATCACCAGGAAGATGCAGATGGAAAGTATCTGCGTACACAGCCCCACGAACACACTCTGGAACCACAGCCCCAGCAGGGCGCCCACGCTCCAGTCGGCAAGCTGGGTCTCCAGATTGCCCACCACGCCGGAAATGTCAATGCCCGCGTCCGAGATGATGACCCCCGCCGACTGGCTGACCACATTCTGCGCCACATCGAACACCGCCATGACGATGTTCCAAGTGTTGGTGACGATCAGCACCGCGCAGAAGGTCTTGAAAATCCACTTGAAGAAAATCCAGGTGTCGAAGTCGTGGAGGTTGTTCTTCTCGATGATGAGCTGGATCAGTTCGTAGCACATGACAAAGGTGAGGATGATGCCCGCAATGGGGACGATCACCGTCTCCGATAGATTGCGGATCATGTTGAAGATGCTGCTGTTCCAGGCGGCGGGCGTCATGCCGACCTCCCCGGCGATCTCGCCCACCTTTGTGTTCAGGGTATCAAACATTCCGGTCAGGTTTGAAATGATACCGTCAATGAGCAGTTCCTTGAACCACTCTTGGATCATATCCAATATCAAGGGAGATCACCTCCTTTGCGGGGGCTCCCGCTATGAAGCGAAAGCCCCCCGCCGGGTTTGGAGAAACATCAGGTGGTGGACAGCAGACCGGACAGCAGGGGGATCAGGGTGATGCCGATGAGGGCAACGCCGCCGCCCGCCATGAGCTGCTTGATGCCCTGGCTCTTTGCTAATGTGCGATAAAGAAG